>Ga0105044_10002834_pt1 | contig 23749 bp, 22 predicted proteins | sample MAT01_FD_78092 | JGI IMG/M metagenome (GOLD analysis project Ga0105044, IMG submission 78092) | Freshwater microbial communities from Lake Fryxell liftoff mats and glacier meltwater in Antarctica - MAT-01 | ecosystem: Environmental > Aquatic > Freshwater > Ice > Liftoff microbial mat | place...
CATAATCCACAAGGCATAATCCACAAGGCATATCCAGCGATGTGGCTATACCCAGCAACCCAAAAATATGATACAAATGTACCCAGACCTTTTGGAATGTCCATCCATTCCAATATTCAAACTCAAATATTCAAAACTAATGATTCCAGGCAAGCCTTTGGGGTCATGAGTGGAGAGAGCTTTCTCCCTGCATCCAAAGCCCCAACCCTACAAACACAATCAACAGGAGGAGGTTATGAACCCACTGGCTTTAACAAACCCAACACCTGATCCACAAAACTTTGATGGTCGATCACGGGTTTGGAAATATAGCCATCCGCACCACTTTGGTTTAAAAAGTTCTCGCGATCGCCCTCCATAGCATGGGCTGTTACCAATATCACAGGCAACTTAGCCGTCACCGGGTCTTCCTTCAGCATTTGGGTAATGCGAATACCATCTACAGGCTTACCTTGATACACACTATGGGACAAAGAAACATCCATCAAAATGATGTCTATCTCACCAGATCGGGCAATTTCCATGACCTCATCCACATTTTCAGTGTGCTTCACATCCAACCCCCCGCGTTTGGTCAGGATCTTGGAAAAAACCCGCGCATTAATCGGGTCATCCTCCACAATCAAAACAGTCGTCATAGCGCTATCCTGCCTATTTACTGCCTAGAATGAAATATTTTTGTTGACTGGGCGTACCCTTTTCATGAAGACATTATGAATCCTTGTAAAGACGTAGCCGTAAAAACCTGGTAGCCCTTGGTAACCCATTCGCTAAGAAGGTAAACCCTATGGGAGAGGTAGGTTAGCCGACCGCACAATTCACAACCACTCCTAACCTTACAGCGTGCCGCCGCAAGAATGTCTCAGCCCAAACCCATCAAGGTACCCTATCCATCCGTGCCAGCCAGCCACTCATCCGGTGCCTCTCTAAAAATCATCTACCCCCAGTTCAACAAGCCGGTCAAAGGTGTAATAGGGGATCTCATCTAAAGGTTTATCATTCCTTAGAACCTTCGGCCAGGCAACTATCCTGCTCCCGATCGCCAACCGTTTCTATGCCATGATTGCAGACAGGCTCCCTTGCATACGGTCTTTCTTGTAGAGAAATTCTGTAGAGCAATGGTCTATACGCTTCCCCAAAAAACAATCACCCAGTGATTGCCCTAAGTTCATCTCCCAATTTCTTCATCCATCCTCTAAAATGCTTTGCGGCAATGTTATGCCTCGATTTGCGTTTTGGCCTCAGGTTTGCACTTTAAGATTCTGAAAGATTCTGAGCAGTCCCTACCTTCCATCTTAACCAGTCTGCTTTAAGCCGTCTGCTTTAAGCCGTCTGCTTTAACTAGACTGCCCCCCGTCCCCCTAACCGAATTGGATTGCAAGGATTAACGTTTCATGGCTGAGCAACTCAACCTCTCCGCTGGTCAAGTCGTCGCGACCCCTCTTCATATTGAGGTGCAACGCTCCTACCTGGAGTATGCCATGAGCGTGATTGTAGGGCGTGCCCTGCCCGATGTGCGCGACGGCCTCAAACCTGTGCATCGGCGCATCATCTACGCCATGCATGAACTGGGGTTAACCCCCGATCGCCCCTTCCGCAAATGTGCCCGTGTTGTGGGAGATGTCTTAGGCAAGTACCATCCCCATGGGGATCAGGCTGTTTATGATGCCCTCGTGCGCATGGTGCAGGAGTTTTCGAGTCGCTATCCTCTGCTTGGAGGCCATGGCAACTTTGGCTCGGTAGACGATGACCCACCAGCGGCCATGCGATATACCGAAACGCGCCTCTCGCCCATTAGCAACGAGGCCATGCTGACCGAAATTGGGGATGCCACCGTAGACTTTACCCCCAACTTTGACAGCTCTCAACAAGAGCCTGTGGTGCTGCCAGCGCAGTTGCCCTTCTTGCTGCTCAACGGTTCTTCAGGCATTGCGGTGGGCATGGCAACCAACATCCCACCCTATAACTTAGGAGAGGTGGTAAATGGGCTGATTGCCTTGATCGACAACCCAGAGTTATCAGATGATGCTTTATTGAAGCTGATTCCTGGCCCCGACTTCCCGACCGGGGGGGAGATCGTGGGGCTGGACGGGATGCGCGATGCAGCTCGCACTGGGCGCGGGAGCATTCCGGTGCGGGGGGTCGCGCAGTTTGAAGAAATCCAGCCAGGCCGTGGCCGCCGCCGCCGCCCTGCCATTATTGTCACTGAGCTGCCCTATCAGGTCAACAAAGCCGCTTGGATTGAGAAAATGGCAGATTTGACCAACCAAGGACGGCTAGAGGGCATCCAAGACATCCGCGATGAGAGCGATCGCGATGGAATGCGGGTGGTGATTGAGCTGAGGCGGGAAGCCAGCCCCCAAATTATTCTCAACAAGCTCTATAAGATGACCATGCTCCAGGTCAACTTTGGGGCAATTTTCTTGGCCATATCCGATGGTCAACCCCAGCAGATGTCTCTGCGGCAGATCTTGCAGCATTTTCTGACCTTTCGGGAGCAAACGCTGACCCGGCAATATCGCTTTGAGTTAAACCGGGCAGAGGGTCGATTGCATCTCTTGGATGGTCTGTTGCGGGCTCTGACAAACTTAGATGCGGTGATTGAGGTGCTGCGCAATGCCCCCGACGGGACGACGGCCAAACGGCAGTTTCAAGAGCAGTTTGAATTTAGCGATCGCCAATCTGACGCCATCCTAGCCATGCCTTTGCGCCGGCTCACAGGGATGGAGCGGCAAAACCTACAGACCGAGCATGACGAAATTTCTGCCCGCATCCAAGACCTGCAACGCCTGCTCACAGAACGGAAGGAATTGCTAAAGGCGCTCAAGAAAGAGTTGCGATCGCTCAAGAAGAAATTTGCCGATCCCCGCCGCACTAAGCTGTTGTCAGCCGCAGAACGGGCAGAAGAAGTCGAAGCCCTCGCTGACCTTGAGGCCGAGGTGCTAGAAGAAGAAGTGGTGCTGGAATTTACCCACCGAGGCTACGTCCGGCGCTCGACCCCCAAGGTTTTTCAGCGGCAGCAGTCTCGCCAAGACCTGCCCCCGCCACAAACCTTGACGGAGTTTGAAGATATTCCTATCCGTGTCGAGGTTGCCACAACCGGGCAGCGGGTATTGGTGCTCACCCGCAGCGGCAAAGCCTTTACGATCGCCGTTCAAGATATCCCCTTGACCACGCGCCAGTCGAAGGGGACGCCGCTAATTACGCTATTGCCCCCAAGCGCCCAAGGGAGCGACCCAGAGGCGATCATGGCACATTTTGTGCTGGGCGAAGAAATAGAGGGGCTGGATCTGATTTTGCTGACGGTGCAAGGGCGGATCAAACGCCTGCCCCTCAGTGAGTTTACAAACCTCACCGCCCGAGGCTTAACAGCCCTCAAGCTCAAGGATGGGGATGAGGTGCTCCAAGCCCTGCTGGCTTTTACGGGCAACCACTTGGTGCTCGCCACTGCTGGCGGACGGATGCTACGCATCAGTGTGGATGATGAGCAACTTCCCATCCAAGGCCGGACGTCCCAAGGGCAAGTGGCCATGCGCCTAGGCCGCAATGACCATTTGATTGGCTGTGTGGCGCTCTCACCCGATGATTTATTTGCAGCGATGACGGCCCAAGGGCAAGGGCTAAGAATGGCTGTGTCTAGCCTGCGGTTGGCGAATCGAGGGGATCTGGGGATTCAAGCCGTGCAGCTTGTCAACAAAACCGATCGGGTGCAGGCGATCGCCCCAGCCTGGAAAGGAACCTCGCTCACTGCATTGACAGAGGGCGATCGCCTCGCCCTGATCCCCACCGATGCCCTGCCCCAAGTCGCTCGCAATGCCCCCGGCGAATCGATTTTAACCTTGTCTGACAAAGAACGCATTGCCCTCCTTCTCCCTGAACCTTTGCCCCCCGCTGCGGCATCCGATGACCATGAAACGGATGAGTAAATTCGAGTTCAAGCCACCTAACGGCGTAAACATCAGGAGAATAGGAGAGAATAAGCAAGGGCAAGACCACCCTAGGCTTTTCCCCAAACGCTCCTCAATCCATTGATTCTCGTTACCGGAGATCTGACACGACTGTGGCACAGGTTGTTCTCGAAAATATCTACAAGACTTTTCCCCAGCAAGCGGGGCGATCGCCCAATTTGGTTGCCGATGCTGGAGAAGCAGGCAGCGAAACCGGTATCGCGGTGCTGCGGCGCATCAACCTATCGGTACAAGATGGGGAATTTATGGTGTTGGTGGGGCCATCGGGGTGTGGCAAAAGCACCCTCCTCCGGTTGATTGCAGGGTTAGAAGAGGCAACGGGGGGCAACCTCTGGGTGGGCGATCGCCAAGTCAACACCCTCCCCCCCAAGCAACGGGACATTGCCATGGTGTTCCAAAGCTACGCCCTATATCCCCACATGACGGTCTACGACAACTTAGCTTTTGGGTTGCGGCGTTCGGCACCCAACATCCACACCAACTCACCGCCCTCTGACCCCGCAGAAGCGCACCCATCGAACGGTTCTCCTTGGTGGGAACCCGCCCTCGTGGCAGCCACCCGATCTTTGCCCAAACCGCTCCGCTACTGGTCAGCCCAAGAACGGCGGGTCGATCAGCGCGTGCAGACGGTTGCCCAAATGCTGCAACTTGACCCATTGCTCGATCGCTTGCCCAAGCAACTGTCTGGGGGGCAAAAGCAGCGGGTGGCGCTGGGGCGGGCGATGGCGCGCAACCCCCAAGTATTTTTGATGGATGAACCCCTCTCCAACCTCGATGCCAAACTCCGCACCGAAACCCGCGCCCAAATCGTGCAATTACAGCGCAAACTGGGCACCACCACCATCTACGTTACCCACGATCAAACCGAAGCCATGACCATGGGCGATCGCATTGCCGTCCTCAATGCGGGGCAAATCCAACAGATTGCCACCCCCCTCGACCTCTACAACCATCCCGCCAACGAATTTGTGGCGGCGTTCATTGGGTCGCCCCCCATGAACTTCCTCCCCATACAGGTGCAAGCCCCCTTACTGGTCGTACATCCAGACTTTCGGCTCACCTTACCCACCGCATGGGAAGCCGCGCTCCGCCCCTACCAAGGGCGATCGCTCCACCTCGGCATTCGTCCTGAACATCTGAGCGTCAGCTTACCCGCCCCTAAAAATCTGGCCGTCCGCGTCGAGCGGGTCGAAGCCCTCGGAGCCGAAACCTACCTCTCCGCTCACCTTTGCCAACCCGGAACATTCCCCCCCAACGCCCCTCTCTTGCAAGTGCGGATCGAACCCGATCGCCCCGTGCGGGTCGGCGATGAACTTTGGCTCTCGCTCTCGCCTGACAAAATCCACCTATTCAACCCCGATACGGGTCTCGCCATCGACCCCTACCCCGGTGAATAATCTCCCTCCGTGATCCGCTGTGTTAGTCAAAATCTTTATGAAACCCATTGCTCGTCTACTCATTGCGGTGCTTTTGGCGGTGGGGCTATGGGTCGGAACGCTGCCTGGGGCGATCGCCCTACCCTTACCCCACCCACTCGCAACACTTCACACCTACCCCGATATCAATCATCCCCAACAGGTGATGCACCGCTCCTTACAAACCCTGCGCGATGAAGCGGGGCAAGCCTGGCAAGCTGTTTTCTACAAACAGGTCAAAAATGGATTAGTGCAGTCGATTCATCTCCGCCTAGTTGGGTTCCCAGGGATCAGCGAATTTGACCATGGGCGATCGCTCACCCTCCGCGACGGTCAAGGTCATCGCTGGGAAGCCCCCGATGTTTTTGGCAGCACCACCCTCGACCCGTCAACCCTGCCTCATATCAGCGAATACGACATCCGCCCCATCGCCGAAGCCCTCAACACTAGTCGCCCCCTCTGGCTTGATCTGCCCCTAAGTGCCTCTACAACCACAGCTATCCCTGTCCCTCCATTTGCCATGCGAGAGTGGCAGCAACTGCTCGATCAGTAAGGGCTTCAGTCAATCCTAGGTTCTATCCCATGGCCAAAATGAAGATTGGGCGATCGCTCAATCCCCATCCCTATCACTCCTTTCAATCCAGCCAATCCAGGGTCAATCATCACGGTAAAACTGGTTTGATCGTGATGGAAGCTTTATCGTCACGGAAAGTCACCCGCCGCCGCCGTCTCAGAAATGAGTGAGTCTGACTCGTGCTCACACTGCACAACTAACACAGGGCAGCTAGCATGGTGCAACACATAGTTACTCACACTGCCCAGCAACATCGCCGTTAGCCCACGCCGCTGACGACGACCTACCACAATCAAATCAGCCTTCCAAAACTTAGCCACCTGACAAATACCGGGGCCCGGTTCTTGAGGATAGATACCCATTTGCACCGTTACGCCGACCTGTCGCGCCTGCTCATCGTAAGCAGCAAAGACAGACCGGATGAGGTTTGATCGCGCCTCTAAAGAAAATTTTTGAGACTGATAGCCCTGCGCCACTAACTGGGGCGATAAACCAGTCTCTCCAGGAATCAGCAAAAATCGCGGTACTAAATCTTCCGCCAAACTATGAAACAGCAGCAACTTAGAAGCATGAAAATGAGCAAGCATAACCGCTTGCTGAAACACACTTTGCCCAGTTGGAGAGCCGTCAATAGCCGCCAAAATCTTCTGAAAACTCATGGGTTCCTCCCAAGGAGGGCTTGTCTCTGAGCGCTTGTCTCTGAGCGATAAACTTACAACGATGCCATCCAAAACGATGCCATCCCCAAAAAGTCAACGCCTTGAATAAAATCATTAACCGCTAGGACTCATCCCCGATCATCCCCAGCACTCCATCCCCTAACCCAAAGGAGATGGCTACTTGCGATAACTTGCACTCAGTTGATGCGGTGAGTTGATTTTGCCCAGACCTACGCCCCCACATGACAACCCCAGGATATCGCACCACCTCAAAAGTGACTTCCAAGCCAAGGCAAACCGCAGGAGTTTCCCCTACCAAAGCAGTTAAACCAACATGCGCTCCAAGGCATCAATATCAGGGATCGAGAGCACATCTCGCTCCCGCACGATCAGCCCCTTCCGCTCCATTTTACTAAGCACCCGGGTTACGGTTTCCCGCGCTAGCCCGCTCAGGCTACTCAGTTCTCGATGGGGCAGGTTAGGGATTTCTAAGCCCTGCTGACTCGCCCTTCCTTGACCGTCTGCCAAAAATAGGAGAATGTCGGCTACCCGCGACATGCTGTCTGACTCACGCAAGCGTAATCGCCGATTGACTTGGCGTAAGCGACGTGCCATCAGTTGGGCAAGTTTAATCCCAGAGAGGGGTTCTGAGTGGAGTAAATTGACAAAATCTTGAGCCGGCAAATTACCAATGGTCGTCGGCATGAGGGTAATCGCATCCGTCGAGCGCGGAACTTCATCCAACGGAGCCATTTCTCCAAATAACTCCCCTGCCCCCAAAATGTTAAGAGTCACCTCTTTGCCATCTAGGTTGTAAGTCCGAATTTTGACCCACCCTTGGAGGATGAAGTACACTGAACTACCCCAATCATTTTCGAGTAAAAGCACCTGGTTAGATGGATGGGTGCGAACCACCACATGGCTAATCGCTTTCTCTACAGACTCTTCGGGCAACCCTTCGAAAAAGGGCGCAGTACGAATGAGCGCTGTATCCCGCGACTCACGAAGGGTTGTTCGATCTTGCATGGAATCATGCCATCCAGACGCTAAGGGACTCAAAACCTACTTCAATCAGGTTAACCGCCCATCATGACAAAATACAGACTTTGTCTGAATCTGGGGAACGTTTCAACCTGGCAGACTACCAAGACGACTATTCAATAAAAGCTAGTCAATAAAAGCTAGTCAATAAAAGCTAGCAGATATAGAAACTAGCAGATAAAGATGCAGATGAGCCAAAGCTCAGCTGTGTTAACGGTATATAAACCCCATGGGCTTCATACCATTCTAAATGAGACCCAGGTTAGTGAAGAAGACATTCCATCATCTCAAACAGAATCAGCTCAAACAGCTAGATCAGCTCAAACAGCTAGATCAGCTCAAACAGCTAGCCATGCTCTTTATCTTTAGCTACGCCCTTTGGCAATTTTGAGAGAAAACCCGCTACTTCGACTCATGATTCACCCCTTACTCAATGAATTAACTCAGTATGAATTAACTCAGGCTGCAGAACCCCTCACGGGACAGTAGATTCAACAGATCGCCATGGGCAAGGCCGTGGTTTATCCCTGATTGCGAAAATGTTCTTCTGGCAAAAAGTTGCGAGATAGACAGCGCTCTAAATGCCGAACGTAATAGCTACACCAGAAGCGGCGGGGATTTAAGATAGCGGGCGATCGCTGATCAAACAAGGGCTGGTTCAAAAAGTGCCAGAGGGGTACAAGCAAATCTGATTTAGAAAACATAATAAATCGCTGGGTGGAAGGAAAAATGTGCAGCAGAGCCGCAGAGGAGTGCGCCCTGCTCCCTACAGCCCTATAAGATCAGAATTCCCATTTTTTCTAGGAATCTCGCACAAAAGCCAGGGGCGCGACAGCTTTTTTCCTGAAGATTTGTTGTGAATGTTAAATGCCTATCCGCATGAATGCAGAGATGGCGATCGCCCTACTCGTATCCCTTGCCGTACATCCAGGTAATACTTCTATTATGACAAATAGCATCGGTTGTCTACCGCAGATCCTCGGTTTTCAGGAATAGCACAACAGTGATTTCGTCAGATTGGGGAGAAAGCCACAAGGCTTTCAGAACCCATTTCATAGCTAGATGCAGCAACGCCCTTTTATGGTTATTAGCCTGCTTCAGTGGACAACTTTATTTCACGGCTAAGTAGGAAGGCGTAATTATTTGTAAGACACATTTCGATTGCGCTCAATGCTCAACCCCTGATGAGACGAGGGTTGAGCGGAGTCGAAACCCGGCAACCAAGCTTAATTTATTTAGCCCACCTACTTACAAGAGGTTAGATAGCGGGGCTGGAAGGGCGATCGCCGTGAGCAGACTCAAGCCAAATGGTGCGTAATTGGTAATTCTTGGGCACTTCCTACTTTTTATCTTGACCTATAGCGGTTTTCACGCTGGTGAAGTACGGGCAAGGGGCTTAAGCCCCTTGTTTCAGGGAGTGTCCCCAAGTTGAGCGCACCTCATACTTGAAGAAACCGCTATATTATCTTGACCTATTAAATAGGAGGCCTAAACTCCAAGACTTTTCAAACATCCTCTTAGAACTCAGCATGGCCGAACTGCAACAAATGCCGCTGACTTCCATGGTGATTCGCCATGTGTGTGTCGAAGGCTGGGCGGCGATCGTGCAGTGGGGCGGGGGGCGGCTGCGAGATTGAGTGGCGCTAGCGCAGCCTAGATCAGACGCGCAATATGTCTATTTTCAATCGGCGGATGGCTACTATGAAAGCTGGGATATGCCCTCTGCCTTGCATCCTCAAACCCTGATGGTTTATCAAAAAAATGGCCAGCCGTTGCCCGTTGAAAATGGCGCACCGCTGCGCTTGGCGGCTCCGATTAAGCTGGGATATAAGCACAGCAAATGGGTGACCCGCATCGTTGGGACCGCCCAATTAATGGAGCAGAAAGGCTATTGGGTTGATCGTGGCTATGAATGGTTTGCGGGGCTGTAAGCATTAGCACTAGAGCCACTTTACGCTGTGGGTGCGCACTATGGGTATGGCTCCAATGGGGGGCTTCTAGGAGTGTTTTGAACACTACTTGGGGTCTGGGCGATCGCCCGCAACGGCGTAGGCTTGGGGGCTTTTGTTGATGGTGATGTCGGCAGCACAGAGGCGCTCGATGGCCTGGTCGGCAGAAATCAGGCGTTTGAGCACCACTTGACCAATGGGGCTTTGGGCATTGGCAGGCGCTTCTGGGGTCACTTCGACCATCAGCACCGCTTCTTCGACCCGGTAGAGCCACAGGGTTTCGTTGCTTTCTTGAATCGAGAGGGCGAGCCGTTGAATATCGGGCGATCGCCGCCACGAGTTTTCATTCCATAGCCCCCCAAACTCCCACACACGGCCAATCGTCCAACCTTCGGACAAGAAGAAATATTTCATACAGATCCATGTCGTTTTTGGTGCCAGATCCAGGCATGGGTCAGGATGGCGTGTAGCTCTGCATGGTGAGGTTGCCAGCCGAGGGTTGCCTGGGCTTTGTCACTGCTACCCACCAAGGCGGGTGGATCTCCAGGACGGCGATCGCACAATTCTACGGCAAAGTCTCGCCCAGTCACTTGTTTGGCTGCCTCAATCACTTCCAACACCGAAAATCCATTTCCATTCCCAAGGTTGAAGATAGCACTGTCTCCGCCCTCCAAAAGATATTTCATGCCCAAGCTGTGGGCAGAGGCCAAATCAGAGACATGCACATAGTCACGAATGCAGGTGCCGTCGGGGGTGGCGTAGTCGGTGCCAAAGACTTTGATTGCGTCTCGCTGCCCCAATGCTGTTTGCAACACCAGCGGAATTAAGTGGGTTTCGGGGTTGTGGTCTTCGCCTAAACGCCCAGCGGGGTCGGCTCCGGCGGCGTTGAAATAGCGGAAGATCACTGACTTAAGACCATAGGCATGGCCAAAGTCTTGCAAGATGCGCTCGACCATCAGCTTGCTCATGCCGTAGGGGTTGATGGGCGCTTGGGGATGTTGTTCCGAAATGGGAACTTCCTGGGGTTCGCCGTAGGTGGCGCAGGTTGAGGAGAAGACGAAGTGCCGCACATCGGCTTCGATCATGGCTTCGAGCAGCGACAGCGTGCCCACTACATTGTTGCGGTAATACTTGGCGGGGTCGGTGACCGATTCACCCACATAGGCATAGGCCGCGAAGTGCATGACGGCGGCAATCTCGCGGCTGGCAAAGATTTGGCGCAGGAGGGGGCGATCGCTCGTATCTCCCACAATCAGTTCGACTTTCAGCACCGTTTCGACTAACTCGCGGTGGCCATACACCAAATTATCGAGCACCACGACGTTGTAACCCGCTTCCTGCAACGCCAGCACCGCATGGGAGCCAATGTATCCGGCTCCCCCTGTGACCAACACCGTCGGTTGTGCCTGTTCCACCCGTTCATCTCCTGCTGCTTAGAGGTCTGGTTGAGTTATATCAAGCTCTCCGATGCTTCGGGGCAAACTTTACAAAATCCCTACCTTTACAAAATTCCGAAAAAGGCAGTTTTGGGATTGGCTGGCTGGCAGAGACGCTTACTGACAGGGCAGCGGCGGGAGTTTGGGGTAGACCTAGGGACGATCACAAGGATGGTTGGACAGAAGGATGGGCGGAGAAGACGGGCAAGACCTGTTGGGACGGAGGAGAAGTCGGGGCGATCGCCCCTTCATGGCGCAGTAACCACTGTTTGCGGTCTAACCCTCCGGCATAGCCGGTGAGCTTGCCGTTGGCGGCGATCACCCGATGGCAGGGCACAATGATGGAGATTGGGTTGCGGCCATTGGCGGCTCCCACGGCACGGGATGCGCTAGGTTTGCCCACCATGGCGGCTAAGGTGCCATAGGAAATCGTTTGCCCCAATGGGATGTGGCGCAGTTGCTGCCAAACTTGCTGCTGAAACTCGGTGCCTACGGGGGCGAGGGGCAGGTCAAACTGATGGCGATCGTGGTTAAAGTAGGCGGTCAGTTGCGCTTGGGTTTGCAAGAAGGGGGCGAGGTGCTCAGCCTCTTGCCACTCTGGGGTGATGGCCGGGAAGTGTTTTTGGCCGTCGAGGTATAGGCCGGTGAGCGATCGCCCATCCGCCGTCAACAACAATCGACCGACGGGGCTATCCATCCATTTGAAGTACATCATTCCAGTTCCTTCAATTTATTCAATGATTGCCACAGGTACATGGCGGCGTAGGCTCGCCAGGGTCGCCAGGCTTCGGCGCGTTGTAAGACTTGCGCCGGCTTCTCGACTTGCAAGGCGCGCCGCAGGGCCAAATCGCTGGCGGGGAAGGCATCGGGGTAGGCCAAGACGCGCATTGCAATATATTGTGCCGTCCAATCGCCAATGCCGGGGAGGGTTTTGAGGTGGGCGATCGTGGCGTCAATATCTGCGTAGGGGGTGAGCTGGAGATCGCCGTGGACTAAGGCTTGGGCGATCGCGCAAATCGATCGAACACGACTGGCCAAGATGCCCAAGCCGCTAAAATCGGCGGGGGTCAGGCGAGCCATTTGCGCTGGGGTGGGGCTGAGGTGCGTTAACCCAGGGATGGGGGTTTGCAAGGGGGTGCCAAATTTTTGCACCAGTCTGCCCATTAGGGTAGTGGCGGCTTTGACGCTGACCTGTTGCCCCAAAATGGCGCGCACTGCCACTTCAAACCCATGAAACGCACCGGGCACGCGGATCCCTGGGGTGGCGATCGCCAAGTCTCCGAGGTGGTCGCCAAGGTGATCGGCAATGAGCATGGGGTCGGCAGCTAGGTCAAATAGCGCTTTGACGTTCGTTAACACAGGCAAAATGGTGGCCACCAATGAGGCCGACAGTTCCACTTGCAGTTTGGCTTGGCCGGCGATCGGAGACACTCGCAACCACCCCTGATGGCCCCCGATCGCCACGGTGCGCTGGTAGCGATCGCCCTCAATCACCTCAACCCCGGCGATCGCCCGCCCGCGCAAAAAGCCGAGCAAGGCTGGCCACGCTAACGGCGGGCGATAGGCGAGTTCGCAAGACAGCGTATCTTGGGGCAAATGGGTGGCTTTGCGGATAGCCGTTGGGTTGAGGCGATAGCGCTTTTGGAAGAGGGCGTTGAGCCGTCGCACGCTCGAAAAGCCGCTGGCAAAGGCGATCTCTGCCACCGACAAGGTGCTGTCAGTGAGCAATTGCTTGGCCAGTAACAACCGCTGCGTCTGGGCCAGTTGGATCGGCGGCACCCCAAACTCTTGCTGCAAAATGCGCCGGAGATGGCGATCGCTAATCCCCAAAGACGCGGCCAAGTCGCTTACCGAGTGGTTGGTCAAGGCCCCATCTTCGATGTGGCTGGCCGCCGCCGCCGCCAACCGCCCCACCGCATCAATTTTGGCTTGCCCCGGAGCTAGCTCTGGGCGGCAGCGCAGACAGGGGCGATACCCGGCTTGCTCGGCGGCGGCAGCGCTGGGGTAAAAGGTGCAATTTTCCCGCCGAGGGTTTTTGACGGTGCAAACCGTGCGGCAGTAAATGCCCGTGCTCGAAACACCGACAAAGAAGATGCCATCAAACCGCCGATCTCGGCTCAAGAGGGCGCTATATCGCTGGTCATCGGTCAGCATAGACTTACGCCGTGCAGATACGCTGTGCAGAATGGTCTCAGCATAGAAGGAGTTTCGCCTGCTGTCTCGCCAGTTTCGGACATGGAATTTTGTAGGGGCATCGCCGCATGAATTACTGTGAGAGGGCGGTGGGCTGGCGATCGCGCGTGTGAGTCTGCCCAAACTCAATCTCAGGCCCTAGGGGCACAATGTGGTTGGGGTTGAGATCGGGCAACCCAGCATAATAAAGGCGCTTGACATGGTCAACACTGCACCATTCTGCGATGCCGGGTTGTTGATAGAGATCGCGGCAATAGTCCCATAGGTTGGGATAATCCACGAGCCGCTTGAGGTTACATTTAAATAAGCCGTGATAGGCCAAGTCAAACCGAAAGAGAGTCGTAAACAAACACCAGTCGGCCAGGGTGAGGGTGTCGCCGCAGAGATACCGCTGCTGCCCTAACACACCTTCCCAGTGATCGAGCGCCTGAAATAGCTCGGTCACGGCGGCTTCGTAGGCCGATTGCGTCGCGGCAAAGCCACTGCGATAAACGCCGTTGTTGATGGGTTGATAGATGGCATCCATCGCCGCATCAATGTCGGAATGCAATGCTTTGGGATAAAACTCCCGCCCCGGAAACGCCGCAAATTCGTTGAACTCAGTGTTCAGCAGTTGAATGATCTGGCGCGATTCGTTGTTGACGATGGTTTCTGTCTGCTTGTCCCAAAGCACGGGCACGGTTACCCGTCCGGTGTAGTCTGCCTTGGCGCGCACATAGATTTGCCAGAGATAATCGGCTTGATACAAGCTATCAGGAATGCAGCCCGGTTGATCCGAAAATTTCCAGCCCTGTTCGCTGATCACGGGGTCAACGATGGAGAGGCTAATCACATCTTGCAAACCTTTGAGCGATCGCACTAACACGGTGCGATGCGCCCACGGGCAACCCAGCGACACATACAGGTGATACCGCCCCAGATCTGCTTGAAACCCGCTCGACCCATCAGCGGTAATGCGCTGGTGAAACAACGTGGGCATCCGTTGAAATTGCCCAGATTCATTCCGCTCCGTCCATTCGGTCATCCATTTGCCGTCTACTAATTGCCCCAAAGCCATCACCTGATCTCCTTCAAAAACATCTACAAAAATAGCTATAGCCATAGCTATGATCCATAGGACATCTATCTGTCATTCCCGCGCAGGCGAGAATCCATCTTGAGAGTCGTGCAACCTATGGATTCCCGTGGAAACGGGAATGACGCTGATATGTTCTAAATTTTGTGACTATGGCTATCCCAAAAAGGAATACTCAAAAAGAACTGTGCAGCCTCTTTGCCCGAAAATTCTAGGTCATGCAGCAGGTCATTGATGCCCACCTAGTTTATGGTTTCCTGTGAGCCTCAGAACCGTTTATAGTCTCAGAACCGTTTATAGTCTCAGAACCGTTTATAGTCAGGGACAGGGTTCTGACATAGGGGTATTGTGAACCCTCTTCAATAATTTGTAGAGATGCCTTGCCATGTTGCGGCTGATTCAACGATTTCCGCCTGATGCGACCCTGGCCACGTCGCTGACGTTGGCGCTGACGGCAGACGAACGGACGCGATCGCGCCACCATTTCAGCCCATCCGAGGGAGCCTCCTTCTACCTCAATTTACCGAGGGGAACCCTGTTGCGTGACGGTGATTTGTTGCACGCAGAATCTGGGGAATGGGTGCGAATTGTGGCCAAACCCGAACCCGTCTTAACCGTCACGGCTGCCACCCCACTCGCACTCTTACGCGCGGCCTATCATCTCGGCAACCGTCATGTGCCCTTAGAGGTTAACGCTTCCAATCTAAGCCTTTCTCCTGATCCTGTCCTTAAAGCGATGTTGGAGCAACTGGGCATGGTCGTCATCGAAGCCATTCAACCCTTCCAGCCAGAAGCCGGAGCCTATGGCCACAGCGATAGTTCTGCGATCGCCCCAGCCCCAGCCCATCGCCATGAGCATGGCCATGGCTCAGCCCACAGCCACGGGAATTCTCACGATCCTCATCACAACCATGATGCCCTCTAAGAGATGCGCTTCTTTCCATGTCATGACAGCTTTCAGTCACGGCAGCTCTAAGTCACGGCAGATCTAAGTCACGGCAGATCTAAACCCAACTACATTTCTATGTCCATCCCCCCTGCGCCTGCTCTGTCTACAGAACCCCATTCTTCGCTGCTGCGGTTATTGCAATTAGCCAGCCCGACCTTGCCGGTCGGAGCCTATACCTACTCTGAAGGGTTAGAAACCCAGGTTGATGTTGGCACCATGCAGGATGCCACAGCCCTCCATCATTGGCTTGAGCAGGAATTACGCCACGGCGCGATTCGACTCGATGCAGCGGCGATGGTGACGGCCATGCGCGCCATGGCTACCGCTGATTGGGAGGCATTGCACCAGCGCAATGCCCAACTCTCTGCCCTGCGCGAAACCAGCGAATTGCGTGAGCAAAGCTGGCAAATGGGGCGATCGCTCCTCCGTCTATTGCAAGAACTCGAACCCGCTCTGACCTCGCCTCTTGCCGCCTGCGGGGAAAACTGCAACTTTGCGATCGCCTATGGCGTGGCGGCGCAACACTGGCAGATCCACGAACAGGCTGCGGTCTTGGGATATCTCCAAAGCTGGGTCAGTAATTTGGTAACTGCGGGGGTAAAACTCATCCCCCTCGGGCAAACCGCTGGCCAGAAAATGCTGCTGGCATTATCGTCTGAGCTAGAAGCGACGGCGGCGGCGGCGCTCAGCCAACCCCTAGAGACGCTCTATACCTGTAGCTGGGGCATGGCGATCGCCAGCATGAACCACGAAACCCTCTACACTCGCCTTTTCCGCAGCTAACCCCGGCATCGTGTCGAGATGAATTGGTCTGCGGGGATTGGCCTGCGAAAATTAGCCCTAGGGCATCATCCAAAAGACCGGAGAGTTGGCCATTTCGGTATTGGTTTCAGCAGAGATCGTGCCAAATTCTGGAGCCTGGGTAGAGCGGTTGGCGTGCAGACGCGCTGCTGGGCGATCGCGTTGGGTCTTTTGTTCGGTTGAGTTGGTAGGGGCGAGATCTGCCGACAGGTGCAAAAAAACAAGCATTTCCATGGGGGTAGACTCCTTCAAGGGCTTTGAGCAAGGGTTTAGGCCGCTTTAGTCGCGTGGCAACCGTAAATCCCTCACGTCATATACGACGCGCGCCCAGGGAGACTATCCGTATACTCTTGTCCAGTTTCTCAATTGGTTACAGAATGAGCGGTTTTGCAAGGGTTTCCTCGGCTACGAGTGGGGGCGATCGCACCCACCTCAAAAATTGGCACCTTCTTCGCAACCCGCAAGAAGCCTTGAGTGTCCAGCCTAATTCCTTAGATAACGCCTGTTCACAAGGATGCCGTTTCCTTGAAAGTTAAAGACTTAGAACCAGTTGTAACCCAGCTTCGGGGCGTGCCTCTTCGGGGAGGGGTTCGGGTTCGGCGCGCATGGCGGGGCAGTAGCGAGCATAGGCGCAGCGATCGCACTGATCTCCCGGAAAGGGTGCCCAGGTCTGGTCGTAGCGCAATTGCAGCGCCATATCCGAGATTACGGCGGTTACTTGGTCGCGGTGGTCAGGGGTAACTTCGTAGGAAATCTTCTCTGACGATCGCAGATAAATTAAGCTCAGACGTTTCAACGTGCGACTGTAGCGTTGCTCTAACGCCAGATAATATAGCCCTATCTGTAAATCCATCTCATCGGGCAAAGCCACTTCGGGTTCTTTGCTCGATTTGTAGTCAATTAGTTCTAGCCCATCCTCTAAATAATCGAGGCGATCGTAGCGACCCGACAGCACAAACTCTAGATTCTCGACTTGCAGGGTGCCTTGAATGCGCCCTTCAACCGCCACCGGTCGCCGCATAGAACTCTGCGATCGGATAAAGCTCTCATAATAGCGCTGCAAGATTGCTCGGCCTTCGGTCGTTTGCGTATCGCTCAGCCCTTCTGTGTGCTGGTTCCAGCAAAACTCCAGCCAGTCGAAGCGGGGAATGGAATCTTGATAATGCCACTCTTGGTAGATCTGGGCGAGGGCTTGGTGCAGCGAGGTACCCAACGCTGCAGAGCTAAAGAAGGCCGCACCAGGTATTTTACGCTCATAGCGAAAATAATAGGCTTGCGGACAGCGGTAATAGGTTTGGAGCTTGGCGGCAGAGAGGGCGTAGGTCATGGGCTAACAGATGAAGGGCGATCGCGGGTGAAACCCTACCAATGTCTACCGGAATAGACGTCGCTTCATCATGACACTAGATAAAGGGATTTCGCCAGAGTATGTTTGCACTAGGCACAAAATATAGAGTCTTATCGGTTGACCCATGAACCCCAGCCATGAACCCCAGCCATGACAACTCTTAGGGCAGCTTGTCGGACGGGTTTGGGGGCAACTAGGGATAGTTTGGAGACATTTGGGGACATTTGGGGACATTTGGGGACATTTGGGGACATTTGGTGGACAGGTGGGGACGCGCAAGTATTAGGAAGCCAGTGGGTTGGGAGAGCCATAAGCAGATGAGGATTGAATGGGGCGATCGCCCCATCCAATCTTTGTTCAAACAATTCGCTGGTTTCGCGCAGGGCAGAGCGTTGAGTCTTGCGCTGGTGCCATGCCTCCCAATCGGCGGTGGCCATGGCGCGCATGGCCGTCACCATCGCCGCTGTATCGAGTTGAATCGCCCCGTGACGGTGCTGAATGGAACTATGATTTTTCCAGATTTGGGAGAGTGCCATAAGGCTTTCAGAACCCGCTTCGTAGCCAGATTCAGCAACGCCGAAAACCTCTCTAGAAAACCAGCGTCAGAAAACCAGCGTCTCAACCATGCTTCAAAACAATGCCTTAAAAAAATGCCTTAAAAAAATGCCTCAAAAAGCCTCAAAAATGCTTTTCTACAAAATAGCCGTGGGAGGAAACCACAGAATCTGATGTATTCCACTTAACAAGTCTTTATCATAAGGAATAGATCTATTTGTCTGGGAACCCATGCTTAGCCGCATCAAAGAAATTGCCGCAGACCTGAACCCACGGCTGATCGAAATCCGTCGCCACATCCACAGCCACCCAGAATTAAGCGGGCAGGAATACAAAACCGCTGCCTATGTCTCAGGGGTCTTGTCTTCGGTGGGGTTTCATGTGCAGGAATTGGTGGGAAAAACCGGGGTCGTGGCAGAGCTGCGGGGAGATCCGGCAGACTCGCGCATTCTCGCGATCCGCACTGACATGGACGCGCTGCCCATGCAAGAACGCACTGGCCTAGAGTTTGCCTCCCGACACCCCGGCGTGATGCACGCTTGCGGCCATGATGTGCATACCACCGTCGGGTTAGGAGCTGCCATGATCTTGGCAGAGTTGGGCATCCCCTTCCCTGGGATCACGCGCTTCTTGTTTCAACCCGCCGAAGAGACCGCGCAAGGTGCCCATTGGATGATTCGCGATGGCGTGATGGAGGGCGTCACTTCCATTTTGGGGGTGCATGTGCTGCCGTCGATTCCTGGCGGAAATGTGGGCATTCGCTATGGTGCCCTGACGGCGGCGGCGGATGATTTGGAAATTAGCATTATTGGCGAGTCGGGGCATGGAGCGCGCCCCCACGAAGCGATCGATGCTATTTGGATTGCCGCTCAGGTGGTGACGATGCTACAACAGGCCATCAGCCGTACCCAAAACCCGTTACGCCCTGTCGTGCTGACCATTGGCCAAATCCAAGGCGGGCGCGCCCCTAATGTGATTGCTGACCAAGTGCGAATGCTGGGCACTGTGCGATCGCTCCATCCCGAAACCCGCGAAAACCTGCCCGATTGGATCGAACAAATCGTAGCTCGCGTTTGCGAAGCCTATGGCGCACGCTACAAAATCAACTATCGGCGCGGGGTGCCCTCGGTGCAAAACGACTCTGCCCTCACGCAGATCGTCGAAAGCGCCGCGACCGAAGCCTGGGGGAGCGATCGCGTCCAAATTTTACTAGAGCCGTCCCTCGGCGCAGAAGATTTCTCGCTGTATCTAGATCATGCTCCTGGCATGATGTTTCGGTTAGGGGTTGCCATCGAAGGAGATACCAACCACCCGCTCCATCATCCTCAATTTTGCGTCAATGAAAATGCCATCGTTACCGGAGTGGTAACGATGGCCTATGCCGCATGTAAGTATTGGCATCTTTCGTAGAGAGCGATGTGGTCGGGAGCCAAGTTGTAGAGGATAGAAGCGTAAGGCTTGAAACTGGCTGAATGGCTTGCTGAATCGTTAAGCGTAGAAGGTCAGAGATAGTTCTCAGCCTTAACGTTGCAGAGAATCATCTCTACCCTAACCCTCAGTATTTACCAGACAACTCAATCAATCAGGTTTTTTTCCTGAAGCCTACTGACAGCTCCGGAGCTTAGCTTTCAGTAGATCTCTATCGCTTTTTACAAGCTGGGTTGCATACCCAACGTTGCTCAGGTGCAATTACCAGCTCGACTTGACGACACCGGGAAGCAGACCTTCGTGTGCCATTTCCCGCATTACGTTCCGAGACAACCCAAAATCCCGATAGACTCCACGGGGACGACCCGTCATCCAGCAGCGATTGCGGTGGCGCGTGGGAGCGCTGTTCCGGGGCAATTGCTGGATTTTGCGATGAATTGTCAATTTCTCTTGTTGATTTTCCGCAGCGGCGAATTCTGCTTGCAGGGCTTTCCGCTTAGCTGCGTACTTGGCAATAAGTCTCTCGCGCTTTTTCTCGCGCTCGATCATGCTTTTCTTGGCCATGAACGGAGGGTGCTTTTAGTTTAGACAGCGTTTTTAATCATAACAAACTTTTGGGTGATTAAGCAATCAATCTGCTTGGACAGTTCAGTCAAGGGGGTTAAGCCCCTTGTTCGGAGTTGGTAAATTTACGCCGCCGATTACTAGGCGTGTGCCATTGCTTTTTGGGAACTTTTGTTTCCAATTGAACGAAATCTCGATAGCTTCAGAAACTAGGGGGTTACAGTTGAAAGGTAGTGGGCTAAAACGCCATCAATCAAGGCGTTGAGGTATTTGGAAGGAGATTGGTGTGATGGGTATTGCGAGTATAAACCCGGCGAATGGGGAAATCCTCAAAACCTTTGAGGCGTTGGATGAAGGGGCGATCGCCCAAAAAATTGCGGCAGGGCAGCAAGCCTTTCTGAGCTACCGCCGCACATCCATGGGCGATCGCGCCCGTTGGTTGCACCGTGCTGCCGAGATTTTGGTCGATCGCAAAGCAGAATTTGGCCGCTTGATGACCTTAGAGATGGGCAAACCGATTACAGCGGCGATCGCCGAGGTCGAAAAATCGGCTTGGGTCTGCCGGTTTTATGCTGACAACGCCGCTCAGTTTTTGGCCGATGTGCCCATCGCCACCGATGCTAGCCAAAGCTTTGTGCGCTATCAGCCCTTGGGCATCGTGTTGGCCGTGATGCCTTGGAACTTTCCCTTTTGGCAAGTCTTTCGGTTTGCAGCTCCGGCCTTGATGGCAGGGAATGTGGGGTTGTTAAAACATGCTTCCAACGTGCCTCAATCGGCTCTGGCGATCGAGTCTGTGATCCGTGCCGCAGGCTTCCCCGATGATGTCTTTCAGACACTGCTGATCGGCGCTAGCCAAGTGGAACAGGTCGCCAAAGATGACCGGGTGAAAGCTGCCACCCTCACCGGCAGTGAACCCGCCGGGGCTAGTTTGGCGTCTCTTTGTGGCCAGCAGTTGAAGAAAACGGTGCTGGAGTTAGGGGGCAGCGATCCCTTCGTGATCATGCCCAGCGCCGAGTTAGAGCGGGCCGTAGAAATGGCGGTGGCAGCACGGATGATCAACAACGGCCAGTCTTGCATTGCGGCCAAGCGGTTTATCGTCCACGATGCCATTTTTGATACCGTTGCCGAAAAACTGGTGGCGCGATACCAAGCCCTCAAAGTGGGCGACCCCCTCGCCCCCGAGGTGCAGATTGGCCCCCTCGCCACCGCCGCTATTTTGCAAGAACTCGAAGCCCAGGTGCAAGGCTGCATTGCGGCTGGGGCGCGGGTGCTCACTGGGGGCGATCGCACCCCCTACCCGGCCAATGGCCACTACTACCCCCCCACCATCCTCACTGACCTGCCCCCTACCTCAGCCATGGCTCAAGAAGAACTCTTTGGCCCCGTGGCAATGCTGTTTCGGGTGCATTCCCTCGATGAAGCCATCGACCTCGCCAACGGCACTGCGTTTGGGCTGGGGGCTAGTGCGTGGTCGCAGGTGCCTGCAGAGGGCGATCGCCTACTCAACGAAATCGAAGCCGGGTCTGTATTTTTAAACAGCATGGTGAAATCAGACCCCCGCCTGCCCTTTGGCGGCATTAAGCGCTCGGGCTATGGCCGCGAACTCGGGCGCGAGGGCATTCTAGAGTTTGTCAACACCAAAACCCTTTGGGTAAACTAAAAGGCTCCATTGGGCAACGCCAACTTTCATCAATACTTAAGGAAAGATGGATCGAAGGAGAGATGATCGAAGGAAAGATAGATCGAAGGGTAGGTGCCCCATCGCCCCAGGCACCTACCTGTATGAAAGAAATCGACCAGCGCCCCCTTGATCCATGAGAGTGTCTTCCCCCCAACCGGCTCTCTGGCGGTTCTAAAAATCTGCTTACCAAAATCCCCCATCAAAATTTCCCGTCAAAATCCCCTCGTTTTCTCCTTTTCCTTACTCCTCACCAATTAAAAGGATGATTGCTATGTCAGACCGCACAACCGCTGAACTCCTGATTCAGTGTCTCGAAAATGAGCATGTTGAGTATATCTTCGGGCTACCGGGGGAAGAAAACCTGCATGTGTTGCAAGCCCTCAAACAGTCCTCTATCCGCTTCATTACCACGCGCCATGAGCAAGGAGCCGCGTTTATGGCCGATGTCTATGGGCGGTTGACCGGGAAGGCGGGAGTCTGCCTTTCGACCCTTGGCCCCGGCGCGACCAACCTCATGACCGGGGTCGCCGACGCGAACCTCGACCGCGCCCCCCTGGTCGCCATTACCGGGCAAGTGGGCACCGATCGGATGCACATCGAGTCGCATCAATACCTCGATTTGGTGGCCATGTTTGCCCCAGTGACCAAATGGAACGCCCAGATCGTGCGTCCCAGCAACACCCCGGAAATTATCCGTAAGGCCTTCAAAATTGCCCAAAGCGAAAAACCAGGAGCCGTCCATATTGACCTGCCCGAAAATATCGCCGCCATGGTCGCCATCGGCAAGCCCCTCAAAAATAATGAGAATGAGCGAGTGTACTCCTCTTTCAAAAGTATTGAGCAGGCCGCCAAGGCTATTTCTGAGGCCAAAAACCCGTTGATTTTGGTAGGTAATGGGGCGATCCGGGGGCACGCCAGTGACGCGCTGACAGAATTTGCCACCCAACTGAATATCCCCGTAGCCAATACCTTCATGGCGAAGGGGGTGATTCCCTACACCCATCCGTTGGCGCTATGGACGGTGGGGTTGCAACAGCGAGATTACATCAACTGCGGCTTCGACCATACGGATCTGGTGATCTGCGTGGGTTATGACTTGATTGAATATTCTCCCAAAAAGTGGAATCCCCAAGGCACGATTCCCATTGTGCATATCAATATGATGCCAGCGGAGATCGACAGCAGCTATATCCCCATAGCAGAAGTCGTTGGCGATATTTCAGACTCCTTGCGGGAAATTTTTGCGCGGACGGATCCCACAGGCAAACCCGAACCCTATGGGGTACACCTGCGAGCCGAAATCCAGGCAGACTACGAAGAACATGCCCAGGATGATGGCTTTCCGATGAAGCCGCAAAAGTTGATCTATGACCTGCGGCAGGTGATGGGGCCTGAGGATATTGTGATCTCCGATGTGGGTGCTCACAAAATGTGGATGGCACGGCACTACCATTGCGATCGCCCCAACACCTGCATCATCTCCAATGGCTTTGCCGCCATGGGAATTGCGATACCAGGGGCGATCGCCGCCAAACTCGTCGCCCCCCATCGCAAAGTCGTAGCGGTCACCGGAGACGGCGGCTTCATGATGAACTCTCAGGAACTCGAAACCGCCCTCCGCATCGGTACCCCCTTTGTCACCATCATCTTCAACGATGGCGGCTATGGCCTGATTGAGTGGAAACAGCAAAACCAGTTTGGCGAATCAAACTTCATCAAATTTGGTAATCCTGATTTTGTTAAACTCGCCGAAAGCATGGGGCTAAAGGGCTACCGCATCCAAGCCGCCACCGACTTTGTGCCCATGCTCAAGCAAGCCCTCGCCGACGACTGCCCCGCCGTGATCGACTGCCCCATCGACTACCGCGAAAACCTACGCTTTAGCCAACGCTCGGGTGACCTCAGCTGTGCCATCTAACCCAACCCTAGTGCAATTCCCCGGAAGGTCTGAAAACACCCCTGTTTAGGAGAATCAGCATTCATCGAAAAGTTGGGTAGAAACCCCGTGCTTTTAGCACGGCTTTACATTGATTTTTGGTATAGTAGTACTGGTCAACGACCCACCCGTGACGATGGATCAGACAGCCTATACGAGCGAAGTTCAGCCTTGTGC
>Ga0105044_10002836_pt1 | contig 23745 bp, 19 predicted proteins | sample MAT01_FD_78092 | JGI IMG/M metagenome (GOLD analysis project Ga0105044, IMG submission 78092) | Freshwater microbial communities from Lake Fryxell liftoff mats and glacier meltwater in Antarctica - MAT-01 | ecosystem: Environmental > Aquatic > Freshwater > Ice > Liftoff microbial mat | place...
GGAATGTTCATCGAAGGACATTTTTCAGGAGGAATGAATTTGAATTCTCCTTCTCTTCAGATGTCGGGAGACACAGTTAATTATTATTTAAGATATCCTCAGGCCCCTTTTTCAATTGCAGATTCTTCCAAAACACTTGTATGGAATAACGGGGTAAGCCATCCTGTTTTTACCAATCCGCAGTTAGGCGGCTCTTATTATTTAGTGGTCAAACACAGAAACTCTATTGAGACATGGAGTAAATTTCCTGTCGCTTATTCCGATAGCTTGACATACAATTTCCATACTTCGGCTTCACAGGCATATGGAAATAATCTTAAGCAGATCATTGTTCAGGGAGATACTGTGTATGCTGTTTACAGTGGAGATGTGAATCAGGACGGAGTGATCGATGCGACCGATAACGGTGCGATTGATAATGATGCATTTAATTTTGTCCAGGGATATGTAAATACAGATCTGACCGGAGATAATGTTGTTGATGCAAGTGATGCTGCGATCGCGAATAATAATGCCTCGAACTTTGTGCAAAAGATAGTTCCTTAAATGATTGGCGGATAAGTAAGCAGAGATAGTTGAGTTAATCTCAGCTATCTCTTTTGCTTTGACACAATTAATACAAAACAACTTTGTTGTCACTATAAAGCGGCGACATTAAACAATCAACAAATCAACAAATTAACTTTATAACAAATCCTAAATCTAAAATCAGGAAATGTGTTGTATAACCTGATCCCTACGATCGTCAGTGGACCCTGCAACTTGCAAAATATTAAAATCAGAATTAAACTCTTTTACATAATCTCTTAGAATTTTATTTACAGACTTCCTGAGCTCAGGTAACTCTGATTCAGGACAGTTTATTAAATCCGGATTCTCAATGGGGACGAACACAAGTAGATCAATTTCATTCGATGCATCTTTAACTTTATTATACAAAGATTGAAAATCTAAATTATCAGATTTGTTTGTAGCCTGAACGTAAGCTAATAAATCTAAAGGCGATCTGTCGAGAATAATATTGTCTTCACTTGATGTGATTTGTTCTATTGAATGATCAAGCTGCATCAGATAATCTTCAAGGCAGGGATTTTCAGAAAAGAAATAACCTGAGTCTTCAAGCTCATGATAAGGTTCTACTCTGAATGCATAATCGGGGAGAGACTGATGTAACTTTTCAATCAAAGAAGTTTTACCAACTCTGTGAGAGCCCGTTATCGCTATTCGCATGGAATGATGTTATTTATTATTTACTGTTGGTAAGGGTTTTGTTTTACTTTAATTAGGTCAATTTATTTAATCGAAAAACCCGATGTAACTTTACAAACAGTACAGACTCTACAGAATTACGGATTCTACAAACTTACAGACATACAAATTTACAAACTTACAAACGTACAAACTTACAGATTCAACAAACTCTACAAACTATTTTACCACTTCAACCACATTCGACGCGAGATCCAAAAGCATCATATCCTGAGCATCAACTTTCACTTTTAACTTTCAACTTTCAACTTTTAACTTTTCACTTTTCACGTTTGACGTTTTTCATGTTCTTACCATTTAATAAGCAATTCTCTCGTTTCGTTTACCGCAATATTCCACAGCTCATTCATTATCTCATCATCTTTATAAAAGTATCCGCCATAATTTCCTTCATCTAGAATCTTTCGAGCTTGTTCCGGAGAGGAAGCTTTCAGCAATTCAAAATTCACCATTGGTTTCTGAAAGTCAGGCATCTTAACATTCTTTAATCTTGTCCATTCAAAATTTTCCATCCAAGATGCGTGTGAAGCGACAGAATCTATTTCCTGAACTTTCTTCCACACGCCTTGAGCTCTCCACCAGTTATGAAATTTTACTTTAACACTTTCCTGCTGAAGCATCCACTCATTTACAAATTCTTCTAAAGGCATATTCCCGCCGTGTCCGTTCACGATTAAGATTCTTTTGAATCCGTAAGTAGTAAGAGAATTCAGAATGTCAGTGATCACAAGGCGAAGTGTTTCAAGCCGTAACGAAATAGTACCGGGATATGCCATGAATAAAGGCGTGTGTCCGAAATTCATAACCGGAAGAACCGGAATGTTTAACGGCTCTGCAGCATCAACTGAAATTTTCTCCGCAAGTATGTTGTCAGTTGCTAAGCTCAGGTATGCATGCTGCTCGGTTGAACCTATCGGAAATATACACCTGTCATCATTCTTCAGATAATTTTCAACGTCAATCCAATTCATTGAGGATAATTTCATAACGAATTATTATAATTACAAATTGCAAATGTCAAATTACAAATATAAAGCGTGAGTCGCAAGTTACTGGATGTTTTCCTAGCGAAGTGAGCGTAACCAACAACGAGAATAGTAACGGCGGGATTACCTTAGCTCGCTATTACATTTGAAATTTGAAATTTTGTAATTTGACATTCATAATGCCTTCTTGTTCCCGCCAAGTGTCATGCCCACTGACTCGTCGGTTCTTATTTAATTTCTCATAATCCTTTCTTAAAAGATACAAGTTTGAAATTTAGATGCAATTTTATTATCTTAAATTATGTACTTTTTTATTAATTGTTGATAAGAAAACCGGAATTTTAGGATTTGAAATATTCATTACTCATTATATTAATCTTGACAGGCTTTGTTTATGATGATGACGTATCATTATTCAGAATAATTCAAAACAATAAGACGGGATACATAAATTCTCAGGGAGAGATTATCATTGAACCGATATTTGCAGATGCTCAGGATTTTTCCAATGGGCTTGCGCCTGCAAGAATTGCAGGTAAATATGGTTACATAAATTCAAACGGAGATTTTGTTATCAATTCAAAATATGATTATGCGATGGAGTTTAAGAACGGTACTGCCATGGTTTTTAATGATAGCGTTCCGTCATTTCTATTTTTAGACGGAAGAGAAATTAAATTTCCAAATTACAGAGCAATTACTTTCTTGGAGCCTGAAAGAGCTTATGTATATACAAACACAAAAAAGACCGGAGTAATAGATTTGAAAGGCAATTTAGTTATTGATACAATTTACAGCTGGATAGATCTTCGCGGAAAATTTGCCATAGTGGGAGATTTTAGAGGAGAAGCAAATGAAAGGGAAAGAGTGGCTTTGATTGACTCCAGCGGCAAAATAATGATTCCATTTGGTAAATATACTGAGATTTGGAATTTTGAAAGAGGCTGTGCAAAAGTTTATTTTCCCTCTGAGGGAAAACAGTATATAGGTTTCATAAATGAAAAAGGAGATCACTTAATCAGCAGGGTGCAGGACGGAATGAAAAGCAAAGAGCTGAGCAGCTGCATTAACGATTCCACATTTGTAGAATTATATAATGATTCGATAACAGTTGTTAACGGAAGATCAAGTAAAGACGACTATTATGGTATTATCAATTCTAAGGGCGAGTCTGTAGTTAAGAATTTTCAATGGGCAGGTATTATTCCAATCTCCGAAAATTTGTGTTATGTAAGGCTCCGCGATAGTTATAGTTATATTTTGATAGATGCGGCAGGCAATAAAATTAACTCTGATACTTTTACATATTTTGACAAAAGCCCGTATGACAGTCATATAGTTGTGGCTAAAAATAATCAATATGCATTAATGGATCTGAGTCTAAAATATTTAATTCCTTTTCAGGACCATCAGCTTGGTAGCAATTATATCGGTAAAGAATATTTTTATTACGCGAGTTATAATAGAGCGAATTATTACTGGGGTTTAAGTGATTTCCTCGGGAAAATAATAATTCAGCCAGGACCTTATTTATTCGAAACAGCTGATTTTAAAAACGGTCTGATAATTGTGACAACTAGTGTAGTGATTTCAAAGTTCGTAAAGTAATTATTTACCCAGTATAAGTCCATTTAAATGGTTTTGCTCTTTCCTCGTTATATGTCTTTGTGTATTCCATTAATTGATCAACTAATTGTTTCTTTGAATGCCAAACACCGTCTTTTAAAACATCACGAGTTAAAATGCTAAACCAAATTTCAATCTGATTTAACCAAGATGAATATGTCGGAGTAAAATGCATGGTTATTCGTTTTTTTGAATTTATCCACTCTTGTACTTTATGATGCTTGTGAACACTCAGATTATCAACTATTATATGCAAATCTTTTCGCGGATATTTTCTATAGATTTGTTTTAAGAATATTAAAAATGTTTCATGATTATTTTTTTCTATTGTCTTCGCAATGACTTCGCCTTTATGTACCGACAATGCCGCCAATAATGATACGGTTCCGTGTCTTTTATATGTATTTGTTAATCGTCTTACCTGCCCCTGTTTCAATGGCAATTCCGGTTGTGTTCTGTCTAATGCTTGTATCTGTGTTTTCTCATCTATTGATAAAACTATAGCTTTCTCAGGAGGATTTAAATATAAACCCACTATGTCAACCATCTTTGTTTCAAATTCCGGGTCAGTGCTTTTTCCGCACCAATAATGTGTCTTATGTGGTTTGAGTTTATCTTTTCCTAATATAGTTTGCACTTTCCCCTGGCTCATCCCAACTTTCTTGGCTATTCGTCTCTGCGTCCATCTTGTGTATCCATCCGTCGGTTTACTACATGCCAGTTTAATCACCCTTTTTTTGTCGTACTCAGTATGTATCGGAGGTTTTCCACTTCGAGGTAAATCTCGTAATCCGGATATCCCTTTTTGTAAAAATCTTTTTCTCCATTTACTAACCACTGCTGATGTTACAGATAAAGATTTTTCTATTTCCTCGTATTTTTTTCCTTCAGAAGAATTTAGAATTATCTTTGCTCTTAGAACATATCTATGTTCTAATTTATTTGAACGACTCATAACTAATAATTCCTGTTTATCAGAATCGCTCAGGTCTATTTTTTGTCCTATTCTGCCCATAGAACAATATAATTATTACTTTACTAATTAACAATTCATTACACTAGCGAGAGCATTTTATATTTCAATAAAAACGGAGAGATAGTCTGGCAGGATAATTCTGATAAGCAAAATTATTATCTTAATATTGATTATATGAAAGCTGGAAAGTTTCTCGTAAGCAAAGATTACAACAAAAATTTCTCCTCAAAAAATATTTCCGCAGAGGATAATTTTTTGAAAAATTGTTTATCGCTTACAATCAGTAAAAGCTCACATGTTGCTTATGATGATATGTATGAAGGATTAAAATTAAATTTGGCAAACACTACAAATAAGGAAATACCTTTCAATACTCAGGACAACAAATTATATATGAAGCTTCAGGCAAAAGATAAATACGGAAACTGGAAAGACATTGAATATATTGAAAACAGCTTTTGCGGAAATAGCTATTATCCCATAACGTTGGATAAAAAAACATGCTGGAGTTTTGCGATTCCTGTGTTTGAAGGGGAATTCAAAACAGTTATGAGAGCGGAACTCCAATATTCAAATCCCGACAACAGAATCGAATATTATAAGCTCTATAGTAACGAAGTGGAATGCAGTATTAATCCCGGACAATTCTGGAGAATTGGTTCTCAATTCAGTAACGGAATAATGTATCCTCGCTGGGGAAATTAAAAAGTTCCCTTCATAGCATAAGCTATCAATCCCATCACTCGATTTTCAACGGATGAGCCTCCGTATTAAAACCATTTTCTTAAGATCTAAAGTTTTTTCCGGTGCGAATAGTAAAAATGCATACTTCAATTGTTTCTACGAAGAAAAAACTTTCCATCGAATCATCTAACTCAAGAGTCGGGACATTTATCATGAATGAGATGTAGCTGAGTGTTCCGCCGTCATGACCGTAACCCATTTGCTTTCATATACTAAACCTAAATCATACAAACCAAACAAGTCCTTGGGGGATGCATGATCTCCTTGAGGACGAAACGCAATTTCTCTTTGCATTTCTCTAAAATACTTATAATATTATATTTGTAAAAATTAATAATCTGCGGAAGGTTTCACATGAATAAGAAAATAATAAACGTCGATCCTGAAATTCTCGGAGGGACACCTGTCTTTAACGGAACGCGGGTTCCAATTAAAAATCTTTTTGATTATTTAGAAGCCGGAGAAACGTTAGAATCATTCTTGGAAGATTTTGATGGAGTTTCGAGAGTACAGGTAATTAAAGTTCTCGAGCTATCTGAACGATTAATCAATTCATCAACGGAGATCCTTAATGAAAATATTGCTTGATGAATGTGTTACTAAAAAATTAATAACGTATCTTGTTAATTATGAAGTAACAACTGTTTCTAAGAAGAACTGGAACGGATTAAGAAATGGTGAGTTAATGAAAAAAGCTGAAGAAGATAGCTTTGATATTTTTTTAACTATAGATAAAAAAATGCTTCACCAGCAAAATTTTTCGGAATATAATTTAATCGTAGTGGTATTGGATTCCCCATCAAGCGAAATTGAAATTCTCAAAGAATACGTGCAAAATTTTTTAAATCAGATAAGTTCATTTGAAAAAAGAAAAGCATATATAATAACTTTATAAATTACTTCTACAAACTCTACCAACTATTTGTTACACAATTCTCAACATTCTCGCACCCAAACTCCTCGTTTCCTCCACAATCATTTCCCAAATTTTCATCCATCTTAATTTAAAAAATTACATTCAATCAACATCTAACTTGACACTCTCAAAGAATGATTGTAAACATTCCACAATCAAACATTACATGAGAAGAACACTCCAATTAATGCTATCTATTAAATTATTATTAACCACCTTATTCATTTCTTCAGTTGTATCTCAACTAAATAATGTGTATTTCAAATCCATAGTGAGAAACTCCACAATCCTGTAAACTCAACAAACTATTCACAGACGGGGTGTCAGGGCTTTCTTCGACACGAAGCAGAAAAACTGAAAGTATTTTTGAATCAATGACATCCTGCGTTAGGACGAAAGTCTTGAAGCCACTTTAATCAATGACAGTTAGGGAACGAGAAGTTTGAAACTCCTGAACGATATGCTCAGCACGTTCGCTCACTTCTTAACGAGAATATTGATCTCCTCAATGAACCACTCTTTCGCGCCGAAATATTTTTCCGCTAAGATTTTTTTTCTAAGAAAAACAAATTCCCCCTTGTGTTGACCGGGATTGGTTTTAAATTTGACGAGCTCTTTCAAATACTTTACAAAATTTTTAAGACTGGTCTTATGCTCAGTTTTTAATTCAACATTTTTACTGAGGAAATGAAGAGTGCTGTCTGTGAGTGAATACAGTTGCTCGTAATATTCAAGCTTATAATAGATCTTTAATTGAAGCTGCCTCACATCAATTTTATAAAAAATTAATTCATACCTTACTTGTTGTATCTGTTCAAGAGCTTTGAGATAATTTCCTTTCATAAAATTCAGAACCGCACCGGAATAATTTCTCATGTCATTTCTGTGATCATCATGTAATTCGGGTAAGTATTTAGAAATGAAATTCTCGAACCATTTAATATCCCCGGCCCGCATAAAATTTGCAACAATATTCCTGAACATAACAATGTGAAAATCTTCGTCAGGTGACTTTTTGTAAATTCGGTTTTCCAAAACATAATTGTAAATATTAAAAAGCTCCTGATATGGCATGCCTTTCACATTGCAGAAAGTCATCATGATATTCCATAGAATATAATTTTCGTATTGCCCGAATAAGTGCGAGCGTTCAGTCAAAAGTTTTTTTAGCTTAAAATAATCCTCATCATTTCCAAACTTATTCATCCTGTATATCATATAATAAATTTCAATGTAAGGGTACATTGGATGATCATTTTTCTTTGCAGACTCGGTCAATTTTTCTGCGTCAAGATTGTCGAGAATGAGATCTAAAAGATTATCACGCACATTGAGATTATATGCTGCTGCAATATTTTTTTCATCCTGATGTTTAAACGCATTTATTAAGCCGGCTAAAAGAGTGTATTCCCCGGATTTAAGATTTGCTTCATAACATTTCTCAAACTCATCCCTGTCAAGAAAGTAATCTCTTTTAATTGTCTCAAGAAAATATTTTTCACTAAAGTCTCTGACAGTTCCTTTAAAAACATCCTTTCCTTCATTATTCAGATTTCCAAGATCCTTTTCATATTCATTGTAAAGTTTTTTCTTTCTGAGCTGATTCAAAAGATAATACTGTTTTCGGATATCATCTTCCCTTAAGTCAAGCTGAATAAGAAAGTCTTTGCAAAGCAGAAATAATTGTGATGATAGAGTTTTGATCATGTTTGCAGATTTAACCCTGTCATAATTCTTATCAGGAAAAAGTTTACAGAAAATAAACTCATTGTTAAGATCATCATTGGCAAAATCAGGGTAAAACCCCTTTAATACCTTATATAAAGGTGTAAGGTCCCTTCCTTTGCTGAAAAATGGAGAAGCAGTGAATTTTTCGAAATCCCTGAATTCCTCAGGGCTTAGTTTTTTCAGTAAACTAACTAATTTACTATCATTCATTCTTTATTCAATAGATTGTTATTTTGAAAATCAAATTCGTTACTCTAAAAACAAAAAAACAGTCTTTTCCACCTATTTTTAAAGTAATATTGTAACAATACATTTTTCAATAGTCATTTTGGGCAAAATAAATCTTTGCCCTGTAAGTAGTTTTAAAGTAATTTGGACTAAACTTTTAAAATTCAAATTTAACTAAACACTTACGGGGGAAAAAATGTTGAGTCAGTCTACCAAAAAAAACAATTTTAGTTTTATAGAATCAAATTTTAGATTTAACAAAAGTAGGTTCTTACTCACCGTAAGCCTGACTGCCGCAGATGATGAAGTTGCAACTTCAGGAACTGTCAGGCAGGAAGGCAATCTTTTACTTTCATTAATGAACGGTCAACTTGAGTTAATAAACAATTATTTTAGAAACCTTTAGCACAAAAAAATGAAAAAATTACTTTATTCACCACTTTACTTATTTATGTTTACATCCTTTTTATTATCTCAAAGCAGTATTCCCAACAATGAGTTTTTCGCTAATGGTACAGTCGTGGCAATAACAGTTGACGGAGATTATACTTACATCGGAGGTAATTTTACAACAGTTGGCCATAAACACAATTTTACAACCGGTGCCAAATGTAATTCCTCTAATTCTAACATAGATGTTAATTTTCCTGTTGTAATCGGAACAGTTTTAACTTCTGCTCCGGATGGAAACGGCGGGTGGTATATTGGCGGAGGTTTTACTTCAGTTGGAGGACAGACAAGAAACCGAATTGCAAGGATCAATTCTGACGGAACAGTTCATCCCTGGAATCCGAATGCAAATAGTAATGTCCGTTCAATAACAGTCAGCGGTAGTGATATATATGCAGGGGGAGATTTTACAACAATAGGGGGTCAGACAAGAAACCGTATTGCAAAACTTAACAACACAAACGGCAATGCTGATTCTACATGGAATCCGGATGGAAACTCTGCTGTCCGTTCAATAGCAGTCAGTGGAAGTGATGTATATGCAGGCGGTGATTTTACAACAATTGGCGGTCAGATAAGATACCATATTGCAAAACTTAACAACACAAACGGCAATGCTGATGCTACATGGGATCCGGATGCTAATTTTACTGTCCATTCAATAGCAGTCAGCGGAAGTGATATTTATACAGGGGGAAATTTTACAGTAATTGGGAGGCTGGGAAGAACCCGTATTGCAAAACTTAACAACACAAACGGCGATGCTGATGCTACCTGGAATCCGGATGCAAATGGTACTGTCAATTCAATAGCAGTCAGCGGTAGTGATGTTTATGCAGGCGGTGATTTTACAATAATCGGCGGGCATACAAGAAACCTCATTGCAAAACTTAACAACACAAACGGCAATGCTGATTCTACATGGAATCCGGATGCAAATAGTACTGTCAATTCAATAGCAGTCAGCGGTAGTGATATATATGCGGGGGGAGATTTTACAACAATTGGCGGGCTGACAAGAAACCGTATTGCAAAACTTAACAACACAAACGGCAATGCTGACGCTGCCTGGAATCCGGATGCAGATCGGGTTGTCTATTCAATAGCTGTGAGCGATAGTGATGTTTATGTTGGTGGAAGTTTTACAGTAATTGGAGCACTTTCAAGGAATCATATTGCAAGAATAAATAATAATGATGGTACTCCGGATGCCAACTGGAATCCGAATGCAGATAATAATGTCAATTCAATAGCAGTCAGTGGTAGTGACATATATGCAGGGGGACAGTTTACAGCAATAGGCGGAGAGCTTAGAAACCGTATTGCAAAACTTAACAACACAAACGGCAATGCTGATTCAACATGGAATCCAGATGCAAATAGTACTGTCCAATCAATAGCAGTCAGCGGTAGTGATGTGTATGCAGGGGGTAATTTTACAACAATTGGCGGGCTGACAAGAAACCGTATTGCAAAACTTAACAACACAAACGGCAATGCTGATGATACCTGGAATCCGAATTCAAATAATATTGTCTATTCAATAGTTGTCAGCGGTAGTGATGTGTATGCAGGAGGAAAGTTTACAGCAATAGGCGAACAGACAAGAAACCGTATTGCAAAACTTAACAACACAAACGGCAATGCTGATACTACCTGGAATCCGAATGCAAGTAGTGATGTCATTTCAATAGCAGTCAGCGGTAGTGATATATATGCAGGGGGATATTTTACAACAATAGGCGGAGAGCTTAGAAGCCGAATTGCAAAACTTAACAACACTAACGGCAATGCTGATTCTACCTGGAATCCGAACTCAAGTAGTTATGTCTTTTCAATAGCAGTCAGTGGAAGTGATGTTTATGTGGGTGGACAGTTTATAACAATTGGCGGCCAGTCAAGAAATCGAATTGCAAAACTTAACAACATTAGCGGCAATGCGGATGTCTGGAATCCGAATCCAAATAGTATTGTCCGTTCAATAGCAGTCAGCGGAAATTGTGTTTATATAGGCGGGCAATTTACAACTATGGGTGGAAATTTACAGCGTCATTTCGCAAAATTTTCTGGAGCACAAGTTTTTGTTCTGAATCTAACTGCATTTATACAGGGTTTTTATAATTCTTCTTCCAATTCAATGATCTCAGATACAGTCACTATTTATTTAAGGAATGCTACCACATCTTTTGCAAAAATAGATTCAGCAACAAGTGTATTAAATAGTTTAGGAGTAGGATCATTTATTTTTTCTAATATAACAAACGGCACAAATTATTATATAGTAATCAAACATAGAAATTCAATTGAGACATGGAGCAGCTCAGGTAATGCTTTCACATCAGGGATATTGACTTATGATTTCACATCTGCGGCAAATACAGCATATGGGAATAACCAAATTCAGGTTGATAATTCCATGGTTAAGTTTGCAATCTTCAGCGGCGATGTAAACCAGGATGGCTCTGTGGATGTGAGTGATCTTATTGATATTTTTAATGATGCTGCTAACTTTGTTTCGGGATATGTAGTGACTGATGTTACAGGTGATGATTTTGTTGACTCATCCGATCTGTTGCTGACATTTAATAATTCGACTAACTTTGTGTCGGTGATTACGCCGTGATAAATTATCCAAACTATTTCCGTAAATAATCCGGTGGAGATCTATGCCGGATTATAGACAATACAGAAGGATTTACAAGCGGATTTTATTCTTACCGCTAGCAGCAAGGAGATTTTGCCCAAACAAGAAAATTGATATTATTGAGACAAGAATAATATTCTTCTCTTCAAAACCCGTCAGCTATAACCTGACGGGTTTTTTGATTGCGGAAATTCCGGATATGTGTGTGGTGTGGAAAATTCTAAATTGAATTACACAATAGAAGAAGGTAATTTTGCAAATATGAAACTACTCTATAACTACCTCAAAAATTATAAACATCTTGTTATCCTTGCATTAGTTCTTGCCGCTATCAATCAGGTTTTCTCGCTTCTTGATCCTGCTATATTCAGACACGTCATCGATGATTACGCAACGAAGTTCAGTGAATATACTACATCTGAATTTTTCAAGGGTGTGGGATTTCTTCTTATGCTTGCAGTGGGCGCAGCGCTCGTTTCCAGAATTGCAAAAAATTTTCAGGACTATTACATCAATGTCATTACCCAGCGGCTCGGCGCGCAAATTTATGCAGATGGCATTGAGCATTCACTCAAGCTTCCTTACTCTGTTTTTGAAGACCAGAGAAGCGGTCAGACACTTGGTATCTTACAGAAGGTCAGAACGGATTCTGAGAGATTAATCTCAGCCGGGGTTAGTATACTGTTTACTTCAATTGTTGGAATTATCTTTGTCGGAATTTATGCACTTTCAGTTCACTGGATAATCGCGCCCGTCTATCTTTGCGCTATACCAATTATAGGCTGGCTGAGCACGACTCTCGGAAGAAAAATTAAAACAATTCAAATAACCATAGTTGCTGAAACTACGGCGCTCGCGGGTTCTACTACCGAATCTCTGCGCAATATAGAACTTGTGAAATCACTTGGACTTGCCGATCAGGAGATCAAGCATCTGAACACAACGACCGAAAAAATTCTTGGTCTTGAATTACAGAAAGTTAAATATGTACGAAGTCTCAGTTTTATTCAGGGCACGATTATCAATCTGCTTCGAACGGGCATACTTCTTCTTATGATGTATCTCATTTTTACACAGGCAATAACAACCGGACAGTTCTTCACACTTTTCATTTATTCATTTTATATTTTCGGACCTTTGCAGGAACTCGGGAACATAATAAATATTTATCGTGAAGCTGAGGTATCTCTCGGAAAATTTAAGGATATAATGAATACTCCGCTTGATCCGAAACCTGTAAATCCCGTAAACATCAGCAGCATACAAACTCTCGAATTCAGCAATATTACTTTTAAGCACAGGACAGCTTCCTCCAATGCGTTAACGGATATTTCCTTTCATACTTCGATCGGAAATACTGTCGCCTTCGTCGGTCCTTCCGGCTCTGGCAAAACGACTCTTGTAAAGTTGCTGCTCGGACTTTACCGTCCGCTTGAAGGAGAGATACTCTATAATGATGTTGCTTTCGATAAGGTTGATCTGGATTCGCTGAGAGAACAGATCGGTTTCGTTTCACAGGATACGCAATTGTTTTCCGGAACCATCCGTGAAAATCTGCTCTTTGTAAATCCGAAAGCGACTGATGATGAGTGTTATGAAGTTCTCAATAAAGCTGCCTGTCAGACACTTCTCGAACGCGCTGATAAAGGACTCGATACTGTCATTGGTGAAGGCGGTGTCAAAGTTTCCGGTGGTGAAAAACAGCGGCTGTCGATCGCAAGAGCTCTTCTGAGAAAACCAAATCTTATGATCTTTGATGAAGCAACTTCAGCTCTTGACTCGATCACCGAAGAAGGCATTAATAAAACCATCAGGGAAATTTCCACCGGAGGAAATCATATTACCATAATGATCGCGCACCGTCTTTCCACGATAATGCATGCCGATATAATTTATGTATTGGAAAGAGGTCACATCATCGAATCCGGAAAACATAATGAGCTTCTTGAGATCAAAGGTCTTTATTATGCAATGTGGAGACAGCAGATAGGGGAGAAGGAAACCATACTGATAAAGTCTTTAATGGACACAGAGAAAAATCTTAATTAGAATAATGAATTTATATGACCGGCGTCTTCTCAGTATTGAAAAAATAATATCCCGCCTTAATGACAGAATCGCTTTCCTTAATAAACGAAACAACAAATTTTCTTTTTACCGTCTGATGGTTTTTATTGCCGGTGTGCTTCTCAGCACTGCAGCGTTCCTGATGTCAAAAGAAACGGGATGGGTGGTGTCGTTGGTATCTCTGATGGCTTTCGGGATAACTGTTCATCTGCATAATAAATTATTGTTCGGAATTAAAAGATGCCACACTTATCTGAAGATCAAGGAAGCGAATCTTGCGCGGATGAGTGTTGAATGGGAAAAAATACCCAAGCCGGTCGTCAATACTCTTTCAGGCGATGAATTCACGGAAAAGGATCTGGATCTCTTCGGTGAAAATTCACTTCATCATCTGAGCGATACTTCGGTTTCAATTGAAGGAAGCCTTCTTCTGAGAAAATGGATCTCAAATTTTACACCTGATGCTTCTGAAATAATAAACCGTCAGCAAATTGTCAAAGAGCTTTCCGGATTTTCGCTGTTTAGAGATAAATTCATTCTCAAGGCAAACCTCATCTCCAAAAAATTTCTCGAATGCTCAAAGATACTTGAATGGATAACTTCATCCTCAACAGAAGCTCTTCCTAAATGGCTGTTTCCCGCAGCCGGACTGCTTATAGTCTGTTATGTAATATTATTCATTCTCGGAACGATTGGTACCTCAGGTTCATTATGGCTTGCTGTACTGATCGCGTACTTCTTTATTTATTCAATGCATCAGAAAAAAATAAACAAGCTGTTTGAAGACGCCGTCGAACTTGAAACCCATCTGAAAAAATTCACAGCGCTTATACTTTACATAGACAAATTTTCTTTTGAGAAGAAACCTGCGCTGAAAGAGTTTATGTCTGTGTTTAAAAATGAAAACAACAGAGCTGCAAATCAGCTAAGAAAACTGCAGAAAGTAATATCAGCGCTTTTGGTTCGTGAAAATCCCGTCATAAGAATAATAGTGAACATTGTTTTTCCCTATGATATTTTTTACAGCAATAAATTAGTGGAGATCAAATCAGAGATCGAAAAAAATATACCTCAGTGGCTCAGCAGGTTCAATGAGCTCGAATGTTATATCTCGCTTTCAAATTTTTCATATCTCAATCCGGATTATGTATATCCTGTATTTGAAACAAGCACACGGAATATTTTCGAAACAAAAGGCATCGCTCATCCATTACTTAAGCGGCGGGCTAAGATATCAAATGATTTTGCATTCAAGAATAAGAATGAGATCGGAATAATAACGGGCTCTAATATGTCAGGTAAAAGTACATTTCTCCGAACTGTCGGAGTTAACCTTTGCCTTGCATACAGCGGCGCTCCGGTAAACGCGGAATATCTGAAGACGTCATTATTTGAATTGTTCACGTGTATAAAAGTTACGGATTCTGTCATTGACGGCATATCATATTTCTATGCCGAGGTGAGAAGACTAAAGCAGCTTCTGGATGAATTTGATAACAATAACGGACTCGAGAAATTTTTTCTTATCGATGAGATATTCAAAGGAACAAACAACAAAGAACGGCTTACAGGCAGCCGGGCTTATATAAAAAAGCTTGCTCAATTGGATGCGACAGGATTTGTCACCACGCACGATCTTGAGCTTGTGAACCTTGAGAAGGAAATCCCCGACATCACCAACTATCATTTCCGTGAAGAAGTAAAAGACGGACTAATGCTGTTCGACTACAGGATCCATAACGGACCTTGTCCAACGACCAACGCGCTTAAGATAATTGAGCTGGCGGGACTGCCGGTAGAGTAGTTATCAATTACTAATTACTAATTACTAATTACTAATTACTAATTACTAATTAAGGTAACCATACACCTGACAAACCTATAGCGGGCGTCTTATAATTTTTTAATGTTAAATTGACTTAATAATCTTTAAAATTAGAATTATTAAAGGTAATTTATCAGAAAAGAATAATCAAATGAAGCTGCATTCTCCCGGCTACTGCTGTAACACAAACTTCTGATACAATTTATTCTCAATCTAAAAACCATACAAATGAAAAAAAATAATCTACACATCTATCCGATAGTGTTACACCTGATATGCTTACTGACCCTTACGGGCAGTCAGGATGTCCAGGCGCAAAAGAACATTAACAATATTGAGAATAAGCTCACGGCTGCAATTGATTCATTTTATACGGCTAATAAGCTTCCGGGTATAGCCGCTGAAATTTATACCCCGGACTTCACTTATAAATATGCCGTTGGTAAGGCGGACCTGCAAATAAATAAGGACAGAAACCTTACTGATAAGATAAGGATAGGCAGCATTACAAAAACTTTTGTCGCTACTTTGATCCTGCAACTTGTGGATGAAAGTAAGATCGGACTTGATGACAACCTCGCGAAATATTATCCAAACTATCCAAACGGCGCAAACATTACGATCAGGCAGATGCTTGATATGACAAGCGGGATCCCGGACTACCTTGCAGATCCTCTGATCGGTGCAAGCTTTGATTTTTACAGGTCAAATAAATTCACACCGCAGGAGATCTATGAAGCTACAATGAGTCTGACGCCGACTTTTGAACCCGGTAAGGGATGGCATTATTCAAACGGAAATTATAACATACTGGGAATGTTGGTTGAAAAAATTACAGGGAATAAACTTGAGGACGACCTTAACTCAAGGATCATAAAGCCGCTCGGTCTTACGAATACATATTTGCCAACGGCACCTGACATTTCCGGAGATCATGCCAGTGGATACATGACAGATACAGTTACAGGCAATAAGGTGAATGTTACAATAATGGAGCCATCAATAACATGGGCTGCAGGCGGAATGATCTCAGACTTCAGTGATCTTAAAATTTATATGAAGGCATTATACGACGGCACACTTGTATCAAAGCAGACACAGGAGGAGAGATTCAAATTTGTTTCCACGGGCATCAAGCCGTTTTTTCAATACGGACTCGGACTTCTTTATGCAGACGGATTCATCGGACACAATGGAGGTATCACGGGCTATAATACGATGATGTGCTATAATCCTGATATTGAAACTATGATGCTGCTGTCAATTAATGATTACGGTCTTGAAGGCGGACAAGTGGATAATCTTTTGGTAATGCTTGCAAAGACGGTATTTCCGGGAAAGAATTTTTTCAATTAAACTTATATAATAAGACTCCAATGAAAAATGTTCTGTATCCGGATAAGAAATTTTTCCAGTAACTACTTAAACGATCATGGATTTAAAAATAAAGAAAAAAATAGAAAAACTCACTGACGCGTTATTAACAACGAGGAAGAACGCAAAACCGGAAATCCTTGAGGAGCTTGATTCGGAAAATGCAAACAGGTTCAAGATGATGATAACGAATCACATCATTCCTTTTATTAAGGATGCCTCAATGCTGATAGGACGTTCGGGATGCTCGCTGAATTATTATTCAAATGAGCTTGCCGTTATCCGTGACCCTAAGAAAAGGATATTCATACAGATACTTTTCTATCCTTATGGTCACAGCAAGATCACGCTTGGGGTGAACGCGCCTTTCCTGCAGTTCGCCTTCAGTCCTGCCAAAGACAATATTAAAATTACTACAAAGCTTTCAATTAAGTCGGATGAGCCCAGATTTAAAATTGATGAAATTGAAATTGACGAATTCTCTCAAAAGAAGATCGACGGATACATCCTTGATTTTTTAAAGAATGAAATGGAAAGTTAAATTGAAGATAGAAATCTTCATCACAGAGGTATCGGATGAACATTGAACATTGAACGTTATTCGAGGACAGAGGATTGAAAAGAATAAGTTTAAATTAAATTCTCCATTAGTTACTTTTACAAAAGCCCTAATTCATTAACATTAATGATTCAAAAATGAAATATGCATTATTAATTCTTTCAATGATCATTCTCCCGGCAGTTATCAGCGCAGAGGATATTTTCATCAAAGCAGGCAACAGACAATCAAACACAAACGAAATTACTTTAATAAGCACCGATAACAGCAAGACTGTCATCGATGTAAAGATAAATGGATTCTATAATAAGAAGGTATCAGGTGGCGGTGAGCAGTATGACAATGTTTCGCTGAAGGATTTTGTATCTCTGGGAATTCCCGGACAATCAGCTCTTCCCACCATCACGAAATTCATTTCCATTCCGAATTATAAAAACATCAGAATAAATATTAACAGCGTGTACAAACAGGTATTTGATTCATATAATGTTTTGCCTTATCAGACGCCGCCGTTAAGAAATTCAAACGGAATTTCACAGGAATTTGAAATAGATAATTCACATTATTCACTGAATAAAGATCTTCCTGAGAATATTGTTTCAATAAAGGAGATAGCGGTGATGAGGGATCACAGGATTGCGGTAGTGACAATTAATCCTGTTCAGTATAATCCCTCAACAGGTGAACTTACGGTTTACACAGACATTAATTTTGAATTAAGATATGAAGGAAGCTCCGATGTGAATAACATAACATATCCGTCACAGGGAGTTTCAAAAAGCTTTAGGAATATCTACAAGAATGTAATTTTCAATTATACAGCAGATAATACTTTCACCACACCGCCTAACATGCTTATCATTGCTGCCGATTCACTTTACACGGATATCATTCCTTATGCCCAATGGAAAAATAAAAAAGGAATTAGGACACAGATCGTTAAGAGGTCGGAAATTGCGGCGACAAATTTTCCAACATCGGATGAGATCAAAGATTATCTCATAGCTCAGTACAATAGTTCTTCAAGACCGGAGTATGTTCTGCTGGTTGGCGACGCAAGAGGTAACAATTCGCTTCCATGGTTCAGCGCTACGGGTGGAAAGTCAGATCATCCTTATGAATGTCTTGACGGAACGGACATATTTCCTGAAATAGTTGTCGGCAGGATCTCAGTACAGTCATCCAATGAGCTTGACAGTGCCGTTGCAAAATTCATTCAATATGAGAAGCAGCCAAACATGACTGATACCGACTGGTACAAAAGAGCGTTTGTTCTTCACAGCATGGACGGCATCGATCCCATAAACGCAGAGGTTGCAAAAAGGGTTTTTCTTAATGAAGGGGGATTTACGAATGTCGATGTTGTAAGCCCCAGCGCTTCACAGAGCCAGATAACAAATTACATAAACGGGGGAGTAAGCTGGATATGGTTTATCGGTCATGGTGATGAAACGTCGTGGGCGACTCCGGTTTGGCAAATGTCCAACATGGTTAATTTGAATTTCGGTAAAAAGCAGCCGAACATAGTTTCGATTGCGTGCTCAAATGCAGATCTGGATTATTCACAGACAGCAAATTGTTTTGCCGAAGGATGGGTTGAAAGAAGCCCTGAGAATTCAGCAACAAATATTGCGGCGTCAACGGAGCTATGCGCTTTCTATACGACAGATACACTCGGCAGAGAAATGCTTTATGCATATTTCAGAAATGACATAAATGATTTTGGATCAATGCTTAACTACGGAAAGATACAGGCATATAATTATTTTAATGGTAATGGAACAGTTGTGGAGACTATCAATCAGTTCATGGTGGTCGGTGACCCGACGATAGAATCTTATTCAGATGTGCCGAAGACTTTGAATGTTGTTTCTTCCAGAACAGGCACATCATACTATGTTAACATAAAGATTAACGGACAGAATATACAGAACGCTCTTGTCGCGATAAGCCAGAATAACGCATTGATGATCTCCGGCTATACTGACGCGCAGGGTGTTTATACTTTTAATGAATCAGACATCGACCCTCTTGCGCAGATTGATGTGGTTGTAACCGGAAAAAATCTTGCTCCTTACGAAGGCAGCATGATCCTTACTTCGATCGGGAATATTACAGGAGCTGTAGACAGCTATTCACTTTCACAGAATTATCCAAATCCCTTCAATCCTGTAACGAACATTAATTACAGCATTCCGGCTGGTGTAAATGGTGAAAAAACAAATGTAAGACTTGTTGTCTATAATTCACTTGGCAGCGAAATTTCTACATTAGTTTACGGAAGTCAAAATCCGGGTTCGTATTCGATTCAGTGGGATGCATTGAATTATCCGAGTGGAATTTATTTTTACAGGCTGACTGCGGGTGATTTTTCTGAAGTGAAGAAGATGACGCTTTTGAAATAATTGAGAATTAGGAATTAAGAATTGTTAGTTACAAGTTACAAGTTACAAATTAGATTAAATGTTCAGACAGGCGGCAAGCTCTGACTTTGCGAATGAAGTGTTTGACTTTTGACATTTCACGTTTGACATAAAAAAACAGAGACAGTAAATTAATGTTGTCTCTGTTTTTGTTTACATGATTTTTTTTTACTTTAGTAAAAGCATTTTGTTAATTCCTTTAACCGAACCATTCGCGATCAATTTACAATAATATATTCCGCTGGATAAATTGCTTCCGTCAAACAGTATGCTGTAGCTTCCCGCATCCTGTCTTGAGTTTACAAGTCTTGCCGTTTCCTTCCCGAGAACATCATAAATGACAATGCTTACATCCGATGCTTCCGGCAGATCGTAAGAGATGTTTGTGACAGGATTAAAAGGATTCGGATAATTCAGATTGAGCTTGTAAGAGTTTGCGATCGGAGTACGATCACCACTTATAATTGTACCGGCGTCGGTCTGAGATGTAGTTACGCTTCCTTTTGAAGAGAAAACATAACTTCTGATAAAGTTTTTCGGAACCCGTTCATTAAGAGATTTAAATTTTAATACGATAAAAGAGCTGCTGTCAAGAGGAGCATGTTTTCTATCTTCAAGTAAAATAGATTTGAAAATATTTCCTTCCTTATTGTGTTCTGCGCTGTATAGCTGAAGATTCTTTATAGTGAAACCTGTTTTGTACAAAGGTACAATAGCAGCGTAAGAAAGATTGAAGTCTTTAATGAATTCTGTTTCAATTGAAGAAACAGGAGAATTTATTGGTGAAGAAATTAGTATGTCTGAACGAAGCTCTCTTCTGCCAAGATTTAACTTTTCTGATTTTACATGACCGTTATCATAAGTAAAAGTAATATATCCGACCCGCTCTTTCTTTATCGGAGGCGGAGCAAGAGCCGGAGGGGAGGCATCGAGCAAAAGACAAAGATAATCTGCGTCAGCGGGCTTCTGCACGTTTTCAAAATACGCGTTAAGTATTTGCTTGCTTTCTCCTTTCACATTGTCCGAATAAGCAGTGTCATACTCAAGCTGTTTTGTAACGTCCCTTCCTGAAATTTCAGCAAAGCTTGAAGAGTTGATCTTATCGATATGATACATTACTATCTCGTTTGATGCTGTGATCCCTATCTTTGTATTTTCGGGATGATCAACGGCGGTAACTTCGATTTGATTAAATTTACTCACCGCATTTTCAGTCTCAATAATTGCAAGACTTATAGTGCTGTCTTCAGGATCAGTGACTACAGAATTATTTATCAGTACTTTATCCACAAACTCCTTACCCTGATTCTCTTCATACTCTGCAACGGGCAACAGATTATTTACCGGCTCATACTCCGATCCGTTGAATGTAAGTAATACAGGACAACCGGAGGGCGGCGGCGGATAGACACGAAGACTTTCCAGTGGCTGAATCGATGACGGTCCCGTAAGATCGTAAAAGCGTGTGACCGTTCCGAGATTGTTAAAAACTCTTACTCCAACGTAAAATTTTAAAGGAGGATAAGCTGAAGAATTGGCACCACCACCACCACTTCCGCCACCCCTGCACAAGGAGTCGTAATAATCACAGATATATTTATTTTTGAATGAAATGTTCTTGATATTAAATTCATTTCCATTAGGAGTAAAACTTAAACCCGGTGGTAAAAGATTACAAATTTTAGTTGTATCACAAACCTTTACAAACCAGTTGTAATTTAGATTAGCCCCTGTCGCATTGCAGATCAATTTTAAAGTTTCACCTCTGTATATCCTGTCATCAATCTGGCTTTGATGAAATCCGGAGATTTTCGGATACGCTGCCGGATCGGGAGGAATAATCTGAGTCTCAGTAGCGAACCAGTAAAAAAGCCCTGCGGTTGACCGGATAGCATGATTAAAACAATAAGATGCTTCGCCGGAAAGATTGAAAAGATGCTCAGGCGGATCGCCTAGCGCAGAGTAATAATTTTGCAGCATTGCATTAGTTCCGCCCGGCAGATTATTGTTTCCGGGATGTTGCTGTGGAACTACTGTGCAGCTCGGACCACTCGGAAAATGCTGTGCGAGCTGTGAAGCTGTGTACATAAGATACCTGATAGGATTTTCGCTGGTTTCATAAGGATTTATAAAACCACCGAATTGCTTTGCCGTCTGCCAGTTGTAGTTTTGGTATGCACCATTGTCAATATAGTTATGATAGCAATCACCGCCATCCCATTCATTTACATGAACATCGTTATGTGTATGGGCAGGTACACTAAGGTCTCCAAGAAGATGAGACATTCTGCCTAATATCTCCCAGACTATTTTGTGAAAGGTAGTGTTGTCAAGTGTGACTTCATAATTGTACACAGTCTCCTGACCAAGAATGGTCACTCTACTATATAGCAATATTTTTTTCGTTCTAAAAAAATCTATAAGACCACGGGTATGGTATGAGTATTTGTAAATATATGGAGCAGAAACGTAATTAATGAAATTCCGGTTGCTGTATCCGCTGCCTGTCCAGTCATGCCATTGTCCGGAAATGTACCTGTTCATTTTAGTATAAGCATTGGGATAATCTATTGGATTTCCACCTATGTTCAATGTTGTAAGACTATTGTCACCATTAGACCTGTTGTCAGCATCCCAAAAATGACTATTGCTTGCATAAAAATTTCCCGGTCCTCTGATATCAAAAACTACATCTTCCTTATCTTCGCGACATGCACCGGATGTGATCGTTCCGTATTGCCAGGGTCTTTCACCACAATCTCCCGTCGTACCGATCCTGGTGTCAAACATCGAAAAATCAAGATTTGGATATCTATCCTTGAGAAGTTTCAGTGCTTCAATGCAAATATACATGTGCACATTCTCCGCATAGGAATCACCATGAGAACCTGAGATGCTATTTTGCTTTGATGTATCTGCTTCAGAAATGTTTCTATCAATTGCCTTAAGGTTCTGAAAAACCAAAAGCGTTGTAATAATAATCGTGAATATTATTTTCATCGTTTTCATAGTTTATAATTTTAATGGTTATCAAAATGTATGCATCGTTCATTCAAATCAAATTACTAAAGTCATTAGTTAAGGGGCACGTATCATCTTTTTACCTTCTGGTGTTTTATTTTTAATTATTCTTATAAAATTCAAGAATTGTAAATGCTCTGAGAATTTACAAATTATGGCTTAAAATTTTTTTTTAAAATTTGAGTCCAAAATAGCCTAATATGTAAGTTGATTTCAAATAGTTTTGTTTCTCATGTGCAAATATCAAGGGTACTTTTGTCTCAATCCCTAACAACGACAGCCGGCTGAGATACACATCAAGTTTTATGCTGACAGTAGGGCGAATTAATAGTCCTGTTTCTACCGTTGCCGCGCTTATACCCGCTCCACCAAGCAGATCTATTCTGTCTTTTAAAATTTCAATATCATAATATCCCATGCCGTTTATTACTAGTGTTATAGGATAAAATTCAAACCCTCCTCCAACCTGGAACCGTTCTTTAATTTTTCTAAAATATTTTAATGAGAGCCCTACATTTTTGTATTCACTATATTTAATTGCCGGAGCAAAGCCATATCCTGCAATTATACTATTATGGAGGTCAGTAACTTTCTTTAGCGAATCATCTGCTGAGTTTTCGCTGAGTGTGTGAATCCTCAGTTTTTCGTTTAGGTCTTGCGCGATTATGTAAGAGGTTATAATTAACATTAAAGATACTGTGAAAAATAGTTTTCTCATTTTGGTTTTTGTTTGATTAATGTTTGGTTAATGCATTGATAGCTTATACTTGAGTTTACTTGTTATGTACCGGTTGCAACTTTTCAATTGTATCAGCTCAACTTTATCGTTTGCATCAATCCGATTTCATTCATCATCAAATGTAAAACAAATTATAATTTTCCCATCGACTTGTCAAATTGTAAAAAAAC
>Ga0105044_10002837_pt1 | contig 23744 bp, 22 predicted proteins | sample MAT01_FD_78092 | JGI IMG/M metagenome (GOLD analysis project Ga0105044, IMG submission 78092) | Freshwater microbial communities from Lake Fryxell liftoff mats and glacier meltwater in Antarctica - MAT-01 | ecosystem: Environmental > Aquatic > Freshwater > Ice > Liftoff microbial mat | place...
GAGACCAGCCGCGCCGTCATCGTCATTCTGGGCGCGCTGCTGGAGCTGAGCATCGTCTCGCTATTTCCATTGCTGGCCGAGCAGTTGCCGGAATCGCGGGCGATGTTGTTCTCGCTGGCCGGGCTGGGAGCCTCGTGCGGCCCGGCGCTCGGCTCACCGGTGGCGGTGGCGCTCTGGCAGTGGAGTGGACTGACGGCCGTGGGTGTGACGTGCATTGTGGCGCTACTGGCCGTGGTGGTGCTGGTGTCGCGATATTTGCACAGTGGGCCGCCGGGGCACTGACGACGCCATTGCCCGGCACATTCAAGCCCTTCGCAATGCCCGTGAGATCCGAGTCGGTATTGCGAAGGGCTTGGTGATGGGATGAAATCTAGCCGGCGCTGACGGTGGCATTCCAATCCGAATTCGCCACGCAGTCGTTGACTTTCTGAAGTGCATTCGCCACGGCCATTTCGCGCAGGGCCGGGGTGATGTCCATGGGCTGGGCGTTGATGAACTGGATATCGGTGATGCCGACAAAGCCAAAGATGGCCCGCAAATATGGCTCCTGAAAATCGAAGGCGTGCATGGGGCTGGCCTCTGAGTAGTCGCCACCGCGCGAGGTGATGCACACCATCTTCTTGCCGTGGGTCATGCCCACCGGCTGGCCGTGCTCGTTGTATTTGTAGAGATAGCCGGGTTGGATGATCGAATCGATGTAGTACTTCAGCACATAGGGGATGCCGAAGTTCCACATGGGGCTGGAGATGAGATAGATATCGGCCGCCAGGAAATGCTTGATCAGGTTTTCGATCTGCTGCCACGATTCCTTGTGGCGCTTGTCGATGGGCTGGCCCATGGTGAGGGTGTATTTGGACTCGATGTTGTCGCCGGCGACAGCGGGCAGGTCCTGGTTGAACAGCTCGATGACATCGACTTTGAGATCGCTGTGCTTGGCTTTCAGGCTGTCCAGGAAAGCATTGGACACTTGAGGGTATTGGAGTCGTTCTCGCGAGGCGTGGCAATCACGTGCAGAAGCTTCATAGGGGGATTCCTTTCGATGAGTCAGATGAGCAAATATTTAGTTGTGGGATTACAACCGGTGACCAGTAGTCGGCCGAACGGCGAATTTACGCATCGCTTGGCTCATATTTAGCGTCCTAGTGTGTCCAGGACAATGTATCAGGAATTGAGAATGCCGCAAGCGAAGGCATGTACGACTTGAGTAATCGGTGGGATTTCACGCCTTAAAACTTTGTTTACAGACTACTCAGTAATCCCCTTCAAATCGTGCCGCACCATCGGCCGCGCCGGCACATGCCGCGCCACCCCCTCGAATCCGGCTCGCGTAAACGTGGACACATAGCCCAGGCTGATTGCACTCGGCGACGCTTCTGCTTCCAAAGGGGCGAATGGTGAGCTTCATGTCACATCAATGGGTCAAAATCTGCCTGACCAGTGCGCGCACTATTTGGCACCGGAATCCTTAACCGCAACGGCTTTGAAAAAAGTGTAGCAGAACACGCCATCGGCCTCGGCTGTGCGATATAAATCGGCAACGGCCCTGTCAAAGTCGGCCTCGCGCATCAGCCCCGCCGCTAGCGCCGGCACGCGAATCCCCTCGATCATGGCCGTGAATGTCTTGCGGGTGAAGCCGTCGACCAGCGCCGGCTTGCTGGCATCGACATAGACCATGCGCGGCGAGACTCGCACGTCGTCAAAGCCGGCTTCGCGCAGCAACGGATACAGCGCCCGGCCAATCAGCGCATTGCCGCCGGCCCGGGCCTGCAATTCCACCTGGCACAACACGGCTTTGCGCGCCAGTTCGCTGTCGGGGTAAAAATAGGTGGAGCCGTGATCACCTTCGATGACGGTGAGGGTGCCACCGGGCTTCAGGACGCGTTTCAGTGCGTTCAGCGCCGCCACCGGCTGAGCCAGATGCTCCAGCACGAAGCACACAAACAGGTGATCGAAGGACTCCGGTGGAAAGGGCAGATCGAAGATGTCGGCCTGTTGCAGCGTGACATTGATCAGACCAGCCGCTTGCACCGCTTGCCTGGCCTCGTTCACCGATGTTTCGGATACATCGATGGAGGTGATGTGAGCGTTGGGGCTCTGGGTGGCCAGGGTGACAGTTTGTGCGCCGACGCCGCAGCCTGCTTCTAGCACCGTGCTCCCTGCCGGGTAGGTCGCGTCCGAATGCAGCAATGCCACCAGCGTCGAGGCCTGGTCTTGCAGCCGCAGATTTTCTTTTGGGTCATAGCCGTGGATGTAGGTGCCGGTCATGCCGACACTGTAGCGCGACTCTGGTCAGCATCAAAATTTTGCCGCTGTGGATTTGCGTCGGACTTGCAAATGTCGCGATCCACCCTCAACTGTGCGCCGCGCTATTTCCCTTTTTAGACGGCCACTGCCATTACCATGGGCCTGGATGGAGAAGTCGAATTTGCGTGCGCTGACCGGCGACGCCCTCATTGCGTTGGGAATTAATCTGATCTTTGGGTTGCTGGCCTGGCGGGTCTATGCCTTGCTCGATCAGACTCAACTGACCGACCCCATGGTTTTGGGTTTCGCTGCATTGTGGGCGGTCATGCTGATCGTGAGCGTGATCCTGTACATTATCGGGCGGCGCTTTCGGCTCAATCTCTATGATCGCTCCACGCTCTATTTGTCGAGCAATGTGCTGGCCAGCGCGCTGCCGCTCCTGTTTTTTGCGGCTTTTGTCGCGTTGCAAACGCATCAGGCTGCAGCCGATTCAGGCACCCTCACCACCATCGTCCTGTTTGTCATCGGCTTCCTGGCCTGCTATGCCGCGCACATCGTCGTCACGGTTTTCTTTCGTGGCACGATCTATGTGTTGGTCAATTGGGTTGTGGTGCTGGGCAGCTATGTGGTGTTTGTGCTGTGGCCGGTCGCGGCGCAGATCCTGGTCGGTAGATTCATCGCACCCTAGCAATGGGTTGATTGCAGGCAGCATGCAATCGGCAGGTTGAACAGGTTCACGCGGTCACGGCACTCCGACGATGGACACGGTGCGATAAAACTATAAGTCGTCTTGATGGAGGCTTGAGACGGCATCGAGCCGCAATTCAGCCTGCCTTGTGACTCGGGTTCTATCGTGATCTCAGCAACGAATCACACATCAAGACGTTCGACAGATCAGAAGGTGTCAACGAGAAACCCAGCATGTTTACATTGGGTTGAGATTGCCTCTTGACTCTCGAGCCGCTCGAAGGTGCATGCTGTTCGACATGAACAGCTTAAATCTCAACTCGAATCTTCAATCAAAATCCGGCCTTGTTCGCAGGCGGCTCATCACTGTGTTGCTGGCGCTGCTGGCCTTGCCGCTGGTTGCGTTTGCACTGGTCTCGCCCGTTCGCCGCGTTGTGCTCAACCCGCTCATTCTGAATTACACGACACCCCAACAAAATGTCACAACCGTAGCCGTACGCGCCGATGCGCTGCAAAATCATGTGTTCGACCCCGCCGTGATCGAGATTAAGGCCGGCACCACCATCACGTGGAGTTTTCAGGACATGGGTGAGGCCGGCGCGCACAATGTGGTCAGCATCAACATCGCCCGTCAAAGCTTTGCTTCGCCCGTCCTGACCACCGGCCTGTATACCCACACCTTCACCCAGCCCGGCACCTACCTGTATGACTGCACCCTGCACAGCAACATGCGCGGCAAGGTGATCGTGACGCCCTAAGTTATTCCTCAAAAGTAATAGTCACATTTCAGAACTTCAATTCCTTAAGTGAAGGCACCGTCCAAGGGAAGTCATCGAGTAACCCCGTCATTCCCGCGGAGGCGGGAATCCAGGCGTAACCCCGACGCGACTGTAACTGAGAGGTCTGGATTCCCGCCTCCGCGGGAATGACGGCTTAAGCTATTTGCTTTGACCTACTTCGGGTTGGCATTGTTTTGAAATGTGGCATTTACTTCTGAGCACTAACTTAGTTCAGAACCTCAAATGCTTCTTAGCTTTGGCGCGTTTGAAACTAAAATTCATGATTGCGTGTGTCTGCAAAAAGGCACGCATGCGCCACGCTCATGAATACCGTTCTTCCCATTTCCACCGAGACCGCCCGGCGCTTTATCCTGGGCAGGCAGGGCTTGTGGCCGGGCCGGCGCTGGCGCGGCATCCACGGCACCGAGGCCGCCATGCGTGCGATGGAGCACCTGCAGCTCGATCCACTGCAAATTGTGGCGCGCAGCCAGGACCTGAAACTGCACAGCCGCGTGCTCGACTACACACCCGGCTTGTGGGAAGACGTGGCCTATGGGCAGCGAAAGTTTTTCGATTGGGGCGGCTGGCTGGCGGTGCGGCCGATGGAGGAACTGCCGCACTGGCGGGTGATGATGCGGCGCGACCGCGAGAATGCCCACTGGATGGAGCAGGCCCGCGAGCATGCCGACGCCATTGTCGAGATGCGCCAGATTCTGCGCGAGCGCGAGACGGTGAGCAACCGCGATTTTGAGATGAAAAGCCGTGTGCGAGTGGATAACTATCGCGGCCGCAAAGACAGCGCCATCGCGCTCTATTATTTGTGGCGCGTCGGCGAAGTCATGGTGCATCACCGCGAGCGATTCGAGCGCGTGTATGGGCTGACTGAAAACATCGCGCCGGCGCACCTGTTAACCGAGAGCAGTGAGGTCGAGGCCGAGCGCTACTTCATCAAAAAAGAGATTTCGTTCTTTGGCCTGGGCAAGTCGCAATCGTGGGGGAACCTGCTCCAGCGCAAGGTGAGCCTGGCCGAGACAAAAGCGTTTTACGAGACGATGCTGGCTGAGGGTGAATTGATCACGGTGCAAGTGGAGGGATGGAAGGGGCCGCGCTATGCATTGGCCAGCGATGCCCCGCTGCTCGCAGACTTGAATGCCGGCCGCATCCCCACAGCGTGGGCGCCGCTGGAAACGACCAACGAGCAGGAGGTGTTGTTTCTGGCCCCGTTGGATGTGGTGAGCGCGCGCGGCCGGGCCAAAGAAGTGTTCGGCTTCGACTATATCTGGGAGGTCTACAAGCCGCTGGAGCTGCGCAAATGGGGCTACTACACGCTGCCGATTCTGTGGCGCGACCAGTTGGTGGCACGGGTCGATCTCAAGCTCGACCGCGTGACGAACACGCTGGTGTTATGCGGCTTCTGGCTGGAGGAGGCCAAAACCGGCAAGGACGCGGCTTTTGCCGAAGCCCTGGCCAACGGCGTCGCACGCTTCATCACCTTCGTCGGTGCCGCCAAACTCGATGCCAGTTGCATCAAACCCGTGACATTGCGCAAGCGCGTGCAGGCCGTGACGCGATCACGTTAACGCCGCTTGCACCAGCACGATTCGTTCGTGCAGGCTGTGTGCAGTGTCGGCCACCATATTGATGTGGCCAAGTTTGCGTCCGGGGCGCGCTGCTTTGCCGTAGAGGTGCAGATGCGCGTCCGGAATTTTGAGAATGGCGCTGGGGGCCGGGGTGGTGCCGATGAGGTTGACCATGGCGGCGTGGCCGCGGTCACCGCCGCGCACATCCGTTGCACCCAGCGGCAGCCCGGTGATGGCGCGCAGGTGGTTCTCGAACTGGCTGGTGGCGGCGCCGTCCTGGGTCCAGTGGCCGCTGTTGTGAACGCGCGGCGCCATCTCGTTGGCGATGAGTTGGGCATGGCCATCGCCGTCGATGCGCTCAAAGAATTCGATGGCCAGCACGCCCACATAGTTCAGTGCGTTCAGCACCCGCGCGGCATAGGTCTGGGCCAGCGCTTCGGGCGCGCGGGCGGCTGGCACGATCGAGAGCCGCAAAATGCCCTCGCGGTGGGTGTTCTCGGTCAGCGGGTAAAACGCCAGCTCGCCGGTGGTGCCGCGCACGGCCAGAATCGACAGCTCGCGCGCAAACGGCACCCACGCCTCGACGATGTAGCCGGTTGCGGCCGGCTGCTGGCGCAGTTCATCGCCTGCCGCCGCCACATCGGCCACAGATCGCAGCACCCATTGGCCCTTGCCGTCGTAGCCCAGCCGGCGCGTTTTGAGCACACAGGGCAGGCCGCCAATCTGCTCGATCGCGGCGGCTAAATCACCTGCATGGTTGACCTGGGCAAAGGCCGGGGTGGGAATGTCGTGTTGCCGGAAGAACGACTTCTCGTGCCAGCGGTCTTGCGAGACTTCGAGCGCCTGTGGGGGCGGATAGACCGGCACGCGTTGGGCCAGTTGCCGGGCCGTGTGCACCGGCACATTCTCGAACTCGTAGGTAATGACATCGGCATCGCGTGCCAATTCAGCCAACCCGGCTGCGTCATCGTAGGGAGCCAAAATTTGCGGTGCCACCTGACCCATGGGTGAGTTTGCCGCGGGCTCGATGCAGCGAAAGGTGAAGCCGAGGGGATAGCCGGCCAGCGCCAACATTCGCCCCAGTTGTCCGCCGCCGATGATGCCAATGTGCATGAGGGAAGTCATGAGTAGTCAGATATCAGTAGTCAGATATCAGATATCAGAAGTCAGAGGGTGGTGGCGAGGACGGTTTGGGTTTGTGCGTCGCGATGTTGGCGCAGAGCCTCGCGGACGGCGGGATATTTGTTAGCCAATATGGCGGCGGCTAACAGGGCGGCATTAATAGCACCGGCGCGGCCGATGGCCAGCGTGCCGACAGGGATGCCAGCCGGCATTTGCACAATAGACAGCAGCGAATCCATGCCCTTGAGCGCGTGCGATTCCACCGGCACACCCAGCACCGGCAACAGCGTTTTGGCCGCGGCCATTCCCGGCAAGTGGGCGGCACCCCCTGCGCCGGCGATGATGACCTCCAGGCCGCGCGCTTCGGCGGTGCTGGCGTACTCGAACAGCAAGTCCGGTGTGCGGTGGGCCGAGACGATGCGCACCTCATGGGCAATGCCAAGCTGGGTCAGGATCGCGTCGGCGTGTTGCATCGTCTCCCAATCCGACTTGGAACCCATGATGATGCCAACCAAGGGTTGGTCGCCGATCAGAGTTGGATTGCTTGCCGTTTCGTTACTCAATTTTGGGTGCGAATCTTTCATGGAATGGAGGCTTCAGCCGACTCTGCAAGGCGCGTCCTTACGCACGGAGTCGGCTGAAGCCTCCATTCCAAAGATATGTGACCTGTATTGGCCGATTCAATTACTTGATTTCGACGACGTTGCCGCCCTGTTTGGCGCTGGCTTTCATGGCGTCCCAGAGCTGGATCATGCGCAGGCCATTCTCGGCTGGCGAGGGATTCTCGACTTCGCCGTTGCGCACGCGCACGAAGGTTTGCCACACGCCCAGAAATGGCGGCAGCTCCACATCTGTGGGTGCCTTTTCGCCCTTCATCTGCACCTGGAGGGTCTCGCCCCACACGCCGGTCACGACCATGCCGTTCTCGCAGTAAATCTTGATGTCGCTGGCGGTGATGGGTGACGCGCCGCAACCGTTGATGCTGACCATCGCGCCGGACTGGGTCTTGGCGATGGCGACGGTGAGGATGTCGACCAGGGTGCTGCGGTTGTCGATGAACGCGGACACTTCCTTGAACGGCTCGCCCACCAGATCGGCCACCGTGTTGAGCAAGTGCGCGCCGGTGTCGAACATGTAGCCGCCGCCGCTGATCTCGGGGATTTGCCGCCACAAGCCCTTGGTGGCCTCTTCCCAGGTCTGCCACACGCTGGCCTGCACGGTCAGGATTTTGCCCATGGTGCCGTCGTGAAGCATCTTGTAGGCCGTGCGGATGCTCGGCGACATGCTGCCGTTGAAGGCCACGGCCAACAGGCGGCCGCTTTTGTCACGAATCTTGATCAGCGCTTCGGCTTCGGCCGTGTTCATTACCATCGGCTTCTCGACCAGCACATCCTTGCCGGCTTCGAGCAGGGCCTTGGCCTGCGGAAAGTGCTGATTGTGCGGCGTCACAATGAAGGCGGCGTCGACCTGATCGCCATACTTCTTCATAAACGTGTCGAAGTCGCCTTCGCACGGCGGCACAGCCTGGCCGGCCTTCTCGAACATTTCGGCGGCCTTCTCATAGTTGTCGCCGTTGGGTTCACAGATGGCCGTGATCTGCGTCGTATCCGTTTGCTTGAGGATGTTGGCGATGTGGTGACGGGCCATCCCACCCGCGCCGATGAGGCCAAGACGAACGATGCTCATGATCTTCTGATGTGCTCCTATTGATCTAACGTGTCTAATTTTCTTTTTTTTACCAGACGTAAAAACAAAAGATTGTTGAATTCGGAGTGAATTGAGACGAGATGCGCTTGAAACCCCACATTAAGCATAAGTACGTGCGGGTTTGCAGTCGCATCCAGGCGAATGCATCTGAGCGAATTCTCGCGAGAGTGTAGCATTGCGGCTGATGCTGGACAAACCCATCAAGAACATCTTCACGAGATTGGGCGTATTTGTTAAAGCAACAACCCGAGCCTTCATAACCACCTGGGAAATAACCTCGCACACAGCAAAAACTCATAACCTGCGGCTGGCAGACAGCATGTTATATTTGCGCCGTTGCATGGCTTGCGCTCAACTCAAGTATTTGAAATCACAATTTTGCGAGCCCTTTTGCAAGTCTGTTGATAGCCCGGCTACATTGTGCGCAACGCTATTGCTTGTCACTCCATGTCAGAGAAAAGACAAGTCCCAGGAGGTGATTCCTAAGCAATAGACCGCCCTATTTGCTTGATCTCTTTTCAATGGCTTTCTCCCTTTTTCCATGAGTTTTGTTGTGTATCTGTCGTGTTAATTTGTATTCCAAAAGAGGAGCGTTCTACAAACCATGTCTATTTATAAACGACGATTATTTCTGATGAGCGCGGTGGCGTTCTCGATGATCCTGGCTGCCTGCGCGGCCCCTGCCGCGGCCCCTGCTGCCCCGGCCGCAACCACTGCCCCAGTTGCCGCTGCCACTGAGGCCCCTGCTGGAGCAACCGAAGCACCCGCTGCTGCCACTGAAGCCCCGACTGCCGAAGCTGCCGCTGGTGGCGAAATCGTCAGCTGGTATCAGTACGACGAAAAGAACGAGGACCCCAAGAACGACGAAGCCGTCGGCAACGCCTATTTGCGCAGTGCCATTCCCAAGTTCAATGAGCAGTTCAAGGGTCAACTAACCTGGGTGAATCAGCCCCAGCAGTGGCAGCAAATGACCACGGCTCTGGTTGCGGCCGTTCAGGCCGGTGGCGATGTGCCCGACATCATGCAGACGGGCGCAGACGCCCTGCCCATTTATCTGAAGAACGGCACCGTCGAGGATCTCACCGACTGGATCAAGGCCCAGCCGTGGTTTGCCGATCTGGACGAAGCAGCCGTAAAAGCCTGCACCGGCCCGGATGGCAAGATCTATTGCGTGCCGGTCGCAGAAACCCCGGCGCTGGTGTTCTACTGGAAGGATTACTTCCCGAATGGCTATCCCAAGACGGCCGATGAGTTCATGAAGCGCGCCGAGGAGTTGAAGAAGGACAACGTCTACGCCATCACCTACTTCGGCTCGGCCGCATTCGACGGCGGCGCGACAGGCCGCTACTTCTGGAGCGTCATCAGCTCATTCGGCGGCTCGTATGATGACGGCCAGGGCAACCTGAAGCTGAACACACCCGAGAACGTCAAGGCCGTGGAGTTCATGCGCGAGGTGGTGGCCAAGGGCTATTCATCCGACAGCGTGTTCCTGGGCGACTTCAAGGAAGAGGAGGACCTGAAAGGCCTCGATCCCGCCAAGCCGCGCGCGGCCTCGTTCCCGACCGGCATCTTCGGCTACCGCTACATTCAGCCGGTGAAATCTCCCAAAGGCACGCAGTACGGCACCGACTTCGATCCGACCGGCGGCCCCATGCTGGAGGCGATTGCAGCCGGCGACATGGCCATTGCGCCGATGTTCACCGGTGGCGATGCCAAGACACCATCGTGCAACCTCGGCGTCAGCGCCTTCGTTATTCCCAAGGGTTCGAAGAATCCTGATGGGGCCAAGACCTACATCAACTGGATCTTCGATCCGGCCAACGGCGTCGAGTGGGTGCAGAAGCCGGGCGGCGGCTTCCCAACCAGCAAGAAATTCCTGGCCGATCCCGCCTTTGACACGCCGTTCTACAAGCAGGCATCTGCGGCCACCGATGGCATTTGCAAGCTGTGGAGTGGTTCGCTGACTCGCGGTGGCGAGGCCGGCAAGATCATCGCGACCACGTTCTTTGATCTGATCAAGACCAACCCCACAGCCGACATCGCCACGGCGCTGGGCAAGGCCGATGAAGAGTACAACCGCAATAACTAAGCCAAGCACTTAACCATAAGCGCTTCCCTTTGCAAGACAAAGTGAATTAAAGCATCGCGGATAACTTGTCAGAGGATGAGTTATCCGCGTTGCGCTATCTGCCGTTTGTCCCGGTGATTTATTCGCGTCATCGTTTGATTTTTAGCTCCCCAAACTCATGCCCTACGTCAATTCTCGCAAGGGCGGATTTCTGGCGCGCAGCCTCCCTTTCTGGTTGCTGGCACCGGCTCTGCTGTTTATAGTCTTTGTGCAGTTGTATCCCGGTCTCTACACGTTCTATCTGAGCCTGAACAACATTGATGCCGGCACGCGGAAATATGTCGGGCTGCAAAATTTTGGCCGTGTGTTCGGCGGCGCGGCCTTTCGAGAAAGCCTCGTTCACACCGCCGTCTTTCTGATTGGCTTTGTAACACTGACCCTGCTGGCCGGCTTCATCGTTGCCCTGGTGCTCAACCGCAAGATGAAGTTGTCCCAGCTCTATATCACCCTGATCTTCATCCCGTGGGTGTTGTCCGATGTCGTCGTCGGCTATGTCTGGAAACTCTATGTCGATCCCGGCGCGGGTCTGCTGTCCCAGTTCTTCAGCTCGCCTCTATTTGGTCTGGGCGGCTCGCCGTTGCTGATCGCCTCGCCGCCACCCCAGATTTCGCCGGATATTCCATTCCCACCAGCACCGGCCATGCTGTATTTGATCTGTGCTGCGGCGTGGAAGGCATTGCCATTTACCACACTATTGCTTCTGGCCGCGTTGCAAACGGTGCCGCAGGAAATTGTTGAAAGCTCTCGCATCGATGGCGCGACGTCCATGAACTCATTCAGGTTCATCATCCTGCCCCTGATATTGCCCACGATTCTGGTGGCGCTGTTCAATCTCACCCTCAGCGGCATGAACGGCATCGGCATGGTCTTTAGTCTCACCGGCGGAGGACCGGGTAGTGCCACCGAAGTGTTGAGCTATCTGCTCTACATAATTGGTTTCAGCCGGCTCGATTTTGGGCAGGCTGCGGCGCTCTCCACATTTATCTTCGCCATCAACTTGATTCTGATCGCGGTCTCGCTGCGGGCCTCGCGCTCGCGGGCCGATCTGGTGTAAACCATGGCAACTCCCACTCTCGCCACCCGCACCCCGGCCCAATCGCAGCGCAAATATGCCGCGCAGAAGTCGGCTACCAATATTGCCGCCAACATCGCCGCCATCATCGTGTGCTTCATCATGGTGTTCCCCGTGTTCAGCACACTGGTCTTGTCGTTCAAACAGCAGGTCGATGTGGTGCGCACACCGCCCCAGTTGTTTCCGTGCGATACGCCGACCGAGGCGTTCAACCTCTCAGCCTGCCGCTTTTTCACCGAGGGCTATCAGCGCATCCTCGACCTTGCGCCGAAGCCGGGCACCCTGTTTGGCGTGGAATTGCGTGGCCGTATCATCAACACCTATCTGCCCAATACGATTTTTTATGCGACGTTTGGCGCACTGTTTGTGACAGTGCTGGCCGGTGCCGCCAGCTATGCCTTCTCGCGCTATGAATTCCGCGGCAAGCGGCTGTTGCTCATCGGCATCCTGGCCATCACCGGCATACCCCTGCTCACCAATCTGCTGGCCTTATATCAGATCGTGGTGGATTTTCGCAAAGCCACACTGCCGCTGTTCAACCAACTGGTCACTGGCGGCCAGATTTCCAAGGACACCGCCGGCACGTTGCGAGACTGGCAGGACCGCATTGTGCTGATCTTTATCTATATTGGCTTCTTTCTGCCGCTGAGCATCTGGATCGTGAAGGGCTTCTTCGACGCCATTCCCCGCGAGTTGGAGGAGGCCGCCTTCATCGACGGCGCCACCCCCTTTCAGGCGCTCACCCAGGTCATCACGCCCTTAGCCGCGCCGGGGCTGGTCGCGGCGTTCCTGCTCACCTTCGTCAGCATCTGGAACGAATTCATTACGAATTATTTAATCGTCGGCACTTCCAAACAAGCGCTGCGCAGTGTCATCGTGGGTGTGTTCGACCTGACCGGCAGCAACCTGATCAACTATCAGGTGCTGGCCGCGGCGTGTGTGCTGGTGATGTTGCCGGTGGTGCTGGTGTTCCTGTTCGCGCGGCGCACGTTCTTCCAGGCCATGGTCGAGGGTGCCGTTAAGGGTTAAAAGATTTTAGGTAATTACTCAGCCGATTGAGTCACAGGGTCGGATTCGTCGACGACTACGTCGAGGTCGACGTCGACGAATCCGAGAGCCATCCTGCACATCCTGTCCAAAATCCTACTCCCCTTCCCGCACCCGCCGCATCACATTCCACCAGAACGCGGCGGTGTCATCCACATCTTTCTGGGTCTTCTCATCAATTGGCTGCCGAAACGGCATCGCATCCACCCGCTCGGTAAATTCGGCCACCAGATCATCCACATTCACCGTCAGCAACTTGCGGTCTTGCACCACTAGTTCGCCGTTCACGATGACGTGTTTTACGCTGTTGCCGGTTTCGCAGTGCACCAACATGCCAAACGCGTCATTCATCGGTGCCAGCACCGGGCTGCGGGTGTCGAGTAGGGTAATGTCGGCCAGTTGGCCCACCGCCAGTTGCCCCAACTCATCGCGCATCAGCAGCGCCGCTGCACCGCCGCGCGTGCTCAGCTCAAATGCCTCCTGTGCCGTGATCCATGTGGCCGGGTCAATGTCGTTCAGGTTGTGCACCAGCGCGGCCAGCTTGATGGCGTCCCACACATTCTGGTTATCGCTGCTGCACGCGCCGTCCACGCCCAGCGCCACCGGAATATTGCGCTTCAACATCTCGCGCAACGGCATCAACCCGCTGCCCAGCTTGAGATTGGCGGCCGGGTTGTGCACCGGAATCGCGCCCTTCTCGGCCAGCCGATCCAGATCTTCGGGGTCGCGAATCCACACGCTGTGCGGCAACGACAAATCCGGCGCGAGCAAACCCTCGTCGTATAGCCAATGCATCACCGTCTTGTCGTGGGCCCAGCGAATGCAATACTCCTGCACTCGCGTTTCGACGCAGTGCATGTGCACGCCAGCCCCATATTTGCGGGCTAATTCAAACGAGCGCTGCAGGCAATCCTCGGTCACCAATTGGCCTGCCGCCGGCCCCAGAAAGGTTTGAAGACGGCCGTTCTCGCTCAGATGCCACGTTCGCATCCAGTCGTCAAACAGCTCCAGGTTGTCGCGCAGCACACCTTTGCGGAAGTCATCCCGATCCAGCCGATAGCCGCCGTGGGCCATGCCATACACGCTGTTGCGCAGGTCGTAGCCCAGTGCGTCGGCCGTGTCGAGCACATAGTCGTGGTCGTCATACATCGGCGCAATGGCCGCGCGAATGCCCACATCTTTGTTGGCCTGCATACTGGCGTCGAGTGCATCACGGTTCCACGGGCCGGCGTGCCACAGGTGATCGAGCGAGGCCGTGCAGCCGCTCGACAACATTTCGATGCCGCTCATGGCCGCGCACAGATAGTGATCGCGCGAGGTGTGTTCGCCGCTGAGGCCATACAGCCATACCAGCCACGGCTCCAACGGCATGCCCTGTGTCGCGCCGCGCATGTAATTCTCTGGCGTGTGGGTGTGCGCGTTGATGAGGCCGGGAATGGCGAGCAGGCCGCGGCCGTCGATCGTTTGCACCGGCGTGGATTCGCCCGTCAGGGCCGACATTTGCACCACCGCCACCGGCATGTCATCGACCGCTTGAACGGCCACAATTCGGGTGCCATCCATCAAAATACTCTGGTTTTTGAGGGTGTTTCGCAATTGGCCGGGGCTCAGCACATCGCAGTTTTCAATCAGCAGCATAAACGCATTCTAAGTCAGGTAGTCCTAAAACCATCACTAGAATCGGCAGGAAGTTGGATTTAGGCGATGCATATTCTAGCTACACTATTCCCACAATGTCATCAAGATTATTGCGCTTCATCGTGCTCATCATGACCCTCCTTGCGTTACCCTTCAGCGTATTTGCCGCCAGCGGCGCTCTGCCCGCCGTCGCGTCATTACCACTGGTCTCACCCCTCAAATCGCCGCTAGCCACGCCCAGCCCTATTCCAGGCAGCATCTCGGCATCCACGCCGCTTGCAAAGCAAGACAAAACCGGCGCATCTATCCAACTCAATCTGGCCAACGCCAGTCGTTTCATCGGCGCAATGGCCGTAGTTCAATGGCAGGACAGCCAGCAGCAATGGCTGGATGTGCCAGGCTGGCGCAGTATGTTGGGTGCCCGGGTGTCCAGGTGGTGGGTATCGCCGCGCGATTTCGGCGCAGGCCCTTTCCGCTGGATCATCCTCCGCGACAAGACCATTATCGCGCAAAGTCAGCCGTTTACTCTGCCAAAGAAAGCCGGCATCACACTCACCATCCGAGCAGCTTAGCCACGAATCGACCGGAATCTTCACACCTGCAATTTGCCGCTAATTCAAGCTATATTGCGCGGCATGCAATCCGGCAACTCACCCACGCGCCTCATCATCGACGCCCACCTCGATCTGGCTTACAACGCCCTGACCTGGCGGTGGGATTTGCGCCGGGCAGCTTGCTACATCCTCGATCAGGAATCGGGCAGCGCAGCCCAGAAGCACAACGGCCAGGCCACGGTGGGTTGGCCTGATTTGGTGCGCGGCCGCGTCGGCATTGTCTTCGGCACAATCTTCTGTCAGCCGCGCACGCATCAGATGAGCCCGCACGAGCTGACCTATGAGACGCCATACGAGGCCCACGAGCAGGGCATGGCTCAGCTCGATTTCTATCGCCGCTGGGAAGAGCGCGAGCCGGAGCATGTGAAGCTGATAGGAACCAAAAGCGATCTAGAAGGTGTTGTGTCCGAATGGCTGACGACGGACGACGGACGACCGACGACCTATGGTCCCGCTCCTGCCGTCCGTCGTCCGTCGTCTCCGCTTCTGAGCGGCGTCTCTTCTCTACACCACCGCATCGGCATCGTCCCACTCATGGAAGGGGCCGATCCCATTCTGGAGCCCAAGGAACTGGAGCGCTGGTATGAGAAGGGCTTGCGGATTGTGGGGCCGGCCTGGGACACCACCCGCTATGCCGGCGGCACCTGGCAGGGCGGCGGCATTACACGATTAGGCCGCGAGCTGTTCGAGGTCATGGCCCAGTTCAAGATGATCCTCGACGTCAGCCATCTCTCGCACCGCGCCCTGTTCGACGCGCTGGATCTCTATGAGGGCGAGCATGTCATTGCCAGCCATAGCAACCCACATCGCTTCGTCAACACCGAGCGGCAGCTGCCCGACGCCGCCATCGAACGCATCGCCGAGCGCGGCGGCGTCATCGGCATCGTGCTCTTCAACAAGTTTCTCAAGCAGGACTGGAGTGGCAAAAAGCACGATGTGTCGTTCGATCAAGTCGTGCGCGCCATTGACCATGTTTGTCAGGTGACCGGCAGCGCCGACCACGTCGGCATCGGCAGCGACTTCGACGGCGGCTTTGGAGCCGAGGCCACCCCGCGCGAGATCAACACCGCCCGCGACCTGCACAAAATTGGCGATGAACTCTTGCAGCGCGGCTATGAGGTCTCGCACGTGGCCCAGATCCTGCACGGCAACTGGTTGCGGGTGCTGCGTGCGGCGCTACCTTAGCGTTCGGTAAATCTTTCCTCTAAATCATTGACAATCTCGCTTGTCGTCACTAATATAGATTGAACGTTCATTCTATTTCAATTCATATCATGGCACCGGCACAAACAGACAAGCGCAAGATGATCCTGCAAGCCGCACTCGAGTTGATCGCCGAGCGCGGCTTTCACGGCGCACCCATGTCCCTGGTGGCTCAGCGAGCCGGGGCCAGCGCCGGCATCATCTATCACTACTTTGCCAGCAAAGACGACCTCATTCATGCGCTTTACGAAAGCGTTGAAGTTGAGCTGGGCAAGGCGTTGTTGCTCGGCGACCCACAATTGCTGCCGTTGCCCGATGCATTCATCCAAATCTGGCTGAACGCCTATCGCTACTATCTGGCGCATCCCAACGAGACGCGTTTTCTGGAGCAATACAAACACTCGCCGTTTCATCAGGCAACGGACATGACCCCCGAAGCCCTGTCGGATGATTTTGTGTTTCTCGCCAAATGGATCAACACCGACCGGCCCTTCAAAGACCTGCCGCTCGACGTGATCTATGAGATGACGATGGGCGTGGCCGCACGGGTGGCTAATCGCCAAGTCACTGGCCAGCCCGCACTGGATGACACTCAGCTCAAACAGCTTGCCGCTGCTTGCTGGCAAGCCGTTGCGCGCTAAAAATTTTTTCTGTGCCGAATCGAATGAACGTTCAATCAAAAATCAAATCAAAATAAATCTGGCAGCGAGGCCATTCCCGCTGGCAAAAGGAAGCTAAATATGTCCACACCTCAAACAAAAGATTGGTCGGCCAACGACATTCCCGACCAAAGCGGTAAACTCGCCGTCGTCACCGGCGGCAACAGCGGCATTGGCTACGAGGCTGCGTTGGCACTGGCGGGTAAAGGTGCTCACGTCGTCCTGGCCGTTCGCAGCGCCGAGAAGGGCAAAACCGCTGTGCAGGCCATCAAACAAATTCATCCAAAAGCCGTGGTCGAAGTCATGGCCCTGGATCTGAGCGACCTCGGCAATGTGCGCCGCTTCGCCGATGCGTTTCGTCAGCGCTTCACGGCGCTGCCTTTGCTGATCAACAACGCCGGTGTCATGGCCCTGCCCTACAAACGCACCACCGATGGTTTCGAGATGCAGTTCGGCACCAATCACCTCGGCCACTTCGCCCTCACTGGCCTGCTGATGCCGACGATTCTGGCCGCGCCGAATGCGCGGGTGGTCATGGTCAGCAGTGGCGCGCATGTGCCCGGCGTCATCGACTTTGACAATCTGGACGGCGCAAAGTCCTATGGCCGCTGGCAGGCCTACAGCCAGAGCAAATTAGCCAATTTGCTATTTGCATATGAGTTGCAGCGTCGTTTTGTGGCCGCTCATGCCAGTGCCATCGCCGTCGGCTGTCATCCCGGCTTTGCGGCCACCAACCTGCAAGCCGCCGGCCCACGCATGAGTGGTTCGCGCCTGAGCGAGCAGTTCTCGATCCTGGGTAGCCGGCTGTTTGCCCAAACTGCGGCCATGGGTGCGTTACCCACGCTGTATGCAGCCACCGCGCCCGAAGTCAACGGCTGCGATTACATTGGTCCCACCGGCTTGATGGGCATGCGCGGTGCGCCGGCCAAGGTCAAATCCAGCGCCCGCTCGTACGATGCAACGGTGGCCGCACATCTATGGCAGGTGTCGGAGGCATTGACCGGCGTGAGCTTCGCGGGGTTGGCCGCGACGAGCCATGCTCCTGCCGTTGGAGCTGGGCAATTGGCGTTGTCGTAACGCGCCAGCCGCCAGCCGCTTCTTACGGTCTCAAATACGCCTTCATCGCCTCGTAAATCGGCAGCGGGGTAAAGTCCGGCTCGACCATGCGAAAGTAGTACGGCGCTGTGTTCTTCTCAGAGTCGCTGGCCGGCTTGAAATACCACACGGCAATGACGCCGACCCACGGCCACTCGCGTTTGGCGCGCTCGTAAACCTGCGGCACATAGCGCGCCTGCTGCTCAATCGTGGTGATGCCGTAGCGGCCGTAGTCACTGATACCGCCGGGCACACTGTTGGGGTCGGCCGGCAGCGCATTCCAGTTCACCTCGGCCAGCCAGATCGGCTTGCGCGCATCGCCGTTGCGCACCATGATGTCGCGCATCAGCACGTGCCGGGCAATGTTGGTTTGCAACGGGCTGGTGCGGTGATCGTCCGGCCCGCTGAACAAGCCATAGCCCTGCGCCGCGGCCACGTCGAAGCATGCGCCGGCACCGGCGGCATACATGCGCTGCAAAAACACCAGGTCGTTGAGGCCGCCGCCGGGGTAGCCGCCGCCGTCCTGCGAGATCGTTGGCGCCAGGGCCGCGGCCACGATCACGACATTGGGATCAATTGATTTGGCCTTTTGATAGGCCAGACACAACATGCGCGCATAGTCTTCGGGGTTGCTGCGCTGGTTGCCCCATTCCGGGTAAATATTCGGCTCGTTCCAGATCTGGTAATAGCGAATGCGGCCCTTGTAGCGCGAGACCACTGCACCCACAAAATCAGCAAAGTCGTGGAGGTCGGCTGGCGGCCCCTGCGTGCCCAGATCGGCAAACCCCTTGCGCGCCCACTCCGGCGAAGCGTCAATCCGCGCAATGACGTTGAGCTGCTGCTGCTCGGCCAACGCCACGATATTGTCGTATTTGGCCCATGCGCTGCGAACCGGCTGGTTGCGCCGATCTTCAAAATCGCCCTTGCCATGAATCTCGATGTCCTGCCAGGGGAACGGCTGACGAATCCATTGGAAGCCGGCGTCCGCGACCATCTGAAGCTGTTGCGCACGCTTACTCTCCTCGACTTCCTGGTGCAAAAACGTGTTCACACCCGGCGCACCGGTCACGCCGTCGAAGTAGTCAATCCTGGCATCTGGCGCAAGTTGAAGCGGTGGCCGTGCCTGCTCTAGCATCAGGTTCCACAGCGCGCGCAGCTGGCTGCCGGCTGTGTCCTCGCCGGTCTGGGTGATGAGAGACTGTCGGGTGCCAGGCAGTGCGAACCAGGCCGCGAACCCAATCACCCCCAGCCCCACCACCACGGCGATGCCGCGCCACACTCGAACTGCTTTCTGGCTTGTCATGCCGCTAGTCTACGCCCATCTTTCTGGGCGCTACTTGGTCAGCAGATACTTCTTCCACACTTCGTTGTTCGGCCCCGCCATCAGTGCCACACTCCAGAAGCGGGGGCGAATGGGTGGCCGGCGCAGTTTCATGTGGGCTTCCTCGGGGGTGCGGTTGCCCTTCTTGCGATTACACGGCGCGCAGGCCGTGGCCATGTTCTCCCACTCAGTCTTGCCACCCCGTGAGCGCGGCAGAATGTGGTCCATGGTCAGGTGCTCTTTGCCGGGTTGAATGCCGCAGTATTGACAGGTGTAGTCGTCGCGCATGAGCAGCGCGCGCCGCGAGAGGGGCAGCGGCAAATTGTGCGGAATTTTGACGTAGTAATGCAGCCGGATGACCACGGGCACCGGCAGGTTCAAACTGGCGCTACGAATCGTTTTATCGGAGTTCTCAACAAGCTCTGCTTTTTTGGCCAACAACAAATGGATCGCGCGTGGAACCGATATGACACTCAGCGGCTCATATGTGGCATTCAATACAAGCACGCGACGGAGCGACAGTGCATGACTTGGGTAAGCTACCGTGTCTGGTTTCTCATTCTCCTTACTACTCGCACAAGTTGAAATTGTACTATGCGGCGCTTAAGGAGAGATTAGGCAAAGTTTTGTGTGAGACGAACGGGTCACTCACGGGTCAGATTCTGGGCGCAGGTGCGGCCGACATAGGCCATGCACGCCGGCGTGGAATCCGGCAGCGCTGGCAAATGGGCGCCCAACCGGCACAGCGCCAGGCCAATCACGTTGAGCGGACAGCCGCGAATCTCGGCCACCGGGTGGAACTGCTCGTGTTGCACGGCATACGAGCCGGCTTTGTCGAAGGGATCGCCGGTGGCGATGTAGGCAGCGATTTCGTCATCACTGTAATCGCGCATCACCACCTGTGATGTCACTACATCGAGCGTTTCAACCTCGCCCTGCCGAATCACAATACAGCTCTGCACCTCGTGCGTGCGATTGCGCAATTTGCGCAACATCGCCCACGCTTCAGCCTCATCCGCTGGCTTGTTCAACATCTCGCCGTCCAGAAGAACTGTGGTGTCGCAGGCGATGATGGTTGGGGAGAGGGAGATGGGGAGAGTGCAGATGTCAGATGTCAGACCGGAAGCCGATGGCGTTTCTGCCATCTGACTTCTGACATCTGCAATCTGCACTCTGGCTTTGTCTCGCGTAATGCGCTGCTGCGTCTCCAACGGCGTCTCGCCGGGCAGCGGGTCCTCGTTGACGTCTGAGGGCCGCACTTCAAATTCGACACCCAGCGCGCCGAGCAATTCACGGCGGCGCGGCGAGGCGGAAGCCAGAATGATTTGGGAAACAGAATCTTTCATTTCTGATCTTTGATCTTTCATCTTCACGAAACCTGACTCACTTGCGCGGCCTTAAATCAAAGATGAATCCTGAAAGATTCAGTTGATGAATTCCGTGCGGCGCAGCACATCAATATGATCCAGCGCGCGGCCGGTGCCCAGCGCCACACACGCCATCGGCGCATCCGCCACATAGGCGGGCACGCCGGTCTCTTTGGTCATATATTCGTCCAGCTTGCGCAACAGCGCTGTGCCGCCGGTCATGGCCATGCCGCGGTCGATGATGTCGGAGGCCAATTCGGGTGGCGTGCGTTCCAACACACTTTTCACGCACGACACAATCTGGGCCAACGGCTCTTGCAACGCCTCGGTAATTTCGCCCGAGGTCACTTCGATCGTGCGCGGCAATCCTGCCACCTGATCGCGGCCCTGCACCTGCATCACCAGGTCGTGTTCCAGCGGCACCGCGCTGCCGATGCGTATCTTGATGTCCTCGGCGGTCTGTTCACCGATGGCCAGGTTGTATTTGCGGCGCACAAAGTTTTGGATGGCCTCGTCGAGGCGAATGCCGCCCACGCGCACCGAGTGCGCCACCACGATGCCGTTCATGGACACCACAGCGGCCTCGGCTGTGCCGCCACCCATATCGAGCACCAGATTGCCGGTGGCCGTATCTACGGGTAAGCCGGCACCCAAGGCTGCCGCAAGGGGTTCGCGCAATAGATAAGCCTCGCCGGCTCCGGCTGCCAGTGCTGCTTCGCGCACGGCGCGGCGTTCCACGCTCGTCACGCCAAACGGCACGCCAATGACGATGCGGGGCGGTAAAAAGGTGAAGCCGCGCGCTCGCCGGACAAAGTGCTCCAGCATTTTTTGGGTCACTTGATAGTCCGCGATCACGCCGTCTTTGAGGGGGCGGGTGACTTCGATCTCGTCCGGGGTGCGGCCATACATCTGGCGCGCTTCTTCGCCCACTTCGACCACCTGGCCCTCGCGCGCCAGAATAGCCACCACTGAAGGCTCTTGAATCACAATGCCTTTGCCGCGCACGTAAACCAACACGTTTACGGTGCCGAGGTCAATCCCAATATCTGCTCGAAAAATACTCATAAAGTTACGCGGACTGCCGAGAAAGCTAACACGCTCATCAGAGCCGACAGCACTATCCTACACTGTTCTGTAAATCCGCATGCGCGTGGTCGCGATGATGTTGCGAGATTAAAGCTGTTCCGGCACGGGTCGCAATAGGCTGCACGACACGGGCCTGCCCAAAAACAACGCGATGAGTGTGGCACCCATCGCGTTGAAATTCTATAAAAGATTGCCTGAAATGGCCTGCGTGCGGCTGGCACACACGGCCACGAACGCGCTTAGTGCGGCTCGTTTTACGATGACGATGAGCGGTTGCCGTGCCGGCGCCGGCCCAGGTTGACCCGCACCGAACTGTGGCGCAAGGCCGTTTCCAAGGCCACCATCTGTTCCTTGTCGGATGGCGGGTTCTTCAGCAATTCCAGCGCCCGCTCGCGCGCGGCCTCGGCCCGGGCCGTGTCGATTTCATCGGCGCGCTCGGCGCTGTCGGCCAGGATAATCACTTTGTTGTCGTGAACGTCGATGAAGCCGCCGCCGATGGCGTATTCCTCAATGTCGTTGCCGACTTTGATGCGCAGCTCGCCGGGTCGTAGCGTGCTCAGCACCGGTGCATGGTGAGCCAGAATGCCCATCACGCCGCCGGCCCCAGGCACGGTCACCATATCCACGTCGCCGCTATACGTTGTTCGGTCGCTGGTGACAATTTCGAGATGAATGGTAGCCATAGGGAGATTGGGAGAAGTCAGATATCAGATGTCAGATCAAGCCTGTCTGACATCTGATATCTGACTTCTGACCTCTTATTTCTGCTCTTGCTTGCGAGCCTCTTCGTACTCGGCCCACACCTGGTCAATCGAGCCTTTCAGGCGGAAGTAGATTTCGGGCACTTCGTCAAGCTCGCCCTTGAGGATGCGGTTGAAGCCGTCCACGGTGTCCTTGACCTTGACGTATTGGCCTTCCACGCCAGTGAATGGCTTGGCCACGAACATGGGCTGACCCAGATAACGCTCCATCTTGCGCGCGCGCGAGACCAGCAGTTTGTCGTCTTCGCTCAATTCGTCCACGCCCAGAATGGCGATGATGTCCTGCAGGTCCTTGTAGCGCTGCAAGGTGCGCTGCACTTCGCGAGCCACGCGGTAGTGCTCGTCACCCACCACATTCGGGTCGAGGGCGCGGCTGGTGCTGGCCAGGGGATCCACGGCCGGGAAGATGCCTTTCTCGGCAATGCTGCGCTCCAGGTTCACCGTGGCGTCCAGGTGGGCAAAAGTGGCCACGGGAGCCGGGTCGGAGTAGTCGTCGGCCGGCACATACACCGCTTGCATCGACGTGATCGAGCCGCGCTTGGTGCTGGTGATGCGCTCCTGCATCGCGCCCATCTCGCTGGCCAGTGTGGGCTGATAACCCACTGCGCTTGGCATACGGCCGAGCAGCGCCGACACCTCAGAACCCGACATGACAAATCTAAAAATGTTGTCGATGAACAGCAGCACGTCGCGGCCCTCGTCGCGAAAGTACTCGGCCATGGTCAGACCCGTCAGCGCCACGCGCAGGCGCACGCCGGCGGGCTCGTTCATCTGGCCGAACACCATCACCAGCGAGTCGATCACGCCGGCCTCGTTCATCTCGCGGTAGAGCTGGGTGCCCTCGCGGGTGCGCTCGCCCACGCCGGCAAACACCGAGTAGCCGCTGTGAAATTTGGCGATCGAGTTGATCAGCTCTTGAATCGTCACGGTTTTGCCCACACCGGCGCCGCCGAAGATGCCGGTCTTGCCGCCCTTGGTGAAGGGTGCGACCAGGTCAATCACTTTGATGCCGGTTTCCAGAATTTCCACGCTACCTTTCTGATCTTCGAAGGTGGGCGCGGGCCGGTGGATGGGATATTTGGTATCGGTCTGGGGATTGGGACGGCCGTCGATGGCGTTGCCCAGCACATTGAAGATGCGGCCCAGGGTGGCTGCGCCAACTGGCACTGTGATGGGCGCACCGGTGGCTCGAACCACAGCACCACGGCGCAGGCCGTCGGTGGTGTCCATGCCCACGGTGCGGACCAGATCCGCGCCCATGTGCTGCTGCACTTCGAGCACGAGTAAGCCGCTGGGCTGGTCGATTTCCAGGGCTTCATAGATGGACGGCAAATAGCCATGTGGGAACTGCACGTCGATCACACCGCCGCGCACTGCAATGACCGTACCGGTTTTTTCGATGGGGACAGATGCGTCCGCCGCGGCGCCGTTTCCACTCATAGTCGACATTGACATTGTTAAAAAAACCTCACAACTCTCTAGTTTTTAGTGGTTAGTGACTCGTTGTTAGTGGCGGATCGCTGTTCTGATCACTAATAACTAACGACCAATCACTAACCACTCAGTCTTATCTTGCTTGCAGAATGACATACACGGGTAAACCGCTGCGCTCGTGCGCAATAAAGGTCTCAACC
>Ga0105044_10002841_pt1 | contig 23716 bp, 19 predicted proteins | sample MAT01_FD_78092 | JGI IMG/M metagenome (GOLD analysis project Ga0105044, IMG submission 78092) | Freshwater microbial communities from Lake Fryxell liftoff mats and glacier meltwater in Antarctica - MAT-01 | ecosystem: Environmental > Aquatic > Freshwater > Ice > Liftoff microbial mat | place...
AGGACGCATAGTCAGTCGCGCGCACCATCAGCCCCGCTGCACCCACTTCCACACCAATCACCGTCGGCACCTGCATCAACGCCGACGCAAGCAACCTATCGTCGCTCGACCGGATGCGCACGGTGTGCGGTTGATCGGTCATCAGACGACGCAGCGTCCGGTAGTCGCCACTCGCCGCGAGTCGGCCTGCGAGCATCACCAGAATGCGCGACGCAACACCTTCAATCTCTTCGAGAATATGTGAACTGAGCAGCACGGCAGTGCCCGCCGCCGCACGATCCTCGAGCAGGCGCATCATGTGCAATCGTTGGCGCGGATCAAGTCCGTTGAAGGGCTCATCCAGCAACACCAGCGACGGTTCATGTACCAACGCCGCCGCAAGCTTTGCACGCTGACGCATCCCCTTACTGAACCCGCCGACGCGACGATCGGCGACCGTATCGAGCTCAACCAGCGCAAGTGCGCGCTCAACGGCAAACGGCACATCACGCACTCCAAGCAACTCCGCGCGGGCAGACACGAACGCGCGCGCGCTCATCACCGCTGGCAATGCCTCTCTCTCGGGCACCAATGCCACTCGGCGATACACGGCCGGACCAACGGTGGGCGATTCACCGTACACCCGCACGCTGCCGTTCGTAGGCGTCAATAGGCCCGCAGCCAACTGCAACAAGGTGCTCTTCCCGGCGCCGTTCGGGCCTAGGAGACCGGTAATCCCCGCGCTGACCGTGCAGGAGATGTCGTTGACCGCAACGACATCACCGTACCAGTGGGACACGTGATCGAATACGAGTGCGACCGATTCGGCGGCCCGTCCGCCAGCGGTCACTGTGTCACGCGCGTTACGTTCGTTCGCCGGTGTACTCACGGGCTCGCTCATGGCACCAGCCTGCGCAAGCGTAGGTGCAACACTCCGGCTCCGGCCACGCCCAGCGACAACAGCACACCGGCATAGAGCCACACGGAGGCCGGCGGATCGAGCTCCATACTGCGCGTCTTCTCGTCGAACAGGATGAACGCCATCGTACGCATGGTACGAATCGGATCGATGAATTCCGACGTACGGGCGGACACGCCGGCGAGGTCGTCGAGTCCCGTGGCGATGGCGGTTGCGACCAACAGCGAACCGATGATAGAGGCAGTCGCGTACGCGCGTCGTGATGTCCATGACGCAAGTGCCGCGCCGATTCCACCGAGCGCGATTGATACCAGTGACGCCTGTGCGAGCACCGGCCAGATGCGCGACCCCATTTTCTCGAACGCCGCCGATGGATCGTTGGCCACACCGATTTCGCCGATGTACAACAGCAGCAGCGGGGCGAGCGCGATGAGAAACTGCGCGCTGACCAATGCCGCGAGTCGCGCCGAGGCGTACGATGTGCGCGTGACTTCGCGTGTGAGAATGAGCGGCAGGATGCGATGCTGTTGATCCCGACTGATCAGCTCCGGCGCCTGGGCCGCAATAAACAGCGCGAAGAGAATGAGCTGCGCCTGAATGAGCGGACCATACCGGATTGCCAACCCGCCTTGCGATGCAGAAGCGGCCGCGAGGACTCCCAGTGCCGGCAGCAGCGTGGCCAGCAGAACGAATGCCGGAAGAATCTTCGCTTTTGCAGTGCGTCCGAATCCGAACATGGAACGAAAGCCTTGCCAGTAGAGCGCACGCCAGGCGCCGCTCGCTCCGATGCGCGCACCATCGTAGCGACGATAACCAAGATCGTGAATGGCCGTTTCGTCGCCGATCGAGCCTGACGCCGGCTTGCCGGTTGACGCACTGAGAGTTGTTGTCATTCAGCGCTCACTGAAACAGGTCTTCAAGATGTCCACGGCGCCGTTCGATCTTCAGCACGCCGACGTGCTGCGCGACGGCGGTGTCGCGCACTGCATCGTACGTGAGCCGCAGTGCAATGTCGTCACCACCGGCCGGCAACTGCACCAGCACGCGATGGCGCTCAGATTGCGCGGTCACCCCGAGAGCGACGAGTTGCGTTGCAAAGATCGCCGCGTCGCCGTCCACTTCCACAACGAGGGTTGCCGTCTCCTCGGTCAGCGCGCCGAGTCGCTCTGCTCGGACCAACCGACCGTTGTCGATGAGGACAAAACCGTCGCAGATCCGTTCGAGCTCACCCAAAAGGTGCGATGACACGAGCACCGACATACCGAACTCGGTCCCGGTGCGCTGAATGAGCGCGAGCATCTCGTCGCGACCCGCGGGATCGAGGCCGTTGGTCGGCTCGTCGAGAATGAGCAAGCGCGGATCGTGCACCAACGCCTGCGCCAGCTTCACGCGCTGCGCCATTCCCGTGGAGTAACCACCCATCGGGCGATAGCGCTCTTCAAACAAACCAACATGTCGCAGCACTTCCGCCGCCCTCTCCCGCGACGCGCCAGCGGGTAATCCTGAGCAGCGTGCGAGCCACGTCACGAACTCAGTCGCGCTCATATCGGGCGGCAGACAGTCGTGTTCGGGCATGTAGCCGACGAGCTGACGGATGCCCGCGCGATCGCGCACCACGTCGTGGCCGAGCAGCGTCGCCGAACCGCTCGATGGTTCGACGAGCCCCAGCAAGATCTTGACGAGCGTACTCTTGCCGGCGCCATTTGCGCCCACGAGCCCCGTGATCCCCGATTCGATCGAGACCGTCAGCGCATCGAGCGCGACGATCGCTCCATACCGACGCGTGAGCGCGGCCGTCTCGATGATGGCGATGTTTACTCCGGCGATGCGGGGGCGGAGACCGGAGCCACCGTCGCTCCGGTGGCACCGTCGGCGCCCACAGGCACCGGGAGATTCACCCCTGCTTTCGCAGCGCGACGCTCCAGAGTTTCCCGGTCAGCCAAACCGCGAATGAGCGCGTCGGCCTCGCGGTTCTGCACATACTTCCCCTTTTCCCACCCCTCCACGATCCCCTTGGGCGTCCCGTAGCACAACTCGGCGAACTGCGCGACCGTCAACCCGAGCGACTCCCGAAGCTGACGGATCGCTCGCGGTACCAGCAGACCGTGCTCAACACGGATCTGCTCGACCGCCGCTTTTTCGGAGATGTCGCGCTGGTCGATTGTCCGGTTTTCGTGCGCGCACTTTTCGCAGCGAAACAACTCACGGGTGACTTCGGCAGCCATGCCGCTGATGCGGAGCGTGACCATTTCGGTCTGCAGCGCATACCGGCCGCCGCAGCCGCGATGAAGCGTTCCATCCAGTGTTGCGAGACTCATTTGCTGCAAATGGGGAGAAGGGAGACTGCGTTGGTGCTGGCGTGCCCCAACTGGGCTCTGAATCGTCGAACAGTCGCCACCAAGGATGCGTCTGCGCCACCCCCGCCGTAGGGGATGGGCACCGCGGCCTTCGCATCGACTCCTGGTTATGTCCGACTCCTTGCTTGTCCGTCAGCCGCTGTTTGGTACTTCAGGCGCACTCCTCGGCTACGATATCCGCTTTCGGGACGCGGAAGACGGACGGCACGCGTTCGCACAAAGCTACCTCAGTGGCACCTTCGATCTGGTACGCGCCAAGCTCCCGGCCTACGTCCCCTGCAGTCGCGGCCAACTGCTCGAGGACGCGTTCCAGATCGCTGACGCGACGACCGTCATTCTGGTCCTGCCGCGCGACCTCGAGGTGGACGACGAGGTGATCGCCGCCGTGACCCGGTACCGCGAGCGCAATGGGCAGATCGCGCTGAGTGACATCACGGTCGAGCCAGCGCCGGTGGAGGCGCTGGTGCCGTATGCCTCGTGGCTCCGTTTTGACATGCGCAGCGGGGATATCGTGACGCTGGAGATCGCCCGGGCCCGCATCGAGGCGCTGTGCGCCGGGGCCACCCTGCCCCGCCTCGTGGCTGATCACGTGGTTGACCTGGCGGCCTACGAACAGGCACTGGAGCTCGCGGTTGAGGCGTTCCAGGGCGAGTTCTTCAGCCGCCCTGAGCCGCTCCCGGCGTCGGACCTTCCGCAATCGACCATGTCGGCTATGCGCCTGATGGGATTGGCGCGTGACCCGAACGTGAATGACCGTCAGCTCGAAGACGTGATCTCCGCGGACCCGGTGCTCATGTTCCAGCTGCTGCGACTCGTCAACTCCGCGTCAGTAGGCATGCGCGGCGTCAGTTCGATCGGGCAGGCGCTCAGGGTGATCGGTCGGAACTCGTTCATGCGTTGGCTGGCGGTCGCCGTGGCGGCGTCCCGGAAGTCGACCACGGGCGTAGACGCGGAGTTGGTCCGTCAGGCAGTGGAACGCGGCCGATTGATGGAGCAGTTGGCGGGCGGTTCACGCGAGCCCGGGACGTTGTTTCTGATTGGACTCTTCTCGCTGCTCGACGCCGTGTTCCGGATGCCGCTGCCGGAGATCGTTTCCCGCGTCGCGCTCAGCGACGATGCGACCGAGGCTCTGCTGGAGCGGAACGGCCCGTACGCCGACGCCCTGACCTTCGCCGAGTCGTACGAGATGGGGATGTTTGAGTACGCGGGCGAGTTGGCGACGGCGATGGGGATCGACCCTGACAAGGTCGGCGGATTTTACACGTCGGCGATCGCTTGGACCAGCGAAGCGCTCGGCTCGGTGCTGGATGCGCAGGTGGCGGCGCCGAGCGGGGCGCGGGCCACGGCGAGGCGGTAGACGGTAGACGGAGTGTCGATGGCGTCTTGGTTGCGACTTACCGACTGACGCCGCGATTGTGCGTCAGCCAAATTGTCCGGCATGACTTTCCCCAATGTCTTTCAGAGTGCGGTTATCGATGCGCTGACGGATCGCATCGAGCATCTGCGGCCTGACACGAGGCCGCAGTGGGGTGTGATGAGCGCCACCCGGATGCTCGCGCATTGCTGCGTGGCGTATGAGATGGTTTTTGAGCAGAAGCACCCGCGTCCCAATCCGCTGATGCGTTTTATGCTCAGGCTCGCGGTGAAGCAGGGTGTGGTCGGCGACGCGCCATACAAGCGAAATACGCGGACTGCGCCGGCGTTCATCATTCGCGACGAGCGCAACTTCGAGACGGAGAAGCAGCGTCTTGTCGTTTATCTTCGACGCGTGCAGCTGATGGGCGAGCGGCAGTTCGAGGGCAAGGAGTCATTGTCCTTCGGGCCGCTCACCGCGCACGAGTGGAATGTCCTTTTCTACAAGCACCTCCATCATCATCTCACACAGTTCGGGGTGTAACGTGCGCGTTATGCAGAAGTACGGACGGGCACGCATGCTCGCGTCCCTGTCGGTTGTCTTTGCGTTGGCGTTTGCCGGCGCCTGCAGCGAAAAGCCCGCGCCGGCGGCCAATGCCGCTGTGGCTGCGGTCGACACGACGCCGCGCGCCCCGGTGCCTGGTGATTCGTTGTGCCCACGCGACGGTCTCTGGAAGAGTTGCGCGCTGGTCGACCGAATTGTGCACGCGGGGCTGTTCTTCAAGGCGACCGACGATACGATGGTGGTGAAGTATCTGACACCGAAGGGCATCAAGTATCAGGTCGGGCGTTCGGCATCGCTGATTGTGTTTTACTATCCCGATACCATCGCGCTCCTCAGCGACTGGACGAAACTCGATACGCTCCGACTCACGCCCGTTGCCGATACGGTCGGCGCATGGTCTACGCGACCCGGTGATGTGATTCGGTCGTCGAATCTCGTGGCCGTATTTTTCAGCAACGATCTGCTGCAGCGCGAGCGGATGCGGCTTGCGATTACGGCGGGGGCGCCGCAGCCGGCGGGTGCACAGGTGCCGCAGATGCTGCCGCCAGCGAAGGTGCGGTAAAGGCAATCGTCGGGACGCGCTGCGCGGCGTGCGATGACGAGCACTCTGTGCGCCGGGTGATCGGCCGCGGAATCACGCTTTCGCTTGTCACGCCGGTTCCGACGCGACGCCAGAATTGGTCACGGACTGCAGCAGAGTCGCCATCCGCTGGTGAATCAGATTGATCGCCTTGAGCGGTCGCACCATGACCTTGAAGTCCACGATTGCGCCCGCGTCGTTCCAGCGGATCATGTCGACGCCATTCACGACGACCCCGTCGATCTCGACGGTGAACTCCAGTATGGCATCGCGTGGGCCAGTCACTTCACGGACGTAGCGAAACGTCGGATTGAAGAAGACCTGATACGCGGCCGCGAGATAGCGTGTCGTCGCTGCCTTGCCGATCTGCGGCGTATGCACCACCGGCGAATGGAAGACGCAGTCGTTCGCGAGCAGCTGGTCGAGCGCGCGGACGTCACGCGCAGCGACGGTCGCGTGCCAAACAGCCAACGTATCGATGGACACTGAAATCTCCAGAAAAAGTCAACACTTGAAGGCTAACCCCAGTTCGCGCAACTGCTCAAGGCACCGGCGCCGACCATCAGACCGTAGCCCCGCTTTCATTCGGCCTATTGTCGGTTTATGTCGCTTCTGGACGGAGTGTCGTCTGAAAAACGCACAAATCGCACGTTGGTCGTTCCATTCGGCGTTCCCGGCTTGGATTCCGGGCCCGAATTGGCCATTTTTCTGCAACTTCTGCAGGCGATCGCATACACCGCGCCACGCCCAACGCAGTCGTCTGCCCGTTTAACAGATCGACGCTCACTCCTCGGAGAAATCCCGGCTCATGGCTTCACCGATCAATCCGCGCTCCGTTGCCCTGCGCGAAGTTACCAAGCGCCCAGTTCGCACGACGGGCCGCCCCGAAGACAACGGCGTGCAACAGCCCACGAGCGCCTGGTACGGCTCGAATACGCTGAGCCTGCGCCAGATGCGCGCCAAGCTGCCAAAGTCGGTCTATCAGAAGCTGGCCGCCACCATCCGACTCGGCAAAAAGCTCGATTCCGACATTGCGCCAACCGTCGCGCAGGTCATCAAGGAGTGGGCGATTTCGCGTGGCGTTTCGCACTTCACGCACTGGTTCCAGCCGCAGACGGGGCTCACTGCTGAAAAGCATGATGCCTTCCTGAACTTCGACGAGACCAAGACCGCGATCGAGTCGTTCACGGGCGAGCAGCTGATTCAGTCGGAGCCGGACGCGTCGTCGTTCCCGTCGGGGGGCCTTCGCGCGACGTGGGAAGCGCGTGGCTACACGGCGTGGAATCCGGCGTCGCCGGTGTTCATCTCGGAGACGGGCGGCACCAAGTATCTGTGCGTCCCCTCGGTGTTCATCGGCTACAACGGTGAAGCACTCGACGAAGTCACGCCGCTGCTCCGCAGCTCCGACGTGCTCTCGCACCGCGCGCAGGAACTGCTCGAGCTGATCGGTGACAAGGGTGTGCTGCGCGTGACCACCACGCTTGGCGCCGAACAGGAGTTCTTCCTCATTGATCGCGCGCACTTTGCGCTGCGCCCTGATCTGGTGATGGCCAACCGTGCGCTCATCGGCGCGCCACCACCACGCGGACAGCAGCTCGAAGATCACTATTTCGGTGGCATCCCCGAGCGCGTGCAGGCCTGCATCACTGAAGTCGAGCTCGAGTTGTACAAACTCGGCGTACCGATTGTCACGCGTCACAACGAAGTCGCGCCGTCACAGTTCGAGATGGCGCCGATTTTCGAAGACACCGATATCGCCACCGATCACAACCAGCTGACGATGGCCATCCTGCGGAAAATCGCGATGCGTCACGGTCTGCAGGCGATCGTGCACGAGAAGCCGTTCGCTGGCGTGAACGGGTCGGGCAAGCACTGCAACTGGTCGATGGCGATCACCGCTGACAACGATCTCGACGGCACGAATCTCCTCAAGCCCGGTAAGACGCCGCATCAGAATCTCCGCTTCCTGCTGTTCCTGGCAGCGGTGCTCAAGGGTGTGCACAAGCATGCCGGTCTGTTGCGCGCCGGTATCGCCACCAGCGGCAACGAACATCGTCTTGGTGCCAACGAAGCGCCGCCGGCCATCATCTCGGCGTTTGTCGGCAGCATGCTCACGCGCGTGGTTGAAGACATTGCCGCGGGCAAGACATCGCCGACGAATGCCGAACAGGCGATGCTCAAGCTCGGCGTGGCGAAGCTCCCGGAAGTGGAGCAGGACAACACCGATCGCAATCGCACGTCTCCGTTTGCATTCACCGGCGCCAAGTTCGAATTCCGCGCCGTCGGTGGCTCGCAGAGCATTGCGTTCCCCGTGATGTTGCTGCAGGCCGCCGTGGCCGAAGCCATCAGCGAGTTGACGGACAAGCTGCGCAAGGAAATGAAGACGACCAAGAGCGCGAATGATGCCGTGCTCAAGGTGGTGCGCGCGTCGTTCAAGGAGACCGCAGCCGTGCGCTTCGAGGGCAACAACTACTCGGACGAGTGGGTGGTTGAGGCGAAGAAGCGGGGACTGCTGAATCTTCGCCGTACCCCCGAGGCGTTGCTGCAGCTTAAGACCGCAGAAGCGAAGGCGCTCTTCAAGTCGACGGGCATTCTGACGGAGACCGAACTCGGGAGCCGCTACCACGTGCGTCTCGAGCGCTACATCAAGGACATCCTCATCGAGCTGCACACGTTGCAGGAGATTGTCGACACACAGGTGTTGCCGGCCGCGTACGCGTACGTCGGTCAGATTGCCAGTGCTGCTGGTCAGGGCGCCGCAGCGGGCATCAACGTGCAGCCGTTGGTCGATGCGGCGAACGCCACGAGCAAGTTGATCGCGACGTTGCAGAAGAAGCGCGCAGAACTCGCCAAGGCGACCGCCAAGGCCGAGCACATGCATGACAACGCTGATGCGCAGGCCCAGTACCTCACGTCGACGGGCTGCGATGTAATGGGTGAAGTGCGCGAGGCGTGCGATGCGCTCGAACTCACGGTGGGCGATGAGTTCTGGCCGTTGCCGCGGTATCGGGAGATGCTGTTCCCGGTGTAACTGCGAAGTGCTGAGTACTCAGTTGGAAGTTCTGAGTACCCGGCACTGACTGGCGAGTCTTCGATCGGGTCGCTTCTCACGTGAGAGGCGACCCGATTTTTTGCTGCGACCTCTATTCGCCGTACATCTCAGTCAGCAACCGCCGAAGCGCTGCCGCGTCGGCCACGGTGAGCGCACCAAGTTTGTCACCAAGTCGCGTCTTGCTGATGGTTCGCATTTGATCGGCCGCGATCTCCGCGCGCTTTCGCGCGACGCGGACTGGCAAGCGAGTGCGCCATGTCGGATGCAGCTGCGACGTGAGGGGGCAGACCGTGATTGTCTGGAGGCGCTCGTTCAATGCGTCGAGACTCACGATGACGACGCGGCGTGTCTTCGCCATTTCCGAACCGGTCGTCGGATCGAGGTTCGCCCAACGGATCTCGTAGCGCTTCACCGCTTGGCCTGTTTCGACGCGCGTTTCGACCCGCGCTTTGAAGTCGACTTGGCGGCCGAATTGGACGCAGCTTTCTCGGCCGCACGCCGCGCGCCAGGACTATGCACGGGCGCATCCCACTGGATCTGGTCAAGACCGTCGGCGTTCGTCTCGTTCCACTCGCTCCAGTCTTCTGCTTCAAGGGCCATCACCCGCGCGGTTTCTTCCCACGACAACCGTGCGCCGGTCGCCCGGACCGGGCGGAGGAGTATTCCGTCCTCCCGCTCCTCCATGATGACGCTGTCACCGATCTGGTATCGGTCAAGGGTCGCGGCCGGTATCCGGACGCCACGTGAATTCCCGATGCGGGCGACTTTGAGCGGCTGCAATTTGATGTAATAGCGGTAAAAACATCGCACACCTCGATCAACCAACGCACGGTCCCGTGCCCCGGATCGTGCGTTGTTCATTGCCGCCGCGCGTTAGCGCCCTTGCCGCGCCCGCGTCAGGTGCGGCACGATTCCCAGCAGCCGTTCACTGACCATAAGCTGTGCACGATGATGCATCTCGTGTTCCTTGATGCTGAGGAGCATCTCGAAACGTGACTTGCTGCCGTTGGGGAGCGTGACGGTTTCCGCGAGCTCCGCATCGGTTACCGCTTCGAGTTGGAGTGCGAACGATTCGCCGCGCGCGATGAGGGCATCGACGATTGCCTCCTTCGTCGTGAGTTCGGCGGCCATCGCGCCGGCGGCGCCCAGGTATCGGCCAAAGTCGGCGCCCTCGAGCGCGTGCTTCTTCTCAACGAAGTGCGCCTGTTCGGCCCAGTGCGTTCCCGTAGCCAGATGAGCCAGCATTTGCGCGACGCTCAGCGAGTCCGGGGTGGACTTGAAGCCATACTTATCGGCGGGGATGTCCTCGGCGATCTGAATTGTGTTCTTGCGCACCGTGCGCCAGCTGTCGGCCATGTGCTTCGCGCCGTATACCTGCATGTCGAGCTCCTGAGTGGTTTGATGAAGGGTCCGCGTTGGACGAAATGTCGCGCGGGTGGGGCCAAGTCGCCAGCAACCGTTGGCCAACGCTGGACATCGGGTTCATCTGGTGCGACATAGAGGTGAAGCCCCCGTTCCGCGCTCCATCTCATTTCCAGCCAAGGTGACCTTTGAACGCACGACGTCGCGTCCCGGTAGTGCTGCTCCTGTTCGCGATTGCCGTCGCGCGGTCGGCGCATGCCCAGGTACCCACCCACCCGCTCGACGGGCTTTCTGCGAAGGAACACTGGGATGTCTATGACGCCCTGATTGCCTCGGGAAAGACGGACAGCACCACACGCTATCTCTACGAAGGATTGCACGAAGCGCCCAAGGCCGAAGTACTCGCCTGGAAGTCTGGGCAGCCGTTTCGACGTGTGGCGATGGTACACCTCATGCAACAGCGCCGAGGGTACGAGGTGATCGTCGATATCACATCGAAGAAGTTGATTTCGTGGACGGAGGTGCCCGGACGTCAGTACATGACGAGTCGCACGGAAGGGGACGCGGCCGACGAACTGGCCATGAAAGATCCGCGCGTGAAAGCGGCAATTGCAAAGCGCGGCGTCACCGACCTCACGCACGTGGGATGCGGTCCGGCGAATCACGGCTACTTCGATCTGCCGGAAGAGCGCGGGCATCGTGTAGTCCATCTCACGTGCGGTGACGATCATCGTCGCTTCTCCGGATACGGCCGTACGTTCGATGGTCTTGTTATTGTCGTCGATCTCACCGACAACAAGATTCTGCGCGTTGTGGATACGGGTGCTCAGGGTCCAATTGAGCCGTTCGGCGATCATGATGTCGAAGCGATCGGTCCGACACGTGAGATACGCAATCCGGTGTCGATGGTGCAGCCGATGGGCCCATCGTTCACCGTGCACGGTCAGGAGATCAGCTGGCAGAACTGGAAGTTCCAGTATCGCGTCGATCCGCGTCGCGGCATCGTGCTTTCGCACGTGCGCTACACCGATGGCGGGAATGACCGCTCCATCATGTATCAGGGCTCTCTTTCTGAACTGTTCGTCCCGTACATGGACCCGACCGATCCGTGGAACTATCAGGGCTACTTCGACCTCGGCACCTACCCATCGTCGTTTGGTGGAATTGCAAGCTCGCTCAATCCCGGCATCGAATGCCCGAGCAACGGCGTGTACTTCAATTCCATTGTCGTTACCGACAAGGGTCGTCCGCGTGAGCGCGCGCGTACGTCGTGCATCTTCGAGCGCAGCGCTGGTGATGTTGCATGGCGTCACACGCGCGACGGTGGCTTGAACAACGAGTCACGCGTAAAGCGCGATCTCGTGCTGCGCATGTACATGAGCGCGGGCAACTACGACTACCTGTTCGACTGGGTCTTTCAGCAGGACGGCACGCTCAGGGTAAACCTGGGCGCGACGGGCATGGACGCGGTGAAGAGCGCTGCCGGCACGGCCAACGACGAAGCGTATGGACGTCTGATTGCGTCCAAGCTCGTGGGAGTGAATCACAGTCACTTCTTCTCGTTCCGCCTCGACATGGATGTCGATGGTCCGTCAAACTCGTTGTTGGTCGACAAGCTGCAGACACAGAAGTTGCCGGCCGACAATCCGCGCCGGAGCATCTGGAATGTGGTGACAACGGAAGCGAAGACCGAGTCCGACGCGCAACGCATGTCGATGATGAGCGCGCCGGAGATCTGGCGCATTGTCAATCCGAGCGTAAAGAGCGCGTACAGTGGCTTCGTTGGCTACCAACTCGAAGCGATGGGCGCGATGACCATGCTCACGCCGGATGACTACATGCAACGTCGCGCGGGCTTCACGAATCACACACTCTGGGTCACGCCGTACAAGTCAGACGAACTATATGCGGCGGGCGACTATCCCACGCTCAGCATGGCGGGTGATGGACTTCCGAAATGGACGGCACCGAATCGTGCGGTGTCGAATACGGATGTCGTGGCGTGGCTGACGATGGGCTTTCACCACGTGCCGCGTCCGGAAGACTGGCCCATCATGCCGGTGGCTTGGCACAGTTTCGAGATTCGCCCCGTTGGTTTCTTCAAGCGAAACCCGGCAATCGATCTGCCGCCGCAGCCGTAGCGCGACTGTAGCACGATCGTAGGACAATGCGCCGATTGGATCACTCTGATCGGCGCATTGTGCTGTAGATTGGCTTGCGACTCGACCCCATGACTCCTTCTCCAGATCCGTCCCTCGCGCTCGAAGTTATCGGGCTACGAAAATCGTACGGCGACGTTGTCGCTGTGAACGGACTCGACCTGCGCGTGGTCTCGGGCCAGTGCTTCGGGCTACTTGGCCCCAACGGGGCCGGAAAAACGACCACCATCGAGATCTGCGAAGGGCTCAACACACCCGACAGCGGAACGGTGCGTGTGCTCGGGCGGACCTGGGACGATGACCCGACGTCGCTTCGCGCCCAGCTCGGCATTCAGCTGCAGGAGACGCAACTCGCCGACAAGCTCACGGTCATCGAAACACTCACGCTCTTTCGCAGCTTCTACACAAATGGCCGCAGCGTGGACGACGTGATCGACCTCGTGCAGTTGGGTGAGAAGCGAAAGGCGCGAATGATTGGTTTGTCCGGCGGACAGAAGCAGCGAGTCGCATTGGCATGCGCACTGGTTGGCAATCCGCAGCTGCTGTTTCTCGACGAGCCGACCACTGGACTCGATCCTCAATCGCGTCGACAGCTGTGGACGTTGGTAGAAGGATTGAAGGCGGAAGGACGCACGATCCTCCTCACGACGCACTACATGGACGAAGCCGAGCGACTGTGTGACAACATCGCGATTGTCGATCATGGTCAGGTCATCGCACTGGGCACGCCGCGTCAACTGATTGCATCGCTGGGCGCCGAACATGTCATTCGACTGGCCACCGCTGTCGGTGACAATACTGATCCATCGCATCTGCATCCGATTCCGTTGAGCGATCTGCTGGCGTTGGCCGATGTGCGCGGCGGCCGCGAAACTGAGACCGGCTACGAGCTGCGTGTGGGATCGGTGCAGACTGCGCTGCCGCCTCTGCTCGCCTTGGCCGACGCGCGCGGTGTGACGTGGACTGAGCTCAGCACGCACAGCGCAACGCTCGAGGATGTGTTTGTTTCGATGACGGGCCGCCAACTGCGCGACGGGTGAATAGTGCGCATTGAATCTTTGACACAGCTCACGCTCACGCGCTTTCGCGAGTTCATTCGCGAGCCGGAAGCCGTGTTCTGGACGTTTGTCTTTCCGCTGCTGTTGGCCGGCGGACTCGCCATCGCCTTCCGCGACAAAGCGCCGGAGCAGGCAATCATCGCTACGATAGCCGCTCCAGCCGGCGACAATGCGGCCGCGAGTGTCAGTGTCGCACTCACTGCAGCAGCGTCAATGAAGGACGCGCCAATCAAAACGCGTGAGATTCCGTCTGACAGCATCAACGACGTGCTGCGCACCGGCACCGCTGCACTGATTGTCGTGCCACAGGCCGGCGGGGGCGTGGAGTATCGCTTTGACAGTGCGCGCCCTGAAGCACGCGCCGCGCGCCAGATCACTGACGATCTCCTACAGCGTGCGCGCGGTCGACGCGATGTGATGCCAGTGAAGGAAGTCACGGTACGCGAGCGCGGTTCGCGCTACATCGACTTCTTCGTTCCGGGATTGCTTGCCATGAACATCATGGGGAGCAGCATCTGGAGTTTGGCCTTCGCCATTGTGACGCAGCGAAACAAGAAGTTGCTCAAGCGACTCGCGGCTACCCCAATGTCGCGACTCGAGTACCTTCTGTCGTTCGTGCTGTCACGCCTCCTTTTTCTCGGGCTTGAGATCGGAGTGTTGCTCGGCTTCGGCGTCTTCGTGCTCGATGTGCCCGTTCGCGGTTCGCTCGCCACACTTGTGCTCGTCGCGTTCATCGGCGCGGCCGCGTTCGGTTCAATCGGCTTGCTGGTTTCGTCGCGCTCGCGCACGGTCGAAGGCGTGTCCGGCCTGACGAATTTCGTGATGCTGCCGATGTGGATTTTCTCGGGCGTATTCTTTTCGGCGAGTAACTTTCCGGCAGTCATACAACCGATCGTGCAGGCACTGCCACTTACGGCGCTGGTGAACGGGCTGCGGGCGGTGATGCTTCAGGGGGTCGGCATTAGCGGGGTGTTGCCACAGCTGGCGGTGTTAGGTGCGTATCTCGTTGTGTGTCTCACGATCGCGTTGCGCATTTTTCGGTGGCAGTAAAAGCAACCGCAACTACTTGCCACGCATTTGCGCAAATTGACGCGAATTAGCTGCTGAGGCGCTACGGGTTCAGAAGTGTCACCGGGCTTGCTCCGTAGCTCGCCGTATTCGTCAAGCGCGAAGCGCGTGCGCGTGCGCGTTGAAGCGCGGCCAGCAGTTCGCTGCTTCTGTAGCGACCACGTATCGCTGCTTGCGCACGCCAGCGAAACTGCAGTAAGGTCCTCAGTATACCTCCCACCCGGACCCTCTGTGCTCGCTTCCCTGGTCGCTCTTCTGCAAGCCGCCACTCCGCCCGTTCCGCAACCACAACGCATCGTCAACGATCCGGGTGTCTTCGCGGTCGGACAACGCGTCACCCCTGCTGGCGTGCAAAGTGTCTTCGACGGCCGTGTCGCCGGTGTGCGTTTTGGCACGGACGCCAACGACGTCTGGGCCGTCGTTCCGAACGGTGCATACCGCCTCGCATGGCGCGAGAATCGCGTCGTAACACACGCCACGTTCAGCGGTCGACCCGGTGTACACGGCATCGTGATCGATCCAGTCACCAAACGCGCAACGGTTTCATCGGTGAGCAAACTTCCCGCTGACGTTGCCGCGAGTCGCACCCCGGGCGGTCCGCCGCTTTCACGCGCAAGATCGGTCACGCAACTCGTCTCGTACAGCGGCGATACGAAAGCACCTATCGCAATGGAGTCGGGAGCGCTCGGCACATTCATGGCCGGCGCTCCGGCGATTGCGACCACCAAAAATGCTGACGGGCATCGCGTTGCCGTGCTGCCGCTCCCGGCTGACGACAAACTCGTCGTGATCGATGCGGACAATGGCGCACTGCTGCGCTCAGTGCCGCTTGGCGTTCTGCCCATTGCATCCGTGATCTCAACCGACGGTTCGACGGCGTGGGTGACAGTGTTCGGTGGGCCGAAACCAAAGCCCGGCACACGCAGCGCTACGCAATGCTGCGATCCCGCTGCGGAACCCGTTCGCATCAGCGCGCGCGGCATCGCACTTCCCGGCACGGTCGAACGCATTGACGTCGCGTCGGGCAAAGTCACGCATCGTATCACCGTCGGCTTGCATCCCACCGCGCTTGCTTGGGATCAAGCTCGTCAGCGTCTCTACATCGCCAACGGCAATAGCGATGCAATCAGTGTGGTCGATACGCGCAGCAACGCACTCGCCAGCTCAATTCCGATTGCTCCGTTCCGTGAACGCAAGATCGGACTCACGCCAACCGCGCTCGCACTCTCGCCGGACGGCGCAACGCTCTTTGTGACGCTCGGTGGCGTGAACGCCGTAGCGATCTATGACGTCCGTGGTGCAGCGACTGCGTCGGCGACGCTGCGTGGTCTCATCCCCACCGGATGGTTTCCGAGCAGCATCGATATAAGCGCGGACGGTTCAACGATCGCTGTCGGTACATTGTTTGGCGTAGGTGCCGGCACTGGAAGGACGGCCGGGAAAGAAGGCCGTTACGTCTTCGCTGAGCGGGGATCGATCAACATGATCGCAACGCCGGGCGATGCAGCGTTGCAAGCGTATACAACGAGCGTCGCGGAGAACAATCGACTGCATCTCGCGAATGGTGCGGCGGCGCCCTCCATCGCTCCACGCGCAGCCGCAGTCGCGCGTGCTGTGCCTGAGCGTCCGGGTGAAGCGAGTGTTATCGACCACGTGGTCTATATCATCAAGGAGAATCGCACCTACGATCAGGTACTGGGCGACATCGGGAAAGGGGCGAGCGATTCTTCGTTGACGATGTACGGTCGCGACATTACGCCAAACACGCATGCACTCAGCGAGCAGTTCGTGCTCATCGATCACTTCTTTGCGTCCGGCGGCAATTCAGCAGACGGCCACAACTGGCTCACGCAAGCCAACGAGACGGCGTACCCCATGTGGCCGCTGTACTACGGGCGCAGCTATCCGAGTGAAGGGAACGATCCCCTGACGTATTCGTCCGGCGGTTTCCTCTGGGAAGCGGCAGCGGCGAAGGGGAAACGTGTGGTCAGCTTTGGCGAGTATGCGCCGGCGCCGAGCGACTCGATGCCAAGTGTGCGGGCAAAGCTGATGGCATCGTATCGCGATTCGTCGTCGTACAACTCGGCGTGGTCACGTCGCACGCTCAAGAAGATGTACAATACGCGCAGTGAGATCCCGAGTCTCGACAAGATCCTGGTGCGCGAGTATCCCGGATGGACGCAGGAAGTGCCTGACGTCATCAAGGCCGACATTCTCATCGAGCATCTGAAGGAATGGGAGACGGCGAAGCAGATGCCGCATCTGACACTGATGATCCTGCCCAACGATCACACTCAGGGCACAAGCTCAGGGTGGTGCACACCGAGCGCCTGCGTCGCGGACAACGATCTCGCCCTCGGCAAGATCGTCGAAGCGCTCAGTCACTCGTCGTTCTGGAAGTCGATGGCGATTCTTGTTGTCGAAGACGACGCGCAGAACGGAGTCGATCACATTGATGGACATCGCACCGTCGCGATGGTGGCGAGTCCGTATGCAAAGCGCGGGGTAATTGACAGCACGTTCTACAGTCAGCCCAGCATGGTCAAGACGATCGAGTTGATGCTGGGACTTCCTGCATTGAGCATATTCGATCTGGTCGCTACCGACATGCGCGCCAGCTTTATCGGGCCCAACGAGAAGCCCAACTTCACGCCGTACACCGCGCTCACGCCCAAGCAGTCGCTCTTTGAGACGAATGTGAAGGTGGGTGCCATCAAGGGCCTAGATGCGCCGGCGCGTCGCGCGGCGGCGCTGGCGAGCGCGCGCATGAATTTCCACGACCCCGATGCCGCGCCGACGGAGAGACTTAATCGTATTCTCTGGGGGGAGGCGAAGGGTTGGAGCAAGAAGTATCCCGAGGTGAAGCGCTCGCTCTTCTTTCCGTTGGCGGTCGATGTCGATGACGACGACCGTGAGGAAAAGGCCGAGAAGGCGGAGAAGAAGACCAAAAAGTCAAAGTAGGGCCAGGGACAGCCCGAGCGCCCGGAGGTAGCGGGAGCGCGTGAAAAAGCAGATCATCATATCTGCCCGCGCCCACGCCACCTCTCCCGACCTTGCTGATGCTTGATTTGCCGCCTTCCCGTTTCGGTCCTGTCGCCCGCACGTCCCGCACACTGGCCGCACTGTCGATCGCGCTCGCCCCCGCGCTCACGCAGGCGCAGGACCGACTCAAGACGATGCCGGGGTACGAGCAGTTTCAGCGCGTCGCACCGCAGATCAACGGCTCCGTGAAATCCGGCGCACTCAATGTGAGCTGGTCGCCAGACGGTAAGTCGTTTGACTATGTCGTGGATGGCGCACGACAGCGATTCGACGTCGCGACAAAGAAGATCGCAGCCTCAACCGGTGATGCGCCCGCACCGCAAGGCGGACGCGGGTTTCGCGGTGGTGCGGGTGTTGAGCGCGGACGCCAGCGTTCGTCGGCCATTGCGCCGGACAGTACGCACAAGGCGTTCTATCGCGATCGTAATCTGTACGTGAGCGATACATCCGGTCGTAATGAACTTGCGATAACAGCAGACGGAAGCGAGGCGAAGCGTATCAAGTATGGGACAGCGTCATGGGTGTACGGCGAAGAACTCGGACAGACCACAGCCATGTGGTGGAACAAGGCCGGCACCAAGATCGCCTACTACCGCTTCGATGAAAGTCCGGTCAAGGACTACTACCTCGGCATGGAGCAGACGAAAATTCAGGCCGGACTGGATGTCGAAGCGTATCCGAAGGCCGGATCACCCAATCCGATCGTCGACCTGTTTGTCTACGACGTCACAACGAAGCAGAGCGTGAAAGTCGATGTGCGCGACGGCAAAGCGTTCGACAACAGCGTGGTCGGCCACTACGTGTACAACGTAAAATGGTCACCAGATGGCAAGTTGCTCACGTTCAATCGCACCAATCGCCGGCAGAACGTGATGGAGTTCACCGCGTGCGACCCCGACAGCGGCAAGTGCCGAGTGGTGGTGCGTGAACAGTGGTTGCCGAGTTGGACCGAGAATCATCCGGACATCGAGTATCTCGCGGATGGGCAGCGCTTTCTCTGGGTGTCGGAGCGCAATGGCTTTCGCAACATCTATCTCTACGATCTGAGTGGTAAGCTGATCTCCACGATCACCAATCATCAGTTCGAAGTCGCCAACATCATGCGCGTCGACGAGAAAGCGGGCACACTCTGGTACACGGCGCGCGACGGCGACAATCACATGAAGGTGCAGTTGCATCGCGTGTCGCTCGACGGCAAGAACGACAAGCGTCTCACAGATCCGGCGTTCAACCACAACGTTTCGCTCGCACCCGACGGCAAGTTCTTTGTCGACGTCGCGCAGACCCATGATCAGCCGCCGATCACGCGCCTGCTCGATGCGCGCGGCAAGCTGATCGCGGAGCTGGCCAAGAGCGATCTCACCAAGTTCACGGCGATGCACCTCCAACCCGCCGAGCTGTACACCTACAAGGCGGGCGACGGCGTGACGGAGTTGCACGGTATGCTCAGTAAGCCAAGCAACTTCGATCCGAGCAAGAAGTATCCCGTACTCGTAACCGTGTATGGCGGACCGGCGACGAACGGAGCGCGAGAGAACTTTGCGTTGCCGAATCCGCTCGCCGAATACGGCTTCATTGTGTTGTCGCTCGACTCGCGCAGTGCTGCAGGCCGCGGCAAGAAGTTTCTCGATGCCATCTATCAAAAGCTTGGCACCGTCGAGATTGACGATCAGGCGGCGGGCGTGACTGCACTCAAGGATCGCCCGTATGTCGATCTGCAGCGCGTTGGCATTTTTGGTACCTCGTACGGCGGCTATGCGTCGGCGATGGCGCTCCTGCGTCACCCCGATGTCTTTCAGGCCGCGAGCGCGTCGTCAGCGGTCACCGATTGGCGCAACTACGACACGATCTACACCGAGCGCTACATGTGGCTGCCCCAAGAGAACACCGGCTACGAGATCGGGAGCGCGGCAAAGTATGCCGCTGATCTCAAGGGTCGTCTCATGCTCTACTACGGCACGGCCGACAACAACGTGCATCCGTCCAACACCATGCAGCTTGTGTCTGCACTGCAGCGCGCTGGCAAGTCATTTGAGGTGCAAGTCGGTCCCGACGTGGGCCACAGCGGATTGCAGCCCGCTCGCATGATGGAGTTTTTCATCGAGAATCTCGTACTCAAGTCGATACCGACGCGCGCGATGCAGTGATCATCCGCTGGTGACGGTGCTCTCAGCTCCGATTGAACGTCACCTGCTCCGGCTGTGCAACCTTGATCGGCTCGGCGGGTGCCTGGCCCACATTCAGCGCCGCCTGGTCGGGGCGCTTGGACATGAGCTGCGTAACGAAGCGTTGCCCTTCGGAGATGCGCTCGATTTCGATGGCGATCGAGTCGACGGCCTGCTCCATGCGTTCGAGTCGCGCCGTGCTCTCGAGAATCTGGGGTGATGGCTTCCCGACCGTGGATCGCTTCAGCATCATCCGCGCAGCGGCCCACGCGAGCGGCCCCCAGATAAACACGATCGAAACGATCGAAACGGCTGTGATCTGTCCTGAGTTCATACCACCCCAGTTAGTGTTGCTGCTGGCATCGGCCTCACTGCTCGCAACCAGCTGCCCAGGTGCGGCGGCGAGCTGACGCCCGTTGGCTGCAATGTCCTGCTCAAGCTGTACAATCCGTTGATCCAGCACTCCGAGCCGTTGCTCGATGCCGGTACGCGCCGGCCCTTCCGGACTTTTGTTGAGTGCGCGCGCCGACTCGTCCCGCCTGCCCTGCGCCGAGTTCAGTTGGCGAGACAGTTCCGACCGCTTGGCCTTGAGCGCATCGACGTCTACCTGAGTGAGTGGCCGGCCCGACAACTCGGAGGTCGAAAATGTTTGCCCCGCAACGGCGGGCTCGGGCGGCAGGGGCGGAGCCGGCGGGACGGGGACTTGGGTCGCAGTCTGGATGGCAAGCATAATTGAACTTACGCGATGAACGCGCCGGCGGATTCGGCAAGGGTGCAGATCCCTGCTCCCCGCTCTACACTATCTGCATCGCTCGTACGGCTCCAGCTACCCCCGCTCCGGCTCCCATGCCCGTATCCACTCGGCAACTCGATCTGCCAACACTACTCGCCGAGGTCGAGGCGTTCGCGCCGCAGGTCATCGCATGGCGGCGTCACCTGCACATGTATCCGGAGCAAGCGTTCAACGAACACGAGACCGCACGGTTCATTCGCGAGACGCTCACCGCAATCGACGGCCTCGAGATCACGCGACCGACTGAAACGAGCGTCATGGCGCGACTGATCGGCGGGCAGCCGGGGCCAACCATCGCGGTGCGAGCCGACATCGACGCGCTGCCGATTCTCGAAGAGGACGAGAGCGAGTACCGCTCCACGATCGACGGTTCGATGCATGCGTGCGGTCATGACGGGCACACGGCAATCGTGCTCGGCCTCGCCACACTCCTCGCCCGTCACCGCGAGTCGCTGTCCGGCGAAGTGCGTTTCTTTTTTCAGCACGCCGAGGAGCTGTCGCCAGGCGGCGCCGAACAGATGGTTGTGCAGGGCGTAATGGATGGCGTCGATCATGTCATCGGTCTGCATCTCTGGAGCACGATGCCATATGGCAAGATTGGCTTGATTGCCGGCCCAGCCATGGCCGCGCCCGACACCTTCCAGTGCCACATACTCGGCAAGGGTGGACACGCTGCGGCGCCGCATCAAACTGTCGACCCCATCACCGTTGGTGCGCAAGTTGTCACTGCCCTGCAGCACATTGTCTCACGCTCGGTAGACCCACTCGACAACGTCGTGCTGTCCGTCACGCAGTTTGTCGCGGGCACAACATTCAATGTGATTCCTGGCTCGGCGTACATCTCGGGCACGGTCCGCACCTTTGACGAATCGCTACGCAGTCGCGTGCCCGAACTGATAGAGCGCATGATCAAGGGGGTCACCGAGGCAAACGGTGCGACGTACGATCTCACTTTTGAGCGCGGCTATCGTCCCGTTGTCAACGATCCTGCACTGACGGCGCGACTGAGCGATGTTGTCACGCGCACATTCGGGGAGGGGGTGCTCGAACCGATGCGACCGAGCATGGGTGGTGAAGACTTTTCTGCGTACCAGCAGAAAGCGCCCGGCGTGTTTGCCTTTGTCGGTGCGGGAAACGTTGCCGCTGGAATCGCGTACCCACATCACCATCCGCGCTTTCAGATTGACGAACGCTCGCTGACCGTTGGGCTTCGTTATTTCGCTGCCGCGACGCTCGACCTGCTGGGCTGACGTGGCATCCGCACGAAAGACGTTTCGCCCCCATCATCTGCTCGCGCTGTTGCCGGTAGTCGGCATTCTTGGTGCGCCGTGGTTTGCGAATCGCGTTGAACCGTTCATCCTCGGCATGCCGTTTCTGCTGGCGTGGATTGTCGGCTGTGTGTTGATGGCGTCGCTGACGATGGGCGTGATACATATCGTTGACGACCGGCTCGAACAAAACCGGGGCGAAAGCGGACCGCGATGACGATTTCGCTGTCGATTCTTGCCGCCACGCTGCTTGTCGCGCTGGGATTGAGCGTGCGCGGGGCAAAACGTGGCATGAGCCTCGAGCAGTGGAGTGTTGGTGGACGCGGCTTCGGTACGCTGCTCGTTTTTCTGCTCCTCGCGGGCGAGATCTACACCACCTTCACGTTTCTCGGCGGGAGCGGTTGGGCGTATGGTCGTGGTGCACCAGCGTTCTACATCATCGCATATGGTTCGGTCGCGTATGTGATGTCGTATTGGCTGTTGCCTGCGATCTGGGAGCGCGGAACGCGATGGAAAGTGCTGTCGCAGGCGGAGTATTTCGCCAAGGCATACGAGAGCAAATGGCTGGGACATCTCGTCGCGGTGGTCAGTGTCGCGGGCTTGATTCCGTACCTCATTTTGCAACTGAAGGGATTGGGCCTGATCGTCGCGGAAACGAGTTATGGCGCCATCGGTTCAACCACGGCGATCTGGGTCGGCACGATTGCGACGGTGGTGTACGTGATGATCTCCGGCATTCACGGTTCGGCGATGACAGCGGCGCTCAAGGACGCGTTGGTCTTGATCGTCGTCGTCGGTCTGGCGATCGCGCTGCCGAACGTGTTGCACGGCGGAGTGGGCGCGATGTTCGCGCGCATCAACACCGAGCATCCAGGATTTCTGTCGCTGCCCGCAACCGGAATGTCGCCGAGTTGGTTTGCGAGTACTGTGCTGTTGACGGTGCTTGGGTTTTATATGTGGCCGCATGCGTTTGGCAGTGTGTTCACGGCCAAAAACGCGAAGGTGTTCAAGCGGAATGCCGTGTTGATGCCGTTGTATCAGCTCATTCTGCTGTTCGTGTTCTTTATCGGTTTCGCGGCGCTGCTGTCCGTGCCCGGACTGAAAGGCAGCGATGTCGATTTCGCACTGTTGCGAGTGACGAAACTTGCGTTCGGCCCGTGGATTGTCGGGCTTGTCGGCGCGGCTGGGCTGCTCACTGCCTTGGTGCCCGGCTCGTTGATTCTGATGACCACCGCGACAACCATCGCGCGCGTGGTAAAGCCCGCCACAGCCGATCAGCCAGCGGGTTCAATCGGTATTGCGCGCGCGTTGGTGCCGGTTGTCGCGGCGGTGGCATTGGTGTTCACGTTCCGCGGCGGCGACACACTCGTCACGCTGTTGCTGATGGCGTACAGCATGGTGACGCAGCTCTTTCCGAGTTTGATCGCGAGTCTGGCGCCGCGGCGGTTCGTGACTAGCGCCGGTGCGATCGCCGGCATTGTCGTTGGTGAACTCACGGTCGCCGTGATCACGCTCAGCAACGCAAAGCTGCCGGAGCTATTGCCGTCGTTTCCTCGCGAAGTCACCGACATGAACATCGGCCTGGTGGCGTTGGTGCTCAACGTCGCGGCGATGTTGGTGGTGAGCGCTGTCGGCAGGCGCCAGGGCGCAACGGCAACTGCAGGGTCACGCGGAGGCGCGGAGACGCGGGGAACTGCAACAGACCACAACGCGTGAGTAGCGTCGCACAGCCCGTGGTCGACCAACAAGGATTGATGCTGAAACAGACCGCCACTCACGGACACCGAGAAGCCAAAACAAAAAGACAAGTTGTTTGGCTCCGCGCGGTGGCGAACGTTTATCGCACGGAGCAGTCCCATTCTTTCAGGTAACGTCCGCCGCTATCCCCGTCGCGCAGTTGTAGTTCCCCGCGTCTCCGCGCCTCCGCGAGACCCTGCAGTCGCCGTTCGTTTTCGCTGCTGCCCCTGTTCGTTGTGCAGTGCCAGCCACACAACGC
>Ga0105044_10002846_pt1 | contig 23692 bp, 17 predicted proteins | sample MAT01_FD_78092 | JGI IMG/M metagenome (GOLD analysis project Ga0105044, IMG submission 78092) | Freshwater microbial communities from Lake Fryxell liftoff mats and glacier meltwater in Antarctica - MAT-01 | ecosystem: Environmental > Aquatic > Freshwater > Ice > Liftoff microbial mat | place...
CGACGCCATGCGGCTGAAGTTGTTAGAAGCTGAGAACGCACCCCTTAATCGATTAGTGATGGCGCAGCCACTCGACATCAAAACGCTGAAGCACGCCAATAGCCACATTTGAAACCCAACGCCCCTCGTATAGGTGGGGTCCAGAGCCGCAGAGCAGCTTAAGCTTAACACGAACAGGGTCGAACTACCCCAAACCCTCCCCACACTTCATCCCCCCAACAAAAAATCCGCCACAACCTTGGCGACGGCGGCGGGGGATAAACTGTTCTGCCTTACATCCAATTTCCGCCCCGTCCCGCAATCCGTTGACACAACCCCCGCGCGGCTACATCGGAACCCCTACTGGACTTTCCCCCTCAACCTTCCAAAGATTTCAAAATAAACTGAAACCTAATCTCCACCTACACCGAATAAAACCTTAGTATCGGTCTCTTTCCCCGCCCCACCTCTCGCCCTAGCTTTCGCCGCTAATGTGATTACCGTTCCCCTTTCCCCTTTCCGTTTTTCCCGCCCCCCGCTCCTCGCACGCTTCCCCGATGTCCTCCGCCCTGCAAATCTCTCCCCCGCGGCTCGCTCCTCAAGCGACCTGGGCACCCATCGACTTTGATCCTCGCCTCCCCGGCGCTGACCCAGCCCTTGAGGCCATCGCGGCGAAAGTAGACAAGGGCGAGCGGCTCTCTCTGGCCGACGGCCGGGTCCTCTTCACCACCCGCGACCTTTGGAGCGTCCTCCAACTGGCCAACGCCGTGCGCACGCGGCTGCACGGCGACCGCGCGTATTATAATATTAATCGCCACTTAAATTATAGTAACGTCTGCGCGCTCTCTTGCAAGTTCTGCGAGTTCTACCGCAAGCGCGATGAGGATGGTGCCTACACCCGCGACATGGATTATGTTCGCGGGGAGGTCAGGCTCGCCGTCGAGGGCGGCGCGACCGAAATTCATTCCGTAGGCGGGCTGCACCCTTACCTCCCATTTAGTTACTATACCGATCTCGTCTCAACCATCCGCGATACCGCGCGGGCGATGGGCAGCCAGCTCCACGTCAAGGCCTTCACCGCCGTCGAAATCGTTCATCTCGCCCGCATCGCCAAAGTATATAAAGGCGCCAACGCCCCCGGCGAAGAAGGCCGGGCCGCCCGCGTCGAGGGCATACGTTATGTTTTGTCAGAGCTCGCCAGGGCTGGCCTGGGCTCTCTCCCCGGCGGCGGTGCGGAAGTCTTCGACGACCGTGTCCACGATGAAGCTTACAAAGGTAAGATCCGCAGCGATGTCTGGCTTGATGTTCACCGCGAGGCCCACGCCCTGGGCCTGAACACCAACGCCACGATGCTCTACGGTCACATCGAAACCATCGACGACCGCCTCACCCACTTTGATATGTTGCGTTCAGCCCAGGACCAGGCCCTCGAGGCCATCGGCTACCGCGGCGTGCAACGCGACGCAGCCTCCCAGGTCAGCGATGGCCACTTAGGTTACACCGGCGCCGAGGGCGGCTCCTCCGCGGCGATCACCCTGGGCCGCCCCGGCGTGCCCCTGCCAGAGCAACTTACATTCGCGCAGGGCCGCCCGCAAGACGGCACCGCCAAAGGTTACTATCAGACCATAATCCCACTCCCCTTCTTCCCCGACGGGTGCGACCTCGAACACCTTCCCGGCCCCAGCGGGCTTGAAAATTATCGGACGATGGCCGTCTCGCGCCTGATGCTTGATAACTTCCCCCACGTCAAGGCCTTCTGGATCATGCAGACCCTTCCGATGGCCCAAATTATGTTAGAGAGTGGCGCGGACGATATCGACGGCACCGTGGTCTGGTACGATATAACAAAAGTCGGCGGAGCCTCAACCCACCAGGAAGTCACCATCACCTCCCTGCAAAAAGCCATCCGCGAAGCTGGCTTCACCCCCGTCGAGCGCGACACGCTCTACCGCCGCGTCATCCGCGAAGGCAGCTCCTGGCGCAGCCAAGCGGACCCACCGCCGGTCGCCCGGGCCTAAACCCCAACCAATCCGTCCCCTATCGCGGCGGAAACCCCCGCCCGCGCATCTGTTAGCGGCGTCCGCTTACCATTCCCCTCCAAGGGAACGCAGGCCAATCGTCCGGCGGCGCTGGTGACGAGTTATTAATTATGTATGAAGCACGATGCGTACGCGGCACTAAGACATAAGAACTACCGCCGCTTCGCCGGCGGTTTTCTTCTGTCCTCTACCGGCCTGCAGATGTTATCTCTCGCCGTTGCCTGGGAAGTCTACGAACGAACCGACGACGCCCTCCACCTTGGTTACATCGGCCTCGCCCGCGCCGCGCCCGTCATCGTCCTCGCCCTCCCCGCCGGCCACCTGATCGACACCTTCGATCGTAAGAAAGTGCTCGCCCTGACGCAAGTCGCCTTCGCCGCCGTCGTCGCGGGGCTGGCCGTCGCCTCCGCCCTTCAAGCCCCGCTATGGATCACCTACGCATTACTTATGTTAAGCGGCTGCGCCCGCGTCTTCAACGGCCCCTCCCGCGCCACTCTCCTCCCCCAGATCGTCCCGGCTCAAGACTTCCATAACGCCATAAGCTGGAACAGCGGCGTCTTCCAGCTCTCGGCGGTCTGCGGCCCGATCCTCGCCGGGCTGATGCTCAAACAGTTCAACGCCGCCTGGCCCGTTTATGTTGTCACGGCCGCCACTTGTCTCGTGTTCGCCTTCCTCGCCCTCGCTCTCAAGCCCGCCCCTTCCAAACGTAATACCGACCCGTGGTCCGTCCGCGGCGTGACCGCCGGGCTCAGCCACCTCTGGACCGAGAAGACAATCTTCGCCGCAATTACGTTAGACCTCTTCGCCGTGCTGCTGGGGGGCGCCACCGCCCTGCTGCCCATCTACGCCAAAGATATATTACATACCGACGAGGTAGGCCTGGGGATTCTCAAGGCCTCCGCTTACGTTGGCGCCTTCCTCATGGCCCTCTGGCTCGCCCACCGGCCCGCCTTCGCCCGCGCCGGCCCCGTCCTCCTCTGGTCGGTGGCCTGCTTCGGCATCACCATCATCCTCTTCGGCGTCTCCACCAATCTCTGGCTCTCCGCCGCGGCGTTGGCGGTGGGGGGCGCACTAGATAATATTTCGGTTGTGGTCCGGCACGTTCTGGTTCAAATGCGAACTCCCGAAGAACTGCGCGGACGAGTCTCAAGTGTTAACAGCGTCTTTATCGAAAGCTCCAACGAGCTGGGCGCTTTCGAGTCGGGCCTGGTCGCGACTTACTTCGGCCCCGTTGTAAGCGTAGTGAGCGGGGGCATCGGCACGGTGCTGGTGGTCGCCGCCGTCGCCGTGTTCATCCCGCAGATCCGCCGGCTGGGAAAGTTATAAATTACGTTAACAGGTTCAGTTTCTCACCTGCCCTTCGCCGCGTACCACGTAACGCTGGGTGGTTAGCTCTTCCAGCCCCATCGGGCCGTAGGCGTGTACGCGGCTGGTGCTGATGCCGATCTCCGCGCCCAGCCCCAGCTCAAATCCGTCGTTGAACCGTGTGCTGGCGTTCACCAGCGTGCAAGAGCTGGCGACGCGCGCGACAAACGCGGCGGAGCTAGCCTCGTCGCGAGTTAATATTACGTCGGTGTGGTCGCTGCCGAACTCGCCGATGTGGGCGATAGCTTCATCCAAGTCTTTTACCACCCGCATCGCCATAGTTAAGTCAAGAAACTCACGGCCAAAGTCTTCCGGCGATGCCGCCACCAGCCCCGCAGCACCGGCGCTCTGTTGCCGGGCCAGCGTTAACGTTTGCTTACATCCCCGCACCTCTACGCCCCGCTCCACGAGCGCTGCAACGAGCGCCGGCACGACCGCCGCGGCCGCGCCTTCATGGATCAGGATGCACTCGGCCGCGTTGCACGCGGCGGGCGCGGTGGTCTTGGAATCAAGGCAGATCGCGATGGCTTGAGTTATATCCGCCCTCTGGTCGATGTAAATATGGCAGATTCCATGATAATGTTTCACTACCGGAATCCGGGTGTGGCCGCACACAAACTCGATGAGCGGCGTGCCTCCCCTAGGGATCACCAGGTCGATGTAAGTGTCGAGTGTAAGTAGATGCTCCAGGCCCTCCCTGGGCAGGCCGCACAGCGATGTAAGTATTGACAAGGGCAGCCCGTTGCGATGCAGCACCCGGTGGGCGAGCTGCGCGAGGAGGGAGCTGGATCGGATGGATTCCTTGCCGCCCTTCAAGATGCAGGCATTCCCGGATTTAAGGCAGAGCGCGAAGGCATCGAGCGTTACCGCCGGGCGGGCTTCGTAGATCATCGCGACCACGCCCAGGGGACTGCGGACTTTAGTTACGTTCAGGCCGTTGGGCATCCGCCGTTCGACTGTAACCGTGCCGATGGGGTCGGGAAGCTTTGCCACTTGCAGCAACCCAGCACTCAACCTCGCGAGGCTCTGAGATGTAAGTTCAAGCCGGCGGAGCTTGGCTGGCTCCAACCCAGCCGCGGCGGTCATATCGGCTTGGTTTGCCTCCAAGATCGCCGCGTGAGAGCCGTCAACTTCGCGGGCGAGATCTGTTAAGACGCGGTCCTTGGTCTCGCGCGAGATGGTCGCGAGGAGCCGCGAAGCCTCCCGCGATGCTTTGGCCTGCGATGTAAGTTGTTGATTGTCCAGGGTGAGCATTGAGTCGCCGTCGGTTAATAGTAAGTAAATAGGGTGGTGTAATGGGTGCGGGCGGGGAATGCGCGAAAAAGTTACGTGGAGGCCGGTACTGCCCGGCTCAGATCGATCGTCGCGCCCGGCGCGTTCACCAGTTCGAGGCGATCGCCGCTGAGCAGCCGCAGGGCATTCACCAAGGTTGCGAGTTCGCCGCGGAGGGGAGCGGTGAACTCCATCGGCTCCTCGGTGATAGGGTGGCGGATGCCGAGCGTGCAGGCGTGCAGTGCCTGGTGATGTAATATTACGGGTCCTGGCAGGCGGGGGTCTAAAGGAAGCGAGATGGGTTTGCCGTTGTACATTCCATCGCCCGCGATGGGCCAATCGTGGTACGAGAGGTGCACGCGTATCTGATGGGTACGTCCGGTCTTAAGCTCCAGTTCCACTAACGTAAATGTATTTTCCGAGGCCGTCCCGTCCCTGGGGCTTGGCGCGTTGATTGTGTAACGTTCACGAACCCGGGCGATTGTAACTGCGTGGCGGCCCGCATCGTCGTGCCGCACGACGTATTTCTCTCTGTAGCCCTTTTCGCGGGAGGGGTGGGGGCCGATGGGCAGCTCGATCACCTGGACATCGGGCTTAATATGGCCGTGGGCCAGGGCGAGGTAACGCTTATCTACCCGGCGATGCTCGAACTGATGACCGAGCTTCCAATGAGCTTCGTCCTTCTTTGCGAAGACGATGCATCCGCTGGTGTGCCTATCCAACCGGTGAACGACGCCCGGGCGGGCGAACTCTTTTCCGACTCCGGAGAGTTTACCTTCACCGGAGTGTTGCAGGTGCCAGGCCAGCGCGTTGATCATCGTTCCCGAAAGGTTAGACCGGGCGGGGTGGACGATTATGTCCGGCGACTTATTAATTACAATGATGGCATCATCCTCATAGAGGATTGAGAGGGGCACATTCTCCGGCTTGATCTCGGTGCTGGGTGGCGGCGGCACGACCACTTCAACCACGTCGTGCTGGCGGAGCACGGTGGAGGCCTTGGGCGTGCGTTGATTGACCAGAACGCCGCCTTCATCGATGAGGCGCTGCAACTGGGTGCGGCTCATGAACGTAATTCTGTCGGTCAGATACTTATCGAGGCGCTTGCATAAGTCGCGGTTAAGAGTAAACACAACTCGCCGAAGCTCCCCATCGTCCTCAACTCCGAGGGCCGCGGCGGCCTCCAGTGCCTTGTGCATCGCCTGGTCGTCTACGCGGCCCCCGGGGAGAACGAATCCGTGGGTCGTAACCGTTTCGGCGTCGCCTTCTGCCTGCGGCACCGCAGGCTCCGCGGCAGGGGGTGTTGGCGCTCCGCGTTGCTTGAGATGCGGATGGCCGCGCTGGGGATGTCCTCGGCCGCTCGCCATGATATAAGCCAATCAAGTTAACTATCATCCGCACATATTAATCACGCGGTAGCGGGCTCCGCCGTTCGGTGGTCCTGCCGCGGCAAGATCGTTGATTCACTCACTCGTTCAGCGCGTGCTGGCGAGGATGTGTTACTTTGGCGAAGTCGGAACGGTTTCGGGGACCGGGGGTGTGACGGGAGCGGGAGTTGGGACCGGAGTGGAAGCGGGCGTAGCCGGAGGGATAGTGGTTGGGGTAGGTGTGGCCGGTACTGGAGCCGGTGCTACTCCTGGGGTTAATCCTGGTAATGGCTGGGGATTTGTAGGAAGCGGGTTGCTGCCATCGGCGGGAGCAACGGGGGGAGCAAGGGGCTCGCCGACAACGGCGGGCGTTAACGTAAGTCCGGGATCGATACTCGCACCCATGGGCAGGCTGAAGGGTGAATCGCCTGCGGCACCTGGAATAACCGGGGCTGCGGGCGGGGGGGCGAGTTCGGGAAGATCGGCCTTGGCGAGCAGTGGAGGAGTTAACTTAAGAGTTTCAAGCGCGGCGGCGCGGGCTTTGGCGACGGCCGCCAAGGATTGGAACCCCGGTTCGGAGGCTGCCTGCTCCACCTGACCATACATTAATTTAGCTTTCTCGAAGTTGCGTTCGGTTTCGGCGACTGCGGCGAGGCCGAAGAGGCCGTTAATGTGCCATAATCTCTTGCTGGTGTCTGTCGCGGATTCATCGGCGACGCGCTGGAATTGTTCGGTTGCTTTTGCGGCGTAGGAAACGCGGTCTTCGGGGGTCAGCACGTCATCAGCACGCTCGAGGGTTCCATCGGCCCCGACTGCAGCGCCGATCTTCACGCCGCGACGAAGTGCGCTGAGGTATGAATCCGCGGCGTCGAGGCGGGCGATGGTCCCGACAGCGCGAACGCTTGCGTGTTCGTCGGCAACGGCGAGAAGACTGTCGGGACTTACGTTATCACCGCCAGCTCGTGCATCTTCGAGGTCGGTGAAGGCTTTATCTACCTTTCCATCGCTGTAAGCGACGAACCAGCGTTTGGCGGTTGAATAACCGCCGATGAGGACGACCGTGAGCAGAATCCAGATGCCGTACTTCTTGAGAAAGTCAACGAAGTCCTCGTTGATCCGTGATTCTTCAAGGCCTGCCCGTTCGCGAATTTGTGCTTGACGTTGATCCATATGGTGCTCGAGCCGCGTGCCTTCCCCCGCCCTTCACTCATATTTTAGGGCGCGAGCGAGTCGGCTGTCGCTAGATGCTTGAGTCCCCTCAATCAACCGTGCGAGGCAACTGCGTCAAAACCCCTTCCAACCCAAATCTGTAGCCCCCGACCGCCAGAAAACCATCTAATCTAACAGATGATCCCTTCCACGAATATCCAGTCTCTCAACCCGTTTTCCCCCCGCCTTCCTCAAAAAACCTCGCTCCCCACCCCCAAACCCCACCCAAAACCGCCACCGCAAAATTCCCTCCAAAAACCATACAAAAACTCTTGACACAACCAAACAGACTCGGTACACTAGGAGTATGGAAGCCCTAACCCCACTATTAAATGCTCTAACCGCCGAACAACGCCAATGCCTTCGCCACCTCGAAGATGCCGGGTTTAACCTGCGCGCATTCTCGATCACTGCGAAGATCTCACTGATCGAAGCCGCGGCGTTCATGTCTGATCCCGCCATCCAATCCATCCTCGCCGTCTTCGATTCTGTCTCCACCCAAGCCTTCGAGCGAGCCGCGTCGTCCGCCCGAACTCTAGTTATGGAGACTCTCCGCGCCGCCCTCCCGAACGCTACTGATCCAATCGAAGGGCGGCGCCTTGCAACCCTCCTCCTCCGTTGCGTCGGACCGCGCCCGAAGACTTCCAAACGACCCACTTCCGCCGCCGATGCGATACCAGAAGACGATTCCGCCGCGCAACCAAACTTTGACCCCGCCGCGGCCCACCACCCCGCCACCCCTACCCCACTCGCTCCATCTCACTCAACCACAATGCCTACCCCACAACCAACTCCCTTCACTCCTAACCCCGCCGCTTCCGCCTCACGTTCACAAAAACAGCGTTAGTCCGCCAGAGAGCCCATTTCGAGAATCTACACAGAGGGTGCTGGGAGTTTTGCCGGGGGCGCAAGCGCAGACATCCGACGGAAGCCAGATGCCACGGGGAAGATGCGATGGTCGCCTTCATTGAGGTTTTAGGGGAAGAGTGCTCGTGTTTACTTCTGTTTGCCGCGGATGCACGGCGACCGCTGGAGCTGGCGCGTGGGATATGCTTTATGTGCCATGGCGGTACCGGAAAACCCTGTTGTTGAACGCGCCCCGGAGGCGGATGCGTCTATTTATTTACATCCGCAGACGTTAGCGCGGCTGGCCAGCTTTGGGTTGCGGGCCAAAATGATTATTGAGGGGCTTTCGACCGGGACGCATCGGTCGCCGTATAAGGGGCTGAGTGTAGAGTTTGCGCAGCATCGGCCTTATGTTCCCGGCGATGACCTGCGGCACCTTGATTGGCGGGTGTTTGCGCGGACGGATAAGTTACAACTGAAGCAGCACCAGCAGGAGACCAACCTGGATTTGGTGATACTGGTGGATGCTTCGGGGTCGATGAATTATGGTTCGCGTTCGTTTGAGGAGGCCAGCGGCGAGGGACACACTACCAGCGCGGATGGGCGGAGCAACTGGACGAAGTTTGACCATGCCACGGCGGTGGCGGCGGCGCTGGCTTATATTACATTGAAGCAGGGGGACCGGGTGGGCCTGGCGGTGTATGCGGACGAAATTCTTGCGCTGGTGCGGCGCTCCAGCAGCCAGAACACCTGGCGGCAGATTGTCGGTGCGCTCAGCGTTCATCCGTCAGACCCCAAGCACGCGAGCCGACCGACGCACCTCTCGCGCACGATTGATCAGGTGCTGGGCAAGATTGTAAATCGGTGTATCATCGCGATCTGCTCTGACTTTTTCATTGACCCTGAAGAGTTCCGAGACTCACTGGCAAGACTTAAGCATGCGGGGCATGATGTGCTTCTGTTTCAAGTGCTTGATCGCGCCGAGGAAGAGTTTGATTTTCCCGATTCGGCACCGTTTGAGGGGCTTGAAGGTGAACCAACCGTCCGCATCGATCCGCGGGCGCTTCGCAAAGCCTACTTGGAGGCGTTTAACTCACACAACGCGCTGATTGAGAAGTTCACGCGGGGGATCGGGTTTGATTATCAACGGGTGTCCACGCATGAGTGGCTGGGGCCGACGCTCGCGGCGTTTGTGGCCAAGCGCAACGCGGTGATGAAACGCAAGGGGCGGTGAAGTGAGGGTGGGTGCGAGGTTGGAAGGCTAGGATGCCGCGGGTTTAGCGTTTTGGGCTTTATTGTTTTGGGCCTTAGGGGGTTGGGTTTTAGCGTCTGGGGTTTTGGCGTTTTGGGCCTGAGAGGTTTGGGTTTCACCGGTTTGGGTTCACAGTCCGCACTACCATGCGTGCGGTGACGTTTCTGAACCCAACCTTGGCGATGGTCGGCCTGCTTTCGATCGCTGCGCCCATCATTATTCACATATTGATGAGGCGCAAGCGGCGGCCGATTACTTGGGGGGCGATGCGTTTTGTTGCGGAGGCGTATCGCCGTCAACGCCGCCGGATGAATCTGGAGCAGATGCTGCTTTTGCTGTCGCGGTGTGCGCTGGTGGCACTGGTAGCGTTGGCGGTGGGGAAGCCGCTGATTGGCGTCGCCGCGGGCGGGTCGGAGAATGGCCCTCGCACGCTCTATATCTTAATTGATAACAGCCTTTCGAGCGGGTTGATGGAGCCGCGCGCGTTGCCAGAGCCGGACATCGCGCAGCTTCGCGCATCAGCACTTACGTTGATCGCTGCCTTGGACCCGGCCAATGGCGATCGTGTGGCTGTGTTCACCGTGGCCGGACCTGTGCAGGCCGCGATTTTCCCTCCGACGACGCAGCTCGCGGCGGCACGAGATTTTATTCAAGACATTCATGTAACTCACGCTCGGGCGGCGTGGCCCGCGGCGATTGCGCAGGTGCGGGCCGAGATTGAATCAGATCAGTCGGCCAGCTCGGGAAGCGGGGCAGGCACGGGTGGCCGGGCAGGCCGGGGGAGCCCGGCGAACACGGCCATTGCTCTTTTGAGCCACTGGCGGGCGGGTGCGATTGACCTCGAAGCACCGCTCGCCGCGACGGAAGACCCGCGGCTGACGTGGATTGCCCTGCCGCCAGCGGTGACACCGGTTGATAATATTTCGATCGTTGCGGTGGAGCCTGCACGCTCGGTTGTACTCGCATCCGCGAAGGCGGGCACGCAAGCGAACCCCACGAGTGCTGATAATGGAAGTGTTGCGGTGCGAGTTATGTTTGCCAGGTCGGGGCCGGGCGTTGCGCAGCCCGCAACCGTAACATTTAACGCCCGCAGCAAAACCATAACGCCCGCGGGGATTGCTCCGGTTGTGGGCGAGGCGGTTCGCGGCTCGGTTTCGTGGGCGGCGGGGGAGAAGACCGCGACGGCTTATGTTACAGTTTCCGCGAGCGTAGCGGCGGGGACGGGGGCGCAGCGAACGCCCGCGGTGATCGATGTTACACTCGAGCCGGATGCGTTGGTGGGTGATAATCACGCCGCGGCGGCGATCCAAGTGCGCGACCGCATCGACGCAGCGATTATCGCGCCAGCCAAGCCGATGGCGGATTCGACATTGGGTGGACTTACATCATACTCGCCTTCGGATTGGTTCGCGCTGGCACTTTCGCCCAGGGCGGATACATCGCTGCGGCTGCGGCAGACGAGTGATATACGGGTTACGCTGATCGATCCGCTGTTGGGAATCGCGCCTTCGGCGACGCTTGGTGGCGCGGGCCGGAGCGCGGGTGTCCTGACTTCGTTTGATGTGCTAGTTATTACGCAGCCGGGGGCGATGGACGCCGCGGCGTGGCAGGCGGTTCGCGAGGTTTACTTCGCGGGTGCGACGATCCTTGTTTGTCCGCACACTGCAGATGAACAGCGGACGCTGGATGCCGCGCAGGTGTGGACGGATGACTTTGTCGCCGCGATGGACCTTGATTGGACGTTCGCGAGGGAGTCGCGGGCCATCTCACCGCCAGCTGCGCTGCGGATCGCGGCGGGGTATCAGCCGCGAGATGTAACTGGCGGGGCCGGGAACGTAACTGCGGACCCCGAGAATACGGGGGCGGCGCCAGTCGGGGCGGCGGGTGTAACTGCGGCGCAGCGTAACATAAGTAGCGTGACGGTGGGTGGGGCGGTTGGCGGGGTTGACCAGGGGCTAGCCCAAGGGTTGGCTCAGGGGTTTGGGCAGCCGCAGGAATTGCTTGCTCAGATTGCGGGTGAACTGCCGGAGTTGATTCGGCCCGTGACGGTTCAACGAATATTGGATGTGCGTGCGATGGCGTTTGAGGCATCGGCGGCGGGTAAGGCTGCACCGCTCGCCGCGGGAGTCGCGAGTGATGGGGGGGGTGGGGGTATTGGGGGTAGTGGGGGTGCGGAGGTTACGGCGGGAGCGGCGACGGCCGGATTCGAGCCGCTTTTGTTGCTTGAGGATGGCTCACCTTTTCTGATTGTAACAACGGCGCCCAATGGCTCGGTGGCGGGCGGGGCGCGGGGAAGTATAATTTATTTTGCGGCTCCGCTGGATCCGGCGTGGACCGACCTGCCCGCTCGTCCGCTGATTGTCGCTCTTATGCAAGAGCTGGTGCGATCGGCGATCGGCCGCGCCGCGCCGGCTCGCACGATCACGGCGGGACAGGCGGCGTTTGGTTTGGGCGTAACCGCAGCGGATCTGACGCTTGTCGATGCGTTTGCATCGGCGAGTGTTGATGGGCAGGGCCGGGGGGAGCGCGATGTGGGCGACGTAACTACGGGCGACGCGGGTGCGCCGCCTCAGTTACAACTATCGGGGGGCTTGGGTCAAGGAGTGATTCCTATCACCGCACGTGGCGTTTCGAATCCTCTTCGATACGCTGGGGTGTATGCGGTACGCGACCCGTCTACCGCGCTGATCGGCGGTTTGGTGGTGAATCCGGACGCGGCGGGGGGCGACACCGCCCCCAGGACTCGCGACGATATAAGTCGTTGGCTCGCGCCCGTGACTGATCGGTTACGTTGGCTCGATGCTTCGGACCCTGCGGGAGCGACGCCCGCGGTTACCGATTCTTCGGGCGTAAGTAACCAGAGCGGCAATGGCGCGGATGTAAGTGCTTCGACTAGTGCGTTGCTGAGTTCGAGCGCGGTGCCGCCGCTGAGCCTTCCACTGCTGGTCGCCGCGGCGGTGATTGCGCTGATTGAGCTTCTGTTTGCTCGGTTTTTCAGTCACGCTGATCAACGGTCCTTCGCGCCGGTTTCCGGCCAGCGAGTGGCCGCCCCGAAAGTCGGGTCTAAATAATGTTGATTACTTCGCTTCTCTCTGCGATTGTGGCTGCTTCCGCACCGGTCTCAACGCCGGTGGCCGCTGGTGTAACCCAAGCACCCGCGTGGATTGATCGGCTGCTGGGCTTACGTTCGCTCAGCGCGGCGGCGACGGATGTCCGCATCGAGTTTGCGCGGCCGATGCCGGCGTGGTTGTGGGTGGGGATCGCCGCGGCGTGCTTCGCGATTGCGGCGTGGTCGTACTGGAGATTGATCGGGGCTCGTCGCGCGCGGTTGTGCCTCGCGGTGATTCGAGGACTGACGTTACTTTTGTTGGCCGTGCTGATCGCGGGACCGCAGCTTACTCGGGCGAACGAACGCATCGAGAAAGACTGGGTGGTGATGATGATTGATCGGTCGGCTTCGATGTCGATCGCGGACCTGCCTGCGGAGGTGTCGGCAGATCGGGAAGCGGGCGAGGCGGGTGATGGGGGTGACGGGCAGGCAAGAGGTTCGAGGACTCGTGAGGACCAACTGAAGGGCATTCTCGCGGGTTCTGCTGAGACGCTTGAGAGTCTAGCGACAAAACGTAATGTATTGTTCACCGGGTTTGATGCGCAGGCGTTTGATATTCCCGTCTCGGCGGCGGTGGGCGACCAGCCTTTTTCAATGCAGCTTGGGCAACCCACGGGGGTTCGCACACTGCTGGGGCAGTCCATTGAACAAAATATAACAAGGCTGGCTGCCCGGCCGGTTGCTGCGGTGGTGGTGTTTAGCGATGGGCGCAGCCCGGATCAGCCATCTCGCGCGTTGCTTCGGCAGTTGGAGGCCCGACGCATTCCGGTTTTCACGGTGCCGTTGGGAAATCCACTTTCGCCGCCTGATCTGGCGATATTGCGGGTGGAGGCTCCGCAAGCCGCGTTCGTGGGGGACAAGATTCCGGTGGCGGTGGAGGTTGAGTTACTCTCTTCGCCGCAGGCCGCGGGGGCGGGGGCGGCAGTGTCGGTGAAGGTTGAACTCGTGGACCAGATCAGCGGGGAAGTAGTCGCGGAGCAATCGGTGGACGTAAGCCGGGACAGCCCCAAGGCGCGGCCCGTGCTGCTTGTGAGTCGGGAGGCACCGGGCATCGCGCGGTACACTGTGCGTTTGGCGGGGGAGGGTGCGGATTTATCCGCTTCGAATAATGCTCAGGATGTAAGCATTGATGTCTCTGATCGGCCTATCCGGGTTATTTATTTTGATGGCTATCCGCGGTGGGAATACCGCTATCTTAAGAATATTCTCGTTCGCGAGTCTTCCATTCGTTCGGTCGCGATGCTCCTCGATCCTAAGCGTAAGTTTATTCAGGATGGTTCGGAGATTATTGCTACTCTGCCGAGGTCTCCGGAGGAATGGGATGTTTTTGATGTCGTCGTGATGGGCGATGTACTTCCGGGCGTGTTTACCAATGAGCAGATCGGGCAGATCAGAGACCTCGTTTCGCAGCGGGGTGCTGGCTTACTTTGGATCGGGGGTAGTGGCCCGACTCCGGGGGCGTGGCGTGGAACGCCGCTCGCGGATCTGCTCCCCTTCGTGCTGCCTCAATCAGAGTCGGACGAGAATGCCGTGGCGACGTGGCTTAGCCCGGTGCTCGTGAAGCCAACGGCGGCTGCGCAGCGATACGGAGTGTTACAACTCTCTCAAGACCCTGCGGCTCCGTGGCCAGCGGAGCTTCTTGATAGCGACTTAGGTTGGCCGTTGATGCGCTGGGCGCAGCGTTTTTCGAGCGGCATGCTCAAGCCGACGACGGAAGTGCTCGCGACGGCGTCGCCCGCGCCCGCCGCGTCTCTTGTGATATCGCCCTCGGCCCCAACTTTGCCGGGCGAAGACGGGGCGGAACGCGGGTCTGAAGTTGAGGTTTCTTTGCAGCAGGCGGAACCTTTGGTGATGTCGATGCGGTATGGGGCGGGCCGCGTGATTTACGTTGGCACAGATGAGACCTGGCGGTATCGGTACTGTCGCGGCGAGGTGCTTTCGGAACGGTTCTGGATTCCGTTGGTGCGGTTGTTAGCGAGGGAGAGCTTGGGGCGCACGGGTAAGTCAGCGCTGCTTACGGCTAGCCCGCAGCAGGTTCGACTCGGACAGAGCGTGCAGGTGACAGCGCGGATAATTGATCAACTGCTCTTGCAGAGTCGCCCCGGCGTGCTGACCGCATCGGTGCGGAAGGAGCCCACCGCGGCGGAACCGAATCCTTCGGTGTTTGGGGTTACACTTGCCCCGCAACGCGCCGATTCTGAGTTTGACGCGGGCTCGTCGACGGAGGGTTCGCAGCGCGTTGCCTCGGCGTACTCGACGGCTTACACCGCGGCGGCACCTGGGCGGTATGTGGTCGAGCTGACGGATCCGCTTTTGGCGGGCCCATCGGGTGACGCCGGGGGGCCCCAGAATATTACGGCACGCTTTGAGGTGGTTTCGGCGGATGATGAGTTACGTTTTCCGCAGACGGACCATCCTGCACTCGCGGCACTCGCGGAGCAGACGGGGGGACGAACACTTACGAAGGAGACGCTCTCGCAACTGCCAACGATGATTCCCAACCGCGAGCTGAGGGTGCTGACCACTCCGGATGTTGAGACGTTGTGGGACAAGCCCGCTGTGTGGATTTTGCTTATGTTATTGCTTATCACCGAGTGGGCGTGGCGGAGAATAATCAAGCTCGCGTAGATTGCTGGGAGGCTTTGCGCAAAGCCCTCTTGAACCGAAGTGATCCTGGGCGCAACCCTCGTTATGCAGCCACTCTCAGAAATCCGCGCACTGCTGGCCGCCAACGGGCTTTCGCCGCTGAAATCGCTTGGCCAGAACTTCCTGATCGATCATAATTTGATACGGAAACTGGCGGACGCCGCGGCGATAAGGCCGGGGGAACTCGTGCTGGAGATTGGGCCGGGGACGGGGACTCTGACAGAGGAGTTACTGGCCCGGGGTGCTCACGTGATCGCCGCGGAGCTGGATCAGGGGCTGGCCGCGCTGCTGCGAGCCCGCTTTGTTCCGCCAGCGTATGAGGCTGCGGCGTTTATGCTGATCGAAGGAGATTGTTTACGCAACAAGCACGCGCTGAGCGAAGCGATTGTACGAGCGGTGGCGGATCGGCCGTTTGTGCTGGTGGCGAACTTGCCTTACGATGCGGGGACACCCGCGATGACGGTGCTGCTCGCGGATTTTCCGCTGTGCCGAGGCTTATTTATTACGATTCAGTATGAGGTTGCACAGCGGCTGGCGGCCCGGGCGGGGACGCGAGAGTTTGGGGCGATCTCGGTATTGGCGCAGACCACATCGACGATTGAGATCATCGCGAAGGCTCCCCCGGGGTGCTTTTGGCCGCAGCCTGGTGTGCATAGTGCGCTTGTTGCGATCCGTCGCAGAGCGGAGCCCTTGTGCGAATCGCCGGGGCCGTTTTCGCGTTGGTGCCAGCGACTGCTGGAGAAGCGGCGTAAGCAGCTTGGGGCGGTACTGGAACGTAATACGGCGTGGCCCGCAGGGATCGACCCGATCATGAGGGCAGAGACGCTTACGATCGATCAACTTATCGCGTTGTGGCGCATCGCGGGGGAGCAGTTGCCGGAGCGAGCGTAGATTTTGGGCGGTGGCGTGGCTTGCTGAGGTGGAAGCGGTGTGGGTCGCTAATCTTGATGAGTTACTATGTCGGGTTGCAAATAGCGGGGGGGACTGTCGGGCGGTGCTGGGAGCGTGAGGAGGAGTTATCGTCCGATTGCCGGTGCTCGGTGACCGGGTGGGGACCGCCGGGAGGTGCTGAGATGCGAGAGGGCGGTGCCTGATCGCATTTTTAGCTTGCTTCCGTGCGCTAACCCTGATAGCCTGTAGGTGAATGGGAGTCTCCCCGAGTCTTGCGACCGGCGACACACACGGCCTTGCGGTCGCGTTGGCTCCCGCCCTACGCACAGAAACGCAAATGCGGCTATCGGATGTTCAGTGGTTTCGCTCTCGCTGGCAGCGAGGCGGTGCGGCGACGGGGTTTGCGATGTGGAAGCGCAGTGATGGCCGCGAGGTAGAGGTTTTCGTTAAAATTCCCGTTGCTTATGTTGAGTATCGGTGGACGACGCAGCTTGGAGCGGTGCCCGAGGAGCACTGGGACGATTCGTGGGCTTGCGGCCTGCCCACAGCGCGCGTGGTGGCGCATGGAACGCGGGTGAAGGGTTATGATCTGGCGTGGATCATTACGGAGCGGCTGTCGGGCAAGCCTTTGGCGGCGAATCTGGATAAGAATGCGATTCTGGATATCGTGCGTTCGGCGGCGGATTTTCAGGCGCGGGCGATCAGGAACGCGCCGCTGGATGCGTGCCCGGTGAACCCGGACTGGCCGACTATCATAACAAAATCGAGGGCTATCGCCAAGCTGGGGGAGATCGAGTTTGCGTTGCGGTGGAAGGAGGCGTTGCGGCGGGTGCTGCGTGCGTTGCCGATTCTGCAAAACTGTTGGCGGTCGCGGCCTATCAATGCTTGGTGCCACGGCGACTTGCACGCGGGGAATGTTATAAGACGTAACTATTGCGATGAGGCGGGCGTTTCTCGCACCTCGTGCGCGTTGGTTGATCTCGCCTTGGTTCACCCGGGGCACTGGCTTGAGGATGCGCTTTACCTTGAGCGGCAGCACTGGGGGCATCCGGAGGTGCTCGACGGGCTCAAGCCACTTTCGCTGCTGGCAAAGTTCAGGCGTGAACGTAACCTTCCAGTCGATGAGCATTATCCGCAGTTGGCGAATCTGCGGCGAGTGCTGATGGCCAGCTGCGCTCCTGCGATGCGTGACCGCGAAGGGGATCGGACGTATTTGAACGCGGCGTTAAAGACGCTGGAGCGGTTCCTTCCGCAGGTGTACCGGGAATGTGAGTTTTGAGAGAGGCACGTTGGGATCGGTGGCCCTCCTCGCTACTCTTACGTTCGCGTGCCTGACACTCACTCTCAGTTTCCAGACCCGCCGGTTGAGCCCGCGGGCTTAATGACTCCGCTCGCGCGAGGGTCTAGGGTCGCGGGGGTTGAACTTTACGAATGCGATTGGCTGGCTGGCGCGAGGGTGCTGGCTCCGGCGTCGATTGACCTTTTATATGCGGACCTGCCCTTTAACACGGGCCGCACCCAGATGGGTACCCGGGGCAGCGCGGCCTCTTACACCGACTCGTGGCCGACCAACAAAGATTATGTTGACTGGCTGCGCCGTCGGTTGGTGGCCACGATGCCAGCGATGAAGCAGACTGGCAGCGTTCTCCTGCACGCTGATTTCCGCGTCTGCCACCACATCCGGTTGCTGCTGGATGAGCTGCTGGGCGAACATAACTTTGTGAACCACCTCATCTGGTCGTACGGGTTGGGTGGTTCGTCGCCACGGCGTTTTGCCCGCAAGCATGATGACATTCTGTTTTATTCCATCTGTCCCGATAACTATTACTTTGAACCTCCGATGGTGCCCGCGACGAGTAGGCGGATGGCGGGGATGCTCAAAAAGGCGACCGACGTAATTGCGATTGCTTCGCTGAACAATCAAGCGTTAGAGCGCACGGGGTACCCGACTCAGAAGCCGCTCTCGCTACTTACGATGCTGGTGACGGCTTGTTCCCCCATCGGCGGTACTGTATTAGACCCCTGTTGCGGTAGCGGAACCACGCTCATAGCCGCCCACGCGGCGGGCCGCAGAGCCATCGGCTTTGATATCAGCGTGGAGGCGGTCGCCGCGTCGGCCTCGCGGTTAAAGGGCGTGGGAGAGGCTCCCCCGGGCCCCGCACGCCGCGTGCGGGGCGATGTCGGCAGAGAGCGTGCGGCGGGGCGGTCAGCTGGAACATAATATAAATTTCGTCGCGGCTTGGGGGCGGTTAGTGCGGCAACCGCCACGAGGCTCTGGCTCGCTTTGACGCTTGGGAGGCGCGAGCCGTAACTGGAACGGGGAGTCAAGCACGTTCCGCTAACCTTCGCAGGCACGAATAGGCAATCTTACCTTTGGCATGCGTGAATCTCCTCATGAAGTGTGAAGTAAGCCTTTTCATCTCTATATTCTCGGCCTTTTGGGGACGACGGCTGCGCAGGTCGTTCCGCCCGTGCCGCTGACCAAACTATCAACTCGTCAAAACTAATGCATCCGCGCCTTGCGTTACGCGGATAGTGTTCCGATGGAAGGGCCGCGGGTTAGACTAGCCGTCTGGAACTGTTCCTTACGAAGATGTCGACCGATCCGCGCGGCGACTCTTCTCGGGCTTGTCCCTGGGGGCCGTTCGTACTCTCCATCCCGTGTCCCACGGAAGGGTTAACACATGGGCGTCATGCCAAAAGAGCCTGAAGCATTCGCGGAGTCAGTCGCTAGCCTATTGAAAAGGCTACAACCGGAATACGCGGTGGACCTGGTGGGTCCGCGTGAGCTTCTGGTGAACGGCCGCCGGCTGGACCTTGAGAACTTATATCGAATGGTCAACCACGAGCCCGCGCGGGGCACGGAGATTGTTGAGCACTATTTGGAGCAGTTGTTCACCGGCGATTCGGTGCAGTTGCTTACGATGTCGCTCGACTTTGTGAAGCCGCGGATCATGCCGCGTATCCAGCCCGAGTCGATATTTAATCATCTCTCGCGTGAGCAAGTGGCGCACGTGCCGTTTGTGAACGGGACTGTAATCGTGTTCGTGACCGATCTGCCGCACATGACGGTGAGCATCACCACGGAACAGCAGTTACGGTGGAACATTTCGCTGGATGAGATGGACGAGATCGCGCGAAACAACTTGAATGAGTACGCCCCCGACCTTGATGTGCAACTGGTTGAGAGCAAGGAAGGCGGGCGCGCGGCGATCATAAGCCAGCACGATGGTTATGATGCGGCTCGGCTGTTGCTCGGCGGGCTGTACGATCGCCTCGCGCCGCAGATGGGGGGCAACTTTTATGTCGCCGTGCCCGCCCGCGACATGTTCGTGGCGATTTCGGCCAACCCGGCGCCGTTTGTGTCGAGGCTCCAGGACCGCGTGATCCAAGACTTCCGCCGCCTGCCTTACCCAATCTCGCCGGACTTCTATCTTGTCACGCGCGATGGGATTGCGGGGATGAAGGAAGAACTGGCGGACCGACGCGAAGCCGCGTAGTTCGGGTTGGACCGGCTGGCCGGTTAGCCGGTTGGCCGGTTAGCCGATTAGGTAAGCTCTTCGCGGCGTGAGATCGGCGCGCAATGTCGGACCAGGCGCGGGATGGAGTGTGAGTGGCTGCGCGGAACCATCTTCGGGTTTGCTCTACCTAAGTTAAATTCCAGGCGGAGGCGGAGGCGGCGCACTTAAGAGTTTCATAACCGTTTGCAGAATCGCGGTGAAGGCCTTGGTAAGCGATTCACCCGCGATCAGTCCGCTCGCGATGGCTACCGCGAAGAGGTCGCTGGATCGGCGGTGGCCAAGTTCCCAGATTTTGCCCAGGATGGCACCTACGGCGAAACCGAGTGAGTTACTGAACGGCACAACCCATGAGAGGCCCAGTCCCATAGCCGATGGAAGGTAGGGGCGGACCGATTTGGGCGCTAGGCGCTCGATGCTTGGAATGACGATCCCCACGATCGCACCAATTATGATTGACCACTGCGCAGAGACGGGGAGTTGGTCAATTCCTTTGGTTAAGATTCTTGCGACCGCTTCCCACTGGCGGGTGCCGGGGGCGGGGAATCGCTCGAGCGTGGCTTTATCGGGCACCATCAGAAACCAGATGGGGACGATGGCAACGGTGCCGAAAAAGACACCGATGAACTGGGCGAAGAACTGTTTGCGAGGGTTTGCCCCCAGCAGGTAACCAATCTTAAGGTCCGTAAGTAAGTCTGCGGAGGCGATGGCGCTGTTGGCCGCGACGCCCGCCGCGCCAAGATTAGGCTGCACTTTTCCGGGAACGATCACCGCGAACAGTAACTGCATTACTTTGCCCATCGCGCCGATGGGGGTTGTGTCGGTTTCACCGGTAGCGCGCGAAGCGACGAGGGAGAGGACGAAGGACATGGCGACGGCGATCAAGCCTGCCCACCATTCAATCTGGAAGCCGATGTACTGGACGATTACGAGCGCGATCGTCAGCGGGATCATCCCGATGAACATCCAGCGGTTGGGCACCTCCACGGCCTTCAATGCGACGGATTCATCGGGGGCGGTTGAATTAATATTACGTTTAAGCGTGAAAGCGCGAGCGATGGTGCGCCACTGCAGCGCGAGGGCGGTGAAGCTCGTGAACACCATGACCGACGTTCCACCCCACAACGCCCACCGGTAATACTGAAGTAAACTAAAATCGCCGCCGACAAGGTCAATGTTGCGCACCACCTCAGGCACGCGCTTTGCGTTATCGTATAAAAACTGTCCCGCGGCGCCCTTGTACCAGCCGCTGCCGGGGATCAGTTGATCTTTGGCTACAAGCCAGGGGCCAACGACGAAATATAATAAACAGGAACCGGCTAGCATGGAGAGACAGACGCGCAGGCGGGTGATAATTCCCGCGGCGATCAGAAGCACGCTGGGTTCAAAGCCGAATGCGATGGGCGACTTACCCGCAACCTTCATGAGTCCTTCGGCGGGGATCTGCTCGGGAAGCCGGATAGAAAATCCCAGGACGCCCTTAATTTTTTCAAACCCAACATCGATGAAGTGAAGCCGCCCCTCACTGGCGTTGAGAATTCCTACTGCCAGGCCCATGATCATTCCAGAGACAAGGGCGTACGCTCCGTAGACCGCTTGCTTACTTTTGGCGTAAAGGTTGCGAAGAGTCTCCGCCGCGGCAACCCCGCTGGGGAAGCGAAGTTGCTCGTGGTTGATCATCTGCCGCTTCATGGGGATTGCCAGGAAGACGCCCAAAAGGCCGGTGCAGAGTGTAAAAACGCCGACAAGCCACCAAGGCGAAACATTCCATGACTTAATATCAGCGGCGGTCATTCCATCGGGGACCACAGTGAGCAAGAGCAACGCGCCGAACATCGTGCCCACGGTGGAACCTGTGGCGTAACCCGCAGCAGAGGCAGTTGATGCCATGCAGGTATTCTCAAGAATCGACATCTGCGAGACGCGATTTCTGCTGACAAAGCGGACGAAGTTCCAGACGACAAACGACGTGACGCAGGCGGTGATGGCCACACCGAATGCCCACCCGATGGCGAGTGTGGTGTACAAGTTGCTTGCCGCCATCACCATCCCCAGAAGACCACCGATAATCACGGCCCGGAATGTAAGCTGGGGCATCTGATCGCCTTTGTAGACGTATCTGAGCCAGTGGGCGTCTTTCTGCTCGGGCGTCGCGTCTTCGGGCAATGCGGGGACCGTGGGATCAAAGTTTACGTTGTCGACGTCGGAGGGAGGTAAGTTTGGTCCGGCCATGAGGAGGGTCTCGAGTGAGAACGTGCAGAGTGGGCAGGGTAGACCCGCAGCGGCGAAATGGCCCAGCGTGCAACGCGGGGCTATTTAAGTTGAGATTCGATCAGTTCAACCAAGATATGCAGCACGAGCATATGGAGCTCTTGAACGCGGTCGCTGGTCTCACCGGGAACGATGAGCTGATGGTCGGCCAGCCCACGGAGCTTGCCACCGCCTTTGCCTAACAGTGTGATCAACGTAAGCCCAGCTTCGCGGCCGGCTTCGAGCGCGAGCACGCAGTTGGCGGAGTTGCCCGAGGTGGAGAGCACAATGAGGCAGTCCCCCGGACGCCCGAGAGCAGTCACGCCTCTGGCGAAGACGTGATCGTAACCATAATCATTGGCGGTGCAGGTGATGTGCCCGGCATCGGCGATGGCGATAGCCGGGAGGGGCCGGCGATCAGCCCGGAACCGGCCGGTCAGCTCCTCGGCGAAGTGAGCGGCATCGCAGAGTGAACCTCCATTGCCACAAATAAGGACTTTGTCGCCGCGGGAAAAGCAGTGAGCAATGGCCCCGGCCATGTCCGCGATACTGGTGAGCGACTCTTGATGTTGTGTAAGCTCGGTGAGGAGGATGGAAGCGGTTTGGAGCGAAGCCAGCGTAAGCGTGCGCAGATGCTGCAACTGTGGTGGAGTGGTGGCGGCCATTGGCGGATTATTGCCCGTTCGTCCGCGTGCTGCATCGCGGCTCACCTGGCGAAGGGAGTGTGGGCACCGGCGCGTTCTGGGAACCTACCCTGCGGCCATGGTCGACAACGGTAACCTGAAAACGCGGCTTGAGGGCGGGGCGCTCATTGCAGAGTTCAAAGGCCCCAAGATCGGAGACTTTGAGAGCGCGCCGTTGCGGGCGGACGTTGAAAAGATGGCCCCGCTGGGCGGTTGGCGAGTGGTCGCGGATCTGTCCGCCGTATTACTTCTGGGGTCGTCGGGTATCGGTATGTTGGTACAGCTTAAAAAAGCGTGCGATGCCAATAAGGGTCGCTTAGTCGTGTGCGGTCTGAGCGACGAGCTTTATGGGCTCTTGAAAATTTCCGCACTGCTAAAGATGTTTATCATCAAGAAGGACGTGGCTCAGGCGATCGCGGCGATGGCCTAGGGCGAGCGAGCTTGACGCGGCCGGACCGGCGCAACGGGAACATTACAGGGAGTTTGATGCAGTTAGACGGCCGCGAAGTTCACTCTTGCCCGACAGCGCCAACGGGGATGCCAGCGAGGATTGCCGTGCTGATCTCGGGGGGTGGGCGGAGTCTGCTTAACCTGCACGAGGGGGTGCTGTCTGGAAAACTTAATATTAATATCGCTCTCGTGCTGGCATCGCGCCCGTGCCTGGGCGCGGAGCGTGCGGAGTCAAGCGGCCTGCCCACCCTCGTGGAAGCATCGCCGCTGGACGCTACTCGCCTCAGAGCGGTGGTGGATGAGTTCAGAATTGATTACATTGTGCTTGCCGGATACCTGCGCCTGCTGCCCATTCTCGAAGGGATGGAGCGGCGAGTGCTTAATATCCATCCGAGCCTTCTGCCCAGGTTCGGCGGGCCGGGCATGTACGCAAACCGGGTACACGAGGCGGTTCTAGCCGCGGGTGACACCGAGTCGGGGTGCACTGTTCACTGGTGCGATCATGAGTTTGATCGGGGAGATATTATATTACAACGCAGGTGCCCGGTTCTGCCCGGGGATACCGCCGCGACACTCGCGGCCCGGGTGTTTCAAGAGGAGCTCATCGCGCTTCCGGAGGCGGTAGCTGGGGTGTGCAGATTGTAATATTACAATCGAGGTGGTATGGGGCGGCTGTGAGCCTGCGGAGAGGCGACCTGCGACGAGGCCTTGGGACGAGGGTCTCTACGCGCGGTCACGCTGCCAGCGGTACTGGCTTGTACGCTGAAACATCAGTAACGAGCACACGATTACGACCCGATCGTTTCGCGGCGTAAA
>Ga0105044_10002848_pt1 | contig 23692 bp, 16 predicted proteins | sample MAT01_FD_78092 | JGI IMG/M metagenome (GOLD analysis project Ga0105044, IMG submission 78092) | Freshwater microbial communities from Lake Fryxell liftoff mats and glacier meltwater in Antarctica - MAT-01 | ecosystem: Environmental > Aquatic > Freshwater > Ice > Liftoff microbial mat | place...
ACTCCCCTGAAGGGCCGTGGCAGACCACCACGTTGATAGGTCGGGTGTGGAAGCGCAGTAATGCGTTAAGCTAACCGATACTAATAACCCGTGCGGCTTGACCTCATAATCGTGTGCCTTGCGTGGATGAACCGATCCTTGGATCATTCATCATCCCGCCAGTTGCGCCACAAGAGGTACAACCACCCACCACCTTGCACCACCCTTACCTCCCGCATGCGCCTAGCCGCGCATTGACGGAACCGGCGCGACACCCAAGATCGTGGTGCGCCTCGGACCTCCAGCAGAACCGCGAACGCCATTGCCAGCGAACACCCCGCGCTCTCAACCCTCAATGCCTGACGACCATAGCCCGCCGGACCCACCCCTTCCCATCCCGAACAGGACCGTGAAACGGCGGTACGCCGATGATAGTACGGAGTTCCCGTGCGAAAGTAGGTCATCGTCAGGCACCCTTAAAGCCAACGCCCAACCGCAATCGGTTGGGCGTTTGGCTTTGGTGCCGCCGATGCTTTCATGTGGCGACGCATCGTTGGCCGGGCCCGATACACGATAGACTTTCGCCCATTAGCACTGTGCAAAATCATGACCGCCGAAAATTATTCCCTCTCCGTCCTGCGGCAGCTCGAAGCCGAGAGCATCTACATCCTGCGCGAGGTGGCAGCGGAATTCGAGCGCCCGGTCATCATGTATTCGGTGGGCAAGGATTCATCGGTGCTGCTGAGACTGGCGCAGAAGGCGTTTGCGCCGGGCCGCATTCCGTTCCCGGTGCTGCACATCGACACGGCATTCAAGTTTCCGGAGATGTATGCATTTCGTGATCGCATTTGCGCGGAACTGGGCGTCGATCTCCGCGTGCTGGGCAACGATGCTGCCATCGCCGCCGGAACGAACCCCTGGGACATTGGCACCGTCAATTGCTGCGGACTGTTGAAGACCAAGGCGTTGCTCGATGCGCTCAAGGCCGGCGCCTATGACGCGGTGATCGGCGGCGCGCGCCGGGAGGAAGAACGTTCACGCGCCAAGGAGCGCATCTATTCGTTTCGCGATGGCCACGGACAGTGGGATCCGCGCAACCAGCGACCGGAATTGTGGAGTCTCTATAACGGCCGCATTCATGCCGGCGAAAGCATCCGCGTCTTCCCGTTGTCGAACTGGACCGAACTGGACATCTGGCGCTATATCGCCGCGGAAGATATCGAGGTCGTTTCGCTCTATTTCGCGGCCGAGCGTGAAGTGGTGCGGCGTGGCGGACAGTTGCTGCCTGTCGGCGCAAAGACGCGGCTCCTGCCAGGTGAAGCGTCCGAACGCGCGATGATCCGTTACCGCTCGCTGGGCTGCTATCCGTGCACCGGCGCGGTCGAGTCCTCTGCCATGAACGTGAACGACATCGTGGCGGAACTCGAAATCACGCGGTTCTCCGAGCGCGTCACCCGCGTGATCGATCACGACCGCGATGGCTCCATGGAACAGAAGAAGCGCGAAGGCTACTTCTGATGGCTGCTGATCCTGCACCACTGCGCGAGCCGTCCGAACGTGAACCCGATATGCTGCGAATCACCACCGCCGGCAGCGTCGACGACGGCAAATCCACGCTGATCGGCCGGCTGTTGCATGACGCCGGGGCGATCTACGAGGACCACCTCGACGCGTTGCGGGTCAGGGCGGCCGCAGGAACCGGCGCGATTGACCTGTCGCTGATCACCGATGGACTGCGGGCCGAACGCGAGCAGGGCATCACGATCGACGTCGCCTATCGCTACTTTTCCACTCCGCGCCGGCGCTTCATCATCGCGGATACCCCGGGCCACCTGCAATACACGCGCAACATGGCCACGGGCGCATCGACGGCCGACCTGGCAGTCATCCTGATCGATGCCAGCATCGGCATCCAGACGCAGTCGAAGCGCCACGGTTTCATCGTGTCCATGCTGGGCGTGCCGCGCATCGTCGTGGCGGTCAACAAGATGGACCTCGTCGACTTCGATCGCGAAGTATTCGAGCGCCTGCGCGAGGAGTACGGCGCCTTTGCGTCCCGCCTGCGCTTCGCCGACGTCACGTTCATCCCGATCAGCGCCTTGTCGGGTGACAACGTCGTTCACCGCAGCGCCCGGACGCCATGGTTCGACGGATTGCCGCTGCTGCAGCACCTCGAGCGCGTGTACGTCGCCGGTGACGCGAACCTGGTCGACTTCCGCTTTCCCATCCAGCGCGTGGTGCGGCCGGACCAGAACTTCCGCGGCTATGCCGGTGCAGTGGCTTCAGGCGTGGCCCGCGTCGGTGACGACGTGGTCGTGCTGCCTGCGGGGAAGAGGACCAGCATCGCCCGGATCCTCACCGCAGAGGGTGATCGCGACTACGCCTTTCCGCCGCAGGCCGTGACCCTTTGCCTGGCCGACAATGTCGATGTGGCGCGCGGTGACATGCTGGCGCATCCCAACAACATCCCCCGCGTGGAGCGCACGCTCGAGGCCATGGTGGTCTGGATGAGCGAGTCACCACTCGATCCGGGCCGCGTCTACCTGATCAAGCAGACCACACGCACCGTCAAGGCGAGCTGCAGCGACGTCGTCTATCGCGTCAATCCCGACACGCTGCATCGCGAAACCGCGACGCAACTGCAGTTGAACGAGATCGGCCGCCTCCGCTTCACGCTGTTCGAGCCGCTGTTCGTCGACGAGTATCGCAAGAACCGCGCGACCGGGGGGTTCATCATCGTCGATCCCGTTTCCAATGCGACAGTGGCCGCGGGCATGGTCATCGAGCGCAAGGCGGCGGCCGATCCCGTGGCGGCAAGCGATCGCACGGGCAGCAATGTGTTTCGCCAGGCCGGCAAGGTCGCCAGCGCGGATCGTGCCCACATCCTCGGCCAGGCACCGCTCACCGTCTGGCTGACCGGCCTGCCGGGATCGGGCAAGTCGACACTCGCTCATGCGCTCGAACGACGCCTGATCGACGCCGGCCGTGCCGCGTTCGTGCTCGACGGCGACAATCTCCGGCATGGCTTGACCCGCGACCTTGGCTTCACCCCGGATGCCCGGCGCGAAAACGTGCGGCGCGTGGCGGAGGCCGCGCGGCTCATGAACGATGCCGGACTGATCGTGATCGCCGCGCTGATCTCGCCCTACCATGAAGATCGGGTGATGGCCCGGTCGATCATCGGCGCCGAGCGCTTTCTCGAAACCTTCCTGTCGGCCTCGGCTGAGACCTGTGAAAAGCGCGACCCCAAGGGGCTCTACGCCCGCGCCAGGCGAGGTGAATTGGCGGAGTTCACCGGCGTCAACGCGCCCTACGAGCGCCCGGAGGCGCCCGCACTGGAATTGGACAGCGGAACGGATACGATCGAAGGGTGCGTCGAGCGCCTGTTCGACGTGGTGGCGCAGCGCGCATTTGCGTCTCGGCGTTAGTAGCCGCCCGTAGGCGAGGCTACAGCCTCGCAGCGCACCGCGGGACGTCGCACGAGGCTGAAGCCTCGTCTACCAGCAATGCTGTTGCACAACCAACGCAACTAGCGTGGCTGGCCGTACGTCGCAAATTTCTGGACCACGACGCGCATCTCGTCGTCGTCCAGCACCACGGGCGTGCCGAGCTGCAGCGCGTGCGTGTACATGTCCGCGAGATTCTCGACCTCGATCGCGAGTGCCAGCGCGCGATCCAGCGTGGCGCCAAGCGCGATAACGCCGTGATTGGCCAGGAGGCACGCGCGCCGCCCGTCCAACGCCGTCAGTGCATGGTCGGACAATGCCTGGGTGCCGAAAGTGGCATAGGGCGCGCAGCGAATGTCGTGGCCGCCCGCGACCGCCACCATGTAGTGAAATGCGGGGATGGGCAGCCGCATGCACGCCAACGCGGTGGCGCGGGGCGAATGCGTGTGCACGATGGCGGTTGCATCCACCCGCTGGAGGTAGATGTCGCGGTGGAAGCGCCATTCGGATGACGGCAGCCGCGCACCCCGGACGGCGCCATCGAGACCCACCGCGACGATGTCGTTCGGTGTGGTGTCCGCATAGGGAAGTCCGGTAGGTGTCACCAGAAATCCATGGAAGTCCGCTGTTTGCAGTCGCACGCTGACGTTGCCCGATTTGCCGCGATTGATATCGGCGGCGTTCATGGCCAGCGCCGTGGCGATCACGGCATGGCGCAGCGCGTACTCGCCGGTGACGGTGTTCACTTCGCCCGGTCCGGAAACATGGCGGCCATCCACTGCTTCGATGCGCGCGTGATGCCGCGCTCCGTGATAAGGCCGGTGACAAGCCGCGCGGGGGTCACATCGAAGGCGTAGTTCACGGCCTTGGTGCCGTGCGGGGCGATGGACACGCGGACGGTCTGGCCATAGTCGTCACGTCCCGCCACTGTCAGCACTTCATCGGTGTCGCGCGTTTCGATCGGAATGCCGCTGCCGTCGGCCAAGCGCCAGTCGATCGTCGGCGACGGCAGCGCGACATAGAACGGGACATTGTTGTCGTGTGCCGCCAGGGCCTTGTCGTAGGTGCCGATCTTGTTGCAGACGTCACCGTTGGCCGCGACACGATCCGCGCCGACGAGCACGACATCGACGTCACCACGCTGCATCAATAGTCCGCTGGCGCTGTCCGGAAACAGCGTATGGGGAATGCCGCGGTGGTCGAACTCCCATGCGGTGAGGCTGGCGCCCTGCATGCGCGGCCGCGTTTCGCTGACCCACACTTCGAGCGCCAGGCCCTCTGCGTGCGCGAGGAATATCGCCGCGGTGGCGGTGCCCCAACCGCAGGTGGCCAGTGCGCCCGCATTGCAATGGGTCATCACCCGTATGGCGCCTGGCCGCCGCTGCGCGATCGAGCGCAACAATGCGGCGCCATGCTCGCCGATCGCGTGGTTAATGGCGACGTCCTCGGCGGCGATCGTGTCTGCCTCCGCCCACGCCGCGTCCGCGCGTGCCGCAACCGGCAGCGAGAGCACCTTGCTGCGCACGCGATCGAGCGCCCAGCGCAGGTTGATCGCGGTCGGGCGCGTGGCATCCAGCGACGAATGCGCCTTGGCCAGGCCCGCGTCGGTCGAATCGCGGTCGAGCGCCAGGGCCAGGCCGTAGGCACCGACGGCGCCGATCAGCGGCGCGCCGCGGATCCACATGCGGCGAATGGCCAGCGCAGCCGCCTCGGCGTCGCTGATGTTCACGCGCAACAAAGCGTGAGGTAGCGCGCGCTGGTCGATGACCTCGATGTAGCGCGTACCGGGGGGATGGACCAGCGCGCGGTAACCTGCGGGATCGGTGTGCGGGGACAGTTCGTCGCGTCGCGGCAACGACATCGTCACTTCAGGACCTGCAGCAGGTTGTTGAAGTCGTCGGTCCAGACCCGCCAGTCGCGGCGGGGCGTGATCTCGAGCGTCGCCTCGGCGAGTCGCGGATGAGTGAGTCGGATCGTGTCGCGCGCGATCAGAACCCAGCTCGACGAATTGCCGAGGGGATCGCCACCGGCATCGTTGATCCATACCGCGTGCAGGCCGAGCGAATTGGCAATACCTTCGACCACGGGCACGAGGTCGAGATAGCGATTGGTGACGTGGAAGGCAATCACGCCATCGGGCTTCATGTGCTTCAGGTAGATCTCCACCGCCTCCTTGGTGATGAGATGCACGGGAATAGCGTCACTCGAGAATGCATCCACCGCCAGCACGTCGAATTGCTGCGGTGCCTCGCGGTCGAGCTTCAGGCGTGCATCGCCAAGCGGGAGCTCGATCGTGGCGTCGCTGCTGGCAAGGTACGAGAAGTCGCGCTTCGCGATGTCGATGACCCCTGGATTGATGTCGTAGAAGCGGTAGACATCCCCCTTGCTGCCATAGGCGGCCAGCGTGCCGGCGCCAAGGCCGATCACGCCTACCCGGATCGGATCCTTGCGCGGATGCAACGATTCGATCAGGCGGCCAATCCCCGAGTCCGGCGTGTAGTAACTGGTGGCCTGCGTCTTCAGGTCCTTCTGCAGGTACTGCTTGCCGTGCATGATGTTGCCGTGGATCAACTGCCGACGAAGGTCGCCTTCGCTGCCCACTTGCTGCACCCGGAGCACGCCGTAGAAGTTGCGGCTGACGACGATGGTGCTGCGGTAGAACTCGGTGACGGCCCAGAAGCCGCAACCGATGGTCACCAGCAACGCCACCAGCCCCAGCACGCCGTAGACCGGCGGTTCGCGCCGCACCTGCCACAACAGCAGCAGCGCGCAGAACACCAGTGCGCCACCAAGCTCGAAGTCCGCCGGCAGTAGCAGCGGAGCGAGGATGCCGACCATGACGGAGCCCAACGCGCCCCCCAGCGACACCATCAGGTAGAAGCGCGTGAGGTATCGCGGCGAGGGCTTGAGGCGTACCAGTTCGCCGTGGCAGAACATGCATGCGAGGAACAGGCCGACACAGAAAACACCGACCTGGATCTGCAACTCGTGGGCGAGATTCGGGTCGGCCAGCGTCCAGGCCATCACGCCCAGTGCCGCGGACAGCATGGCCAGGATGATGTCGCGCTTGTACCAGCCACGGCCGTCGAAGCACAGGATAAAGGTGAGCAGGTAGAGCGTGAGCGGTACGATCCACAGCAACGGCACGGCAGCAATGTTCTGCGTGATGTAGTTCGTGATGGCAAGCAGTAAAACCGAACCGGTCCCCGCCAATGCACACCAGAGCACCTGCCGGGCAAGCGTGGGCGATGACTCGTTGGCATCGATGTCGATTGCGGCCACTACAGGCGCGGCAGTAACTCCCTTCAGGCTCGAGATCGCCGCGACGACTGCCAGTACGACGAAGACGCCATAGCCGGCGGACCAGCCGATTGCCTGCATCCGCGTGGCGACCCACGGCTCGAGCAGAAACGGGTAGCCGAGGAGCGCGAGCAGTGATGCCACGTTGGAAAGCGCGAACAGCCGATAAGGATCGCGGCCCGGGAATCGACGTGCAAACCACGCCTGCAGCAGCGGACTGGTGGTAGACAGCAGGAAGTAGGGAAGTCCGATCGTGGCTGTGAGCAATCCCAGGATCAGCCAGATGGGATTTTCGTCACCGGCAGGCTTCCAGAAGCTGCCCGGAATGATCGGCAAGAGTGCGAGGCTCAGCACCAGCAGCGCGACATGCACCTGGACCTGCGTGCGCGGCGCCAGCTTGCGAATCGACAAGTCGGCATACGCGTAACCCGCCAGCAGCGTGGTCTGGAAGAACACGAGACATGTGGACCACACGGCCGCCGAACCGCCGAACCACGGCAGGATCTGCTTGGCAACGATGGGCTGGACGAGGAACAGCAGGAACGCGCTGGCAAAGATCGTCAGGGCGAATAAAGGCATGGGGCGGGGCCACAGTCATGGTAGCGAAACAAGGTCGGCATTGTACTGGCGATGCCTCAGGCCGCGGCCAGCGGTGGTGCATGCGCGGCCTGCCAGGCGTTTGCAAACTGGTCCCATGCCAGAACCAGGAACACGACCATCAGGGGCGCCAGATGCAACGTTGCACGGTTGACGGTGGTCTGGTCGGCAATATAAAAACTGGCATTGGTGAACGCGAACACGAAGAACAGGAACATGAGTCCCGCGCCGACGATCAGCGTCAACGGCGCCAGCGCTGGGGCGAGCAGGTGGCGCCAGGCGAGGGCGCCCGCCGCCACGACGCCAAACCACAGCAGGTGCCAGTTGCCGAGCAGGAAATAGCTCTGCGCAAGTGCACCCCACGCGGGATCGAAATCGAGCTTGATCTGGTAGTTGAAAACGTTCAACCTGAATTGTGCGACGACGACCATCAGGACGATCGCGGCCGCAAAACCGGCAAACGCGATGCGCACGCCATGCCGTGGCACGAGTACCGCCACCAGCGCGGGCGCCAGAGTCAACGCCCAGAAGTAGCCGGGGTTCTTGATCTGGGTGCAGGCGAGGAGCAGCAGCACGATCAACGCGACGTTCCGCCAATCGCGCTGCTGGTTCCAGCGCAGGAACGCGAGTACGGCCGCGGTGTACCACGCTGCCAGCGGAAGATCAGCGTAGCCGGCCAGGGCCACGTGTACGTTCGCGAGCGGCAACGTGGCCACCAGGAATGCGCCCACCAGTGCGGTCAACGCCGTGACACCTAGCGAACGCAGGCCGCCATAGACCGCCAGTGCCAGGGCCACGGCAATCTGCCACCACGCGCCGTTCATCAATGTATCGTCCCAGCGACCGAGCACCAGGCAACTCCATACCTGCAGCAATGGCATCGTGGGGGGATATTCGGGCGAGGCGTCGTACCACGCGGTGCCGTTGGCGGCCAGCCACTCGTTGATGCGAGCGAACGGCACGATGGTGCCGAGTTCGTACCAGACGCGGGCCTTGGTCGCCCACTGGATCCAGGCGTCCCACGGATAGAGCGGCCGGGTGATGACTTCGATGCCAAGCAGCGCAAAGCGCAGCACCAGCCACCCCAGCAACGCCCACCAGATGGCCCGGGCGAGCGGCGTCAGGTCCGGTGCAGCCATTGCTTGCCGCAATGTCGGCAGCGCTCGCGAGAACATTGCCTGCATCGTGCTATCACGGCGCCACACCCACAACCCCAACAGGATGGTGGCGATGAGCAGCGGGCCGCCCACCGCAAGCAAGCTGAATTTGATTCCCACCAACGACAACGCACGCATCCATAGCGTAAGCAGGAAGGCGCCGGCAAGATATCCGGCGCCGGCGATCCAGGCCACTTCGCCCGGCGCGGGGCGCGATCGCGACGCCGGACGCAGTGCGAGCAGCGCGACGATGCCCAGCAGCCAGGGCAACGCAAGGCCGGGAATGAGGACGAGGCCACTCATGGTCAAAGGATCCGGAACAGCGCCGCACCAGGTTCAACCAGCAGCGCCTCGGCGGCGATGGCGGGACTGCCTTCCCAGCGCAGGCGTTTCTCGTCCGGGTTGAACTGCAGGCCACGGCGCTGATAGACCACGAGAAAATCGCCAGGTCGTAGCGACGTCGCGGCGGGGAGCGTGTTGTTGGAGGGATCGAAAAACACGTTGTGTGGATAGAGGTGATAGGCACCACGACCGCGGAAGTACGCGGCATCCGCCACGATGAAGACGCGCGCGGACGGCACCGGCGGCGCGGGCAGCTTCGTGCGCGCACGCTCGATGAAGGCGAACAACGGGCCGTCTTCGGCGGCGAGGTGCTGCTCGCGCCAATCCTTGCCACCAAACTGCGCGCGTGTTTCGGCCACCTGCCGCGCGAGGTTCAGCGTCCACACCGCGTCCAGTGTGATCCAGGCCGCCACGAAGAGCACGGCCAGCACGATCGGCAGGGATTCCATGCGCCGGCGGCGCCAGGCCAATGCCGCCCACGCACCCGCGGCGATCACCGTGGCGACCGCCAGCATTAGCGATAGTGGAAGTTCCTGTGCTTCCGCACCACCGCTTAACGTGTTGATGGACGACGCGGACCAACGCTCGAACATGAACCACTCACCGATGCGGTCGGTGGCCACATCGCGTAGTCCGCCGGTTTTGGCCGTCATGCCGCTGAGGCGCACCGGCATGGCGAGTGGCCCGCGCACCGTCAGGGCCACGCCGGTGATTCGGCCGACCCAGGCGGGATTCTTCGCCAATTCGAGTGGCAGCAATCGACCTGCCGAGACGCGCAGTGGCGCGGAATTCAGCTTGCCCGGTGCGTAGTCCGAACGCCACAGGAAGCGCACGTCCGCAAGTTCAGAGAAGCCGCTGGCATTCCACTCGATCAACGGATAGTCGGAGGAACGAAGATCGGAGTTGGCCGTGATCAGCGCGGTGCCCGAGTCGTCGACGCCGGTGACGACCAGCGCATCGTTCTGGGGTGCTCCCGCGCCGCGCGTCAGCGTGAAATCGCGGAACGAAAGGACCTTGGTGGTCGCGGACGGGAACCAGGCACCAGGAGCGTTCAGCACGAGATAAGCTGCCGCGCACAGCAGCAGTGCCAACGCCATGAACCACAGGGCCGTGCGCACGCGTGGCGGCGCGAGAAGTGGAGGTGCCGGAACCGCCTCGGTAGCCAGTACCACCTCAGGCATCAGCGGGCGTTGTGGCTCTTCAGGATGTGCCAAAGGGTGAGCACCAGGATACGCAGATCGAACCACACCGACCAATGATCGATGTAATAGAGGTCATATTCTATCCTCTGCTCGAGATCGCTGTCCCCACGCAGATCGTTGACCTGCGCCCATCCCGAGATACCCGCCTTGACCAGGTGCTTTTGCATGTAGCCCGGTATGCGCTGGCGGAACTGCTCGACGAATTCCGGGCGCTCCGGGCGCGGCCCGACCAGCGACATTTCGCCGGCCAGCACATTGATGAACTGTGGCAGTTCGTCGAGGCTCGTCCGGCGCAGGAACGCACCGAAGGGCGTGGCACGGCGCTCCCCCTGCGTGCTCCATACGGGACCACTCCTGGCTTCCGCGTCGATCGGCATCGTCCGGAACTTGAGCATCTCGAAATTCTCACCATTCCACGTGACCCGTTGCTGGCGGTAGAAGACCGGGCCGGGTGACGAAAGCTTGACGCCGACGGCGATCAGTACCATCACCGGCGAAACGACGACCAGAAACAGGGTGGCCAGCGTGTAGTCCTCGATGGCTTTGACGATGCGATTCACGCCTGCCATCGGCGTTTCGGTCAGCGAAATGACAGGCAGTCCGGCCACCTCCGTCACCGAGTGATTGAGCAGGTGGAAGCCGTAGATGTCCGGAACAAAGCGCACCTCGACCGGAAAATCGCGCATCATGGTCAGCACCTCGCGGATCCGCGCATCGGCGCGCAGCGGCAGGGCAATCCACACTTGATCGACGCTGCCGGCTGCGACATCCAGGGCCAGGCGACTTTCGATGGGATGGACCGGAACGCGGGATACCGGATTGGTGGCGGGGGCATCGTCGTAGAACGCATGCACCCGCAAGCCCGCCCAGGGTGCCAGCGCCAGGCGGTCCGCCACGCGATGGCCGAGGCTGCCGGCCCCGACGATCGCCACATGGCGCTGGTTGAGACCACGTCGGCGCAACATGCGCAGGCCCAGGCGCACCGAAATGCGTAGCAAGGTGGTGGCGAGAAACCCGCCGAGCAGCCACGCCGTTACCCAGACACGCGAGAACCCGATGCCGGTCTTCGTGGCAAAGATGGCACCGCCGACCAGCGCGGCGATCAACAACCAGGCGATGACGAGGCGCCGAAGTTCCTCGGCAAGGCCGGCGCCGCGCTGCGGCTCGTACAGTCGGAACATCGGGAAAACCGCTGCGATACCAAGTGCGCCTACGGCGAGGAACAGCAGATATTGCTCGGGTGGGTCGAAGGATCCGAGGTAGCCACGGTAGGCGAAGGCGCCGGCGGCCACCGAGAGCAATGGGTCACAGACGCGGAGTCCGGCAGCGAAGAGCGACGCGTGGGGCTTGAGGACGCTGCGGGGCATGGTGCCGCATTATCCTCTGCCGGCGGCGAATTCACGCCAGGCTAAATCGATGAACGTAGTGTACTGGCTATGGAAACGCCCGGTCGAGAACCCCATTGCGTTGGCGCGGCAAGCGGCGCCAAGGATTCCGGGTGCCAGCGCCTCGAAGCGCCGGACGGCAGCGGCGATGGCCGCGGCCGATTGTTCGTCGAAGAAGAGCCCGGTGGGGGCGGCAGCATTGTCCGCGTCGCGCACCGTCTCGATGGCTCCGCCTCGCCGTAGTGCCAGGACCGGCGTGCCGCAGGCCTGTGCCTCGACCGGCACAATCCCGAAGTCCTCCTCTGCGGCAAACACGAAGGCTTGCGCGCCCTGGAACAGCGTACGCAACCGTTCGCGGGGCACCTCTCCGACGAACTCGACGTTGGGACCGGCTGCTGCGCGAATGCGCTCGGTCTCCGGACCGGCGCCGGCAATGATCAAATGGTCCGCAGGCAAATCCCGGAACGCCGCAGCAATGAGGTCGATACGCTTGTATGGCACGTGCCGCGACGCCGTGACGTAGTAGGCCGGCAATGACTTTGGTGCCGCGGACACCACGAAATAGTCGGTGTCGACGGGAGGATGAATGACCGTCGCCTCGCGCTTGTAGGCGCGGGCGATGCGGTCGCGGACGAACGCCGAATTGGCGATGAAATGATTCACGCGGGTGCTGGTGGCGCGATCCCAATCGCGCAACCGGTCAAGCACGCGGTGCGCGACGGCACCCCGCCACCCACGGGACAGGCCGCGCGGCGCGAGGTAGTCCTCGCGCAGGTCCCAGGCGTAGCGCATCGGTGTGTGGCAGTAGCAGATGTGCAATTGCGAAGCGGTGGTCCGCACGCCCTTGGCCACCGCGTGTGAACTTGACAGGATTAGGTCGTAGGCGCGCAGGTCGAAGCTTTCGATGGCGCGGGGGAAGAGCGGCAGCAACATGCGGAAACGCCGGCGCGCGCCGGGCATGCGTTGCAGAAAGGAGGTGTGCGCATGGCGCCCGCCAAGGCGCTGGCGGGTGCTGTCCGGCAGAAAATCGACGAGCGCGAACAGGTCGGCCTGCGGATAGGCGCGCAATATTTCCGCCAGCACGTTTTCGCCACCGCCCCAGGTGTCCAGCCAGTCGTGGACCACGGCAACGCGTGGCATGTTCACGCTGCACCGCGCGGCGATTCGGCCAATGCGCGCGCGAGTGCGGCCACCGTCAGCGCAGCGCAGGCATCCCACGAAAACGTCGCCGCACGCACCCGTCCTGCGGTGGACAGTCGTGCGCGCAGCGGCGCATCGCCAGCCAACAGCGTGAGGCCGCGGGCGATGGATTCCACCGACAAGGGGTCGCAGTAGAGCGCGGCATCGCCGCAAACCTCAGGCAACGCCCCGGCACGCCCGGCCAGTACCGGCCTGCCCGCGGCCATGGCCTCGAGTGCGGGCAATCCGAAGCCCTCGTGCAACGACGGCAGAACCGCAAATGCCGCGGCCTGGACCCGCGCCACCAAGTCTTTCTGCGGCAGGTCGTCGATCAACTCCACCCGATCGGACAACTGCGTGATCAGGGCCAACGCTTCGCGGTCGACGTTGCGCACCCGGGCATGGTGCGCCACCAGGACCAGCCGGTGCGGGATGTGGTTGCGCACCTGCGCGAAGGCGCGCAACAGGCGCGTCACGTTCTTGTGCGGCTTCAAGAGTCCGACGTAAATGATCGTCGGCGGGTCATGGGCTGCCGCGGTTTCGGCCCGCGGCATGGCGAACCACGTCGGGTCGACCCCCAGTGGTGTCACCGTGGCCTCGTCCCGGTCGCACGCGCCGAACCGGACCGCTTCGCCGCGAGTGAATTCGGACACGCACAGCACCGCGCGCGCGCGCGCGCGAATGGCCCGCACCCACCATCGCACCGGCACCGCGCGTCCCGTGCCAGCCAGTGCGGGTGCCGTGAGCGGCAAGAGGTCATGCAACGTCACCGCCAGCGGCATCGCGCAACGCAGCGGGACATTGAAATGCGGCGTCCACAACAGGTCGCTGCTGGTCGCGTATGGTGGTGTGCTGACGAGGCAGCGCGCAGACAGCGGCGGCACGTCCCACGTTTGAATGTCGATGTTCGTTGGCAGCGACACGGCGATGGCGTCGCGCTGACCTGCGCGTGTCAGAACCAGAGGCCGCCATGCCGCCAACGGCGGGACCACGCGCGGCAACAGCTGGGCGAGGTAAACGCCAATGCCGGAATGGCCGGCAAGACGGGCGTCGATCACCAGGCGCGTCAAGCGACTCGCCGTGACGTGTCGGTACCAAGGCAGCGCGATCGCCCCATCACCCGTCCAATATCCTGATCGGCGGAAGGTGGCGGCAGCTCAAGCATCGATGCGGGTATCGCCGGTGCGAAAGCGTGTCACGGGTCCAGTCTGCGCGCCCAGCCATCGCGCATAGAAGAAAATTCCGAACACCGCGTACGCGAGCGTCAGCAATCCATTCTGGGAGACCTGTCCGCTGACGCCGAAGTACAGCACCAGCGAAATCCACGCACCGAGATGCAGCGGATTGGCGAACTTCCACCGCGGCACCCACAGAGCACGCACCAGCAACGCCACGAACGCCAACGTGAACAGAACCCCATTTTCCGCCAGCAGCTCGATCCAGATGTTCTCGTTCTTGGCGTTGACCTGGCCGTTCCCGTCGAGCTTGTTGATCCCCGGCAGCTCGCGATCGAAGTAGGTGAACACATACTCGTCATAGGCCCGCGGGCCGGTGCCGAACCACGGGTGATGTTCCCAGACGGCCAAGCCCATCTTGTTGATCAGCACCCGGTCGGTGCCGGAGGTGGATTTGTCGGCGAGGTTCAAGTCCGCAGCGAAGCGGATAACTTTTTCGGTCGTGCTCGGCGTAGCTGCTCCGGGCACCATGGTTGGCGTAGGAACGAGCAGCACCAATATCGTCACCGGAATCAGGAACCACAGGTAGTGGCGGACAAAGAGGCCTCGACGCAGGACGAACATCATCGCGCCTAGCGCAACGAACAGGACCCAGCCGGTCTTGGCGGTCGAATGCACGAGAACCATCAACAGCAGCAGCACGGCAATCCGCACCAGCCACGACATCCGTTCGCGGATCAACAGCATCGGCAGCAACAGGAACGAGAAGATGTTGAGGAAGTGCGGCCAACCGGCCAGCCCGTTGATCCGCCAGGTGTCGAAATGCCGTTGCGGTGAGAAAATCACGTGCGAGAAGCCGAATAGCGAAATGAACTGCATGAGGCCGAAGACTGCGATCAACGCCACGGCGCCCGCAACGGAAGCCTGCACCACGCCCACCGGAAAGCGGCGCGCCACCAGAAATGCGAATACCGTGGCCACGGTGAAGAGGTCGAAGGCCAACCATGCACACCAGAGTATCGAGTCGCCCACATCGGCCGACATGGCCACGGATACCGGTAGCGGCAACAGCACCAATGGTGCCCATCGTGGCACCGATGCCAACGCATCGCGCAGGGCCGCCAGCATCGCCCGCGGAGAGAACAGCCACAGCATGATGATCGTGAAGTAGCCGTACTTGATCTTCACGCCGCCGACATTGACGTACAGCAGGTCGGCAGACAGCAGGAACAACGTGATCGCAAGGAATACGGTCGCAGGCGACAACAGCGCTGCGGCTGGTGGAAGTGACGTCGCCGAACGCGTGGCACCGGCTGTGCCAGCGCGCCGGCGAGACGATGGTGTACCGGTTCCGGGGATCGTGTGCATCAGCGTCAACAGTGCAACTCACAGCACATCGGCGAACCCCTTGCGCGAGCGCTGAAAGCCGAAGAACCCGATCCATGCCGTGGCGAATCCCAGTCCCCACAATACGAGCAGCGGCATTGCGGCGGGCCAGCGGTCGAACAGCACGGCACCGCGCGTCATCTCGATAAAGGTTGCGAGCGGATTGATCGCGATGACGAATCGCCAGTTCTCGGGTACCGCCGAGGCCGGATAAAACACTGGACTCAGGAACAACAACGTGAGAGCGATGAAGCCGACAAGTTGCGACAGATCGCGCAGGTAGACCCCCAGCGCGGCGAACCCGTACACACACCCCAGCGCCAGCAGGGCGAGCGGGGCCGCAATCAACGGCAGACTGACGATGGTGACCGGAACCGCACCGGTCTTGAGCAACGTCGCCACGACCAGAATCAGCACGCCGATGGCGAAGTGGAAGCCGGCCACCACCAGGACCGACCATGGGAGCACCTGCAGCGGAAACACCACCTTCTTCACGAGGTTGCGATGATCGATCACCAGTGTTGGTGCTCGGGTGATGCATTCGGCGAAAAAGCCATGGACGATCATGCCCGCATAGACCACCAGCGCGAATCCGGTGCGATCGGTGACCGGGCCGTCCCAGCGGATCTGGAACACGATGCTGAATACGAACGTGTAGATGGCAAGCAGCAACAGCGGACTGACCACAGCCCAGCCAAAGCCCAGCATCGATCCGCGATAGCGTCCGGCGATCTCACGGCGTGAAAATTGCCACAGGAGGCTTCCGTACTCGACCACGCCGCCGAATAGTGCACCGGGGCCGACGGCATGGCGCGCTGGAGCCTTCATGCGGGCACGGTCCGTGGCGGCCGGGACAATCCGTACGCAGTCCCGCGTGCAGACAGGTTGGGGTTGTACAGCGGATCGTCCAGCAACTGGCGCGGCCAGCGGGAGGCAAAGCGCAATTCCTCGTCGCTCGACAGGCGGGCATTGGCCGGATCGTCGGCATAGCCGCGCGATGCCGACTCGTGGTGTACCAGCTCGGCGTGCGGCGAAACCACATGATGCCATCCGGCGGCGGTCAGCCGCAGGCAAAGATCGAGATCGTTGCAGGAGACGGCCAGCGTTTCATCCATGCCGCCCACTTGCAGATAGCGATCGCGCGCCACCACGGCGCACGCCGTAATCATCGCGCTGACTTCGCGCAAGGCGCGGGCGCGTCCGTACGGGCCGCCGAACCCGCGACGCGTGCCGACCCATGGCCGGTCACCCACGCCGTTGAGACCGAGGATCACGCCCGCATGTTGCAACGTGCCGTCAGGGTAGAAGAGCGTGGCGCCGGCCAGACCCGTCTGCGGGCGCGCCGCCAGGCTGACCAGTTCCCGCAGCCATCCTCCTTCCGTTACTTCGATGTCGTTGTTGACGAGCGCGATCATCGTTCCCCGCGCCTCGCGCACGCCAAGATTGCACTGGGCGGCATAGTTGAACGGATGCGGCCACGCGATGACGCGGGCCGTGTTGTCACGGGCAAGCGTGGCGAGGTAAGCACAGGCATCGGGGTCGCGCGAATCGTTGTCGACAATGACGAACTCGTACGCCGGGTAGTCGGTGCGGGTACGGATGGACTCGACACAGGCGCGCAGTAACGCCACACGGTCCCGCGTCGGAATCACGATGGACACCAGCGGGGCCGGCGCGGGGAGCGGATACACGATGCGCCAGCCCATCGTGCTGGCCACTGGCTCGCCGCCATCGCCGCGTCGCGCGATGCTTTCGGCCAGCACCCGGCACTGCGCGGTGGCAAGTCGAGGCTTCTCGAAGCCTGCTGCGGCCGTTGAGCCAGGCAACTCACGCCAGTGGTACAACACCCGCGGAATGCGGGTGATGCGATCGCGGCCCAGATGCTCGGCGAGACGCAGCACCAGATCCCAATCCTGGGAGCCGTCCACGCCAAGGGTCAGTCCGCCGATTTCACGCAGGATGTCCGTGCGAACGACCAGGAAGTGCAGTACACAGTTCGTGGTCCTGATCCACTCGTCGTCCCAGGCAGGTTTGAAGAATGGAAGTGTTCTCCTGCCCTGGGCGTCGAGCTTGTCCTCGTCGCTGAAGAGCATGGCGGTTCCCGGTGCCAGGTCCATCGCCTCGATCACCGTCAGCAGCGCGTCAGGTGCCAACGTGTCGTCGTGATCGAGGAAGGCGCAGTAGTGGCCACGGGCGGCATGCAATGCGTCGTTCGTGGCCACTGCGATACCACCATTCCCGTCACGGCGCAGCAGTCGAATGCGCGGATCTGTGGTGGCGGCGTCGAGGACCGCCCGGACATTGGCATCGGTAGAGGCATCGTCGACGATGCATAACTCCCAGTCGGGATAACATTGCGCCTGCACCGACGCGAGGGCTGCCTGCAGGAATTCCGCCGGCGGATTCCATACCGGCAACAGGATTGAAATCAGCGGCCGTTGCTTCAGCGCGGCCAGCCGACCCGCGAATCCAGCAGCCGTTGGCTCATAGTCGGTGCACCACTGGGCGTAGTCAGCGTAGTGGCCGTCTTCGGCAACATGGCGCTCGAGCACACCGCCGATCGCACCTTCCCGCGCCAAGCTGACCGCACGTCGCACGACCCACAGGAGCTTGCGTGGATTGCCGCCTGCATACCGGAGATGGCGGCGGAGTACGCGCAAACCGGCGCGGATATGAGCTGGCCCCATCAGGCGCGGGATTCAAGGCTGGAATGGGCATTCGGCATGGGGAAGCGCCTGCGTTTCGAGCGGGTTGCTGCCGTACCGGATCACGGCGCCACGGGGCGGCCTCGAACAAACGCCGCCGCTTCAAGCGTTGCCCATTTTACCGGGTCCATGCACGCAATGTCTTTACGGCAAGGGGGCATGGATGCCATATCGCCATCGATGGCGGCATGGTGGGCGTCTATAATCCCCGGGCATTGCCGCGACCCGGCCCCAGGCTGCTGCGGCTGCCGTCCACACGCCCACCGGTCCACGATGGTTGAACCTGCCCTCAACGTTCGATCAGTCTCCAAGCGCTTCGAGATCTACGAGCGGCCCGCCGATCGACTTCGGCAGACGCTGTGGCGGGGGCGGCGGCAGTTCTTCCGCGAGTTCTGGGCGCTGCGTGATGTCACGTTTGCACTCGATCCTGGCCGGGCGTTGGGCGTCGTGGGTCGCAATGGTTCGGGCAAGTCGACGTTGTTGCAACTCATCGCCGGGACACTCACGCCGACTCGTGGCGACGTGGAGGTGTCCGGTCGCGTGTCGGCCCTGCTGGAGCTTGGCAGCGGATTCGATCCGGAATTCAGCGGACGCGAGAATGTCCTTCTCAACGGCGCGATCCTTGGCTTGAGCCCGGCGGAGATGCGCGAAAAAATGCCGGAGATTCTGGCGTTTGCCGCCATTGGCGAGTTTGTCGACCGTCCCGTCAAATCCTATTCGAGCGGCATGCAGTTGCGGCTGGCGTTCGCCGTGGCCACCGCCGTCTCGCCGCGCATCCTGATTGTCGACGAGGCGCTGGCGGTCGGCGACGAGGCATTCCAGCGCAAGTGTTTCGCGCGCATCGAGAAAATCCGGGACGACGGGGCGGCGATCCTGTTCGTCTCCCATTCGCCGCAGCAGATCCTGGAACTCTGCGATGTCGCCATGTTGCTCGACGGGGGCGAGGTGTTGCTGCAGGACGAGCCGAAGCGCGTCGTGTCCGAGTACCAGCGACTTCTGTATGCGTCGCCCGAGGCTGCAGCCGCACAACGCCGACGGCTTGTAATCGGTGGCGACGCGGCACCCGATGCGGTCGACGAAACAGGCATTGCCTCGCCGGACCACGCAGCAAACGGCACCACGACCACGGCAGTGGCGACATTCGACCCTGGATTGCAATCAACCAGTGTCGTGGCGTACGCCACCCACGGTGCGCGCATCCTTGCGCCGCAGATCACCACGCCCGACGGCGAGGAAGTCAATGTGCTGGTACGTGGTGGTCGCTATGCAGTCAACTACACCGTCGCGTTCGAACAGTCCGCCCGCAAGGTGCGCCTCGGCATGATGATCAAGACCACGACCGGTGTCGAACTCGGCGGCGGCACCTGCCCGGACGCCGGTGCATTGGACGGAGAGTTTGCGGCTGGTACGCGCATCTGCGCGCGATTCGAGTTTGTGTGCGATCTCTTCCCCGGCATGTACTTCCTGAACACCGGACTCATGGGGGAAGTGAACGGCCATGACACCTACCTGCATCGCCTGGTCGATGCCGTTGCGTTTCGCGTGGCCAGCGATGCGACGCGCAAGCATTCGGGCTATGTCGATTTCCGGGTTCAGGCTGCGGTGGTCATGATCGAAGCAAACCATGCCCCTGCCTGAACGCTCCGCGGCGCAACCCCAGCGCATCTACGTCGTGGCGGGGATGCATCGCGCAGGCACCAGCGTGATGGCGCGAGCGTTGCAGGCGCTGGGCATCGACCTCGGGCCCTGCCTCATGTCGGCCGATGTGCGGATGAACGCGCGCGGCTTCTTTGAAGATCTTGATCTGGTCGGCATCGACGACGATCTGCTCGCCGCGTGTGCTGCCGACTGGAAAAGCGTTGCGGTGCTCGACGAGGTCGACTGGGACGCGCCGGCATTCAGTGCACCCGCCGCGCTCGCCAGGGCATTCATGGCCGCACGGGTGAGTCCCACCGGCGCCTTCGGTTGCAAGGACCCCCGCATCCCCCGGCTGCTTCCCTTCTGGCAGCGGCAGTTTGCGACGATGGGTTTGTCGGACCATTACATCGTCGCCATCCGCCATCCGCGGTCCGTGGTGGACTCGCTGACGGCGCGCGACGGGCTCGACCCGCGACGAAGTGCGTGGCTATGGCTCATCCACCTTGCGTGTGCGTTGTACTACGCCGCGGGTCGCCCACTGGTGGTGGTGGATTACGACCAGATGCTGGCAGCGCCGCGGCGCGAACTGACCCGCATCCGCAGCGCCCTGTCGATTCCATTAGTCGCTGCGCTGGATGTCGACGCCGCGCTATCGTTGTTCGTCGATGATTTTCTGACGTCCGGACTTCGCCATGCCAAACATGCAGGAACGGAGTTTGCCGATGCCCCTTTCCATGCGTTGGTGAGCGAAGCCTGGGCCCTCGCGAGTGCCTTGGCGCGCGACGAATTGACACCTGCGGTAGCGCGCGCGCCCATCGCCGCACTTTTTGCGCGGATCCGTGAGATGTCTCCGCTGCTCGCCTATGCAGGTGCGGTCGAGCGCGTGGCCGACGACGTGCCCCGGCTCGAAGGCGAGTTGCAGTGGGCCCGCGCAAGCCTTTCCGCCGCGGTCGAACATGCGTCAAGCCTGGCCGCCGTGCTCGACGAGCGCGATCGCGCGCAGGCGGCAGCGGCCGAGTTCGCCATCGACCTGTCGTCCACCTTGCAACGCAAAGACGCCGAGCTGGCGGAAGTCCATCGATTGCTGGAGCACCTGCAGCAACGTGTCCTCGGCCGCGCGCTGTTGCGCGCCGCGGCCAAGAAGGCCTGAGTTCCGTTACAATTGCGCGCTTTTTGGCGGACAGTGCACTTTTGCATGCCGCCGGTGTCCATTCGTAGCGGGTTAATCGAGGGGCGCCCGGCGCAAGCCTCCCCTGATTCCTGATCTCCTTTCGCATCGATCCCCATGGCCCTCGACCTTCCTCCTGTCCCATCGACCGTGGCGTCGCCCCCTGCCATCGTGGCCGCCGCGCCACAGGCGGCGGAGCCCGTCGTCGTCACCAGCCACGGATTTCGCTACACGATCACCGGCAATTCCCTGCTGTACCGCGATGTGCTGGAGGCCAGCGTGTTGTCCGGTACCGACCCCAAGACGGCGATCACCGCCCTGCACCGGGCCTATGTTTCCGCCGGCTACTTTCTGGCCACGGTACTTGCCAACGTCGATGGGCAGGAGGTCAAGATCACCGTGGTCGAAGGTCGGGTCACTGAAACAGAGATCCCGCCTGATCTCGAAGCATTCTTCAGTGACGTCAAGAACCGCGCAGATATCAACCGCTCAACGCTGATGCTCGACGCCACGATGGTCGAGGCGTATTCCGCGCGGCAGGGGATCCCACCCCAGATCCTCTTTGGTGCCGCGGCCGATTACGGCGGCAGCAAGATGCCGATCACCGAGCACTCCATCGAGGGCGCCAAGCCCTGGGGCGCGGTCCTGGCCTTCAACAACTTCGGCAACCGGTACTCGAGTCGGTACGTGGCCCAGGCCAACGGCACCTTCAGGCCCGGCGCCGGGGTCGAGTTGACCGCCGGGTACGTGCAGGGCCTGCCCAATCTGGCTACGGAGAGCAAGGGCAGCACTTACGCCGCGGGCAGTGCGGGCGCCTCGATCGTCACGCCATGGGGCTTCTACAACGTCAGTTACAGCCAGACGTCCTATCAGTTCGGCGACGCCGTCTCGTTCTTGAACCCGGAGGGCGAGACCTCCACGACTTCCGTGGGCGGCACCCAGCTTCTATATGCCGACGAAACCTCGCGGATCGGCGTCAGCCAGAGTTATACCTACCAGACCAACAAGGTGAACATTCCCTCGGCCGACTTCGTGCTGACCGACCAGAATTACGATGTCGGGAGCCTGGGCTTCACGTTCAGCAAGGTTTACGCGGTGGCCGGCCAAACCGGCAGCCTCAATGGCTCTTTTACGTTCCAGAAAGGCCTTGGCGAACGGAAAGGCTCGTTCGCGGCCATCCAGCCAGGCATTTCCACCCCGCGCTTCAACCTGTACCAGGCGGCGGTGAGCGCCGCACAGAGCCTGCCGGCGGGTTTCAGCCTCGGCGCCTCGCTTTCCGGGCAATTCGGCGAAATCAACGACTACGAACGACTTCCCTCGAACCAGCAGTGGGTGCTGGGCGGGTTCGGCAACCTTACCGCGTGGTACCCGGGAATCGTGTCGGGCGACAGCGGATATCTGGTCCGCATGGTGGCCAACGGGCCCAGCTGGAATTGGTGGGAGCTCAACCTCAGCCCCAGCGTCTTCGTGGAGGCCGGGGCGTCCAGAACTAACTATATTTACCCGGACGTGCCAAATTCGCAGTTTTTGAGCGATTACGGCATAGGTTTGACGGGTACGGCATTCAAGCGTGGCACGCTCAATCTGGCCTATGCCTGGCCTTGGCGCACTCGGGATGTCGGCCCCCTGATTGTGAACGACAGTCGGGCCCGACTCTATTTCAATGTTGCGCTCAGTTTCTGAAAATGCGTACGCCTTCCTACATGGCCGCACCGGTCATTTGGCGTTGATGCCAACGCCATGGAAAGTGCATGTGTCGGGGAAATTAGACAAAGGTGTTGTTTTTTTTTCCTTGGGTGCGTTTTCCCCGGGTTAGGGCCTTGGAAGCGTACTTGCCAATTCGATAGGGTCATTGTCTAATGCGCAGGTGGTCTGGATTATGGATTTAGCACATCGAGTCGGTCAGGAGGTTGTCCGCGCTTAGATGGCGTAACGCAAAGATTCTCCGGGCCGTTTGGAGCATTTTTGTCCTCGCGCGGCTAGCCCTGACAAAAGTTGATTTGAAACACGACACCTAATATCGGGAGAACCATTGATGAAAAGCAACGCATCAGTCACCAATAATTTTTCGACCAAGCCGCTGGTAGCAGCGGTCGCCATGGCGCTGCTTGCGCCGGCTGCGTTTGCCGACAATGGCATGCCGGGTGCGGGCCTCGTGGTTCGCAACATGGGCAACATCACGGTCAACGGGGTGGTACTGCCCGGTGGCAACCAGATCATTGGCCTGAACAATGGCGCAAAAATTGAAAGCGCCGGCACTGGCAGCACCGTTATCCAGTGGGGTTCGCCGGCCGTGCTCGATACCGCCAACACGGCGGGCTTCAATATCGCAGCCGGCAAGACGCTGAACTTCGTGACGACGTCAAGTACATGGGGCTTCCTGAATATCGACATCAGTGGTGCGCTGTCGAAGATCGATGGCAAGATCGTCGCGGACGCCAACTCCTACATTGCAATTGCAAACGAAAAGGGCATTACCGTCGGTTCGGGCGCCGTGATCACGGCACCGCTCGGCCTTTCGCTGGTCGGTGCGAACCTGAATACGATCGATGCCATCGATGCCTTCGCGAACGGAACTAAAGCCACATTGCAAATGAACTTCGCGGGCAGCTCGCCGGTCACCGTTTCGGGCGACCTGTCCGGTGTCTCCGGGACGCCATCCGCGTTCCTGCTGGTGGCGGGTTCGGGGCTGGTGAACCTGTCCCCGTCGAAGGCGCCGCCCGCTACGGTCCCGATCTACGTCATTGGTGGCGTAGGCAGCGACAAGGATTTCCTGACCGCGCCGGTGATCAACGATAACGGCCCGGCGAGCATGACGGTGCGCAGCTCGGCGGCGGCGAATGTCACGCTCGGTCTTGGCTCGGCGTCGAAGGCATTCGACGTCACGGCCAATCCGCTGACCGTATGGGCCAACGGCGACCTGACCAATACCGGCAACCTCGACTTCAAGTTGGCCGATGTCACCGACGTGCTGCAGTGGACCGGCAAGTTCACCAACACGGGCACGCTGTCCTCGACGAGCCCGCTTGCCAA
>Ga0105044_10002849_pt1 | contig 23687 bp, 20 predicted proteins | sample MAT01_FD_78092 | JGI IMG/M metagenome (GOLD analysis project Ga0105044, IMG submission 78092) | Freshwater microbial communities from Lake Fryxell liftoff mats and glacier meltwater in Antarctica - MAT-01 | ecosystem: Environmental > Aquatic > Freshwater > Ice > Liftoff microbial mat | place...
ACGGAACGGGTACACCTCGCTGCCGGCGATCGGGAACATGTGCTTGATCATCGCGGCCTGCTTGAGCGTGGCGCGCATCGACTCCGGCGTCTCGCCCGGGTAGCCGATGATCCAGAACGTGCCCGGCACGATGCCGCGGTTGGCGAGCTTGCCGATCGCGAGCGGGATGTTCGGGATCTCGATGTGCTTCTTGATCCGCTCCTGCATCTCCTTCGTGCCGGCTTCCGCGCCGAGCCAGAGCAGATGGCACTGCGATTCCTTGAGCAAATCGAGCGTCGGCTCCTTGTACCGCATGATCGTTTCGATCTCGATCGTGCCGTTCCAGTGGATCGGCACCTTCAAGTCGATCAGGCCTTCGCAGAACTCCTTCGTGCGCTTCTCGTGCACGCCGAAGTTCGCGTCCTGGAAGCGCAGCACGTCGAACTTGAAGCGCTGCTGGAGCTCGGCGATCTCCTCGGCCAGCTGGCGGCCGGGGATCGCCTTCCAGCGGCGACCGGTGACGAGCGGCGAGCAGCAGAACGTGCACGGTTCGGGGCAACCGAAGCTCGAGAAGTGGCTGAATCCGCGCGGCGGATTCTCAGGAGTCCACTTGCCGGGCAGCGGGAAGCGGTGGCGCACCTTCATGCGCGTGGGCAGCACCTGCAGCTCGGCGTACTTCTCGTACTCGAGCAAGTGCCACGGCACCGGCGCGAACTGATCGAAGCCCACGACGACGCGGTGGTTCGTGTAGTGGACCCGCCCATCGCGCCACAGCGCGAGACCGGCGACGTCCTCGAGGTTCGTGCCGTGGTCGATCGCCTTCACGACCTCGCGGAACGTGATCTCGCCCTGGCCGATACCGACCGCGTCGGCGATGCCCGCTTCGAGCCACATCTGCGGCGTGACGCTCGGGAACCAGCCGCCCCAGATGATCGGGAGCTTCGGGAAGCGCTCGCGCACGGCCTTCGCGACGACGTAGCCGTCGTAGACCTGGTAGCCGAGGATGCACGAGCTCGCGAAGAGCAGCGCGCCCTGGCAGGCCTCGAGCACCTTCGCGATGTAGTCGGGCTCGACCATCGCGTCGATCATCACGACCTCGTAGCCGTCCGCGATCGGCCCGGAGGCGATCTGCAGCAGCTCGAGCGGCAGCAGGTCGGCGCTGAACATCTCGCCCCGCGTCGGATCGGCGCGATGGGGCAGGAACAGGACGAGCTTCTTCTTGTGTGCGATCACGTGTTCACGCTGCGGGTGCGTTCGGGGTCACGCCGGATGTGGTGTCGCGTCGGATCACGTCCGCTTGCGTCTTCTGGCCGGTGAGCTTGACGTAGACGTGGAACAGCTTCTGCTCCACCGGGAAGCGGTAGTTCTGGTTCTTGAGCCGCCAGCCCGAGATCGACTTCATCGCCTTGCGGAGTGAACCGGATCCCTCGCGCGCGAGCTGGTCGTAGAACGTCGCCGCGACGCCGTAGCGCTTCCATTCGCGCAGCACGTCGAGCGGCAGCCCGATGTCGTCGAACGAGTACTTGTACTCGAGGCAGGAGCCCCATTCCTCGAGCGTGCGCGGCGGCTGATAGCCGTTCTTCACCGACGAGTCGAAGTCCTCGGTGCCCGGAATCGGTCGGAACGGGAAGATGTCGCTGGGCGAATTCGGGAACAGGTACTTGATGCGCGCGGCCCACTCGAGCGTCGCCAGCATCGAGTCGCGCGACTCGTTCGGGTACCCGATGATCCACGAGACGCCGGTCTGGATCCCGCGCTCGTTCAGGCGGCGCAGCGAGCTCTCCAGGTCGCCCTGGATGTCGATCTTCTTCTTGATCTTCTCCTGCTGCTCCTTCGATCCCGCCTCGGCGCCGAGGGCCGCCATGTGGAAGCGCGAATCGCGCATCAGGTCGAGCGACGGATCCTTGTAGCGCGCGATCGTCTCGATCTCGTACGTGCCGTTCCACCAGAACGGCGAACCCGCGTCGATCAGCGCCCGGCAGAACTCGTTGCTGCGCTTCTCGTGCACGCCGAAGTTGGCGTCCTGGAAGCGCACGACGTTGATCTTGAAGCGGTCGTGGCACTCGAGCACGCGCTCGGCGAGCAGCTTGCCCGGCAGCGCCTTCCAACGTCGGCCCGTGACGACGGGCGAGCAACAGAACGTGCACGGTTCGGGGCAACCGAAGCTCGAGTAGTAGCTGAATCCGCGCAACGGCGTGCCCGCCGGCATGTCCCACGGATCGGCGTACTTGTGCCGCACCTTCCAGTGCGAGCTCTTGTCGTTCTGGAGCGCGACGTACTTCTCGAAGTCGAGCAGGTGCCAGGGTACGTCGGGGATCTGGTCGAACCCGAACACGGGGCGGTGCGCCGTGTAGTGGATGCGCCCGTCGCGCCACAGCGCGAGCCCGGCGATGTCCTCGACGTTCGTCCCGTTGTCGATCGCCTGCACGTACTCCCAGAACGTCAGCTCGCCCTGACCGAGTCCCACCGCGTCGGCGATGCCTTCGCGGAAGTACTGCTCGGGCGCGACGCTCGGGAACCAGCCGCCCCAGATGATCGGTAGGTGGGGGAAGCGTTCGCGCACGGCCTTGGCCACGCGCGCGCCGTGCGCGACCTGGAAGCCGAGGATGCACGAGCTCGCGAAGAGCAGTGCGCCCTCGCAAGCCTCGAGTACCTGCGCCAAGTGGTCGGGCTCGACCATCGCGTCGATGAGCACGCACTCGTAACCCTCGCGCGCGGGGATCGCGGCGATCTGCAGGAGTTCGAGCGGGGTCAGGTCGGCGCTGACTCGCACTCCCTGCTCCGGATCCGCGCGGTGCGGAAGGAACAGGACGATGCGTTTCTTGCGTTGGATCATCCGGTGCGGGTCGGGGTGCGGAGAGGCTGGTCCGGGGTCCGGCTCCGCGGGAGCGGACGGATCGGGAATCCAACTCGAACGTTAGCGTGAGTGTCGGGTGCGAAAGCAGTATGAACGGTCGGGCGAGAATGCGCGACGGGTCGTTCCGGCGAAGTTCGTATCGACCTCGGACCGGCTCGACTGCGGAGTCGAAGCCGCGAGAAGGTGCAGAAGTCTATCCGGCCCGGAACCCGAGCGCGTGAATCGCTCCCGTGCAGCGCATCAGGACCCGGAAAAGGCTTCCCGCGGGGAGGCCGAGTGGAAGGGCGGCGCGCGGGCGGGTGGCGAGGTCGCGCACCACCCGCGCCGGGCTCGTTCGGGGCGCTACCCCCCCCGAATCCCGGCTCGCGGGCGCTCGCTCGCGGAAAGAAGGCGCAGCCGGGTTCGAGCAGGCTCCAGGAACGATCCCGAACGCGGTCTCAGGGCCCGTGGAGTCTTCACCGGGCTCGAGAGCGCCGACGCGATCTCATCACGCGATCCCAGTCACCCATCTCCGTCGCCGCCCACCGGCGGCAGGCCGCCCGGGAGCTGGGGCAAGCTGTCGCCACCTTTCGGAACGCCAGCCTTGTAGGCGACGGCCACCCAGTCGCGCCACGCCTGGTCGAACTCGGCGTAGGTCCAGCCGAGGACCTCCTTGAACTGAGTCCGGTGCCAGTCGGGCAGGTTCGCGCCCGTCGGGATGCCCTTCGGGTCGAAGTTCCGCTTGATCGCCCACAGGAATCCGCCGAACTCCTTGGGCTTCGTCGCGATCAGGAAGTCGACCATCGACCACGTCGTGAAGTGGTGCACCAGCTTCAGCTCGCCGAAGTTCTTCAGCGCCATGAGCTCCGCCATGCGCGGCGCCTCGTTCGCGGAGATGAGCTTGAGCACCTCCGGCTTCCAGTTGCTCTTGGTGGTCATCTCGGCCACCGCGCCCTCGCCGCCGTCGAAGCTGTTGTTCTTCGGGTCGATCTCGCGCCCCATGAAGTGCGCGAGACCTTCGTGCAGCCACACGGGCGTGTCGTAGCTGTAGTGGTTCAGCCCGTCGTACAGGTTGTGCGCCAGGTTGAACGCGACGTGTCCGTGTAGCCCGGCGTCGGAGCGCAGGTTGCCCTGCTGCGTGTGCATCGAAACCGTGATCGAGCCCACGTCGACGAAGTGCCAGCGCTGCGTGTTGCGGATGCGCAACCCGGCGTTTTCCAGCAGGAAGTCGACGTGCGCGGCCTCGTTGGGGACGATCAGGACCTCGTACTTCTCCTTCATGCCGAGGTACGGCCCCTCGCCCTGGTAGTAGCCGCGCCATTGGCCCGACCCATCCGCGAACGTGGCGCTCTGGCCGTCGACGATCTCGAGGAAGCGCGTGTAGATCTCCTCGCAGCGCTGGGCGTACAGGTGCACCCGCAGCCAGGGATCGAGCAGGCCCGTCTCGGGCGCAACCTTCTTCGGGAAGGACTTCTCGAGCCTCGTCAACTCGGCGATGAACTTCTTCTTGTCCTCGCGCTTGACCTTGTCGGCGCCCAGCGCGAAGCCGATGCGGAAGTGGGCCGTCTCGATCCACCTGATGTCGAGCGTGGCCAGGTGCTTGTCCGTCTTGGCCGTGTCGCCGCCCTTCTTGCCGAAGGGGAATCCGCCGTGCGAGACGATCCCTCCAGCTTCCATGAGTGCCGGATCCCCTGCGCAAACGGTGCACAGCGTCGGGTCGTTCAGACGCTTTTTCTCGGACTTTTGCGGCGCGAGCGGGGATGACGGAGCCCCGGTTGCGCTCGTGGCGAACGTGCTCGCGACCAGCACGGCCAGCGCAATAGCGATCCTGCGACGCGATATCCTCACAGCTGGCGGCCCTTCCACGTCTTCGCCATCTCGATCGCCTCGAAGGCGGAGAGACCCTCGATCGGCTGTTCACCGTCGACCATCCCGCGCAGCGCGTTGATCGCGGCCACGCGGATCGCATTGTCCTCGTCGTCCAGGAACGGGCGCAGCCGCGCCGCCTGCGCCTTCTCGCCACAGCCCGCCAGCATGCGCAGCACCGCGACCTTCGCCTTGCGGTCGCCTTTCTCGAGCTTCGCCACCAGCGCATCCGTCGCGGGTTTGCCGCGCGCGCCCTCGAGCGCGATGCGTATCTCGCGCTTCTCGCGGTCCCACCGTTTCGACTGGCAGGCGTCGAACAGCGCGTCGATCCCGACGATCGATCCCGCCGACGCCGCGCACAGCGCCGCGGAATAGCGCTCGTCGGGATCGGCCTTCTCCCCGGCCTTCGCCAGGCGCGCCCAAGCCTTGTCCGCCGCATCGACGATCCCCGGGTCGGGAAAAGCCGCCGCGCGGTGGAGCGTGAACACGCGGACCGGCGCGAGCTTGCTCTCGAACTCCTTGGCCAGGAGACGCGTCTGCTCCGCGGTCGTGATCTTCATCAGCACCTCGTGCAGTCGGTCGCGCGCTTCCTCGTTGCGCTCCTTCCCGAAACGTTCGAGCACGAGCGGCACCGCGGCGACGCCCGCGGCGACGAGCGCATCGTGACCCTGCGCCGCCATCTCGGGGATGTGCGCCTTGATCACACGCTCGATGTCGGTGATCAAGGCGTCCTTGTCGGCGGGCTTCGGCCAGGCGGCGAGCCGCTCGATCGGTGCGGACTTGGACGCCGCGGTCTCGCCGGTCGGCGTCGCGGGCACCGGCGGCTTCAGCGGATCCTGCGCGCGAGCGACCGGCGCCGTCGCGAGGAGTGCCAGACCGAGGAGAGGAACGATGCGGATCATCACGGGGAGCCTCGCAAGCGGCGCTGCCAGAGAGTGGGGACGACATCGCGCCACGATTCGTCGACGAATTCGAGTTTGGAGCGGTCGAGGTGATCCTCGAGGTCCTGCGGGAAGGATTCGGCCGGATCCCAGACGAACGTGCGCACCTCGACATCGAGCACCACATCGGCCGGACGGTAGCCGGCGCTGCGCTCGAGGACGCGCACGAGGCGCCACGCGCCGACGGTCTCGATCGGCTCGGACCACGTCGCGAGTGGGGCCTCGAGAGCCCACGCCCAGATCGGGAGACCGAGCTCGATCACTCCGCCGCGCAGCACGTCCTCGCGCGGCGGGGTGAGCGGCCCGACCGGCGTCTCGCCGCGCGCGAGCGCACCGCGCCAGTCGTGCGCTCGGGCGAGCGCGGCGGCGTGTTGCTCCGCGCCCGCGACCTGACGCGCTGCGACGAGGGGCAGGATCACGTTCGTCAGCGCGATGCGGCGCAGGCTCGGCAGCGTGTGATGGACTTCGACGCGCGCGACGATCGATCCGATGGCGTCGACCTCGTCGACGAGGATCGGAGTCGCGTTCAAGGTCAGGACCGTACCCGCCGGCAGCGCCGCCGCGGAGCTGCGCGCCGGACTTGCCGCGGTGGTGCTCGCGGGATCCGTCGGTGCGGCCGGCGCGCAGGCGCCGAACGCCAGCGCCAGCGCCAGCGCCCATGCGCCGCAGGAAAGCGCGCGGAACGAGAACGCGCGGAACGATAACTCGCTCACGCCGGGCGACGCGCGAAAGATGGCGGCCTGCTCGGCGGGGACGGCCCGCTCGGCCGCTGTGCAGGGCTCGGCGAGTCCGATGCCGCAGCGCGACTGCCCGGGAGGCCTGGATAGGGACTTCTTCAACGCGCTGCTTGGGAAAGGACCCTGGGGATACACACGCTGCGCGGCGTGGTTGCGTCCTGTCCCGCGGGCTCGAGAGCACGCGCGATCACGGACGACCGTCGTCCTCGCCGTCCTCGTCGTCGTCCTCGACGGCCCCTCCGCCGCCGTTCGTGTCGAAACCGGCCACGAAACGCATCGCCGGCTCGGTGAGGAAGCGGTAGGAGGCGTGGATGTTCTCCTCGACTTGCACCAGCGCTCCGTCCGCGCGCACCGGGCCGTAGGTCGAGACGATCTCGAGGAAGAGCGAGCGCGGATCGTTGGCCCACGACTCGATGCGCAGACCGTGGCTGCCGGGGCGCTCGGCCGTCGGCGGGAACACGAAGCGGATCCCGAGAAGCGCCGGATCGCCGCCGAAGACCTCGGTCTCGTCGTCGAAGCCGAACATGGCGTGGCGCAGGTAGGCGCGACTGTCCTGGAACGCGCGCGGGTTCACGAGCGTGCGCAGCGTCACCTGCTGCGCCGTGAAGAGCTGGAGGCCGCGCTGGGCCGCGACCTTCTCGGAGACGGATCGCACGCGCGTGGCGAACTCGTCGTGCGTGACGCTGGAGAGCTCCTCGCAGAACTGGAAGCGGTCGGCGCGAAAGGCCGCGAAGGAGTTCGCTCCGGGGGATACGACCGGGTTGGAAAGGACCGCTCCGGCGGGGGAGACCAGGAAGCTCGAATAAGGCGGCGAACCGCTGCGGAAGAGCTGGTCGTGCACGCGCTGGATGGCGCCCGGGTCCGAGGGAACCGCGGGGTGCAGCAGATCCGTCAGGAGCGAGATCGTGCGCGGGGCGTAGACGGTCGTCTTGGCCATGGGTTTCCTGGGGCTGGAGCGGGAGCTGCGGCGGGCGAGTTCCCCGAGACCGGCGATCCGGGACGGCTCCTAGACTAACCCGGATCCGTCGACCAGCGGGTGTGTCACGAGCGCTGCTTCCTCCGAGGCCGAGATTCCTCTCGCCGGTCGCCAAGTCCGCTCGTAGCCTCGTACGCCGATTTGGCCGCCGCCCGCCCCTCTCCGGTCCGGGTCGCGTCGAACGATCCCGAAGCCCATTCGCCCCAGCCATGGTCACGCGCACCCTCTCCCTCGGCCTCGTCGGCGTCGTGCTCGCCACGCCGTTCCTCTTCGCCGCTCCCCAGGCAGCCGAGACCTCGATGTTCGGCGACCCGCTCGTCGTCAACGGCAAGCGCGTCCCCGACGCCGAGATCCAGCGCTACCTGATCTACGGTCCCTGCCGCCTGCAACTCGAGATGTTCCGGGTCGGACTGATCGTCGAGGACGAGCTCGATCGCCGCGCCCGCGACGAAGCGAACATCATGATCGAGCCAATGGTCGGGGCGCCCGCGAAGGCCGCGGCCGAGCAGGTCGTCGCGGCGCAGGAAGCGACAACGCCGTTCGAGTCGCCGGAAGCACGCGCGAAGGCGCTCGAGCAGGAGACCGCCCGACAGCGCGCCGCCCGCATGCAGGACCCCGCGGTCCGCGCCGAGTGGACCAAGAAGCACGAAGCCGAGCGCAAGCTCCTCGAGGAGCAGCTCGTGCCGACCGAAGAGGAGTTCGAGGCCGAGTTCGCGCGCACGCTCGAGGAGTTCAAGAAGTCGTTCCCCGTACTGAACCTCGACGCCGAGGTCGGCCGCGCGTTCCGCACGGTGCCGTGGTACCGCGACAACCTGCGCCAGACGCTGTACTTCGACCGCGTGTTCTACCCTGAGAACCCCGACGAATGGCCGATCACGACGATCGAAGCTGTGCGGGCGGATTCGGGCGACGTGCTGCTCACCGACGCGCAGCAGAGCTACGTGATGCGCAAGGAGCACGCCGACAAGACCGGCGAGCCGTTGCCGAAGGAAGACGCGATCTACACGCAGATGATGCGTCAGATCGTGCGCGACGCGATGTTCAACACGATCGACTGGAAGACCTCGTTCGACGGTCTGCCGGACGACCTGGTGCTGACCGGCGACCGCGATTTCGACGGCAAGCCCGAGCTCGTCGTGCGCACCGCTGTCCTGTGGGAGAAGGTCAAGGACACGGTCACGCCGACGGAGATCGACGAAGCCAAGCGCTGGTTCGTCACGGCGCGCGCGACGCACGATCGATTGGAGAAGGATGGCGCGCTGCTCGATGCGGCGGCGCGCGCGCAGGCTCTGGCCGAGTTGAAGAAGCAGTTCGAAGGGACCTACTTCAACATCGACATCATGGCGACGCAGACCTACTACTTCCCGTCGACCGAGACGTTCCTCGAGTACCACATGATGCTCGAGGGCTATCGCAAGAAGATCGCGCCTCAACTCGTCCAGCAGGAGAACGGCGACATCGCGCCGGTCCTCCGCGCTCACCTCGAATCGGCGAACCGGATCATGGGCCTCGGTCAGGTCGACGTGGAGATCATGCTGATCTCCGCCTTCGACATCCCGAACTTCCAGTGGAAGCCTGCCGGCTGGACCGCCGCGAAGCAGAAGGCCGACGCCGTGAAGATGCAACTCGACGCGAACGTCGCCGAGTACAACGCCGAGCGCGCCAAGCGCGCTCAAGCTCAGGCCGAGGGCAAGGAGTTCACGGCCGAGAAGGAAACGCTCGAACCGTTCCGCTTCTGGACGGACATGGTCAACGAGCACAGCGAGTACTGGGACCCGCCGTCGCCGGAGGGCGATGGCAAGCGCGGTTCGGACGTCGCGATGAAGAACCGCGGACGTTTCGGCCTGCGCTATCGCAACGACCTGCAGGGTTTCGTGGGCGAGACGCCGTTCTCGCACTGGGTCACGGGCGCGTCGGTCACGGACTACGTGTTCGCCGACCAAGCCGAGAACACGGTCGCGGGCCCGTTCCGCGGGCCGCAGGGCTACTACATCACGCGCGTCCAGCGCCGCACGCCGCCGACGCGCCCGCTGAACCTGGGTGATCCCAAGCACGTCGACCTGCTCAAGGACGACTACGTGCGCACGTCGTTCATTCCCTACGCGCAAGAGGCGCGGAAGTCGGCCGACGTGAAGGGCTTCGACTTCGGGTACTGAACCCGTGAGATCGACGAAGCAGAGCTGACTAAGGCTCCCGTACGATCGCCCCGCGCCCGGCCCTGTTGCCGTGCGCGGGGCGATCGTTTCGGAGCGGCGGAGTCGTGCCTGGCTCCGTACCGCCGCTCCGAAACGCCCTGTGCGCGTTCCGCCACGCCATCGGAGTCGACCACCGAGTTCCGTAGGATGCCGCCCCGTGGAAGCGAACCTGCGCACGATGTGGCGGCTGCTCGAGCCGCATCTGAAGCCGCGCTGGCCGAAGTTCGTGTTGCTCCTCGTGCTCAGCGCGATCACGACGTTCGCGCAGAACGCCGTCGCCGTCCTCATCTTTCCCGCGGTCAAGGTCCTCTTCCCGAACGCGCAGTCGGCGGACGATCAACTCGCGTGGCCGTTGAGCGTCGTCGTCGGCGGCTTGAACGGCTGGGTCCTCGGCCCGACCGGCGTACCGGAGAGCACGTCCGGCGCTCTGAGCAAAATCGCCGCCGTTCTCGCGCTCCTGGCGGTGATCGCCGCGGTCGCGCAGTACCTCTTCGGGATCGTCTCGCGCCGACTGGCCGTGTCTCTCGTGGTGGACCTGCGCGAGCGCATCGCGGATCACCTCCTGCACCTCTCACTCTCGTTCCACGGGCGACGGCAGTTCGGTGACCTCATTTCGCGGCTTTCGAGCGACACCGGGACCGTGCTCAACGTCGCGAACCAGTCGCTCAAGGACCTGATCCTCGAGCCGATGATGATCCTGTCGGCGTTCGTGATCGCGGCGGGCATCGCGCCGCTTCCCGCGCTGATCGCGTTCCTCGGCCTCGGGTTCATCGCGGCGCCGGTGTTCCGCCAGGCGAAGCGCGTCAACCGCGGCTCGACCAAGTCCCTGACCGAACTCGGATCCTCGGTCCAAGCCCTGAGCCAGATGTTCCAGGGCATCCGCACCGTGAAGGCGTTCCGGGCCGAGTCGCGCGAACTCGACGACTACCGCGCCGTGAACGCCTCCTACGTGCGGTCCACGATGAAGATGGTGCGCGCGCAGGCGCTGGCGAATGCGTCGACGCTGTTCCTCTCGCACGCTGGACTCGCCGTGATCATCCTCGTGCTCGGGTGGGTCCAAGGCGTCGGGATGTTCACTTCACCCGAGGGCATCACGGTGTTCCTGCTCTCCACGGCGAAGATGTACGGCGGCGTGAAGGACGTGACGCGTGCGATCACCAACGCTCAGGAATCCGTCGGCGCCTCGGCGCGTATCGAGCAGATCCTCGTCGAGCGGGCCGACGTGGATGACCGTGCGGGCGCGATGGAGTGCGCGGGGCTCTCGCGCTCCCTGCGCATCGATCACGTCTCGTTCGGATATCCCGGCGGCTCGGGCCTGGCCCTGGAGGATTTCGACCTCGAGATCCGCCGTGGGGAGACCCTGGCCCTCGTCGGCGCGTCCGGTTCGGGCAAGAGCACGCTCGTCGATCTCCTGGCGCGCTTCCTCGATCCCACCGAGGGCGCGATCCGCGTCGACGGACACGACCTGCGCGGCTTCACGCTCGATTCGTGGACGAGCCAGTACGCGATGGTCGGCCAGGTGCCATTCCTCTTCCACACCACTGTCGGCGAAAACATCCGCTACGGCCGGCCCGAAGCGACGCAGGCCGAGATCGAGTCCGCAGCGCGCGCCGCCGGCATCCACGACTTCATCGCCAGCCTGCCCGAGGGCTACCATACGAACGTCGCTGACGCGGGCTCGCGCCTCTCGGGCGGACAGCGCCAGCGCATCACGATCGCGCGCGCGTTCCTGAAGGACGCGCCGATCCTGCTGCTCGACGAAGCGACGAGCGCGCTCGACACTCAGAGCGAAGCCCTCGTGCAGGAATCGCTCGAGCGTCTGATGAAGGGCAAGACCGTCGTCGTCATCGCGCACCGTCTCACGACGATCCGCAACGCCGATCGTATCGCGGTGCTCGACGGCGGACGTCTGGTCGAGGTCGGCACGCACGCGGAGCTCCTCGTGCGACAAGGTGCCTACGCGCGTCTGCACGCGGCTTGAGAGCGCGTGAATGCAGCGAGCCCGAACGCGCCAGCAGGCCGTGGTGAAAGTCTCGCGGCGAGGCATCGCGCGCAGAGCGGCTGCTTCGGCGGGTTCGTCGGACCGTACTCAGCGGCCAGGAAGCCGCCTCCGTCGCCCCTTCTTCACCCTCCTCCCATCCACTCCGCGCGCTGCGCCTCGCCACGAGACTTTCACCACGGCCTGCTCGGATGCAAGTGGCGCCGCTTCGACGCGCGTCGTCCGTGAACTCCCCACGGCCGCCGATCGAGCGCGGCGCGGCTGCGCGGAGATGTCGACCGTGCACGGCCTCGACGTCGCGCTCGCCGTGATGGGGCGCCTCGCGCGCGCATGAGCGCCATTGTCGGCGGCTATCCGCGGTCGTCGCGTCGCAGCAGACAGACCGCTTGCACGGCTACGCCTGTTCCGCCCGCCAGCGCTCCGAGGCCCTCGAGTGTCTTGCCCTTCACGTTCACGTCCGCCGCGTCGACGCCCAGGATCTCGGCGATCCGCCCGCGCATCGCGGCGCGGTGGGGCGCGATGCGCGGACCCTCGGTCGCGATCACGACATCGACGTTGCCGACGCTCCAGCCCGCGGTGCGCGCGCGGGCGACGCACTCGGCGAGCAGGGCGGCCGAGTCGGCGTCCTTCCAGCGCGCATCGCGATCGGCGTACAGCGAGCCCAGATCGTCGAGCCCGGCCGCGCCGAGGACCGCGTCGGCGATCGCGTGCAGCACCGCGTCGCCGTCGGAGTGGCCGAGCGGCCCCGTTTCATGCGGCAACACGAGGCCTCCGAGCCGGCATTCGCGGCCCGCGACGAGACGGTGGATGTCGAAGCCCAGACCCACGCGGATCTTCACGCGTCGTTCTCCCGGCGCAGGCGCAACAAGGCGTCGAACACGGCTACGTCCTCCGGCGTGGTCAGCTTGCCGTTCTCGCTCGCGCCGCGCGAGATCGGGATCGGGCCCACGAAGCGCTCGTGGAGTGCGGCCTCGTCGGTCGGCCGGAAGCCCTCGCGCGCCGCGCGCTCGAGGAGTTCGACGAGCAGCGCGCGGCGGAAGACCTGCGGCGTCTGCGCGGCCCACAGCACGCTGCGGTCGAGCGTAGCCTCGGCGCGCTTCCCGTCGGCGGATGTCTTCACCGTGTCGACGACGGGCACGGCGACGAGAGCGGCGCCCGCGCTGGCCGCGAGCTCGAGCGCGCGCTCGACCACCTCGCGCGTCACCAGCGGACGTGCGGCGTCGTGCACCGCGATCAACACGGAATCGAGCGCCGAGGCGCGCACACCGGCGCGGACCGAATCGGTGCGCAGTTCGCCGCCCGGAACCACCGCGCGCACTTTGCGCATCGTGCGCGAGCGCGCGGCCAGGGCGCGCAGGCGCTCGAGATCGTCCGCGTGTCCGACCACGACGATCTCGTGCACGGCCTCGACGCGGTCGAACGCCGCGCAGGCGTGCTCGATCACGGTGAGCCCGCCGAGCGCCAGGAACGGCTTGCGTTCCGACGGACCGCCGCCCATGCGCACCGAGTTCCCGGCGGCGACGATGAGCGCGGACGTGCGCGGGAGTTCGGGAGGGCGGTCGGCCATGTCGGCCCGCGCTTCCGCACGGACGCGCGAGAGCGTAGGGTCCGCCGCGGGCGCTTTGGAAGCGTCCGTGCGTGACCTCGCCGCCGCGACCGAAACCGTTCGTCGTCCTGGGCATCGACCCGGGTACCCGCGTCGTGGGCTACGGGGCCATCGTCGACGGTGCGCGTGGACCGCGCCTCTACGCGGCCGGAGTCGTGCGCACGCCCACGACGAAGGACGTGCCGACCCGGCTCGCGCACATCCGGCGCGAACTCGACGACCTGATCGCCAAGCTCGGGCCGGCGGTCGTCGTCGTCGAACAGGCTTTCGCGTCCAAGAACCTGCAGTCGGCGCTGCGGATCGGGGAGGGCCGCGGGGTCGTGCTCGCCTGCGCGGCCTGCGCCGGCGCGCAGGTCGTTCAACTGCCGCCGGCGGTCGCCAAGAAGGCGCTGGTCGGGCACGGCGCCGCGGACAAGCGCCAGGTCGCGCGCATGGTCATGCACGCCCTGGATGTCCTCGAGTTGGACCTGCCCCTCGATGCCACGGATGCGTTGGCGCTTGCGCTCGCGCACCTCCAGCGCAAGAAGCTCGCGCTGCCCGTTCGCGGAACGCGCGCGCTGCCGCCGGCGATCGCGCGGGCCGTCGTGGCGGCCGCGCGCCACCGCGCCTGAACCCGGATGGAATCTTCCGTCGCGCACTCGCGAGCTGCATGCTGAGGCGCGTGAGTCACTCGCGAAGCAGCGGTTCGAGCGGGATCCCGACCGCATCCCTGGCGGCCTTGCTCGGGGCCTTCGAAGTGCTCGACGAGGATCTCGTGCTCGCGCCGGCGCCAGGTATCGGCTTGGCGGGGAGCGGTCCGCGCACGGTCCCGTGCGCCGGAATCGACGGAGATGGTCGCGTCGTGATCGCGCTGCGGGTGCGCGGGCCGGAAGCTGTCCTCAGCGCGATCGACGCGCTGGCTTGGTGCGATGCGCGCGGCGATCTGCTCGCACGGCGCTTTGCGGCTGACCCGGAGCTCGCGCCGTGCGTGGTGCTCGTCATCGACGAGCCCGACGTGGCGACGATCGCGGCGCTCGCCACCCTGCGCTCCGCGGACTTGCGCGTCTTCGAGTTGCGCAGCGTGCACACGGCAGGCGGCACCGAGCACGATCTGGCCGAGATCGCCCTCGGTCGCGCGGACGCGGTAATCTGCACCGAGGGTCCGTGGGACGATCGACTCGGGCCCGAGGCGCGCGGTTTCGTCGATCGGGTTCGCGAGGGACTCGTGCGCATCGATCCCGAGGCCAAACTGGCATCCGCGGCGCGTTCGATCGTCTGGCGGCGGGGCAGCGCCGCACTCGTCGCGCTACGTGCTCGGCATGGCGTGCTCGAGGCCGAGGTCAGCGGCGAACGATTCGACGTGTCCGCGGCCGGCGACGTCGATCGCGTGCTGGAAGGTGCCGTGCGCGCTCTGTTCGCTGCGGACGGCGGTTCGCTCCCGGCGGTCAAGGCCGGCGCGCCGTTCCCTGCGGTCGCCTTGATGCCGACCGGGCCGTTGCTGTCCGCGGACGAACTCGCGGCGCTCCAAGGCGATCCGAGCCCGGGCTGCTGACTCGCGGCCAGGACGCTCCGGCGCGTCGTCGATCCGCCGAAAACACCGAGGGCGGCGCTCGCGCACCGCCCTCGAAGCTCAGTCCAGTGACGTCGCGCGTCAGTTGTTGTCGTAGAACGGACCGATCGGCAGCAGGTCGCCGTTCGTGTTCGTGCCGACGCCGTACGGCAGCGAGGCGAACACGAGCTTGTCCACGCGCACCGCGAGGAAAGCCGGGTTCGAACGCTGCTGCGCCGTCGAGAAGGCCGTCAGGCCGACCATGCGGATCCAGCCCGTTTCGACGCCGAGGACGCCCGTTTCGAGCACGTTGTCGTTCGTCGACTCGAGGAAGTCATCCGTGAAGATGCCCGAGATCGCATTGAGGCGACGGGTGTCCCAGCAGTCGAACGAGATCTGACCCGAGAAGGCTTCCTCGTTGTCGTTGTACGCGAGGTAGTTGACGATCGTCGTGAAGCGCAGACCCGTGAGGCCGACGAGGATGAGGCTCGAGAGCGGGCTCGCGATGAAGCGCGGGATGTGGAGCTCGTTGGCCGAAGCGGCGTATTCGACGCCGTTCAGGTCGCGGACGCCGTCGCCGTCCACGTCCGTGTTGCTGCCTTGCGCACCGACCGCCGCGTAGACGACCGGGGCGATGTTGGTGATGAGCAGGTCGACCGTCGAGGAGACGATCGAGTCACCTTCGAGCCAGTTCCACGAGATCGCCGCGCCCGACGTCGGGCTCTTGGCGAAGACGTAGACGTAGCCGCGCGGATCGTTCGGGTTGTCGTTGCGCGTGGACACGGTGATCGTGTCGTTCGGCGTCAGACGACGCGTGCGGTTGAACTCGAGGCAGCTCTCGCCGTCGATGTAGACGAACTCGACGTCGACCGTGCCGGCGAAGAGCTGGCCGTTCTGGTTGAAGTCGCTGTTCGTGTTGGTCACCGTCAGGTAGGTGTCCAAGCCGCGCGAGTTGTCGAAGTAGGGGAAGAGGAGGAGGCTGCCCGGGGCGTCGAGGCTGTGGGCCTTCGCGCTCGAGTTCAGGCCGAACGCGGCGCTCGCGATGAGCAGGCCGGTGAAGAGCTTGGAGAACATGGATGTCACTCGTGTTGGTGGCGAAATGGGATGGGAAGGGAGCAGGCGACCACCACGTCCGCTGTGCACTGGAGGGGGTCCAGCGCGCAGGCTCCGGGGGGGCAGTGCCGATCAGATATCCACAGCCTACGCGGACTTCGAAGAAAGTTGCAATGTGGATCTGCGTGGGATGCCGAAAAAATGGCCCGGTCCTCCGCACCGGACTGGACACACCGACGCCTTGGACTTGGCGCCCCGTCGCGTCCTCGGGATGGCCTGGCGTGCCGGCCGTGGCTCGCGCCGCGAACTCTCCGTCGGCCTACCCGGCAGATGAGGTCGAGCGCGGTGGGAAGGCCGCTGGAAAACACCGAGGGCGGCGCTTGCGCACCGCCCTCGGGGATCGGAGGGCGTAAGCCCCCCGGAGTCGATCACGACTCAGTTGTTGTCGAAGAACGGACCGATCGGCAGCAGGTCGCCGTTCGGGTTCTCACCGACGCCGTACGGCAGGGCCGCGTACGAGCCGCTGTTGACGATGGCCGCTTGGAAGGCCGGGTTCGAGCGCTGCTGAGCCGTCGAGAAGGCCGTCAGGCCGTCCATCCGAATCCAGCCGCCTTCGAAACCGTCGACGCCCGTGTCGCTGACGTCGTCGTTCGTGCCTTCGAGGAACGTGTCCGTGAAGATGCCCGAGATCGCATCGAGGCGACGGATGTCCCAGCAGTCGAACGAGATCTGACCCGAGAAGGCCTCTTCGTTGTCGTTGTAGGCCAGGTAGTTCACGATCGTCGTGAAGCGCAGGCCCGTGAGGCCGACGAGGATCAGGCGCGAGTTCGGAGCCGCCGTGAAGCTCGGGATGTGCAGCTGGTCCGACGAGACTTCGTACTCGACCCCGTTGAGGTCGCGCACACCGTCCGAGTCAGCGTCCGTGTTCGTGCCCTGAGCGCCGATGGCGCGGTACACGATCGGGGCGAGGCTGGAGTTCAGCACGTCGGTGGACGAGCGGATGACCGAGGCGCCTTCGAGGAAGTTCCACGAGATCGCCGCGCCCGACGCCGGGCTCTTGGCGAACACGTAGAGGTAACCACGCGGATCGTTCGGGTTGTCCAGGAACGTGTTGACCGTGATCGTGTCGTTCGGGGTGAGACGACGCGTGCGGTTGAACTCGAGGCAGGTCTCGCCGTCGATGTAGACGAATTCAACGTCGACCGTGCCGGCGAAGAGCTGGCCGTTCTGGTTGAAGTCGCTGTTCGAGTTCGTCACCGTGACGAACGAAGCTTGACCACGCGTGTTGTCGAAGTAGGGGAAGAGCAGGAGGCTGCCCGGCTTGTCGAGGCTGTCGGCGCTGGCTTGCGAGCCCAGGCCGAACGCGGTGCCCGCGACGAGCAGAGCCGTGAGGAACTTGTTCATGGTTGCGACTCTTGCTGAGAGGCGATTGGGGGAGTCAGGGCCTCGGGGCCCCGAGGCCCGCGTCGGCCCCCATTGGGGACCTATCTACGCTGGCCGGGCTCGATGGCCGAATCCCCCGCAGTGTAGCTAGGGTCTAGGAACGTGCAATCTTTTCTGGGTGGGGTCTTGGCTCCCAACGGCTCGGTACCGCGCCAGTGCTTATCGGAAAAGGACTTGTGGCGATCGCCTCGGGCCGAAAAGTAGGTCAGTTCAAGGCTTGAGATCGGTCTCAAAAGGCTGTCCCATCGCGCTTGCGTGAAATCGAGCACGCGCGCGCACCTGCGCCGCGCCTCGCGAACGCGCTCGATGAACTGGAACTACGCCCGGAGGATTCTTCCCTGGGACGGACGCCGCGCGGGCGCGGCGCCCTCCGCGTCGGTGCGTCGATCGGTCGTCGGACCGGACTCGCTCGCGCGCTCGTTGTGCATCGCGAGCGGCAAGGGCGGCACGGGCAAGTCGGTCGTGACCGCATCGCTCGCCGCGCTGCTGGCCGAGTCGCAGCGCGTGCTCGTCGTCGACGCGGATCTCGGTGTGGGCAACGCGCACATCCTGCAGGACGTCTCGCCGCAGCACTCGCTCGTCGATCTCGTCGAAGGACGCGCGAGCGCGCGCGAGGTGCTCGTGCACTGCGGACGCAACCTCGACCTCCTCGCTGCGGGGAGCGGCGTTTCGCACGTCGCCGCGCTCGAACCGTGGGAGATGTCGCTCGTGGCCGGCGCGGTCAGCGAACTCGAGCGCGATTACGACTGGGTCCTCGTGGACTCCGGCGCGGGGATTTCGGCGCAGACCGTTGCTCTCGCGGCGGCGTGTGATCGCGTGCTGCTCGTCACCACGCCCGACGTCACCGCGCTGACCGACGCGTATGCGTTCCTGAAGGTCCTCGTCCAGCGCGATCCGAGCGCGACGCCGTGCTTCGTCGTGAACCGCGCGATGTCGCAGGCCGAGGCACAGGAGATCGCGGAACGGTTGCGCGGTGCCGCGCGCAAGTTCCTGGCGCGCGAGGTGGTCTGCCTGGGCTGGTTGCCCGATGACCGCGCCGTGACGCGCTGCGTGAACGCACGCACGCCGGTCGTGCGGCGAGAGCCCGCGGCACCCTTCGCGGTGGGCCTGCGCGAACTGGCAGCCCTTCTCGCGGGCGACGTGTCGACGGGGCCCGCGATCGGGCTCGGTGGGCGGCTCTCACGACTCGCTTGCGGGGAATGAGAACGCACGCGGGGAGCGAGTGGACGCGCACTCGGATCCGAGTGGCGCCACATCCAGGGAGCGTCACCGGTGAGCTCTCCAAGGGCTCGAACGCTCTAGTTTCCGGCCTTTTCCCTGCGACCGAGCAGGGATCCGAGCGTCCTCGTCCGGGAGGGACGCGATGCGACGTCATGGCTCGGATGCACCGGTGTGGTTCTTCAACGGTCTTTTGCTCTTCGGCGCGGCGCTGGGCGCGCGTCACCCGGCTGCGCCCGAGGCCATCCGCCCATCCGGCGCGGTGGGAGGGGGCGAGGTCGCGCGGGATGCGAACCGCGCGCGCGCCGACCCCGATGCGATGGCGGCGCGCGAGCTGCGCGCGCTGCCCGGGATCGGTTCGGCTCGGGCGTTCGCGATCGCGCAGGCTCGCTGGCGTGGATTGCGTGGGGGACCCGCGGCCTGGACGTCGATCGCGGGCATCGGCGATGCGACGGCCGCGGCCGCGGAGGCGGCGCTCTCGGGCGCGGCGATGGAGCCTCCGTCCGAACGCGCGTACACTCGGCGGGAGTCACCGTGACCGCACGACCTTTGGATCCCCGATCGCCCGTCTCTGCCTCGGACGCGGGCCCGCGCGGTGCGGCCGCCCTCCCGGCCCCGCGGACGGGCGTGCCGCCGCCGCTCGCGCTGGTGGACGTGGACTCCGCGGTGCGGCCCGCGCTGCAGGAAGATCGCGCCGGCGGCGACCTGACTTCGGCGCACGCGGTTCCCGATGACGCGCGCGCGGTCGCCACGCTGCTCACGAAATCGGACGGCGTCGCCGCGGGCTTGGCCGTCTTCGCGCGCGTGTTCGAGTTGTGCGACCCGAGCGCGAAGGTCGTGATCCTGGGCCGCGACGGAGCGCGCATCACGCGCGGTGACGTGCTCGTGCGCGTCGAGGGAACCGCGCGCGCGCTCCTGACTGCCGAGCGCACCGCCCTGAACTTCGTGCAGCGTATGTCGGGCATCGCGACGCTGACGGCGCGCTACGTGGCGCTCGCGAGAGACGCGGGGATGAGTCCGCCGCGCGTGCTCGACACGCGCAAGACCACGCCGAACCTGCGCACGCTCGAGAAGTACGCCGTGCGCTGTGGCGGCGGCGAGAACCACCGCTTCGGCCTCTTCGACGAAGTCATGGTGAAGGAGAATCACATCGAGCTCGCCGGCCGTCCGATCCAGGAAGTGCTCGCCGACCTGCGGCGCGCCGTCGGGCCCGGCGTGCGGATCACGAGCGAAGCGCGGGACGAACGCGAGGCACGCGCGGGCGTCGACGGCGGTGCGGATGTCGTGCTGCTCGACAACATGACGCCGGCCGAGATGGCGCGCCTCGCTCCGATCCTGCGCGCGCGCGCGGCGGAGCGCGGCCGTCCCGTGGAGTTGGAAGCGTCGGGCGGCATCGACGAGCACACGATCGCCGACGTGGCGCGTTCGGGAGTGGACCGCATCTCCGTGGGAGCGCTGACGCATTCGGCGCCAGCGCTCGATTTGTCCCTGGACCTCCTGCCGCTCCCGCGATGACGCAGAAGGGCGCCGACCGACCTCACGAGCTCCGGCTCGATCTGCCCGCGGCGCACAGCGCCGAGCGGATGGCGCGCGGCGTCATGAGGCAATTCGCGGAGCGCGAGCGCGTGCCCGCGGCCGAGATCGACACGCTCGAGTTCGTCGCCGGCGAGTTGCTCACGAACGCCGTGGATCACGGCGGCGGCGAGCGCGCGCTGCGCGAGGAGGACCTGCGCTCGCGCGTCCGCATGTCGCTCGTGCTCGTGGTACGCCAAGGCGGCTGGACTCTGCGCGTCGGCGACCAGGGCGGCGCGGATCCGGCCGAGCTGCGCGCGCGCTTGAAGCCCGACGCGGAGCCCGATCTGGACGACGATCGCGGCCGCGGGTTCTTCCTCCTGGCGCAGATGGTGGACTCACTCGACGTCGAGCGCAGCGCGGACGGACTGGGCGTCGAGTTCGTCGCGGTCCGAACGTACGAGCAGAGCTGAGGCGCGCGTGGACTTCCTGCGCACCCTGGTCGCCCGCTTGCGGGTCGTGCACCCCGTGGTCGGGATCGCGCTCGTCGCCGCATGGATGGCGCTGATCTGGATGCTCTCCTCGCAGCCTCCGACGAACATCTCGAAGGGCTCGCCGACGGGGGCCTGGATCTCGAACCTGGCGCACGGGCCCGAGTTCGCGGGTCTCGCGCTGTGGCTCGCGCTGGCGGCGCGCCGCGCAGGAGCGAGCGTGGCACCGACCGCTCGCGCCGCGTTCTGGATCGTGGCGTTCTGCGTGATCTACGCGGTCGTCGACGAACTGCACCAATCGACGGTGCCCGGCCGCGACGCATCGGTCTTCGACATCCTCACCGACTTGTGCGGCGCGATCGCGGCCGTCAGCGTGCTGCGCGCGACCGGCGACAAGCGGAAGTTCAGGCGCGCCATCCTGCTCGGAATCGCGGCGTGTATCGCCGCGGCGGGTCTCGCTACCTTCGTGCCGCGCATGGCACCGGAGATCACCTGGCTGTGAAGGACGAAACGACGACGAACGACGCCGCGAACTCCTGGCGCTCACCGCTCTCGGAGCGCTACGCGAGCCCGGCGATGCTCCAGAACTTCTCGGAGCGCGCGAAGATCACGCGTTGGCGTCGGCTGTGGATCGCGCTGGCCGAGTGCGAGCGCGAACTCGGCCTGGCGATCACGAAGGAGCAGATCGCGGAGCTCGAGGCGCACGTCGACGACATCGACCTCGCCGCCGCCGCGCGCTACGAGCGCGAGCTGCGCCACGACGTCATGGCGCAGATCCACGCCTGGGGCGATCTGTGTCCGACCGCGCGACCGATCGTGCACCTGGGTGCCACGTCGTGCTACGTGACCGACAACGCCGACCTGCTCGCGATCCGCGAGGGCCTCGGGCTGGTCAAGACGAAGCTCGTCAACGTGATCGCGGCGCTATCGACCTTTGCGCGCACGCATCGCGCGCTGCCGACGCTGGGTTGGACGCACTTCCAGCCGGCGCAGGCGACGACCGTCGGGAAACGGGCGACGCTCTGGATCCAGGACCTCGTGCACGATCTCGAGGACCTCGAACACGCCGAGCGCACGCTGCGATTCCGCGGCGCGAAGGGCACGACCGGAACGCAGGCGTCGTTCCTCGAGCTCTTCGGCGGCGACCACCAAAAGGTGCGCGACCTCGACGCGCGCGTGACGGCGCGCTTCGGTTTCGAGCGCTCGTTCGGCGTCACCGGGCAGACGTATCCGCGTCAGGCCGACTTCCGCGTCCTGCAGGTGCTGTCGTCGATCGCCCAGAGCGCGCACAAGTTCGCGACCGACTTGCGCCTGCTCGCCAGCCGCAAGGAGATCGAGGAACCGTTCGAAACGCGCCAGGTCGGCTCGTCGGCGATGCCATGGAAGCGCAACCCGATGCGATCCGAGCGCATCTGCTCGCTCGGGCGCTACGTGATCTCGGCGCTCGACAACGCCGCGCACACGGCGGCGAACCAGTGGCTCGAGCGCACGCTGGACGATTCCGCGAATCGGCGCATCGTGATCGCGGAGATGTTCCTGGCGACCGACGCGCTGCTGATCCTCCAACTCGACGTCGCGCGCGGTCTCGTCGTGCGCCCGCACGTCATCGCCAAGAACCTGGCGGCCGAGATGCCCTTCCTGGCCTCCGAACACGTGATGATGGAGGCCGTGCAGGCCGGCGCCGACCGTCAGGACGTGCACGAGTCCATCCGACGCGCGAGCCGGACGGCGTCCGAAGCGATCCTCGCGGGCCAGGAGAATCCGCTGCGCGAGCTCCTGTCCGAGGATCCTGTGCTCGGCCGCCTGGCGAGCCGCCTGGACACTCTGCTCGACCCGATCCGCTACGTCGGTCGCGCGCCCGAACAGGTGGACGAGTTCCTGGCGGCGGAGGTCGATCCGATCCTCGAACGCCACGCCGCGCTGCTCGGCGCGCGAGCGGATGTCCGCGTCTGAAAACCAGCAGCCCGCTGAACAAGTCGGGCCGCCAGGGAAAGGATCGAGCTCACGTGCAATCGGATCCGCACGGCGCCGATCCGCCGGTGCGTCGACCGTGAGCACTCCGCGGGGACCGCGCCGCCGGACCAGGCACGCGTTTTCAGCCGGGTCTTGATCCGCGCTTTCGCGTTTCTCTTTCGGAGTCCCTATCTTTCGATTCGGCGGGTGGACCTCTTCTCCCGGTTCCGCGCCGTCCCTCCCCGTTCGCGACGACCGACTCGCGCGCTGATCCGGAAACGGCTTCCAGATCCTGAGTGAAACGGGGTTGGGGCGCCGGAGCCAGCATCCCATTCCTGATGTACGTTTCCGCTGAGGTCTCTCGGCCCTCTGGTCGAAACCCAAGCTGTCCCCGCGGGAGTTCCCCGCCCAGGGGGACGAGGTCGGTAGTGTTGACCCAACCCGGGATCCCCAACGAATTCACGCTGTCCACGGCCTGCTACGGGTCGCGGCTCAAGACCATCGAGGACCAGGCCTTCGCCGCGGTCGCGATGGGCTTTCGTCGCATCGAGCTCGGTCTCTTGGACGCTCCCGTCAAGCTGAACGGCTTCGAGGACTCGCGGCGCGAGACCGGCATCTCCGTCCGCTCGATCGTGACCGGATGCCTCGATCCGCGTTCGGAGCACATGTCGGGCACGAAGCTCGGCTCGCTGTCCGAGGACCAGCGCGAGATGGCGGTCAACTCCCTGCGCCGACACGTAAGGCTCGCCCAGCGCTACCAGTGCCCCATCGTGATCGTGCGCGGCTGCGAGGTCGAGGACAAAGCCCTGCACGAGGAGTCCGATCGCCTGCGCGGCCGTCTCGTCCGCGAGGGGCCGACCGACGAGGCGAAGGAAGCCGTCCGCGACCTGGTCGGGCGCGTGCAACGCCGCGGGCAGCGCCAGGTCGAGCACTTGTGCCGCTCGCTCCACACGGTGATGGGCGAGTACCCCGAGACGAAGGTCGCGATCGAGCCCGGCGACAGCTTCCTCGACCTCCTGAACTTCCAGGCCGTGGGCTGGGTCCTCGACGACCTCGAACGCCGCGGGCTCGCGTACTGGCACGACACGGGACGGATCCACCTGCGCGAGCGCGCCGGTTTGCCGACCCAAGGCCAGTGGCTCGATTCCTACGCGCCGCGGATGATCGGCGTGCACCTACAGGACGCCGCCGAGGGCTTGACCGAGATGCCGCCCGGCTCGGGTCAGGTCGACTTCAAGCTCGTGTCCAACTACCTGCCGGGCAATGCCGAGCGCGTGCTCGAGATCAATCCGCGGCACGGTCGCGCGGAGATCTTGGCCGCGGTGCAGTACCTGGTCGCCGCGCGCTTCTGAGC
>Ga0105044_10002852_pt1 | contig 23659 bp, 26 predicted proteins | sample MAT01_FD_78092 | JGI IMG/M metagenome (GOLD analysis project Ga0105044, IMG submission 78092) | Freshwater microbial communities from Lake Fryxell liftoff mats and glacier meltwater in Antarctica - MAT-01 | ecosystem: Environmental > Aquatic > Freshwater > Ice > Liftoff microbial mat | place...
CCGGGGCGGAAAACGCCGAGCGGGTTCTGCTGACCGGGACCGACGACGACCCGTATTTCAAGCGCAAGGCCGCCCAGTTCGACCGGGTTCTGGTCGATGCCCCCTGCTCCGGCACTGGCGCGTGGCGGCGTCATCCCGAGGCCAAATGGGGCGTGCCGGTCGATCTGAAGCGGCTGACGGCGTTGCAGGATTCGATCCTGACGCGGGCGGCGAAGATGCTGAAGCGCGGCGGGCGGCTGGTTTATGCCACCTGCTCGATGCTGCCGGCGGAGAATGCAGAGCGGGCCGACGCGTTTCTGGCGGCGCATCCTGGCTTCAAACGGGTCGATGCGGCGGACGCATGGGGCAAGGCAATGATCCCCGCGCCCTATCCGGGCCGTGACCGCGCCATGCTGCAGCTCACGCCCTTCCAGCATGGCACTGACGGGTTCTTCACGGCGATCTTCGAGCGGACCTCCTAGCGCCAGCTCGATACGCCGAAGCGGATGAGGAGGTCGCCGGAGATGGGCCCGATGAGGCGACCGCGGCCGCGATAGCTGATCGCCGCGCCGAGGATACGGCCCTCGCGGGTGCGCGCCTGCACGCGGCGGGCGATGTGGGCGAGGCGATCCCAGATGGCCTCAGCCCCCTCCTCCAGCGCGGGGACCGGAAGGCGGGCGAGCGATGCGGCCTCGGCGGGTGCAGTGGTGCCGACGGGAACCAGCACGGCGGCGGTATCGAGCGCCGGGCCGGTGGCGACCGACAGGCTGGCATCAATCGGTCCGGTCAGGCTGGCTGCCAGATCCCAAAGCTTGCCGGCGGCGCCAAGGGCGGCGGGAAGGCTGAAATCCGGCGCGAGATGGACGTGCAGCGTGTCGCCGGCATCGACGACACACCAATCCAGCCCTGCCGCATTTTCGGCGAAACCGGGAAGGCCGGAGATCCTGGCCTCGGCGCTGGCATAAACCGTTTCGCCGCCGGCCAGGGAACGCTGAAAGACCATGGCGTCACCTTCGCAGTCGCGATTGCACCGTCAAGCCCGCGCTGACATAAGCCGCGCATGTCCCCCCAAGACCCCATCGTCACGACCGGCACCGATCGCACGATTGCTGCCGAAGACTGCCCCGACATGCCGACCCTGCGCGGTCAGATCGACCGCGTCGACCGCGCTCTGCTGGCGCTGATCGGCGAACGCACGACCTATATCGCCCGCGCCGCCGTGCTGAAGGGCGACCGCGATACGGTGCATGACAGCCAGCGCATCGAGGATGTCGTCGCCAAGGTGAAGGCCAATGCGCCGGCCAATGGCGTGCCGCCGGCTTTGGCCGAAGCGGTGTGGCGCGAGCTGATCGCCCGGTCGATCGCGTTTGAGTTCGACGAGTTCGACGCGAAGGTTTGAGATGTTAGCGGGAGGTGCCGTCTGCCAGCCCCCTTCCGGCCGTTGGCCACCTTCCCCCGTAGGGGGGAGGCCCAAGTTCCGAACGACCGAGCCTTTGGTGTTAGTGCTTGGCGGCGAGTTCGGTTTCGATGTCGACGCAGACGTCTTTGAAGGCGTTGGCCAGGCGGGCGAGCGCGGCGGCGCGGGCTGAGGCGTCGGTGAAGTTGGCGAGTTCGACTTCGGCGGCGGCTTCGGCGGCTTCCCAGGCACCGATGCCCCGCGCTGCGCCCTTGATGCCGTGGGCGGTGTCTTTCCAGATCTTGGCGTTGTCGGCTTCGGCCAGCACACCGATCAGTTGCGCGACCTGGCCCCGGAACAGGCGCAGGACCTCGTGGATCAGGTCGTGATCTCCGGCGGTGTAGGCGTCGAGATGATGGAAATCGATGGCGCGCGCTTGAGCAGCGGACATGGCGAAGGGCTCCTTGGCAGGAACCTTAGCCCTTGAACTGCTTAAACGCCGTTAACGACGGTGTGACGTGTTGATGAACATGGCCTCAGACCGAAACAATCTGGCGGCCGCCCTCGGTGATGCGGCAGACGAGCCAATCGGGTTTGATCGGGTTTTCGAACCACGGCTTCGACCAGCCATTGGCGAGGCAGGCGCGGATGATTCTGGGATCGACCGCCTGGCCCTCGTCATCGAAGAGCGGCAGCTTTCCGCCCGGCTGCGCGAGGGCGCGCTTCAAATAACTTTTCTGAGCGGCCGTGGGCGCCCACAGCGCCCGGCCTTCGTCCATCGCCGACATCATAGCCCCACCGATCGAAAGTCCGGCGGTCTTGTGCCGCCGCAATTAACCCCAACGATCTCATACTCGTGTTAAGATTGACTCAAGGTGAGGGACTCGGCAACGGCTGAGTCGCGGAGCGGCGCATGGAATTGAAAGACGTGTCTTCGATGCACATCCCGACCCAAGCTGGGCCTGCTCTCGCAGAACCCGGACAGCAGGGTGCGGCCTTCGCCGAAGAATTCCCGGAAGGCCAGCGCCGCTATCAAATGCGCCAGCCAGGCAACCGCACTTACGTCGCTGCGGCCATTGTCAGCGCGTTCTGGATTGGATCGGCCGCAGCGTTCTCGTTCGGCTGGTTGGGGATCGAGGGCGTCATGGCGCTCAACTGGCCCTCGCTCGCCGGACTTTTGTTTGTTGCCGTCTTCCCGGTCACCTTTGTCTGGTTCGCGGCCTTCCTGTCGCAGCGCGCCGGCGGGCTACGGCTCGCCAGCGAAGATCTGATGCAGATCGCCGCGCGTCTGACCGAGCCTGAAGGTCATGCCGGTCGTGAAATCACACGGATCGGCCGCGCGGTGCGGCGTGAAGTCGACGCACTGAATACCGGGCTTGAGGGTGCTCTGCTGCGGGTGCGCTCGCTGGAGAGCGCGATTGCCGAGCGGCTGGGCGCGGTTGAGGAAACCGCGCGCAATCTGGAAGAGCGCGGCGATGCGCTGCGCGCGGCTCTGCGTGAAGAGCGCGAAAGTCTGGCGAGCGTCGCCCATAGTCTCTCCGCCGACAGCGACCGGATGGGCGAGCATCTGAAACAGCGCGCAACCGCGCTGCGCGATACCGCGCGCGCGACCGCAGCCGAGATGGCGGCGGCGCAGGAGGCTGTAGACGGCAGGATCGCCGCGCTTGGCGAGCATCTGCGCGAGGCGGCGCAAGCGGCGCAAACCAATGCGGGGCTGGCCGACCGGGGGGCGGCATCGCTGCTGACGGCGGCGGATGCGCTGGACGGGCGGCTGGAGGCCTATTTGCAACGCGGCGAGCGTCAGCGCAGCGCGCTGAACGAGGCCGTGAACGCACTCAAGGGCGAAACACAGGCGCTGGAAGCCGCGCTGGGACGCAATCTCGATGCGCTGGGCGGGATGGGCCAATCTCTTTCCGAACAGACGCGCCGGGCCGATCAGGTGGCGAGCGATATTGCCCGGCGCGGCGAAGCGGCCTCCGGCTTTCTCGGGGCGCGGGCCGACGCCATCGTCTCGGCCTTCTCCAGCCAGGTCGACAAGCTGGAAGGCACGGCGAGCGCCGCCGAGGCGCGGCTCAAATCGGCCGGCATGGCGGCTGAACTTGCGGCCGAGCGAGTTCGCACGACATTCGAGCTCGCCTCGCAGGGCGCAACACAGGCAGCAGAGCAGACCGGCGATGCGGCGGCTTCCGCCATGACGGCGATGAGCGCGGCGCTGGAAACATTGAATGTGCGCACCGGCGAGGCCCGCGAGGCTGCGTCGCGCGCGCTGGCCGAGCTGAAGGCAGAGGCCGAGGCCCTGCCTGCGATGCTGGTCGAGCGGATCAAGGCAATCCGCGCCGAGGAGCTGGCGCAGCTCACCGCGCCGCCGCAGATAGAGGCGCTGCCTGCACCGGATGCGGTTGCATCGGAGGCCGCGCTGCCTGCGCCTGACAGCCAAGGCAAGCCGGAGTGGTTCGGGTTTGCCCGGCGGCTCGCGAGCAAGATCCGCCGCGAGCCCGATGAGGGTCAGGGCGGCGATTGGCGGCTCGCGACGGCGCTCGCCAATGTCGACGACCGGGACATGCCGCGCGCGGCGACGACGCGGCAGGCTCCGCCGGCCAAGCAGCAGGTGGATCTGCATGCCGAAGCCCTGCATGTGGTTGAGAAGCTTCAGGCGCTCGCCATCGATCTCGACCGGGCGCTGGGCGATGACCCTGCCCCGGATATGTGGCGGCGTTACATCAACGGCGAGCGCAGTGTTTTTACACGGCGTCTCGTCGCCTCAATCGGGCGCGATGGCGCCGACCGCATCGCGCAGCGCTATGCCCATGACACGGAATTCCGTCACCACGCCGAGCGTTATATGACCGAGTTCGAAGGTCTGCTAGACGATGCTGCGTCGCGTGATCGCGACCAGATTCTGGTCGAGACGTTCCTGACCTCACAGACTGGGCGGCTGTATCTGTTGGTGGCGGCGGCGACGGGGCGGCTTTAGCCCGCCGTTACGCGGTTGAGCCAGGCGATGAGGTTGGCGACGACCTCATCCTTATTCGTCTCGTTGAACATCTCGTGCCGGCCGCCGGGATAGAATTGCGTCTCGACGTTTTTCACGCCGGTCTCGCGATAGCGATCGGCCAACAGATTGGCGAGCGTCAGCTTAGCGTTGAGCGGATCGTCCTCGCCGGAGAGCACGAGGATCGGGAGACCGGAGCGCACGCTTGCGGGTGCTATGGTGCGCGCCGCGCCGGCGAAGATGCTCGCCAACCCGGCGGGGTTCACGGTGAAGCCGCAGAGCTTGTCGGCGATGTATTTGTCGACCTCGGCATTGTCGCGGCTCAGCCAGTCGAATGGCGTGCGGGCCGGCTGGAACGGCGCGTTAAAGGCCTCATCCAGCTTCACTGCCGACAGATCGGCCATCTCCGCCGCAAGCATATCGAGCGCCGACGAGCCGGAGAGGACGAGGCCATCGATCTCAGTGCTGCGATCAAGCGCAAAATACTGCGCCGCGAACGAGCCCATCGAATGGCCGAGCAGAATCACCGGCAGGCCGGGATGCTCCTCGCGCGCCGCCGCCATGACGATACCGAGATCGTCAACGACACCGTCGAAACCGGCAGGGCCAAAATCGCCTAATGACCCGGCATTAGGTGCGGTCGCGCCGTGGCCGCGATGATCGTTGGCGTAGACCGCATAGCCGGCTGCCACCAGTTTGGCGGCGAGCGGGGCATAGCGAAGAGCGTGCTCGCCCATGCCGTGCGCGATCTGCAAGATGGCGCGGGGCCGCACCGCCGGCCAGCGCCATGCGGCGAGCGAAATGCCGTCGAACGCCTGTATGCGAAAGGCGGCGGGGGCCACTTATTCCTCGACGTAGCGTTTGCGGTCGTAGGCGCCTTCCTTCAGCACCCACTGAACAGACTGATTCAAGACCTTGCCGAGCGCCGTATCGAAGGCGACGACGACGTCGGGAACCTTGTCGCTGGCGGACTGGACGTTGGCCGAGACGGTCGTCGACGCGATAATGCCGCCGCTCGACTGGCGCACCATCTTCAGCACCAGCCGTACCATGACACTCGTGCCGCCGGCACCGTCGGACGATGCTTCGAACTCGCGCAGTTCGGAGGAGAGGATGTAATCGCCCGTCAAGCCGATCGAGCGGCGGCCGACGCCGACGATCTTGCCGGAATTCTCGAACGACTCGACCATCAGCGTCTGCACCAGCGCCGGTGCGCGGTCTGTCCACTTCACGCCGGGGAAATACTGGACCTCAAGCTGGACCGGGCGGATGGCGATGCGGTCGGTATTGATGGCGTTGGGGGTTGTTGGCTCTTCGACGATGAGCTGCCAATCGACTGAGGGCGCGGTGCCGTCAAACGTGCTCTTGGGCGACAGATCGAAGAGTTGCGGCGGGTCGGAGCCCAGAAGGCCGCACCCGCTCAATGTCAGTGCTGCGGCGAAGGCGAGGAAGAGGCGTTTCGACATTATTTGCCGCCCTTATATTCCGGCGCGTCGGTGCCGGTCAGGAAGCCGCCCGGGTCGCTTTCGATTTTGGAAAAGGTGCGTTCCAGCGTGGCGGTCAACTGTCGCGCTTCCTGGATGAAAGCGGTAAACGCGGTGAGGCCGCCGCGCGCAAAATCGCGGAAGGCAGGGCGGATGTCGGAGATCATCTTGTCTAGGTCGCCGGCGACTTCGGCGATATTCGCGCCGGCATTCTTCACCGCCGAAAGGGCCGGGCCGATCTGCTGGCTGGTGTCGGCGATCAGCTTGTCGAGATTGATAGTGATGTCGTCGAGGCGGGCCGAGGCGCTTTCGATCTTCTCCATGACCGTGTCGAGCCGGGCGGAGAATTTTTGTGCATTTTCCAAGGTCTCCGCAACGGCGGCGCGGTTTTTGTCTGAGAGCAGCGCATTGCCGCGCGCCAGGAGACTGGCCGCCGAGGCGAGCAGGTTGGGCGCGGTCTCGGTGATCTGCTGGATGCCGGTGAGCCGGGCCGGGATAATGGCGTATTCCTGTTCCGGTTCGGGGACGCGCGCCTTGCTGGCGGGGGACCCGCCCGTCAACTGCACGATGCCGACGCCGGTGAGGATGCCGCTATCGATCGAGGCCTCGGTATCTTCCTTGACCGGCGTGTCGGCGGTGAGGCGGACGAGGACCCGGACACGGCGGGGATCGTCGACATCCAGGCGCACATCTGTGACTTCGCCCACCTTGATCCCGCTATATCGGACTTCCGAGGCGACGCCGAGGCCCGAGACGCCGCCTTCAAAGACAATCGCGTAATCGTCGTAGCGCCGCTCGAAACTGAACTGCCCCAGCCACACGAGGAACACAAACGCGCCGAGCACGGTCGCGAGCGTGAAGGCGCCGATCAGGACGTGGTTGGCTTTGATTTCCATATTAGCCTGCTACCTTATCCTTACCGCGCTCGGTGTCCCAAGCGGCCGTTGCCGCCCGGGCGCGCGGTCCGTGGAAGTATTCGCGAATCCACGGATGATCCTGTTTCAGCATGTCTTCCATCGTGCCCGTCACCAAGACACGCTTCTCCGCCAAGACGGCGATCCGGTCGCAGATCGCGTGCAGGCTGTCCAGATCGTGCGTCACCATGAAGACGGTAAGGCCCATGGTCTGCTTAAGCTGCAGAATGAGCTGGTCGAAGGCTGCCGCGCCGATCGGGTCGAGGCCGGCGGTCGGCTCGTCGAGGAAGACGATCTCTGGATCGAGCGCGAGCGCGCGGGCAAGACCGGCGCGTTTTTTCATGCCGCCGGAAAGTTCCGAGGGAAATTTCGGCCCCGCCTCCGGGGCGAGACCGACCAAACCGATCTTGACCGCTGAAATCTGGTCCATCAGGTCATTGGGCAGGCGGAGATGTTCGCGCATCGGGACTTCGATGTTCTGCGCGACGGTCAGTCCCGAGAACAGCGCGCCTTCCTGGAAGAGGACGCCCCAGCGCTGCTCCAGCGCCTGGCGATCGTCGGCGCTCAGGCTGCCGATCTTTTCGCCGAACACGGTGATCTCGCCGGCGGCCGGCGTGAGTAACCCGACAATCGAGCGCAGCAGCACCGATTTTCCGGTGCCCGAGCCGCCGACAATTCCGATCACTTCGCCGCGATAGACGTCGAGATCGAGGTTCTCGTGGATGACCTGCTTTCCGAACTGGTTCCTGAGGCCGCGGACCTCGATGATCTTCTCGCGTGTCTCACCGGACATGGTCACCAGCCCAGATTGATGAAGAGGATGGAAAAGATCGCGTCGGCGATGATGACGACGAAGATACCTTCGACCACCGATTGCGTTGTGCGCTGACCTACGGATTCCGCACTGCCCGACACACGCATCCCTTCAAAGCATCCGATGGCGCCGATCAGGAAGGCGAAGACCGGAGCCTTCACGATACCGACCCAGAAATGCCTCGGCTCAACCACCTGCTGCAGGCGCTCGACATACATGACAGGCGAGATGTCGAGCGAGAGGACAGCGACCACGCCGCCGCCTACCAAACCTGCCAGCCCCGACAGAAAGCCGAGCAGCGGCAGCGAAATCACCAGCGCCAGGATGCGCGGCACAATGAGCATCTCGACCGGATCGAGGCCGAGCGTGCGCATGGCATCGATCTCCTCGCGGATTTTCATTGAACCGATCTGCGCGGTGAAGGCGCTGCCCGAACGGCCGGCGACGAGAATGGCGGTGAGCAGAATGCCGATTTCGCGCAGGAAGGAGATACCGATGAGATCGACGGTGAAAATCGCCGCGCCGAATTTCTGAAGCTGCTCCGAGCCCTGATAGGCGAGCACCGCACCGATCAGGAACGACATCAGCATGACGATCGGCACCGCGTTGAGGCCGATCTCCTCGATATGGTGGACGAGCGAGGTGAACCGCAGGCGTTTCGGTTTCACGGCCGTGCGCGCAAACGTGTAGATGACGAGACCCATGAAGCCGACGGCATCGCGCGCGCCATCCTTGAGGTGCAGGATTGCCCGCCCGGCCCGGTCGAGCATGACGATGAGCGGGCTTGGCGCGCGCGGGCGGCGCTTGTCGGGCTTGGGCTCGGCCTTTTGGACCGCGTCGAGGAGCGACATCTGGTCGTCCGACCCGCCGTCCAGGGTGACCTTGGCGCCGGCCTCCTCTGCGGCGGCGCGGGTACGGTCAAGCAGCCAGGCGCCGGTGGTGTCGAAACGGCCAAGGCCCGAAAGGTCGAAGGTGACGGAGCCCTTGGAAAAATCCAGCGCCGTCAACTGCTTGTCGAGTTTCAGCGCATGGGTGATGTTCCAGTCGCCGGTGAGCGCCAGAACGCCGCCTTCCAGCCGGGCGGCAGCGACGGGCGACCCTTGGGGGTCTGAAGGCGCGGCGCGGATCATCTAGGCCGGAGGTGACAGGCTGTGCGGCACAGCGTCAAGGCCGCACAGCGGCGCTTGACGAACAGGCTTAAGCGGTCGAACTGAAAGGCGTGCTGCGCCGTTTCACCTTTCCGCTCCGTATCCTGCCCTACGTCGCGGTGCTGGCCTGCGCGGCGCTTGTCGTGTTCGACCCGGCAAAGGTGCTCTCGCTCGCCCGTGACCGGATTTTCGATGCTTATCAGCGCCTTTCGCCGCGGGAATACGTCGATCCGGCGACCAAGGGGCTGCCCGGCGTGCTCTATGTCGATATCGACGATTCCAGCCTTGCGACGCTCGGCCAGTGGCCCTGGCCGCGCACCCTGCTCGCGACGCTGATCGACAAGCTGAACGCCGCCGGAGCCAAGGTGGTGGTTTTCGATATCGTGTTCGCCGAAGCCGACCGCACCTCGCCGAGCGAGGTAACGCGGAACTGGCCGAAAGGTGAGCCCTATGATTCGGCCCGTATCGCGCTCGCCGCCCTGCCCTCTAACGACCAGACGCTGGCCGCTTCGATGCGTGAAGCGACGACCGTCACCGGCTTCGTGCTGGGCGAGGCGAGCAGCGCAAGGCCGCCCGAGCTCAAACAGGGGATTGCTGTCGCCGGCAATCTCAAGCCCGCCGATTTCGTGCCGCCCTATGAAGGCGGTTCCGCGCCGATCTGGCTGCTGGAGGATGCCGCCAAGGGCAATGGTTCGCTGAACGTCGTGCCCGACGGCGACGGCATCATCCGGCAGGTGCCGATGCTCGTCTCGCTCAACGGCACCGTCTATCCCTCCGCGATGGTCGAGGCGCTTCGGCTCGCCGCAACGCCGACCAATCTGGCGGTCAAGACCAGCGGTGCGTCGGGTGAGGCGGCGTTCGGCGCTTCGACCGGCATCGTCGCGGTGAAGGCCGGCAAGTTCGTTGTGAATTCGACCGCAAACGGATCGCTCTATCTGCACTTCACATCGCATAACCCTCGCCGGAAGCTGAGCGCAGCGTCGATCATCGACGGCTCCGCCGATCTGTCACGCATCAAAGGCGCAATCGTCTGGATCGGCACCAGCGCGGCGGGACTGAAAGATTTACGCACGACGCCACTGGAGCCCGCCGCCGTCGGCGTCGAAATCCAGGTGCAGGCGACCGAGACAGCGCTTTTGGGCGTCGGGTTAATGCGGCCCGACTTCGCGCGCGGGGCCGAGCTTGTCTTCGTCGTCGGCCTCGGTTTGCTGATCGCCTTTCTCTCGCTCAGGGCCAGCGCCTACTGGATCGGCGCGCTGGCGGCGGCGGCGGCGTTCGGCGCGGCGGGCGTTTCGTGGTGGGCGTTCGCGTCGCAAAGCTGGTTGCTCGATCCCGTCGGTCCGTCCATCGCTGGTTTTGTGGCGTTCCTCGTCGGCGCGCTGGTCCGTTTCAGCGAGACGGAGGGCGAGCGCAGCCATATCCGCCGCGCTTTCTCACAATATCTCTCAGAGGATGTGGTGCGGAAGATCGCCTCGGCGCCAGGCCAGTTGAAGCTGGGCGGCGAGGCGCGCAACATGACGATCATGTTCTGCGACCTGCGCGGCTTCACCAGCATCGCCGAGCGCTACAAGGCCGACCCTGAGGCGCTGACCGCGCTCATCAACCGGATCCTGACGCCGCTGAGCCGTGCGGTGATCGACCATGACGGCACCATCGACAAATATATGGGCGACTGTGTGATGGCATTCTGGAACGCCCCGTTGGACGACCCGGACCACGCCGCCAATGCCTCGGCCTGCGCGCTCACCATGTTGCGTGCGATGGACACGCTGAATGCTGAGTTGCTCGCCGAACGGGCCGATGCACCGCATATCCGGGTCGGCATCGGCATCAACACCGGCCAAGTTGTGGTGGGCAATATGGGCTCGGATTTGCGCTTCGACTATTCGGTTCTGGGCGATGCCGCAAACCTGGCGGCTCGCGTGCAGACCTACTCCGCCAATTATGGCGTCGATATCGTGGTCGCCGAAGATACCGCGAGCGCCGCGCCACATTTCGGCTGGCTGCGCGCCGACAAGATCGCTGTGAAGGGCAAGTCGCACGCCGCCGACGTGTTCGTGCTGGCCGGGGATAGCGGCCTCGCCGGCACCGAGATGTTCCGGGCCGTAAAAGCCGCCCATGCCCGCCTTTTTGCCGCGATGCTCTGGCGCGATTGGGATACGGCAGAAAGAGAGGCGATCGATCTTGCAACCTGGAGCCCGCTGGGCTCGACGCTCTACAACCTCCATCTCAAGCGCATCGCCCATTGGCGCGAGACCCCGCCAGCTGAGGGCTGGGAAGGCGAATGGCTGGCCGAGTCGAAGTGATCGACACGAATCGGCCGCATCTCTACCTATTCTGTCATCATGGCATCGCTGCGCATTCCCCTGTTGGTCTTTGTCCTCGCGCTATCGCTGGCCGCGCCTGTGGCGGCGCAGTCCCACGCGGGGACGGAGAGCGACCCGGCCGTCGATCAGGCCGGCTCATCGGGCGGGGCCTATGATGCCTTCCTCAATGGCCGTTACGAGGAAGCCATCGCGATCTGGCTGCCGCTCGCCAATAACGGCGACGCTGCGGCCCAGTTCAACATGGGAGTTATGTACGCCAACGGCCTCGGCGTCGATCGCGACATGGGCGTTGCGATGGACTGGTGGGAAAACGCGGCGCGGCAGCTCCATGTCCGCTCGGCCCATAATCTGGCGCTCGCGATGCTGGCCGGTGAACCCCATGACGGCGCGCGTGAAGACCAGGAGACCGACTACACGGCCGTGCTGCGCTACCTGAAGATCGGCTCGGATGCCGGTTATCCCAATTCCGAATACACGCTCGGTAAGCTTTACGCCGAGGGGGTGGGCGTCGAGCAGGACAAGCGCCGCGCCGCCGAGCTTTTCCTCAGCGCTGCGATCAAGGGCTTCGCCAAGGCTCAGTACAATCTCGGCAAGATCTATCGCGACGGCACGGGCATGACGGCCAATGCGGGCCTATCGCTGTTCTGGTTTGCCGAAGCCGCCGAGCGCGGCCATCCCCGCGCACAGGACCGCATAGCGCAGCGGCGGCTCGATGGCGACGGCGTGCCGCAGGACGATGTCGAGGCGCTGAAATGGGCGATCCTCGCGGCAGCGCAGGGCGTCGAGACCTCGCAGAAGCTCCGCTTCCAGCTTACCAACCAGATGACGCAGGTCGAGATCGCAGAAGCTGAAAAACGTGCCGGAGCCTTCGCGCCGCGCAAAGGCCCGGTGCTCAACCTGCCGCGCGCGCCGGGCAACTAATGTCGCCCCGCGTGACGATCCGGCGTGAAAGCTGGCCGCTGGAAAAGCCATTTGCGATCTCGCGCGGCGTGAAGACGACAGCCGACGTCATCGTCTGCGAAGTGGAAGAAGACGGTTTCAACGGACGCGGCGAGTGCGTGCCCTATGCGCGCTATGGCGAAACGCTGGACAGCGTCGATGCGCAGTTGCGCGCGGCAGGCTCCGTTGACGAATTGCCGCCGGGTGCTGCGCGCAATGCGCTGGATTGCGCGCTCTGGGACCTCCGTGCCAAAGCCAGCGGCACACCGGTATGGCAGGCGGCGGGACTAACCCTGCCCGTCCCCGCCATTACCGCCTACACGATCAGCCTCGGCACGCCGAAGGTGATGTGCGCCGCGGCCATCGACGCCGCAGCGCGCCCGTTGCTTAAAGTGAAACTTGGATCCGACGATCCTGTCGCCTGCATCGCAGCGGTGCGCACGGGATCGCCCAAGGCGCGCCTCATCGCCGATGCGAATGAAGGCTGGAGCTTCGATCAGCTTGTCGCGATCGCCCACGACCTCGCCGCGCTTGGCGTCGAACTCATCGAGCAGCCGCTCCCCGCCGACGCCGATGCGGCGCTCGACGGGTGGGAGAGCCCGGTGCTGCTCTGCGCCGATGAGAGCTTTCATGTCGCGCACGATATTCCCGGCCTCGCGCGGCGCTACGGCGCGGTGAACATCAAGCTCGACAAGGCCGGCGGCTTCACCGAGGCGCTGGCCTGTGTAGGGACGGCACAGGCGGCGGGTGTGAAGATCATGGTCGGCTGCATGGTCGCGACATCGCGCGCTATGGCACCGGCCGCCCTTCTCGCGGGCGCGGCAGACTATGTCGATCTCGATGGTCCGTTGTTGCTCAAGGCAGACCGGCCCGGCGGCATCCGCTTCGACGGCAGCCTGATGTACCCGCCTGAGCGCAGTCTCTGGGGCTAGAGCGTTCCGCCGTTGTGGGGATAGCCGTAGCTGCGCGCCATCGGATTATAGACGGGGTGCGCGTGGATATGTCCCGTCAGTTCGGTGAGCTGGGCCTGCGTGACTTCCGGCCGCGCGCCGCCTGTACCCGGTGACCGGGGAAGCAGCGTGTCGGCGATGGCCCGCGCTGTGCGTTCCAGCCGAATTGCGCTGCCTGAGGGAAAGCCCAGCAGGCTGGAATACATGGCGTCCGCGATGTAGGCGGCGGCCTCTTCCTGGATGGCATTAAGACGAATGCGCTGAAAATCGAAGATGGCATGAACGGCTTCGTGCACGAGCGTCAGGCGCTGGCGGTGCGTCCCGCCATAGCCGGCTGTCGGCACATGAATGGAGTTGTCGTTGGCGTGATAGGCCGCAGCGGCATGCGGCGGAAGGTGCTCGGAGATCCGCACCGACATGGCCCTGCGACGAGCGCCGGGCAGCGCGACGTCGGCCGTCGCCAGCGACATGCCGATCACCGTGAAACCGCCGGGGGTAATGTCGTGCCCCCCGATGCGAAATCCTATGCGCTGGACCGGGCCGGCCATCAGCAGATTTGCAATTCTCTGGCGAAGGTCCGCCAGTTCCTGGGCCGTCGCCATGTCGTCGCCTCGCATATTTCCCGGAGCTTGCAACCGATAGCTGTGGAATTCGTTACTACTAAGGCCTTGCCAATATGCCGATCAGGCGTATCGTTGGTTGGTAGAATTTGAAGAGGAGAGGACTCCATTGCAGCAGAAGAAGTCGTGGGCGAAGCCCAAAGCGGTCGAGACTCATGCCGCCATGGAGATCAACTGCTACGTCTCCTGCACCCTGAAAAAGTAGACCAGCGGAGACAGTCAGGCATCTTTCATGCGGCTCCTGGTTCTTGGATCCGGGGCCGGCGGAGGTATCCCGCAATGGAATTCGCTAAATGAGAACGGGCGGGCCGCTTTCGGGCGCGACCCGCTCGTTCCATTTCGGAGCCAGTGCTCGCTGGCCGTCAGCCTTGATGGCGACAACTGGGCGTTGCTTAACGCCGCCCCCGAGCTTCGCCAGCAGATCATCGACAACCCGACACTGCACCCGCGCACCGCGCCGCGATCCTCCCCCATCAGAGCCGTACTGCTGACCGGCGGCGAGATCGATCAGGTCACGGGGCTTCTGACCCTGCGCGAGCGTCAATCGTTCGACATCTGGGCCAGCGCCTCCACGCTGGCAGCCTTGGCCATGAACCCGATTTTCGAGGCGCTCGCTGCCGAAACTGTCAACCGCCGCGCTATCACGCCCGGCACGGCATTCGCGCCCCTGCCCGGCCTCGCGGTTACCCCGCTCGATATTCCCGGCAAGGCGCCGCTCTATCTGGAACGTACCCGACCCGATCCCACGCAGAGCGAGCCCGGCGACTGTCTCGCCTTCCTTCTGGACGCGGGCGGCAAGCGTGCGGTGTTCGCGCCCGGCTGCAAAGAGATGACGCCTGCCCTCACCGCCGCCTGCGCCAATGCCGATGCGGTGTTCTTTGACGGAACGCTGTATGACGACGCGGAAATGATCCGCACCGCACAAGGGACCAAAACCGGCCGCCGTATGGGCCACATGCCGATGACTGGCGAAGGCTCGGCTGTGGAGGTGTTCGCGGCGCTCGCGCCCAAGCGCAAGGTCTTCCTCCACATCAACAACACCAACCCTGCTGCACGGCGCGATAGCCCGGAGCGCGCTCATCTCGCCGAAGCGGGCTGGGAGATCGCCGAGGACGGCATGGAGATCTTGCTGTGATCGCGCTGATGTCGCCGCCAGAGCTCGAGGCGGCGCTGCGGGCCGTTGGTGCCGAGCGCTATCACGACAGGCATGCGTTTCATGGCCTGCTGCATGGCGGCAAACTGACCCGCTCGCAGGTACAGGCCTGGGCGCTCAACCGCTATGTCTATCAGGCGCATATTCCGCTGAAGGATGCCGCACTGATCGCCCGCTGCTACGATCCGGCGCTGCGCCGGGCATGGCGCTCGCGCCTTGCGGATCATGACGGCGACGACATGCGCGAAGGCGGCATCGCGCGCTGGCTGCGGATGACCGATGCGCTGGGGCTCGACCGCGATCTGGTTGTCTCGATGCGCCGCGCCTTGCCCGGCACGCTGTTCGCGGTGGATGCGTATGTGCGCTTCGTCGCGGAGCGCACGTTGCTGGAGGCGGTCGCCTCGTCGCTCACCGAACTCTTTGCGCCCAAGATCATCGCCGAGCGTGTCGAGGGCATGTTGGCGAACTATGATTTCGTCGACCGCGATGCGCTCGCCTATTTCACGCCGCGCCTCACCGAAGCGCCGCAGGATAGCGCCTTCGCACTCGACTATTGCCAGCGTCACGCCGACACGGTGGAGAAGCAGCAGCAGGTGATCGACGCGCTGAAGTTCAAATGCGCCGTGCTGTGGTCGATGCTCGACGCGCTCTACGTAGCCTATGTCGAGCCGGGTATCGTGCCGCCCGGCGCATTTACGCCGTGAGCATCCCGCGCCTGAGGCCGGGCGTACGCCTCCACCATGACCGGGTGCGAAATCGCGATGTGTTGCTCGCGCCCGAGCGCGTCGTCGAACTGGATGAAACTGCTCGCGCCATTCTCGCACGCATCGACGGGATCACAACGCTGACGGCTATCGCTACCGCGCTCGCAGCCGAATACGACGGCGACCCGGCGGAGATCGAAAGCGATGCACGGACGCTGGTTGGCGATCTCGCGCTCAAGGGCTATGTCAACCTATGACCGACCTCGCGCCGGTCGGGCTGCTGGCTGAACTGACCCATCGCTGCCCGCTTGCCTGTCCCTACTGCTCCAACCCGCTGGAGCTGACGCGCTCGCATCAGGAACTCGATGCGGCGACATGGGCGCAGGTGTTTCGTGAGGCCGCCAATCTTGGCGTGCTGCAGCTTCATCTCTCGGGCGGCGAGCCCGCCTCGCGCCGTGACCTTGAAGAGATTGTCGCTGCCGCGCGCGCCGCCGATCTCTATGTGAACCTGATCACTTCAGGCATCGGCCTCACCGAAGCGCGGCTCGGTGCGCTTGCCCGTGCCGGGCTCGACCACGTCCAGCTCTCGGTGCAGGACACCGACGCGGCGACATCGGATCAGATCGGCCACTATGCGGGCTTTCAGCGGAAGATGGATGTCGCGCGCTGGACGCAGGCCTTCGGCCTGCCGCTCACGCTGAACGCGCCGCTGCACCGTGCCAATGTCCATCACGCGCGCGCCTTTATCGACATGGCGCTGGCGATGAAAGCAGGCCGTATCGAGCTGGCGCATGTCCAGTATTACGGGTGGGCACTCGCCAATCGCGCAAGCCTGATGCCGACGCGGGCGCAGCTCGATGACACCATCGCCGTTGTCGATACCGCTCGCGCCGATCTTGCCGGGCGGCTGGTGATCGATTTTGTGCTGCCGGACTACTATGCCGGCGCGCCCAAGCCCTGCATGGGCGGCTGGGGCCGCGAGGTGATCGTCGTCGCCCCAAACGGCGATGTCATGCCGTGCCACGCGGCGCGCAGCCTTCCCGGCGTGGTTTTTGAAAACGTGCGAGACACATCGCTTGCCACGATCTGGAACGAGAGCGCAGCGTTCAACCTCTATCGCGGTACGGCGTGGATGAAGGAGCCGTGTGTGGGCTGCCCGAAGGCCGAGATCGACTGGGGCGGCTGCCGATGTCAGGCCCTTGCGCTGGCAGGTGACGCCGCCGCTGCCGACCCGGTGTGCGACTTGTCGCCGGTGCATGGGCGGTTGGCGGCGCTGGCCGAGGCGGAGTCGTTGGCCCCGCCGCCTGCCTATCGCTTCAGGACGTTCGCCTGACAGCGGTTGTCGCCGCCCCCCCCCCGCGCCTGCAGGTTCAGAGCTTTCGCTTGGCCAATTTCCTCATGGCCGCCCTTGAGGCGGCCATCCAGCTTCTGCGGCAGGCAAGGCGCTGGATGGCCGGGTCAGGCCCGGCCATGAGGAATGAGTTAGAAACTCAGCGCGATCTTGCCGAAGTGGCTTTGGCCTTTCATCAGCTCAAGTGCGGCGACTGCATCGGTGAAGGGCAGCACCTTGTCGACCACCGGTTTGATGCCATTTGCCTCGATGGCGCGGCACATGGCTTCGGTCATTTCACGGCTGCCGACCGAGATGCCGCCGATGCGTGCGTTCTTCGAGAAGATCAATGGAACCGGCACGTCCTGGCTGATCCCCGCAAGGATGCCGATCACCGCGATATGGCCGCCGACGCGGACCGCATTCAGCGATTGCACCAGCGTGCCGGCGCCGCCGACCTCGATGACGTTGTCCGCCCCGACGCCACCGGTGAGTTTGCGCACGGCTTTGGCCCAATCCGGCGTCGTCTTGTAGTTGATAAGATGATCGGCCCCCAGTGCCTTCGCCCGCTCGAGCTTTGCATCCGACGACGAGGTCGCGATCACGGTTGCGCCCGCCGCCTTGGCAAACTGCAGCGCGAAGATCGAGACGCCGCCAGTGCCTTGCACCACCACGACATCGCCGGACCTCAGCCCGCCATCCTGCAGGCCACGCCATGCAGTTAGGCCCGCACATGGCAGGCACGCGGCTTCGACATCGCTGAGGCTTGCGGGGGCCTTGGTGACACCCTCCTGGTTCAGCACCAGTTTCTCAGAGAGGCAGCCATCGAGCGAACCGCCCAGCGCGGTCGCGAGACCCTCGGCGGTCGGTGCGCCCGAGTGCCAGCCTTGAAAGAATTGGGTGATGACACGGTCTCCGACCGCCACGCGCGTGACGCCGGGGCCGACCGCCTCGACCAAGCCGCAGCCATCCGAGAGTGGCACCAGCGGCAGGCGGTGGCCGCCATACTGGATAGTCGCAAGGTCACGGTAGTTGAGCGAGGCCGCCGTCATTTTGAGGCGGATTTCGCCGTGGCCGGGTTCGGGCTCCGGCAGCTCGACCAGTTTCAGATGCTCAAGGCCGAAGCCTCCATCGACTTGCAGGCGTTTCATAATGCGACTCCCAGCGCTTAAAGGACGGGTAGGTGAAGGCGGCGGCGGGCGGCGGATTCCTTCAGGAAGGCGAGGATTGCGCGCCCGGCGTTGCGCGCCGGCCCGCCCGGCTCACCGTCGATTTTCGCATGAAGCGCGATCAGCTTAGTGCGCAGCGCGCTGTTCGCGGTGTTGAGATCGGCGATGGTGTTCGAGGCGGCCTTGGTGTCGTCGGCGACGCCGTTTGCGGCCAGCAACTCGGCCATGCGCGCGTTCTCCCAGATGCGGGTGTCGGCGCCCTTGGCGTATTCCTGGGCGGCGAGGATCATCACCATGCCCACGGTCGAGGCGCTGCCGGCGGCATAGCCGGGCGGCAGTGCCGGCGCGATTTCAAGGATCAGCTTACCTGCGCCGATGTTCAGCAGGGCGTCGGCTTCGGGGGTCATGCTGCGAACTCCTGCAGGCGGTCGGCCAGAATCTGGTTGTGAAAGGCGAGGCAGTACCAGCCGGCGAAAGCATTTACCGGGTCGGTGTTGGTGCCGTCATGCACCTCGGCGGCGGCGCTGATCCAGATGGCGAGGCCCTTGAGGCTGGCGAACATGTCCCACCACACCATGGCGGCGGGATCGGCCTTGAGGCCGCTCGCCTTTTCCCAATGGGCGATCGCCTCGGCGCGTGAGCACATGCCGCCGGGGCGTTCGGGGTTGTGATGGGCCCAGAGCGGGTCGAGCGCCCAGCCGAGGTCTTCCAGCGGATCGCCCAGATGCGCCATTTCCCAATCGAGGATCGCAGCGATGTCGCCCTCGCGGAACAGGAAATTGCCGGTGCGGTAATCGCCGTGGACGACAGAAATCTTCTCAGCCGGCGGCGGCGGATTGTTGCGCAGCCAGCGGATCGCTGCGCGGGCGATGGGTTGCGGTTCGCGCTCGTCCTCGTCGATCACTTTTTCCCAGCGGGCGAGCTCAGCCGACCAGCAGGCGTCACGCGCCGGAGCATCCCAATTAAGCCCCAGCGCCGCCGGATCGAGCTTCGCGATCTCGCCCAGCGTGCCGAAGAACTGCGCCCCGATGCGGGCGGCATGGTCGCCATAGGGCTGGCCCTGCAACACCGACGCGGCGACCGCATCGGTGATCTCCTCCATCAGGAAAAAGGGCCGCTCCAGCCAGCTTTCGTCCTGCTCCAGCGCCAGCGCTTCCGGCACCGGCACGGCCGTCTTGTGGAAGGCGCGATAGGCCGAGAATTCCACCGCGCGTTCGGTATCGATCAACGATGAGGGCGGGTCGCGGCGGAGAATGAAGCCCTTGGCGGCGCCGCCCTCTTCCAGCTTCACACGCCAGGTTTCGCGCGAGGCGCCGCCGTGGATGCGCTCCAGCAGCGTCACCTGGGTATCGCGGCCCTGCGTCGCTTTAAGATAGGCCGAAATACGTTCGGCCAGCGCGGGATCGGCAATGCTCATGCGGCAAAGGTCATGCGGCACTGGCCCGGCACGCGCGGCGTGCCTCAATTTCGTGCGTCATTCAGGCGTTTCCGTAACTGTTTTTCTTTGTGGCGCCACTTTGGCCCTTGCCAACCACTGAGGCAATCAGGCCGCCGCCGAGGGCCGGGCCGAGACGCGGGTATGCCAGGCTTTCAGATGGTCCGCCGTTTCCGGCAGCGGCACGCCGATAAAGCCGGCGAAATCGATGATGGTCAGCGTGGCGATATCGGCCATGGAATAGGTGTCGTCGGCGATGAAATCGCGACCGGCAATCTCGCCATCCAGCCAGTTCATCTTGTCGACGAGCCGCTTGCGGCTTTCCTCGCCGAATTCGGGGAACCGGGCGATCCCCATCTTCGTAGCATAGGCTTCCGTATAGGGATGGGCGTTGATCCAGACTTGGCTGAGATGCGCCGAAAGATGCAGTTCGACACGCCGGATCCACATGTCGATCAGGCCGATTTGCGCCGGGGTCGTACCGAAAAGAGCGGGTTTCGGGTGCAATGCCTCGAAATAGCGGCAGATCGCGACGGTTTCGCTGATTGTCGTGCCGTCATCCAGTTCCAGCACCGGGATTTGCCCCAGCGAGTTCTTGGCCTTGAACTCAGCCGATTTATGCGCTCCCGAAGCGAGTGGCACGCGCTCCAGCGGCACCTCGATCCCCTTCTCGGCGAGGAAAATCCGGACCCGGCGCGGATTCGGCGCAGGCATCTTCTCGTCATAGAGTTTCATCGCGTATGCTCCCGGGTGTCAGGCCATTGAGAGACCTTTATGTCATTGCCCAATCCGCTAGGCGGGCTTAGCCGCGCCGTCAACCTGTACCGCCCATGCTGCTGACCCTCGCCGGGCTTGCCGGCTTCACCGCCGTCGCCATGGGCGCGTTCGGCGCGCACGCCTTTCGCGACACGCTGCCGCCTGCAGCACTCGCCAATTATCAGACCGGCGCGCTCTATCATCTCGTTCATGCCGTTGCGCTGTTCGGTGCCGCCCTACTCGCTCGCGACGAGGCGACGGCACGCCTCGCGGCGTGGGCCGGATACGCGTTTGGTATCGGAATCGTGTTCTTTTCCGGCTCGCTCTACGTGCTCGCCATCACCGGACAGAAATGGCTGGGCGCGGTGACGCCGATCGGCGGCGCGCTGTTCCTTGCCGGTTGGGCGCTGATCGCCATCGCCGGCTGGCGGGCTTCGGTATGACCGAAACAATTCTCATCGCGGGTGCTGGGATTACGGGGCTGTCCGCCGCAATGGCGCTCGCCCGGCCCGATCGCGCCGTCACGATCGTCGACCGCGACCCACCGCCACCCGATCTCGGCCCGGACGAGGCGTTCGAGGCCTGGCAACGCAAGGGCGTCACCCAGCTCCGGCACAGCCACGTTTTCATCGGCCGCCTCATCAAGCTGCTCCGCGAACGCCATCCCGGCCTCTGGACGGCCTTGCTGGCTGCGGGCGCCCGCGAGTTTACGTTCGAGGACGGGCTGCCGCTCCTTCTGCGCGGGCGCTATCGCCGCGAGCCTGGCGATGAGGATTTGTCGTTCCTGTTCAGCCGCCGCACGACACTTGAGCTGACGATGCGCCGTTACGCCGCCACGCTGCCCGGCGTCAGCTTCGTGACCAATGCCGGTATTCGCGGCATCACGCGCGAGGGCAATCGCGTCACTGGGCTGACCGTCGAAATCGGCGGCGTGCAGCGGGAGATTTCGGCCGACAACGTCATTGATGCATCCGGCCGGAATACGCAGTTTCCCGAGTGGCTAGGGCTGAGCGGCACCGTCGAGGACACCAGCCCCGCCGGCATTCTCTATTTCACCCGCCATTACAAACTGCTGGAGGGCGCCGATGAGCCGGGCCGCGACGGCGCGCCGGGTGCGGGCGATCTTGGCTATATCAAGTTCGGCGTCTTCCCGGCCGACCACCGGCACTTCTCCGTCACGCTGGCGGTGCCGGAGATCGAGACGGGGCTGAGGACCGCGATCCTCAATCCCGCAACCTTCGATGCCATTTGCAGCCAGATCCCGGGCACCGCGCGCTGGATCGACACGGCGCGCGCCGCACCTGCGAGCAAGGTGTTTGGCATGGGCAATCTGCACAGCGTCTGGCGCAGCTATGCGCCGGGAGGCGTGCCGCATGTTCTGGGATTCTATCCGATCGGCGATTCGGCCCTCAGAACCAATCCGCTCTATGGCCGGGGCTGTTCAACGGGGGCGATCCAGGCCCATTTCCTGGCCGACATATTCGCCGAGACCGGCGACGCTGCCGCGCGTCTGGTCGCGCTGGAGACCCGGACGCGAGACGAGCTGCGTCCGTTCTACGATGTCATGGCCAAGCAGGACGCACAGGCGATCAAACGAGCCGCGCTGGAGCAGGCGCCCGGCTATCAACCGCGTTTCAAGGCGCGCATGATGAAGAGCTTTCTGGAAGACGCCATCGGACCGGCGGTCCGCAGCGATCTGGAAGTGTTGCGCGCGCTGATGCGCCCCTTTCATATGCTGGAACATCCGACGGCGTGGACGAAGCGCGCGCCCATCATGGCGCGGGTTCTCAAATCCTGGGCGACACCCAAGGCGCTGAAGCGCCGCTACTACCTGCCCATTCTGGGGCCTGAGCGCGCAGAGATGCTGCGCTCGCTCGGCCTCGGCGCCTGATCGCAAAACAAGAAACGAAGAGACACCCATGACCGTGACGTTCCCAGAGCCGCACTTCGTCGAGACAAGCGGCATTCGCATGGCGGTGTATGAAGCGGGTCCGAAGGACGGCTTTCCGGTTGTCTTCTGCCACGGCTTTCCCGAGCTCGCTTATTCCTGGCGACATCAGCTTCCGGCGCTAGGCGCGGCGGGCTTTCGCGCCATCGCGCCCGATCAGCGCGGCTATGGCGCGACGACCCAGCCGGATGGCGCCGAGACCTACACGATGAAGCATCTCTGCGGCGATCTCGTCGGCATGCTCGATGTGCTCGGCATTGAGAAGGCGGTGTTCTGCGGCCATGACTGGGGCGGATTTGTCGTGTGGCAGATGGCCGTTCTGCACCCTGACCGCGTGGCCGGTGTCATCGGGGTCAACACACCCCATCTGCCCCGCGCGCCGATGGACCCGATTGCGCTGATGAAGATGGCTTATGGCGAGGACATGTACATCGTGGCGTTCCAGCAGCCGGGCGTCGCAGATGCGATTCTGGCTGAGGACACCGCCAAGTCGTTCCGCTTCTTCATGCGCAAGGGCGGCATGACGCTGGAGGAATTCGACAAGCGCCCGGCAGAAGAAAAAAGCTTCGCGCTGGTGAATGCGATCCGCAGCGATGAAAGCTTGTGGCCCGGAGAGCTTGCGATGCCGCAGGCCGAGCTGGACGTGTTTATCGACACCTTCAAACGCACCGGCTTCACCGGCGGCATCAACTGGTATCGCAACTTCACGCGCAACTGGCAGGAGAGCGAAGGCACAGATCAGGTCATCAAGAAGCCCTGCCTGATGATCATGGCGGAGAACGATGTCGTTTTGCGCCCTGCCATGGCTGAAGGGATGGAGGCGCTGGTGCCCGATCTGGAGCGCCACACGGTGAAGGATTGCGGGCACTGGACCCAGCAGGAGAAGCCGGACGAAACCAACCGGGTCATTATCGACTGGATGCAAAGGCATTTCGCGTGAGACAGGCTGACATAGCCGCCCAAACATCATAGGGATTCAGGCAACAGGCAAAACGCCGACCGCACCGGGAGCACTACAGACGATGGCTTTCACCCGCCGCACGCTGCTGCTGAGCGTCGCTGCCGCCGCGATGATGCCAGTCTTCGCGCAGGATCGCCGCCGTCTGGTGATCGTCACCGGCGGCACGGGTGGGGTCTTCTATCCGTATGGCGGCGGGCTCGCCAAAGTATTGTCGGAGACCATGGCGAACACCCAGGCGACCGCACAGGTCACCGGCGGCTCAGTCGATAACGTCAAGCTGCTGTCGGAAGGAGAGGCCGATATCGGCTTCTCGACGATCGATTCCGCCTATGACGGATTCACCGGCTCCGGCGCCTACACCGACGAGGGGCCGCAGAACATCGGCCTGATCGCGCGGCTCTATAACAGCTTCCTCCACGTTGTGGCGAATGAAGCGTCCGGCATCGACAGCATCGCCGCGATGAAGGGCAAGCGTATCTCGGTCGGGTCGGCAGGGTCGTCGACGGAATCCGTCGCTGACCGAATGCTGGCGGCAGCCGGGCTCGATCCGATGACCGACGTCACACGCGACAATCTCAGCGTCTCGGAATCGGCAGGCGCGCTGGCCGATGGCAAGATTGACGCCTTCTTCTGGATCGGC
>Ga0105044_10002853_pt1 | contig 23659 bp, 17 predicted proteins | sample MAT01_FD_78092 | JGI IMG/M metagenome (GOLD analysis project Ga0105044, IMG submission 78092) | Freshwater microbial communities from Lake Fryxell liftoff mats and glacier meltwater in Antarctica - MAT-01 | ecosystem: Environmental > Aquatic > Freshwater > Ice > Liftoff microbial mat | place...
CGAAGCCAGATTTCGTCGATTTTGAAGGGTAATAGCTCTTCTATTGCCCGAGAAAGCGGCGGAATATGGATCGTCCAGGCGGATTTGCAGCCGATTTCCTTTAAGTCCGACAGGCTGCTAGGTGGGGCGCTATCGGACAGCACCGAAGCCGGATGTCACGTACTGACTGAGCGAACGTCAACGCCTGCCGCGTACCAGACGGCAAGCGCCCGCATTGCCTCGCACTACTCAGCTCGCACCTGCGGCTCGACGCTGGCGAGGCGGATGTTGACGCTCCCGCTTGCCACTGTGCGCACAATTTTCACAGGTCGCGGGAGCTTGATCAGGTCTGAAGACTCGACTTCCTCGAATTCCGCGCGCGCTGACTGGTCTGAGTGTGTGAGTACGATAAGGCGCGGATAGAGGCGCGAGGTCAGCACTTGGCCGGAGACCGCAGCGATTTCGCCCGTGGAAAGTTCTACCAGCGTGCCCGTGGGATAGACGCCGAGGCAGTGGAGAAAGGCCTCGACGACTTCTGCAGGGTAGGTTTGGTCGCGCTCGCTGTGAAGCATGCGCTGGGCGGAATTACTCGTTTCTTCCGACCGATAGCTGCGCTTGCTGCACAAGGCGTCGAAGGTGTCGACTATGTGCAGCATATGACCCATCAGCGAGACCTTGCCGGGGCGGACCTGTCGCGGATAGCCGTTGCCGTCGTGTCGCTCGTGGTGATGCAGGATGGTCAGAACCGCGTCGAGATCGACGAAACCTGACTGCCGCAGATACTCCAGGCCGCGCAGCACGTGGTCACGAATTTCTTCCTTCGCTTCGTCCGCTACCTGATCGCGATTGATGTAGTAATTCTGGCCGAGGCGCCACATGCCAATATCCATCAGCAGAGCGCCCTTGGCCATCGACAGCAGCAATTCGGGCGGGAAACCTAGAAAGCGCGCGAACGCCAGCAACATCGCGCAGCAATTGAGCGGATGACTGATCGGATAGGACTCGCTGCGGCGCACTGCCACCAGCCACAATGCGGCGTCGGGACTGCGAACCACGCTCTCGACCACCGGCTCGATCGCCATATCGATGTCTTCGAGGTTCAGCGGTTTATTGTTCTTGGCGCGCGCAACGCATTGATTCAGGATGACACGTGCCTGCTTCCAGGCGTTGATCGCACGCGGCAATTCCTTGGCGAGCTCGATCGCCGGTGGATAGGCGATGCATGGGAGGTTAGTCCTGTCGGGGCCGCGCATGCCGGCATAGCCGAGACGCGCGAGGCGCTCCAATGCCTCGCGATGCACCAATCGTTGTAGATTCCCGAAGTTGAGCTGTGCACGCTTGCCACGATAGATGCTGCGCAAGTCATCAATGAAAACGTGCTCGCAATGCTGCGCCAACGCATCTATATCCTCCGGGGTAGACAGCAGCAGACCCTGCAATTGGAATGGCGTACCAAGCCAGGGTCGATCCAGACGGCACACGTACATGCCAATCTGCAGCTTGGCAGTATCGACACGCTTTTCGACAATTTCGGTGGCTTCCATGTTGCTCCTGTCAGCGTGGCCGTCAGATATGGCGGCAAGAGATCTCCTCGAAGACCATTTCCCTGAAGAGCGCGTGAGTCTGATCGATCAGCGTGACGAGAAAACACGCGTGAGCATTTTTTACGAGACCCGTGATGCGAGTCCATTTCAGACGCGAGGGCGATATGCGTAAATACAGAGCGCCCAAATCGCCAGTGCCAGGAGCGCAGCGACTTGGCAATCCAGTGCCTTTTGCGGTCTTTTCGGAAAAAAATGCCAAGCGCAAAGCCGAGCACCGCGCAACGCAGCAACCAGACCGCGCAGTAGGTTTCTAGAGGTTCCCCCTCAGTCTTGCCACCTTCAGACCCAATGCTGTTGGCGCACGAATGCCGGTGAGGGCGAATCCATTTCTCCCTATGAATCTGCCAAAGTTCTGCAAAATCGACGCCGCACTCCGCACGCTTGAGAGTCGCGCCCTTATCTTTCGCGAGCCTCCCTATGCCGCCACGCCGCGTCGCCACACTCGCCGGAATGCTCGCCATTGCGATGTGGTCGTCGCTCGCGTTGCTGACGACGGTGACTGCCAATTTGCCGCCGTTTCAGGTGCTGGCGCTGTGTTTCGGCTTTGCCGTGGTGGGCGGTTCACTGTGGCTAACTGGCGGTCGCAGAAGGGGATTTTCGGTACTGCGGCAGCCGTTGCCGGCTTTTTTGCTGAGCTTGGTTGCACTATTCGCTTATCACGCGCTCTATCTGATGGCTTTCCGACTCGCGCCGGTTGTGGAAGTGAACCTGATCAACTATCTGTGGCCCGCGTTGATTGTGCTATTCGCGGCCCTGCTGCCTGGAGGACGTTTACGCGCCGTTGATGTGATTGGTTGTGCGCTGGCCTTCCTGGGTGTGTTATTGCTGGTGACTCAGGCTCGGGCGCTGGCATTCACGCCCGGCGCAGCAATGGGGTATTTGGCGGCGCTGACTGCTGCCGTCATTTGGGCGGCTTATTCGGTGCTGAACCGCCGTTATGCGGGAGTGCCGAGTGCCGCGATCATCGGTCCGTGTGCGGCTGTGGCCATACTTGCGGCGATCGTGCACCTGGTGCGCGAAGACAGCATTGCGCCAACAACGGGGCAATGGATCGCACTCGGCGCGATGGGTCTGGGGCCAACCGGGCTTGCCTTTTTGTTGTGGGATCGCGGAACCAAAGCTGGGGATCTGCCGTTGCTCGGGACCTTGTCATATGCGGCGCCAGTGTTGTCGACGCTGTCTTTGCTAGCGCTCGGGCGTGGATCTGCGCATTGGACCCAAGCCGCTGCGATCGGCTTATTGATTGCTGGTGTGGCGGTGGCCGCCCGCGGAAGAACGCGCGAAACTGATTCGTCAGTTGGCGAGTTTAAGTTCGCTGCTAGCAAGACGGATGAGTCGCCGTGACGCGCAGCGCCGTCCCGCGTCCATTGATTGAGAGCTATCTCGCGGCGGTTTATCGGGTCTTTGGCACGCATGGCGCATTTGATCTGCGCATAGACCAGGAATCGCTGGAAATTGCGCGGCTTTTCGCATCCAGGAAGACGCGATTCCGCGGCTTATGCTGCTGCGTTGAAAGCCCCTCACGCATCGCGCCTGAGGGGATGCCGCGTCGACTAGTCGCTTGCGTGTCGCAATCGGCCTAGGCGAGGTTTAGACGCACGTCAACATTATTGCGCGTGGCATTGGAATACGGGCAAACCTGATGCGCTTTGGCGACCAGTTGCTCGGCTTCGGCACGATCCAAACCCGGCAGCGTCACTTGCAGGTCAATATCCAGGCCGAATCCGCCTTCTGCGCGCGGGCCGATGCCGACGGTGGTGGTGACTGAAGTATCAGCAGGCACCTTTGGGCCGCCTTGCGAGGCGACAAATTTCATCGCGCCGATGAAGCAAGCGGCATAGCCCATCGCGAAAAGCTGCTCCGGATTGTTGCCATCACCGCCCGCGCCGCCAAGCTCGCGTGGTGTAGTCAGTTTTACATCCAGGCTGCCATCTTGCGTCGTGCTGCGGCCGTCGCGGCCACCGGTGGCAGTAGCGCTGGTTTTGTAGAGAACATTGACAGTCATGGGGCTTCCTTCTGGTGGGATTGCATCATCGAAATCGCGAACACGCCGATCTGTGAACATAACGAATGCTGACGTTAAGGATAGCCATTCTCTTAAGCTGTGGAGCATCCGATTGTCGGCGGGTGCTAGGCTGCGAACTAGCGCCAGTTCAATGACGATCGATGCCCACGCCCGCTGTACTCATCGTCACTATTCTGTTCAGCCTGATTGGCATGGGCGTCTTCATGTATGCCAAGAGGCTTGCGCTGGTACGCCTGATGGTGCTTGGCGTCGCACTTATGGTGTACCCGTATTTTGTCGACACGGTGGGGTTGCTATGGCTGATCGGCGCTTTGCTATGTGTCGCAGTCTATTATTTTCGCGAATGATAGACTGCGCATCTCGCGCAAGAATCCATACACGATAGTGACCATTCTGGTGATTCTTCCGGGTCTGGACGGGATTGGTAGCCTGCACGTCGAATTCGTTCAGGCACTGGGGCAGTCTTTCTCGTCGGTCCGTGTATTCGCCTATCCGCGCGATCAAGTGATGGACTATGCCGCGCTCGCGAATTTGGTGCGGCAAGGTTTGCCGATGATGTCGCCCTTTATTTTAATCGGTGAGTCATTTTCCGGACCCATTGCAATTTCAATCGCTGCGAATCCGCCACCGAATTTGTGTGGGCTGATTTTATCGACTAGTTTTGCCAAGTTTCCAATAACGTTTGCTGAAAAACTCGGGCCGTTGGTAAAATTCTCGCCGGTTCGATACACACCATTTTTTCTGACATCGTGGTGGTTGCTTGGGCCATGGCGTACTGCGCGGATGGAGGTGGAGCTTAAGGCGGCGATCCGCTCGGTGACGGCTGCGGTAATTCAGGCGCGAATGGTAAGTGCGATCTGTGTGGACGTAACTTCGCTGTTAGCGCTGGTGCGTGTGCCTACCTTGTATCTTCGCGCTCGGAACGACCGCTTGCTGCTGGGGCGCCCGGATCGCCTAATCCAAGTCGGCATCGTCGATTGCACGCTCGTCGAAATTGATGGGCCGCATTTATTGCTGCAGGCGCGTCCCCAAGAATGTGCGCTCGCCGTGGCCGACTTCTCAGCGCGTATTGGTCAGTCTTCTGCCATAGCCAAGGTCTGAATAATTCCAACCTTGAACTTGTCACACACGCTCGAAAAAAAGGGTGATTTTTTTTCAATCCGGTCGCAATGGCTTCGCGATCAAGAAAAATTTAGCGCTTGCATGCGCCAGCGGAACCCCCCGGCGTATTCCAGATGCGCCCTTTGGGCTAGGTCAGCCTCTATTCTCGGCCGCGCAGCGCTTAGGCCTTGCCCAGACCGCTTGCCGGTCTTTGGCTTGTGCCCATGTGCAGTGTTTGGAGCGCGCATGTCTATTGTTCGTCAGGCATTTCATGAAGTTCAAATTGATGCACTCTCTCTCTCTCTCTCTCAACGAAGGAGCTTGTCATGCAACTAGGGCTATTTTCGACCAGTTTGACAGTGAAGGATATTGGCGCGTCTCGCGAATTTTATGAAAAGCTCGGCTTTACCGTTTTTGGCGGAAACGCCGAGCATAATTGGCTGATCATGAAGAATGGCGAGCATCTGATCGGATTATTTAAGGGTATGTTTGAAAAGAATATGCTCACATTTAATCCGGGCTGGGACGCGAACGCTAACGAAGTGAATCCATTTACTGACGTGCGCGAGTTGCAGCGACGACTCAAAGAACAAGGCGTGGAATTGCTGACATCGGCAGACGAATCCACGACCGGTCCGGCCAGCTTTACCATCGTCGACCCCGACGGCAATCCCATTCTGGTCGATCAGCACCGCTAGCGAATGGCTACATCGCGATGCGGCGCGCGCGTCGTATTCAACCCAAGGTCGCCGGTCGGTTCACAGTGTGTGCGCCGACTCGGGTTTAGCGCGGAACTTGTGGCCAGTCAGGCGCGCATACAGATAGTCGCGATTTGGCGCAGAAGCCAACGCAACCGTAAGACGCGATGAGCAGTAATTTTGCAACCATCTCGGAAACGCTGTTGCGGTCTCGAGCGCATAAAGCAGCTTTTACGAAGTGGATTGTTACGGCTGGGGCTTGATCGTCAATATCATCGGTCCGGAGCATGCCAAAGCGCGCACCGATCGCGCCAAATCCGGCACGAATTTGTATGGATTCGGCGTGGGTCAAAAGCCGTTTGTTTTGGCTAGAACAGGAAGCAGTCGTAGGGATTGGCACCCATCTCGCCTTCAACACAGATAGCCGCGCCAAAGTGGATGCCTTCTACCCAGCAGCAATTGCTGCCGGGTGGCAAAGACAACGGCGCGCCCGGCATTCGAGCGATCTATCACTCGAATAACTACGGCGCCTTGGTCATTGATCCAGACGGGGTGAATGTTGAGTCAGTGGGTCACTTAGCTGCTGAAGTTCGACAGTGAGCAGCGCGTCTTTTTCTAGCCATAGATCATTGATCCAAGTCTGAAAGCGTTCGCGGAAGGCGGGATCGTTTTCGTAGCTACCGCCCACCATCTCAGCCGGAATTTCGCGGCGTTTGATGATCACGCGCACATCGCGAACGCGCCCGCTGACCAGATCACCCATGGTCGGACGGCCCTTGGGGTAGACGATGCTTACATCGACGATGGCCTGTAGCAACTCGCCCATGGTTTCCAGAACAAAGGCGACGCCACCTGCCTTGGGCCGCAACAAATGCGTAAAAGGCGATTGTTGTCGCGCGTGCTTCTCAGGTGTAAAGCGTGTGCCTTCGACGAAATTCATCACCGAAACGGGAACCGTCGCAAACTTCTCGCAGGCGCGTCTGGTCGCTTCGATATCGGTGCCGGCAAGCTCCGGGCGCTTCTCTAGCGTCTCTTTGGAGTAGCGACGCATGAACGGGAAATCCAGCGCCCACCATGCCAGTCCCAAGAATGGAACCCAGATCAACTGGCTTTTGAGGAAGAACTTCAGAAAGGGAATGCGTCGGTTGAACACACGCTGCAATACCAAAATATCCACCCAACTTTGGTGATTGCTCAAGACCAGATACCAGCCACCGTGGCTTAGCCCATCAAGGCCTTCAACTTGCCAGCGCGGCGCCGAGAACCATTCGATCAGCGTGCTGTTCACGCCTATCCAGCTCTCGGCAATCTTGATCAGCAGTTTAGAGATGAAGCGTGTGAACGCCGGCACTGGGATCAGCAATCGCAGTAGCGCGAATACAAATAGCGTGGTGGTGTGTGCGATCGTGCTAACGGAAACCATCACGATCACCAACGCCGCGATCAGCGGGCCGGGCAGGGAAGCTAACATTGGCGTGCGTTGTTTGGATCGGGGTTAACCGCCGAGACTAGCGATCCTGCGCCCGATGCGCACCAGTACGGTCGGCGCGGATGACTAGCAAAACGTACCTACGAGGGCTTAGCGTTGCCCGCGTCGCAGCCAAAAGCGCCGTACGCCAGCGCAACGCGCATCAGTCTGCACTTAGCAGCACCGCGACCTCAGCGTGCCGCGTATGCGGAAACATATCGAACAAGCGCGCTTGGCGTGGCTTAAGGCGCGGCATCAAAGTCAGGTCACGTGCGAGGGATTCGGGGTTGCAGCTTGAGTAAATCAAGTGCGGAATGGCTGATTGCTCGATCCAGGTGCAAAGCGCTTTGCCGATGCCGCGGCGTGGCGGATTGACGATCAACAACTGCGGCAGTGGATCAGCTAGATGGGCCGGAACGCTGACGTCGGCAACGCGAAAACGTACGTGTTTGAGCCCCAGTTCTCGGCGACTGCGCTCCGCACTTTCGACAGCTTCCGCCGTGCTTTCCACGCCGATGACCGCGGCTGAAATGTCGGCGCAATGCAAGGCGAATCCGCCGACGCCGCAATAGAGATCCCAAATCGACGACGGTTGAATCGAGCCGGCCCATTCGCGCACTTGTCGGTATAAGGCTGCGGCAATGGCAGTGTTGGTCTGGAAAAAACTACGCGGCCGCAAATACAGTGGGATACCGTTGACTAGCATGCGCAGGTGCGTTTCGGTCGTCAGTGGGATCTCGACCTCTCCTTCGGTGACTGCCTTGTGTTCCGGCAGCAAATTCACACTGACTACCTGTAAGCGCGGGATTGCAGCCTGCAAGATCGGCAAATTTTTGCGAATGCGATCCAAAGATTCGCGCGAGCGCAGCACCAATCGCAGCATTAAATCTCCGCTGTGATCAGCCACGCTAAGCAGCACAAACTTGGCCTCGCCGCTGCGCGTGGTGACGTCATACGGCTGCACCTGCGCGCGCGCCAAAAACTCCGCGATTGGCGCAAAGGCAGTTTGAATGGCCGCCGGATATAGCGGACAAGCACTCAAGTCGATGCCTTTGCCGAGCGCGTCCAGAATGCCGAGTTGCGGCGCGTCTCGCGTACCGCTCACCACCATTTTTGCCTTGTTGCGAAAGCCGGATACGACACTCTCCGCGGCGGGCAACCATTGCCATGGACCATGCGCGTGGAGCAGATTTTTCGCCGCGTCAATGCGTGCCGTGAGCTGTATGGGGTAGGGCAGCGGCAGTTCGCTGCATGATCGGCAGCGCGCATCAACGTAGTAGGCGCACTCCATCAGGATAGTTTCCGCGCCAAGCAATAATTGAGCGCTCCCTCAGCGGCGGCAACGCCACTGGCGAAACAGGCCGTCAGCAGATAGCCGCCCGTTGGCGCTTCCCAATCGAGCATTTCACCAGCGCAAAAAACGCCGGGCAAAGATTGCAACATGAGTTGCGAATCGAGCGCTTCCCGCTGAACGCCGCCAGCCGTGCTGATGGCCTCGTCGATGGGCCGCGGCGCAAGAATCGGGATCGGCAATGCTTTAAGCAGACGCGCCAGATCGGCCGCGGGCGCAGTCGCTGCATCGCGTCGCGCTTCGTAGAGCAAGCCCGTTTTAACGCCGTCCAATCCCAGGCCGCGGCGCAGAAATTCGGTGAAACTGCGTTTGCCACGCGTCGCGTTCAAGGCTGTAGCGACGCGTGCGATGCTGTGATCGGGCAGAAGGTCCACGATCAGTTCGCAATGACCAGTCGCGCTAAGCGTGTCGCGAATCGGCGCGCTCAAAGCGTACACCGCGCTGCCTTCGATACCACTGGCGCTAATCAACAACTCACCTTTGCAGCCATGCACTTTTGCAACCGCATCGGTGATTGATAGGCCCACCGATTTCAATGGCTGCCCCGCGAAGCGTTGCAAAAAGTGTTCGGAGAAAGCGCAGTCGAAGCCGCAGTTTGACGGTGTCAACGGCGCAATCCGCACGCCTGATTGACCAAGCAAGTTGACCCATTCGCCGTCCGAGCCCAACTTGCGCCAACTGCCACCGCCGATTGCCAAGATCACCGCATCTGCCTCGATCTCCGCCTCACCCCTGGCCGAGCACACGCGAATGCCATGGTCGACAAAACCGATCCAACGATGGCCCACATGGAGGTGGACGCCACTCCCGCGCAAGCGCCGCACCCACGCGCGCAACATCGGGCCGGCCTTCAAATCGGCCGGGAATACACGGCCGGAACTGCCGACGATGGTCTCGAAGCCCAAGTCGCGCGCCCAGGCGCGCAAGTGATCTGCGCCGAAGTGAGCGAGCCATGGCTGCACCCAATCCGCCGCTTCGCGATAGCGTTCGCCGAAGGGCTCAGAAGCTTCCGAGTGCGTAAGATTAAGACCGCCTTTACCTGCGATCAGAAACTTGCGTGCGACTGATGGCATCTGCTCATACACATCTACATCGGCCCCGCCGGCGCGCGCCACTTCAGCGGCCATAAGGCCAGCCGGACCTGCGCCAACGATGGCGATGCGTGCGTTCAAGCCTTGACGTCCGTGAACAAGTTTGCTGGATGCGCGACGATCATCCGCCAAACAACGCTGCTGGCCGGCTCCAATCTTCGCTCCAATGCGAACATGCGCATGGGAGCGATCACCGATCCGATGTTGTCCACGCCTCGTTGCACGCCCATTCCTGTCGCCCTCAGTTGGTGCAACGATACGGCAGGCCGCGCGGGCCTGCCCGATGGGGCTTGAACCAAATCCGACTGTCTTTGCATACGGATTCACGTGCGCTGTCGCACATGATCGGAGTCGACTAAAAAAAACGGGCGGCCGCCAATCCATTAAACAAGACATAGCGGCAGTCGCGCCCTAGTCTTCGCGTCCTGCCCACCGACCGTCATCTGCCATGGCCGCTAGCGACCCCAAGTACGACTTTCCACATGCCGCTGAACGTGTTCTCGCGGCGGCGCCCACGCTCACGGACATCGATCCGGCGGAGACCCAGGAATGGCTGGAATCGCTAGATGCCGTGGTGCATGCCGACGGCAAGGAGCGCGCGCAGTATTTGTTTGATCGGCTGGCGGATCACGCGCTTACGCGGGGTGTGCAGTCGGCGCGCGCGCGCATCACGCCGTATCGCAACAGCATCAGTTTGCAGGCGCAGCCGGCTTATCCCGGCGACTTGGAATTGGAAGCGCGGCTAGGCGCGGCGATGCGCTGGAACGCGCTGGCGATGGTCATGCGCGCGAATGCCGATACCGGCGAACTCGGTGGTCATATTGCGAGTTATGCGTCCGCGGCGGATCTGTTCGAAGTGGGCTTCCACCATTTCTTCCAAGCGGATGGGCACGCGCACGGTGCCGATCTGGTGTTCTTTCAGCCGCATTCGGCACCCGGCGTGTACGCGCGTGCGTATTTGGAGGGCTATCTGCCGGAGGAACGCTTGGCGCGCTACCGGCGCGAGGTGGGCGCGCCCGGTTTGTGCTCGTACCCACACCCGTGGCTGATGCCAGATTTCTGGCAGTTCCCGACCGGATCGATGGGCCTTGGGCCGATCAATTCGATCTATCAGGCGCGTTTCATGCGCTATCTCGATCACCGCGGCTTGGTGTCGACGGAGAACCGCCGCGTGTGGGGTTTTTTTGGCGATGGCGAGATGGACGAGCCGGAATCCATTGGCGCGCTGTCTCTTGCCGCGCGCGAGCGGCTGGACAATCTGACCTTCGTCATCAACTGCAATTTGCAGCGTTTGGATGGCCCGGTGCGTGGCAATGGCCGCGTGATCGACGAGTTGGAAGCGCTGTTCGCGGGTGCCGGCTGGAATGTGGTCAAGGTGCTGTGGGGATCAGATTGGGATCCGATTTTCGCGCGCGACAAGGGCGGTGAATTGCTGCGCGCATTCGCGCATACGGTCGATGGCCAGTTCCAGACTTTTTCGGCCAATGATGGTGCCTACAACCGTGAACGCTTCTTCGGTCAGAACCCCGAATTGGCGCGGCTCGTGGCCGATTTGTCCGATGGCGATATCGATCGTTTGAAGCGCGGTGGGCACGATGCGCGCAAGCTGCACGCGGCCTATGCCGCGGCGGTCGCGCACCGCGGCCAGCCCACGGTGATCTTGGCCAAGACCATGAAGGGTTTTGGCATGGGCAGGGCCGGGCAGGGACGCATGACCACGCACCAGCAAAAGAAGCTGGATGTGGACGAGCTACGCGCCTTTCGTGATCGCTTCGGCTTGCCTTTGTCAGACACTGACGTCGAGGCACTGCAGTTTTATAAGCCAGCGGCAGACAGCGCCGAAATGCGTTATCTCGCGGCGCGACGCCAGACCCTCGGCGGCGCCTTGCCGCGGCGGCGCATGCACGCGTCCACGCCACTCACTGCGCCCGCAATTGAATCCTTCGCGCGCTTCGCGATCGAGGCGGATGGCAAAACCATGTCGAGCACCATGGCGATGGTGCGCATGCTCGGCAATTTGCTCAAAGACGCTGAACTTGGCCCCCGCGTGGTGCCGATCGTGGCCGATGAGGCACGCACTTTTGGCATGGCGAGCTTGTTCCGGCAGGTGGGTATTTACGCGCCGCATGGCCAAATGTACGAGCCTGAAGATCTGGGTTCGATGCTGTATTACCGCGAAGAACGCAGCGGCCAGATTTTGGAAGAGGGCATCTCTGAAGCGGGTGCGATCAGCTCATGGATCGCCGCCGCGACCAGCTACAGCGCGCACGATTTGCCGATGTTGCCGTTTTACATCTACTACTCGATGTTCGGCTGGCAGCGCGTGGGCGACTTGATCTGGGCCGCCGCCGATCAGCGTGCGCGCGGTTTCTTGATTGGCGCCACCAGCGGTCGCACCACCTTGAGTGGTGAAGGTTTACAGCACCAGGACGGCGCCAGCCACTTAGGTTTTGCCGGCGTGCCCAATTGCCGTGCCTACGATCCAGCCTTTGCCTATGAGATCGCCGTCATCGTCGAGCGCGGCATGCAGGAAATGCTGGCCGAGCAGTGTGATGTTTTCTATTACTTGACGGTTGGCAATGAGAACTACGCGCATCCGACGATGCCGGCCGATGCGCGCGAGGGGATTTTGCGCGGGATGCATTGCGTCGCAGCAGGGACAACTGCGCAGCCCGAGCGTGCGCTCATCGTCCAACTTTTGGCATCAGGGGCAATCCTTGCGCAAGCGCTCGCGGCCGCAGCTTTACTCGAAGGCTTCGGCGTAGTTGCTTGCGTCTTTAGTGTCACCAGTTGGACCGAGTTGCATCGCGACGGCATCGAGTGCGAACGCGCTGCGCGGATCGATTTTGCGGCCCCCGCGCGCACGCCTTTTGTTTCCGCGCAGCTTGTTAAAACCGAAGGTCCCATCATCGCGGCGAGTGATTATCTGCGCGCCCTGCCGGAGTTGATCCGTGCCTTTGTGCCGCGCCGTTTCCTAAGCTTAGGCACAGATGGATTTGGTCGTAGCGACACGCGCGCGAGCCTGCGGGATTTCTTCGAGGTGGACGCGCAAGCCATCGCCTTCGCCGCGCTCAAAGCCTTGTTTGACGAGGGCAAACTCGCAGCCGACGCATTGGCTTCTGCGGCGGAAAAGCTCGGATGGGCCAATCGCGAGCACGCGGCGCCATGGCAGCGCTAAGTTTTAAAACGCTGCGTTGGGGTCGCAATGAGACCTTTTATTGAACACGTCCAGTCTTGGGTGGGTCGAAATACCAAGTGCGCCAAACCGCAGATCAAAGAGCGCGCCGTCGGTGATTTTGTCCACACGGCGAGCCAAGCAGATCCGTCCCGTCGCGACGTTAGCCGCAACGTCACTTAGCGCTGGGCAAGCCAACAGATCAGGGGCGTCCTTCAGCGATCACGGTCTTTCATTCACCCAAAAGCGCGCACACTTGCATTCGCCGACGCCATAGACTCAAAGCACGCAAGCCTTCCGCCGAGAGCCATGGCCTGGCGCCCTCCCACCCATTAAGGACAACCACACTATGCGTAAGACTTTGCTCGCCGTTGCCATTACCGTGCTCGCCGCGTTGCCGATGTCTGCTTTTGCCGATGACATTTGCGATGCTGTGAACGAAACGGCGAATGGCTGGACTGAACTTGGCAATCTATTGGACGAGAGCAAGGGCGATGGATTCTCCGCCGAGGAAATCGAGTCGCTGAGTTCAGTGGTCGCCGACCTGACCGCGCTGACGCAGAACTTCGCTAATTTGCTGCAAACGGGAAACGACGAGCAAGTGACGATGGGGGCGGAGCTGGAAGGCACGCTATCGGTGCTCGCTGATGATGACGCCGCCGAAGACGTGAACTATCTGGTGTCGGTCATGGATCAAGTGACTGACAAGCTTGATTCGATTACCGACGCCTGTGATGCCGGAAACTAGTTAGACGAGCAACTGACCAACGTTCAGTTCTCGAATCCGTCTCCAAAGATTTCTGACGCCAGCTCGTAGGCGCCAATGTCGATCGCACCATCCACGGTGCGATTGGCAGCGAGGGCCGGATGCACATAGATCGACAGGGGCCGTAAATCGTGGCCCGCAGGGCTGCCGGGATCGGCTCCCGCATTAATTGCAGGCGAGCCCGGCAGGATTCGATAGTCATAATTTGCCGCCGCGACAAAGTGCGGATTGGTTCCGACCAGGTTGTTTTCGAGCACAGTACCGGCCTGATTGCTGACCATCCCACCACCGAAAAAGATGTTGTTGCGTGCGATCGCGGGCAATGCGCTGGCCGCGATCTGCAGGAATGTCCCACTGCCGCGATTGTTGACGAAGGTGTTGTTGATCACGAACAGGCGCCGATCCGCGTGCGCGTTGCCTTCGCTTAAATAGTCGAGCATGGCGCCGTTTTGTGAGGTCGCCGGTTGTTCGATCAGATTGCCAATGACCAAGCTCAATCCGCCATTGGGCAGGTTGATCTCGTAGCTTTCCGTGCCGCCGGTTTCACCCGTGAGCCGATTGAACAGGATGAAGTTTTCGACCGCGCGCGACTTAAGCAGATGTCCCACGCGTGCGCCGTGCGACCAATTGTGGCGAAAGTTGAGCCTGTCGACGACATTGACGTAAAGATTGTGCGACTGACCATCGCCCGCACCATTGTAGGCGAATTCACTGTACTCAATGGTGATGGTGCTGCCGGCCACCGAGTTGGCCAGGATGCCGTTCTCATTGTCACGAAACAGGGCATTACGCACCGTGAGATTGCGGCCCTCCTGTCGAATCCCGGCGCCATTGGCATCGATGGCGCGCGCGCCGCTGAACTCGATGTTCTCGACTAAGGTGTCGTGACCCGCGATTACCCAAATAGCTTTGCCTTGCGAATTCTGGCCGGCCGCATCAATGCGCGCACGACCATTCACGCCGATCAGGCTCAGCCCGTTTTTGCTCCAGGCGCACACATTGCCTGCGTAGTTTCCGGCCGCGTCAATGCGAATCGTGTCGCCGGCAATCGCGGCCGCAATGGCAGCGCAAGGCGTCGCGAATGCTTGTCCGGGGCCGACGTTCAAAGTCGCGGCCGCGCAACTTGTCCCAGCGCAGAAAAGTATTCCCGATAGCAGCGTGGTGCGCATGAGATTCACAGTCCAATGGATGTGCGTGCGCCCTATCGACGTCTGCGAGCAGCGAAATTTCTCAGTTCAGCCGGCTGCATCATTTTAAGAAAATTCATCAATGCGAACACGCGATCAGATTCACGTTTTGCCGTGCATCCAACAGCGCCGTCAGTTGGCGAAACTTCTACGCGCCGGGACTTAAAGCAAACCTGATCCAACGGTGCCGATTGAGTACGCTCACGCGCGGCTTCAAGCATGAAATCTGAGCGATTCTTGCCAAGCAGACCGGCCGCTTGGTCGATCAAATCTCACTGTGCTGGGAATGCCCTCCGATTGATCGCAGCGTCATGCATGGCATTCTCGGGTATGCAACAGACACAAAGATTGACGCCATCGCATATCGGTTTCCACAGTCGACGGGCGGCAAAGCCACAACTGAAAACTTCACCCACTGCTACTCGTCGCGCAAATGGTCTTGCAGCAAGCGGGTCCAACTGCGGTCAAGTTGCGCGTACTCGCTTTCGCAGCGTTCGGCGCGTGCTTTGGGCAACTCCCAGGTTTCGATCAAATCTTGCTGATTTTCAGGATCACTACCGTAGGCCCAGCACACCAGATTGAAATAGCGCTGCTTGTTGAGCGAATGCTCATCGGCGAAATCATCGTCGCCGACTTCGTCGTCCGAGTAGTAGGTCGCTGCCGCACCACGCACGGAATCCACGTCGTCGGCCTGGATTAACACCCATGCAGACAACTGATCGACTGCATCCTCTTCTCGCCCCGTGATGGGGATCGCAAGTACATCGACCAAGGCGTGCCCAACCTCGTGTAGCGCGACCGCCATAAAGGCACCGGCCAAGGCGTCCGAGGTCGACTCGTCGTCTTCAAACTGTCCCTCAAGGGTCTCGGCCATGCTTTTCATGAGTTCCAAGCACAGGGAGATTTCTTGCGTCTCCGGGTCGTAATACGCATTCGCCTCGCCGCACTCGGCAAAGCGCATGCCAACATCGCGTGGCAGCACAAAGATCATGTTGAGCGCATTCGCCAATTCCTTGAGCGCGCCACTTTGATCCATCTCGCGCGCTTCCTGGCGCATGGCTTTTGATTCGACCGTGGTCGGCAACACCTTGAAGCGCCCTTCGCCAGCCTCGGCATCTGGTGACGCGGCGGTCAGAATCAGGGTCACAGCCAAGCTCAACATGCACAGGGCGCGCATTGGCGATTCCAGTCGAGGGAAAGCGTAGAGGCTAGACGATTTTCACATTTCAAGAACGTCTTAGCGCATGGCTGTCGCGGGTACACGAATGCGTATTTGCGCGTGATGACATAGTGCAGGCGGTAAGTGCGGAGATTTGTAGGGCTATGCAGGGTTCGTCGCAAGCATTGTGCAAGTCTTCGGCCGATTGCCGGCTGCGCGAGTCGCATCATCAGAAGGTGTCGCCGAAATCATCTTTCAGGCAGTAACAGATGGCACGCAGCAACTGCGCTATGTGGCCACGCCGGACATTCAACCTCTGGTGGTACAAGCGCGCCGATGGTTGAATGGGTCGATCGGCCTAAAAAGCACCAAAATCATCGCACTACGGCTCTTGAACAGCGGTCAACTGCGGTTTCTAGGTTCAATTCGCGGCTCATCCGCAACGATCATGGACCGGGCTTTGGTCGGTGAGGAAAGGCCCGGCCGCGCAGAGGCGACTTCATCGCACCAATCCGACAAGGACCGTTGTCTGATAACGCGCTCCGCGCTCAACGATGGCCTACAAGAGCGCACGGCCAGCATCTTCGACAAGGACTGCACGTTAGCCATCCCGACTTCGTGCCATAACACTAGGGTGACTGCATCGCAATTGCAGCCTAGCCTTTGCCCACAATCCAAGCCAGGGTGACCATGATTAACAACGATGTACTTCGCAGCGTGCGCTATATGCTCGATTTGAGCGACGGCAAGATCGTCGACATCATTCAACTCGCCGATCCAGGGTTTCCGATCGAGCGATCAGAGGTCGAAGCCTTTCTGCGACGCGATGGGGAAGAAGGCTTCGTCGAGTGCGCGAGCCCGATACTGGCGCGCTTTCTTGATGGGCTGGTGTTCTTCCGGCGCGGCAAAGATCCCGCAGCACCCGCGCGCCCAATCGAAAAGCGTGTGACCAATAACGTGGTGTTAAAGAAACTACGCGTGGCTTTCGAACTCAAAGATGTGGACATGCATCAGATTTTCGAGGAGGCAGGGTTTCCGGTCACTAAGCCCGAGTTATCGGCCTTGTTCCGACAGGCAGATCACCGTAACTACCGGCTGTGTGGCGATCAATTGCTGCGCAATTTTCTCAAGGGCCTGACGCTGCGCGTACGCGGCGCTTGAGACAGGTGTGTTCGCTTCTGCGCGAGCGCTGCGCGCTGGCGAACACGATCGCCAGCCTTGGTCTTGTAAGTATTTGATTTTATGGATTGCACAGGCTGGCATAAGGCTTGCTGAAGTGCAGATGGATTGATTGTGCCTGAGTTCCATTCATGCACGACCCCATCGGCAAGATAGCGAGGAATGGCGAATGGCTCTCAGTGACTGGACCACGGACTTAGCGCACGCGGCACGCGCACTCAAGCGCACGCCCGAATTCACGCTCACATCCGCGGGCATTTTGGGGCTAGCCATCGGCGCGCTCGCCGGCATGTTTAGCGTGGTCGACGCGGTCCTGTTACAGCCGCTGCCCTTCGCCAGTCCAGACCGACTAGTGCACATCGCGGCATCCGCACCGGGCTCTGAGTTCCCGCCAGAATTCGGTGCGTCATCCGAGTTCTTCGTGCAATACCAAGAGCGCTCGCACCAACTCGAAGACATATCTACTTACAACTCCTTTACGACCACCATTCGCGAAGGTGAGCGCGTTGAGCGCCTGCGGATTTCGTGGCCGACGAACTCGATGTATTCGACATTGGGCGTCTCACCAGTCCTTGGGCGATTGCCGGTCGCGGCGGATGAGAGCCGCACGGTGATCATCAGTGACGCGTTGTGGTCGGCGTGGTTCGGGCGCGATCCTGCGGTGATCGGACGCAGCTTAGATGTGTCGAACGGGCTGCGTACCGTGATTGGCGTGATGGGGCCAGAGTTTCAGTTCCCGAATGCAGACACGCAAGCGTGGGTGTCGAGCACGCTGACCGCCGCCGACATCGAAGAAACTGGTGATTTCGATGTAGATCTGGTGGGCCGGATGGCACAGGGTGCCACGCTCGAATCGGTCGCCAATGAATTGACTGCGCTGGCACGCGAGGCACCGCAGCGATTCGGTGGCAATCCGGCGTACGCGCGCACTGTGGCCCAGCATCGCGCGATTGTGCGACCGCTGGAAACACGAATGCTGGGATCGGTGTCTGGCTCTTTGTGGGTCTTGCTCGGCGCGGCGTGCATGGTCTTGTTAATCGCCTGCGCGAATGTGGCGAATCTTTTCTTGGTGCGCGCTGGATCGCGCCATCAGGCGTTGGCGGTTCGACGCGCCCTTGGCGCCGCTCGATCTCAACTGCTGCGCTTGCAGATGGCCGAGGCGCTGCTCATTGCCGCCATTGCGGCCGCAATGGGTTTGTTGCTGGCGGTTTTTGTGTTGCCAGCTTTTCTCAGCATGGCGCCCCCGGGAATACCGCGCTTGAATCAAGTATCTCTCAATGCCAACACGCTGATATTCATAGGGATCGCGGCGCTCGCGGCAGCCTTGTTGTGTGGACTCGCGCCAGCTTTGCGCGGATCTTCTCCCGATTTGACTCGAATGCGCGAGGGCGGTCGCGGATCGACGCGTCGACACTGGGTGCGTTATGGCTTGGTCGTTGGCCAGACTGCACTCGCGCTGGTGCTACTGATCGGCTCGGGCCTGTTGCTCCGCAGTGCATATGCCTTACGGCACGTGGACCCGGGCTATGAGACGGAGGATGTGTTCACCTTCCAAATGGCGCCCCAGCGTCCGCAACTGCAAGACGCGCATGACTTCGCGCGCTTTAACTTGGAATTCCTGACGCGTTTATCTGCACTTCAGGGCGTGCAATCGGCCGGTTTGGTCGAAAACGTTCCGCTGAATGAAGCCACCACCCCGATGCGCGTACGCACGGAAATCATGAACAGCGCCGCGGGCGAGGGCAGTTTAGTCAACGTCACCAATACCGCTGGTGATTACTTCAAAACGATGGGAATTCCCGTCCTCGCCGGGCGTGTCTTCGGCGATGCCGATCATTCGACGCAACTCGGCAATGCGATCGTGAGCGAGACCGCGGCGAGGATGCTTTGGCCAGGTCAAGATCCCATCGGCAAACGGCTGCAGCGGCTCGGTGAGGACACATGGCAAACCGTCGTTGGACAAGTGGGCGACATCAAGCAATCGGCCTTCCGTGATGCGCCCGAGGCCTTGTTGTATTTGCCAATGGTCGATACCTCGCCGCGGGGCGGACGTCCGAGCGCTTCACCGGCCTTTGTGATCAAAACCAACCGCGCCGATTCCATCACGCCAGATGTGCGCGCGCTGGTGCGCGAAGTGGCGCCAGAAGCTCCCATGTATCGCGATTTCACCCTGGCGCGTTTAGCGCAGGATTCGATGATGGAAATCAACTTTACTTTGCTTACCTTAGCCGTGACGGCGCTGCTTGCATTGCTTCTTGGGGCCGTCGGCTTGTATGGCGTGCTGTCTTTCATCGTTGCCGAGCGCACGCGCGAAATCGGCGTGCGCATGGCACTTGGCGCACGCCAAGGCACGGTGCGCGCCATGGTGGTGAAGCAGGGCCTGCATGTGGTGGGCGCGGGCGTGATCATCGGGCTCGGTGTTGCATTGGTGCTCACACGTGCGCTTGGCAGCTTGTTGTTCGGGGTGCAAGCGATTGATATGCCGACATTTGCCGCGATGGCTGCGGTCATGCTCAGCATTGGCTTAACTGCCAGCTATCTGCCCGCGCGCCGTGCCTCGAACCTAGATCCGATGGAGTCTCTCAAGCGCGATTGACGGCGCCGAGATTGAGATTTCGGCATCACTCCAGCGAATTTCCTTGAAATTATCATCCAGTTAATTGCTGTGGCATTCATAGGCTAAGCCGTCATCCTCGCCAATTCAGGGACTCGTGCGCTTGGCCTAACCCTTGGATGAAAGAGGGGTTCGCGCATTCGCGAGGATGGATATCACGACTTCTCCAGTCGATTCGCGAAGTGAACTTGGCTGGTACAAAAAAGGCCGTGTCTTGCGACACGGCCTTTCCAGTCACGATTCAATCAAAGATCAGTTACAACGCTTGATCTCCACGTTATCGATATTCCAACCTTCGGCTCGATTCACTGAATCGTCAGAGGTGACGCGGAAGCGGAAACGCACGCTCATGCCGGCATAGGGTGCAAGATCGATCACAGACTTCAAATACGCCTGCGGATCGCCACACCAAGCCAGCGCTGGTGCAGCGGGATTTCCGGTTTGAATCGCCCCGTTGTAGGGATCGGTCAACAGACCCGCGGTAATTTGCGCGTAGGCGCCGCCATTCACGGAAACTTCAATGAAACCCGCATCGTAGCAACCTCCAGCCGTGCGAGATTCCATATGTTGTCGGCTTTGGAAGGCTAGCGTCAAACCTTGGCCCACCGTTGGCAAGGTGACGGCCGGACTGGTGTAGCGCTGATCAGACGCGGTGATAGGTGTCAGGCCACGCAGGGCACGCGTGCCCGCGAACGGGAAGTCCGTGGTAATTGCCCAGCTATTTGCACCAAGTCCACCGGCTTCCTGGCCCCATCCCGCTGCGCCCGATTCAAAATTCTCGGTGAGCACAATGGTCGGAGCAGGACCGACTGGGCAATCGCCCGGGGCGGCAACGGTCAGGAATGCACCCGTAGCGGATGTGGACCCGCCACTGCCACCTGCGCCATCTTCAAAGCCATTCGCGAACATTTCTTGAACCGGGGCGCCACACGCGTTGCGCGAAATCACGCGCCAGTAATACTGTGTACTGGTGTCGAGCGCGGGTACGGGCGTCCAAGTGGTTTCGCGTGTGGTCGTGGTGCGCACAATATTGGCGAAGTTCGAATCGGTCGCAATCTGCACTTCATAGTCAAAGGCTTGCGCCGCTGCTGCCCAGACGAACTGCACATTGGCCGCGACATTGGTCGCCGCGTTCGCCGGTGTGGTCAATACCGACACTGCTGGAGCCGCCGTCGCCACAAATAGCGGGAAACTACTGCTACGCGTCAACGCGCCGGAGGTGCCGGTAGCCAGGATCGTGTACTGGCCCGCCGCGACACCCGTCGTCAGCACATTCATCGCCACCGAACTCGGCAAGCTAGTCACCGGATTCGGAGTGAATCCGACTGTGCCAGGCGCTGGCAGACCCGTCGACGACATCGTCACCGACGAATTGAAGCCCAGAATCTGACCCATGCTGATCACGCGCTGCACCGGGGTTCCAACGCAGATCGATTCCTGCGAGCCCGACATTGACACCGTGAATCCCGGCTCCGCGGCGCAATTGCTGCACACCAAGGCAAAGTCTTGATCCGTGGCGTCGCCAACATTGGGAACGCCGTCACCGGGCAGAGTGGTTGCCTTCACGCGAATAGTGACCGCACCTGCGCCAGCCGGTAGAAACACGTTTTCGATGTTATTGCGCGCATCAGCGGTACCGCCCGCAGTAGATTGGCCTGCAGTGAACACATTGCCGCGGTAGGTGGTGCCGCTAACAATCACTTCTAAATCTAAATTGTTGACCAGCGCCGGATTTGCGCCCGCGGCGCCTGGTGCATCGGTCCATGCCAAGGTGATGCGAACGGGTGCGCTGCCAGATGGAACGCCGTAAGTTCGCTCAAATACCTCAGCCACAGAATCCAGCCGCTCACTTTGATCGATGTGAACGCTATTCAGCCCAACACCGATCGAGCGCTGTAATTGCACACGTCCCCAACCCTCGTCGTTATTCGGCACTGGCGCCGGGCCGGTCATATCGACTGCGCCATTCACCAATAGCGCCTTGATCATGGCCGGGCTCGGTGTAGCGCCTGAATTATTGCCCCGCCACCATTGGGTCAACAGTGAGGCAGCGCCTGCGGCTTGCGGTGAGGCCATGCTGGTGCCTGAGCAAAACGCGTAGTTGTTATTGGTGCCCGCAATGGCGGTGCCGCAACTGGAGCCACCCGCTACACGCCGTGTCGACGCGATCTGCTCGCCTGGCGTCGTGATCGTCGGCAAGGTGCGGCCGTCAAGTGCCGGGCCGCGGCTACTGAACGTGGCCAGGGCGTCGATTGATCCGACGCGCTGATTCCGCGAGGCGCCAACGATGATCGGATTCTTGGCTTCTTTCGGCGCGGTAATGGTGCTGGCGTTCGCGCCGGAATTACCCGCCGAGAAAACGATCATGAACTGCTCGTTCACCGTTGGCGTGTCGAAGTTGCCGTCACGAATCATAAAGTCATGCGTACGCGCAGTGGCGTTGTAGCCAATGCCCGTGCCCTCGCCTGAAGTCCAAGAGTTATTGGTACCAATCGCATTCAAGCCAATCGCGCGCTTGCTGTTTTCCTGCCAACCACCAACCGGCGGCCACGGCACGGCACCGATACAAATGGGATTCAAGGCAACTAAATTGGTCTGTGGCGCAATGCCGATGCCATAGTGGAAGCCATTGGCATCGGTCGATGCGGTGCCGACCAAACCACTGCCCGCAATGATGCCGGCCACATGCGTACCGTGACCGCCGGAAGCATTGTCGTTGCCTGGCTTATTCGCCACCACCGGGCAGCCGGGGAAATCGTATCCGCCGACGATCTTCGCCGTCAGTTCCGGATTGTCATAGTCGATACCGCTATCGGTGACCGCCCAGATCACGCCGGCACCCGTCAGACCTAAATTCGCGATAAAAGGAATATATCCGGTGCCCGTGACCTGACCAGCGCCGTTGTAGTTGCCGGCAGTAATTTGGCTGCTGATTTCGTCATCAAACTGCGGTTCAGGACTCGCGTACTCAGTCCACAGGACCTGGGGTAGGGCATTAACCAGCGCAAGCTGTCCCGCATCGATCCTGACGATGGCGCTGATTAGGGCGCCGTCAGGCTGCGCTGGAGCATTCGACTGCACCACACCACCCAGCCCCTCGATCTGTGCCAGCACATTGCTCAGGCTGCCGTCGTCATAGATCAGGATCTGCACGTTTTTCACCAGCCCCAAACGGCCCTTCAACTCCGGGCTTAGCTTCCAGTCCGGGCTAAACGTGCCTTGCCAGCGCACATAGCTTAAAGATTCCGCACGATTGGCCGCCGCATCATCCGCCCACACCAAATAGGCATTGTGCGGGTAGTACTGGATTACGCGCATACCCTGAGCTTCCAGCGAGCTGCGCCAGCTATCGAGCGGCGTATCGCTGAACTGCACCAAGCGCAAAGCCGAGCCCGAAGCACTCTTCGTGGCGGCGCGCGGGTTGTAGGTGGGATCCTTAGGATCGAAGCGGTTCCCACCAAAAGAAATCTGACGCACATCGTCCGACGTGGCGATCGAAGCATCGCTAGAAATAGCGGCTACCTGGGGTCCTGCTTGCAGCGATCCTGCAAGCGCCGCGCTCAGCGCGATCAACAAGGCGTTTCTGATCAAAAGCTCCGCTCCAATGTGCACGAGCTGTCAATACTAAATCCATTGGTCAGGGCGATTGGTCATACTTTGTACGCATTTTGTCCATGACGTCTCATTCTTTCGGTGTGAGGCGGTGATCGGACGATCTGAACGTTGCCCTCGATAGACCTTCGCTTGCAGTCACTACGCTCTGCATGACGACGATTCCGAGGCTGTGCACCGCCCAAGGAATCGTCGTTGCGAGATCTTAAGCTCCCGTCGGAAACTGCGCACGATCCCGGAACCTGGGGTTCGTCAGCTCGAAAAAGGGGGCACGCGGCCCTTGACTCGTCCTTGCAAGCTAACGCCAAGCAATCCAGCGCTCCGCTCCCCTCTAGCACGCTTTTTTGGGAGGGGGCTGTGGGTGAGGGGCGCTCTCGCACTCCCGCACACCGCGAGACAGTCCCTGCATTGCCGTGTTGCTGAGCTCCTAGTAGTCACAATTTTAGGAGTTTTTCCGCGCGCTCGGACTTGACTATACATTCAGCAAAAACAATCGCTTAAGTTGTGTGTTCATGGAGATCTCAGAGAAGCAATCAAGTGACGCTCTTTGGTGTTGCTGTTGCCGATCCATAGCGGGCAGCAAAGGCATTGCATTGCCGCGTCGCCGCGCGCCTAGCAACGACGATCTAGGGCGCGACTGTGTTCTCCC
>Ga0105044_10002857_pt1 | contig 23648 bp, 21 predicted proteins | sample MAT01_FD_78092 | JGI IMG/M metagenome (GOLD analysis project Ga0105044, IMG submission 78092) | Freshwater microbial communities from Lake Fryxell liftoff mats and glacier meltwater in Antarctica - MAT-01 | ecosystem: Environmental > Aquatic > Freshwater > Ice > Liftoff microbial mat | place...
CCGATGACAGCACGCGAGGGCGCGTGCGCTACCCGGCACGGATTAAATCAGCGCTTCCTTAGCCGGAACGATGCAGTTGGGGCACAGCCATCATGGCTGTGGGGCCAGCGGGGAAAAGGACCGCCGGGGTCCTTCGACTCCGCGCCCAAAGCGGCGCTCCGCTCAGGGATGACGGACTTTTTAGACAGTCTCTGAGCAGTCATTCAGCGGCGGAGAGGAAACGAACGCCTTCGCCCTTGCGCAGATCGCCTCATCGGCGGCGCGGACTCATCGAGTCGGTGCCGCTTGTTTTTTCCCGCTTCTCCCACGCCGCCCGATGGCGTTTGCTGGCGCCCATGAAGCTCGAAAAGATTTCCCCTCAACGATGATCACGTCTCCGCGCCACAAAATCGTGGTCATCGACGATGAACGCACCGTGCTGGCGACTTTGACGGCGGTCCTCGAGCGGCACGGTTTTGACGTCGCGACTGCGCCCAATGGGGCGCAAGGGCGGCGGAAAGTGGCGGAAGCGAAGCCGGATCTGGTGCTGCTGGATTTGGGGCTCCCGGACTGCGACGGGCTGGAGGTGCTCAAGGAATTCAAGGCCGCGCAGCCAGGGCTTCCGGTCATGATCCTGACGGCCCACGACTCGCTCGCGAACGCCATCGAGTCGATCAAACTGGGGGCGTTTCATTTTCTGCCAAAGCCGTATGCGGTCGAGGAACTCGTCAGCCTCTGCCGGCGTGCGCTGGAGCAGCAGGCGCTCGTGGAGAAAACCGTGGTGCTGGAGAAGGAGAAGGCGCAGTTGCAGGTCCGGCTGCGCGCCGCGGAGGATCAACTCGCGCCGGTGGCCGTCAGCCGGCGGATGCGCGAGGTGGAGCAACTCCTCGCGCGCGTGGCGCCGAGCGAGGCGAATGTGCTGCTCACCGGCGAGAGCGGCGTGGGCAAGGAAGTCGTGGCGCGCCGCATCCACGAGAAGAGCGCGCGGGCCGGGGGGACGATGGTGAAGCTGAACTGCGCGGCCTTCCCTCCGAACATGATCGAGGCGGAGCTCTTCGGATATGTGAAGGGCGCGTTCACCGGCGCAGTGACGGCCTTTTCGGGAATGCTCATGGAGGCGGATGGCGGCACCCTTTTCCTCGATGAGATCACTGAGATGCCGGTCGATCTGCAGACCCGCTTCCTGCGGGTGCTCCAGGAGCGCGAGTCGCGGCCGCTCGGCACGACGAAAAGCCAGCCGGTCAATTTCCGGCTGGTCGCCGCGTGCAATCAGCCGCCCGCCGTGGCTGTGCAGCAGGGGCGGTTGCGGCAGGATCTGTATTACCGGCTGAAGACTTTCGAAATCGAGATCCCGCCGCTGCGCGAACGCCGCGAGGATCTGGTGAAGCTGACGGATACGTTTTTGCACCGCTTCGCCCGCCAGCTCGGAAAGCCCGCCCCTCAACTGGCTCCGGAGGCGCTGGAACTCCTGCGCTCCTACCCATGGCCCGGAAACGTGCGCGAACTGCAAAACGCGATCGAGCACGCGATCGTCCTGTGCGACGGCACAACGCTCCTGCCCCGCGATTTTCCCCGTGAAATCCAGGCACCGGATCTCGCTCCGAGTCTCCGCGTCAAAGCACCGGTCTCTTTTCTGGAGGCGGAGCGCGAGACGCTCGTCGAGGCGTTGCGCCGTTCCCATGGCAACAAGGCGGAGGCCGCGCGCCTGCTTGGGATCCATCGCGCCACAATCTACGTGAAGATCCGGCAGTTCGGCTTGACGGTCTGAAACGCGACCGCCCGCGCCTTCGGGTGAAAGCGCGGGCGTCGGGTTCGGAGAAAAGTGGGCGGTCAGGCGTGGGCGGTCCGGACCTCTTCGTGCAGCTCGCCGAAGGCCAGGACGGAAGCGCGCAGTTTGCGGAGCGCGAGTTCGAGGCGGGTCTTGATCGTGCCGAGCGGGATGCCGGTGTGGGCGGCGATCTGGCGCTGGGTCATGCCGCGGTAAAAGGCAAGCCGCACCGCCTCTTGCTGGGCTACCGGCAGGTGCGCAATCAGGCGCGCCACGGCCGCTGCGCGGTCGCGTTGAGCGGCCTCGCGGTCCGCACCGGCATGCATGTCCTCGCAGGTCGTCTTGGATTCCTCGCGGAGGCGATCCTGCGCTCTCGCGTAGGCCATCTTGCGGCGGATGCGGTCGATGGTGCGGCGACGGACAAGGGTGACAATCCAGCCGAGCGCGTAGCCTTTCTCGACGCGGTAATTTTCGGCGCGCCGCCATATTTCGAGGAGGCATTCCTGTTCGAGATCATCGACGTCGTGATCGTTCCCGATGATTCGCCCGATGATCGTGCGGATCAGCGCGTGATGGCGGCGATGAAGGGACGTGAGGGCGGCTTCGTCGCCTCGGTGAATGCGCTCCATGAGCTGTTCGTCGGTGAAGTCGGTGACGACAGGGACGGGGTCTTTGCGGTGTTGCTGATCGAATGAGTAAAGCATGGTGATGTGGATGGTTGGTCCACATTGCCTTTGCCTACCTCATGCCAAGCCTCACCCACACTGTCGGGCTACGCTTTCCGGTCGGAAAAGTGTCGCACAATCCGACAGACTGTCGCCTTGGCGCGACGGTTCAAAGCTTTCCGAGCAGCAATAGAACGATGAGGAAAATGACAATGAGGCCGAGACCCCGCTCGGCCCGTAACCCCACTTGCTGCTATGCGGCCAAGTCGGCAGTGCGCCGAGGAGCAGCAGGATGAGGACGATCAGCAGGATAGTGTGCATATCTTGGTTTCGAGACAGCCAAGGCGGGTGGACGTGGCGTATTCATGGACGCCATGGATGGTCAAACCGAAATTACCTGGACGCGCATCGCCTCTTTTATGCGCCAATCCACTCACGATACGAGAAACGGACTTTACGCGATCGATCTCGAAACCGCCTTGCTGGAGGAGCTAGTGACCGAGGGCGAGGCGCAGGCGTGCGTGCAGCGGCTGCGCAAGCAATCGCACTGCATGGCGGACCTAATGCGCCTGCTGTCCAAGCTGTTCCAGGATCCTGAGCCGGTGGCTGCGCCCATCCCCGCGCGCGAGTTGCTGATGATCTGGCGGGAACAGCTCACGAAGCTGTCGGGAGGACCGGAGGTGGAGTGGGTGGACGAACTCGGCGAGGAAAGGGTGAATGTGGACGTGGAAATGATAGCGACGGTGTTCCGGGAACTGCTGGACAATGCGGCGGCCTTTTCCCCCGGCGAGACGATGAAAGCCGCTGGCCGGGGCCACGACGGCAAAGTCGTCTTTGAACTGCACGAGCCAAAGAAGGCCGCGGTGGATACGAGCACCTGGGGCGAGCCGTTTGTGACGACCCGGCGCGGCCGCTACGGACTCGGCTTGTGGACGGCACGACGGCTGATGAAGGCGAACCACGCGACGATCATGCGGCGCTACAAACCGGAGGATGGGCGGTTAACGACCGAGATCGGTCTCGCGGTGGCGTGAGTGAGTAGGGCGCGGCGCCCCTCTCAGAGATTGTGAAATAAGTCCTTCCCCGCGCGCAGATTTATCTCACAGTCTCTCAGAGGGTGGACCGAAACTCACGGGGTGTCATCCTGAGCGGAGTTCCGTGCGGGCGAAGGCGGGACGGAACGCAGTCGAAGGATCCCGGCGGTGCGATCACGCACCGCGCTGGAACGAACCGCCGGGGTCCTTCGACTGCGCTGCGCCCACCTTTCCGCCTCCGCTCCGCTTAGGGATGACACGCCTTGTGAGTTCCGGTACACCCTCTCAGCGGAGCTCGCTGAGCGCTCGCGGCCCTCACTCGTCCCCCTGGCCGGTCCGCACCACCGGCTCGTGCGGCCGATCCTGGTGGATCACGGTTTTCATGCAGCTCGGGCAGATACCGTGGGTGAAGTCGGTCCCGGTCTGGTCGCGAATGTAGTTTTCGATCTCCTGCCAGTAGTCGCCGTCGTCGCGGATTTTTTTGCAATACATGCAGATCGGGAGGAGCCGCTTGAGCTGGCGCACTTCCTCGAGCGTTTTTTCGAGGTCGGCGATGCGTTGCTGACACCGCCCTTCCAACTCCAGCACGCGCTCGCCGCAGCGCAGCCGCGCGAGCAGTTCTGCCACATCCACGGGCTTGCTGAGGAAATCATCCACGCCTGCGGCGAAGGCGGCGAGCGCGTCGTTCACCTGGTCCCGCGCCGTGACCATGACGATATAGGTGTAGCGGTAGTGGGCTCGCGGGAAAGTGCGAACGGCCCGGCAGACGTGGAGGCCGTCGAGACGTGGCATTTCCCAATCGAGCACCGCGATCTGCGGGGGGTCCGAACCGATGAGAAGCTCGAACGCGGCCTGCCCGTCGTTGACGACGGTCACATCGTAGCCGTGGCGCTTCAGAAGAAAAACGAGCGCCATGCGGGTCTGCTCGTGGTCTTCTGCCACGAGCACGCGGGTGGGACCGGGGGCAGGGTCAAAAATGGCGTGAGACGGTGCGTTCATTACCTTCCGAATCGCAGCAGCCGCTCAAGGGCGTGCCTGAGAATTTTAGAAACCCGCATTTTTCACGCGGCCCACTCCGCGCTCCCCAAAATGTCCACGGATGTTACTTCCGAAAGGAGGCTGCGCTCTGGCTGCCGTTGGGGATCACTTTTGCTCGCGGGTGCGGTCGGCTTCTTTTTTGAGGGCTTCCGCTTGTGCATCCGCGGCGCTCTTGGTGGCATCCGCATCGGCTTCGCCAGCTTTCTTCGTCGCCTTGGCCTGATCTTCGATCCGGTCGGCGCGGTTTTCGAGAACCTGCTCGCGGGCTTGCTCCTGCTTTGAATCGCAGGCGGAGAGCGAGAGAGCGGCGGTGATGGTGAGGAACGTAAACAGTTTCATGCCCCTGGATCGCAGGGGCGCGGCACGGTGGTTCCCTGAACCGCTCGCGCGAGGCGGACCGCCGGGCAGGCTCACCTTTCCCAAAGGCAGCTTCGGCTCTCCAATCCGGCCGATTTTATTCACTCAGCCAGCGGGCGAGCTGGCGGGCGTAATAGGTGAGGATGAGGTCGGCGCCGGCGCGTTTGAAGGCGAGCATTTGCTCGAGGACGCAGGCTTTTTCGTCGAGCCAGCCGGCTTGCGCGGCGGCTTTGATCATCGCGTACTCGCCACTCACATGATACGCGGCCGTGGGCAGGCCGAACGCTTCCTTGATGCGCCAGACGAGGTCGAGGTAGGGCAGGCCGGGTTTCACCATGACGAGGTCCGCACCCTCTTCAATATCGAGCGCGACTTCGCGCAGCGCCTCGCGGGCGTTCGCGGGATCCATTTGATAGGACCTCCGGTCGCCGCGGACGGGTGCGCTTTCCGCGGCGTCGCGAAATGGGCCGTAAAAAGCGGAGGCGAATTTGGCGGCGTAGGAGAGGATCGGAGTGTCGGTGAAACCGGCGGTGTCGAGCGCGCGGCGGATCGCGCCGATGCGACCGTCCATCATGTCGCTCGGGGCGACGACGTCCGCTCCGGCCCGCGCGTGGGAGACGGCGGTTTTGGCGAGCAGTTCGACACTCGCGTCATTGGCGACGCGGGCGTGGTCGCCGTGGAAGGTGGTGACGCCGCAGTGGCCGTGGCTCATGAATTCGCAGAGGCACACATCGGTGATGACGAGCAATTCGGGCACCGCGCTTTTCAGCGCGCGGACGGCGCGCTGGACCACACCGTCGTCTGCATAGGCGTGGGCTGCAGCCTCGTCCTTTTGCGCGGGGATTCCGAAGAGCAGCACTGCGGGAACGCCATCCGCATACGCGCCCGCCGCTTCCTCGACGAGTGCTTTTTCCGTGAGCTGAAAGATGCCGGGCATGCTGGGGACCGGCACGGGTGCGGTCACTTTTTCCGAGACGAAAAGCGGAAGGATGAAATCGTCCGCGGCGAGCGTGGTCTCGCGCACCATCGCGCGCAGCACGGGCGTGCGGCGCAGGCGGCGCGGGCGTTTCGGCAGATCCATGCGCGGGTGCCGGTTCAGTTCTTGGGCAGGCCGGGCGGGCGCTCCGAGAGCTTGGGCGGGGGCGGGATGTCGGCGGGGTTCTGAGCGATCTGCTCGCGTTTTCCGCCGACGAGCTGGAGCGTGCCGTCCGGCTGCTTTCGCAGGTAGGGGCGCGCTTTCGGGGCGCTGTAGTGCGACTGGCCGATGAATTCGCCGTTCACACCGATTTTCGACAGGACGAAGCTTCTCTGGGCGATGAGTTGCAGGATGTAGAGATTGTTTCCGCTGTCGAATTGGATTTGCGGTGTCACCCCGTCGATCATCCGACCGAGCGGGCTGGTGCAGAAGACCGTGCCGCTTTCCTGATCCTCCACGCGGACGTAGAGCACGTTTTGCTCGCCGCGCTGGTGGGCGAGGACGCTGAAGACGCGTGTCTGACCCGCACCCTTCGCGCCCTCGGGAACGCCCGCCGTTTTCCGCCACATGATGCGGCCCTCGGTGATCTCGATGTGGGTGGGTTTCGAGCTGAAGTATTTGTCCTGCGCGCTGGAATAGATATTCGCCCGGACGCGGTAGATGCCGAAATCGCCGAGCGCATAAAGCTGGCCGAGGTTGACCGTGCGCTTCAGCGTTTCGCCCGCGCGGATCGGCAGGGGATCGAGATGGTAGTCGGGATCGCGCGGCGGGATGAAGTGATCTCCCTCGCCGGTGATTTGAAAGCTAAACCACTGACCCTGCCGGGTGTCTTCGAGGGTGAGGTCGCGTCCGGTCTGGTTGGTGATGGTGACCGTCGCGAGCACGGGTTCATGCTGGATGAAAAGGCGCTGCTTGATGCTGATCTCGACGGCGATCTGCGCCCGGACCGGGACGATGGCGGCGAGGCAGACGGCAATGATGAGGAGGCGGCGGGAAAGGTTCATTTCTTGGAGGGTGGGGTGTGAGTGACGGTGCGGAAGCCGATGGCTTCGGAGACGGAATCGGGGGCCAGTTCGCTGCGGCGGTCGAGCCGCAGATCGGCGGACATAAAGCTCCCGCCCTTGATCATCGGCCGCTTTTTTACCGGATCCCATGTGGCAATCCACTCGGACACATTGCCCGCCATGCCGACGACGCCCCACGGACTTTTGTCGCCCTTCAGTTGATCCACCGGGTTCCAATAGACGAAGCCGTCGGCATCGCCCTTGGCGCTGGGATCGCCGCCGTGCCAGTCGGCGTTCGAGTTTGCCTTCTTCACATCCGGCTCATCGCCCCAAGGATAGATGAAGCCTTTCGTGCCGCGCGCGGCTTTCTCCCACTCCTGCTCGGAGGGCAGCTCGCGCCCCTTCCATTTCGCGTAGGCCGCGGCGTCCCACCAGTCGATCTCCATGACGGGACAGTTGAGGTCGATCGCCACGGAATGCACCGGTTTGCCGGCCTCGGCGCGGGCAAAAAAGATGTCCCAGTTTTTTGGCCGGTGCATTTCCCGCGACTTGACGAGCGGCTGGCGCGGATCGTCGTATTCGGTCGTCCGACGGTTTTTCAGGTCCTCGACAAACTTTGCATACTGGCCGTACGTCACCTCATATTTGTCGATCCAGAATTCGGGAAGGGTCGCGGGCTCGCCGTCATTGAAAAGGAACTCACCCGCCGGAATGTGGACTTGCTCGTCGAGCGAGCGCTCATTGCCGAGCATTTTCAGGACGAACACGATGGCGAGGATGATCACGCTGATGAAGCTCGCGAGATTGATATAGAGCGAGCGCTTCCGCTTCTTCTTCAGTTGCTCGACCGCGGCCACGGCGGCACGGTCCTGCGCGCTGATTTTCGCGGCCTCGACCGGCACCACTTTCGGCTCGATCGCCTTGATGCCCTGGAGCAGCGGCCCCCACGCGGTGAAGGACTGCGGGCCTTTCTGCACCATCCGTTTGACGAGATCCTGCATGCCGGGAGTGAGCGACTGAATGGCCGGCAGCACGCCCAGCAGGAGGCGCCCGAGCGCCTGGATTTCGCCATTGAGGGTCATCTGCTGGTCGCCAAGCTGCGTGGCCAGATTCCCGAGCCGCGCGCGGCCATCCGCACCGAGGAAAATCGTGCCCGGTTCGGGCGGAGAGTGAGGGATCTTGTGGATCGTGAGATAGGCAAGGCCGTCCGTGACGGTGCGCAGGACTTTGAGCGCGGTCGGTTCGTCGAGCTTTTCGCCAGCGGCTTTGATCTCCGCCATGGTGCGCCCCTCCACATATTCGTGGGCGTAGAAAATGTAGCCCCCCGCTTCGCCTGCCTCATATACGGCGAGGATGGAAGGATGCTGCACGTGGGCCTTGGCCCGCGCGTCGGCGATGAAACGCGCGCGCGCCCCGGCATCGCGCGCCTGCGTCGGATCGAGGACTTTCAGACCGACGGGGCGATTGATCGCCGTCTGCACCGCGGCATACACGGTGCCCCAGCGTCCCTCGCCCAGTTGCCGCAGGATCTGGTATGCACCGAGGCTCTGCCCGACCAGACCGGTGAGTGGAATCTCGGGCTCGGACTCAAGCGCGGGAGCGGGTTCCGGCTCGGGCTCGGCGACGTTTTCGGAGACGGGTTCCGCAGCCGGCTCGGATTCGGCGGTGGCGACCTCCGGTTCCGGTTCCGCGGCGACCGGAGGTTCCGTTTCCGGCTCCGCTGCCTGCGTTTCCACCTCTTCCTCGGGGACTGCAACTTCCACCGCAATGGGCTGCGCCACCGGCACCGCCACGACGGCACGCGCAACGGCCTGGCCAACTGAGATCGCCCGCGGAGCCGTGACCGCACGTGGCGCCCGAGCAACCGGCTGCGCAACTGGACGCGCGGTGAGTTGGGCAGGCGCAGCTCTGGGCTGCGGGACACTCACGGGACGCGCCATCGGCACTTGCCGCGCGGCCACGGCACTCACTCCGGACTGCGCGGTAGCCTGCGGTGCGGCGATGGCGCGGGCCACCGGCTGGCCCGCGGGGCGCGGAGTCGCCGGCGGAACTGCCGCCCGCGCCGCGGGCTGTGCGGCCACCCGGGGCTGCCCGACTTTCGCCTGCGGCACGGCGACCGGTCTCGCCACCGCGACGGGCCCAGGTGCCGGTTCCGGCGCGGGCGGCGGCTCGAATTCCCGCTCGATCGCCGCGAGCAAGGCGTCGCGGTCGATCGGTTTCGCGAGCATCTGATGATGCTGCGTCTGCTCCGGGTAATCGCTCAGGTCATAGCCGCTGATCAGAATCGTCCGCACCTCGGGAAACCGCGTCACCATTTGATCGCGGAGCGTGAACCCATCCATTGGCTCCATCACCACATCGGTGATCAGCAGGTCCACTCCGCCGAGCGCCGCCGCGTTTTCCAGAGCCCGGTCGCCGGTGGTCGCCACGCGCACCTCGAATCCCGGGACACTTTTCAAAATGGCGAGCACTGCCTGAATTACACCCGTGTCGTCATCGGCCAGAATGATTTTCATTGATCGTTGGAAATCGGAAGGGTCGGCGGCGGGGGATATTGCTGCGCGAGCCGCTCGGGCTCGGCGGCCGCCGCCTGAAGCTGCTGCTTGTAGTACAGGCGGACGAGGTAGCCAAAGTATTCCCGCGTCTCACGCTTCGCGCGCACCGGCTCGGGGCGCGGGAGCTGATATTCCACGGCCAATTCCTCGCTTTCCGTGTCCGCCCAATCCGCCGGCGCCGTGACCCATTTCGAGTTCACGTTCGCACTCGTCTGCACCACGTTTTTGCCGTCCACCTTGTCGTAAAACATGACGTGGATGACGAGGTCCCGCACCTCGATCTTCGAGCGTGGCCGCGCCTTGACTGGGATGTGCAGGAGGAACTTTTTCAGCGACTCCGGGTCGGACTGCTCTTCGACCGTGATCTTCCCGAGCCCCAGGAGCGCACCCGGCGCGATGCCCTCGATCCGCGCCGACGTGTCCACCGCCGCCGCTCCCGCCACGCCCGGCTGCGGCATCGCCTCCAGGATCGCCCGCGCCTGCGTCTCCCTGAGCTTCGACTCGGCAAGGGAAAAGTAGATGCCCGCCGCATCCCCCATTTCGTAGATGCGCCTCCACTGCTCGGACGAACGGTCGAGCAGCCGCATCTTTTCATACGTCGCAGCCAGCTCCGCGATGGCGATCGGGTTCCTCGCATCCATTGCGCCGGCCTCGCGGAACTTCGTCAGCGCAGCCCCCGTATCGCCGCGTTCGCGCAATTGTTTGCCCTGCAGGATCAATTCATCGAAACGCGTCTGGGGCACCGCGTCCGCCACCTTTTGCGAGCCCACAGGCACGGGCGTCGGCTTCGGCGGCAGACCTTCCTCCGCCGGATCGGTGGTGATCTGCTGCGGCGGCTGGTCGGGCGTTTCATTAAAAGGATCCGTGCTGAAATCCGGCCGCATCCCGACGGGCAAAGTCAGCCGCGCAAAGGTCGGTGGATCACTCCGCATCCCCTCCTCCACCGCCGGCTGCGCGTGGTAGCGGGCGATGAACGCCCACCCCACCGCGCCGAGTTGCAGCACCACTCCCGCGCCGAGCACGCTGAGCGCGACGGTGAAGGTATGGCCGACGGTCTGTCGGGTAATGGGGGAAGCGGCGAGCATCGTTTTCTCTGCGGAAGGCCGCCAGAGTAGGATTGGCGGAAACCGGTGTCAAATGCCGGAGGGGGCCGTCCCGCCCGCCGGATGCGGTCAGCGTGCGGAAAAGCGATAGATCGTCGTGGAGCGGAACGTTTCTCCGGGGCGGAGCACGGTGGTGGGAAAGGCCGGCTGGTTCGGCGAATCCGGGAAATGCTGCGTCTCCAGGCACACGCCGGCATGCTTCCCATAAACCTGCCCGCCGCGGCCGTTTACGCCCTTGAGATGATTGCCGGTGTAAAGCTGCACGCCCGGCTCCGTCGTCAGCACTTCCATCGTGCGGCCGCTGACCGGGTCGCGCAGCACCGCGGCGAGCGCAGGCTCGGCAGGCCCACCCGCGTCGAGCACGTAGTTGTGATCATATCCCCCGCCCGCCTCGCCGATGTCGCGTCCGAGCGGTTTCGCAGTGGTGAAATCCATCACGCTACCCGCGTCGGCACGCAGTTCGCCGGTCGGTATGAGCGTCGCGTCCGGCACGCAATAGCGGTCGGCCGCCAGCCGTAATTCGTGGCCCAGCACATTGCCCGCGCCCGCAAGGTTCCAGTAGGTGTGGTTCGTCAGATTCACGACCGTCGGCTTGTCCGTCACCGCGTCGTAGTCCAGCCGGAGCGAATCCTCCTCCGTGAGCGTATAGGTCACCCGGGCGGTCAGCGTGCCCGGGTAGCCTTCCTCGCCATCCTCGCTCAGATAGCTGAAGCGCACGGCGTTTGGCCCCACCGGCGACGCCTGCCAGTTCCGCTTGTCGAAACCGCGCTTTCCGCCGTGGAGATGGTTCGGGCCGTTGTTCACCGCCAGCACATGCTCGCGGCCGTCGAGCGTGAAGCGCCCTTTCGCGATCCGGTTCGCATAGCGCCCCGCCACGCAGCCAAAGAACGGATTCGGCTTCAGCCACGGCTCCAGCGCGTCAAAACCCAGCGTCACCTCGCCAAGCTTCCCCCCGCGATCCGGCACCTGCATTTCAACGAGCGCCGCGCCCCACGTCATCACCCGCGCGCGCAGCCCGTGGGCATTCGTTAGCGTGAAAACCTCCACCGGCTCTCCGTCGGGCGTCTTGCCCCAGACCTCGCGCGGTGGCGCATCCGCGGCGAATGCCGACCAGACGAGCGCAGCGAACACGGCGGAAGTGAGGAGCATTTTCATGGGACCGGAGAATCCACCGCGCGAAGCGCACCGTCGAGCCTGCGAATGGCTTTGAGTTCCGGTCGCGTTGACGCTCCCTGTGGCGGTGCTTACTCTCCGGGCCATGACCGCACTCTCCACCAGCCATTCCCTCCTAACCGTCGAGGAGTTTCTCGCCGCCGAGCCGAGCTACGAAGTGAAGCATGAATATCTCGGCGGGGTGATTTATGCCATGGCGGGAGCCAGCACCCCGCACATCACCATCACCGCCAATCTTATGGGTGCGCTCGTTTCGCGCCTGCGCGGGCGGCCCTGCCAAGCCTTTGGTTCCGACATGAAAATGCGCCTCGCCGTCTCCGGGACCACCTACTTTTACTACCCCGACGCCATGATCTTCTGCGGCACGACCGGCCTCGGCCCCTCGTGGTGCGAGCGCCCGTCGGTGATTTTCGAGATCATCTCCGAGAGCACCCGCTCGACGGACGAGCGCGAGAAGCGCATGGCGTATCTCACGCTTCCGAGCCTCGATGCGTACGTCCGCATCGAGCAGGAGCGCCGCGAAGTCGTGATCGAGCGTCGCACGAACGAGGGCTGGCAGCGCGAAGTCCTCGCCGCAGACGGGATCGTGCGCCTGCCGACGGTCGATGTGGAATTCCCGGTCGCCGAACTCTACGAGCGGCTCTCGCTGGCGTGAGGGGGGGAACGATGAAACTCGACGCGCACCAACATTTCTGGCGCTACGACGCAGCGCAGTATCCGTGGATTCCAAAGGGCTCGCCGCTGCATCGCGATTGGCTGCCGCCGGATCTCGCGCCGCTCCTCGCTGCCACCGGCCTCGACGGGTGCATCGCCGTGCAGGCCCGTCAGACGCTGGACGAAAGTCGGTGGCTCCTGACGCTGGCGGAGCATCACGCGGTCATCAAAGCCGTGGTGGGCTGGGTGGATTTGCGCTCGCCGAAAGTCGCGGACGATCTCGCGGAGTTGGCGCGGCATCCGCGCTTCGCCGGCGTGCGCTATGTCGTGCAGGACGAGCCGGACAATGACTTCCTGCGGGGCGCGGATTTCCTCCGCGGCATCGCGCTGCTGCGGCCGCACAAGCTGACTTACGACCTCCTCATCCACCCGCGGCAGCTTCCGGCGGCGATCGGTTTGGCGAAGCGGTTTCCCGAGCAGCCCTTCGTGCTGGATCATCTCGCCAAGCCCCCGATCAAGGCGGGCACGCTGTCTCCCTGGCGGGAGCAGGTCCGCGAGCTGGCTCAGTCGCCCAACGTCTTGTGCAAAGTCTCCGGCATGGTTACGGAAGCGGACGCGAAAGCATGGAAGGCGGCGGATTTCCGCCCGTATCTCGACGGCGTCTTCGAGGCCTTCGGGGAAGACCGGCTGATGTATGGCAGCGACTGGCCGGTGTGTCTCCTCGCCGCGGACTACGCGCAGGTTTTCGCCCTCGTGCGCGACTACATCACACCGCTCCCGGCAGCGGCGCGGGCAAAGGTGCTCGGCGGAAATGCGGCGCGCTTCTACCTCGCGCGGTCCTAAACTCGAAGGAACTCGCTCCCTCTACCCGTAGCGGAGCGCCTCAATGGGATCGAGGCGGCTGGCTTTGACCGCGGGATAGAAGCCGCTGAAGACGCCGATCGCGACGGCGAACCCGAAGCTGATGAGCACCGCGCCGGGCTCGACGATGGGCGTGTTTTCGCTCTCGGTGAGCTTGCCGATAAGCCTCAGCAGGCCAAACGCCGCGCCGAGCCCGAGGACGCCTCCGCACACGCCGATGACACTGCTTTCCACGATGATCTGGAGGAAAATGTCGCGCCCTTTTGCGCCGATGGCGCGGCGCACACCGATCTCGCGGATCCGCTCGGTGATGGAGGCGAGCATGATATTCGTGATGCCGATGCCGCCCACGATCAGGCTGATGCAGGCGATGAGCCCGCCGCTGATGCGCGTGCTTTTGATGCTGCGCTCCATGCTGTCGAACCACTCTTCGCGGGTGACGAATGAAAAGTCTTCGATGCCCCGGTGGGTGACGGAAAGGAGCGCCCGCGTCTGGTCGAGCGCTTCCTGGAAACGGGTGACGTCTTTTACCTGAAAGATGAGCTGGTCGAGTTTGTAGTTCGGACCCTGATCGACGCTGCCCACGACGTTGGCGGACTTGTAGTCGTAGAACATCGTGCTGATCGGAATCTGCACGCTGGTGTTTTTGCGGAAGAAGGGATCGTAACCGCCGCCGCGCCGTCCGCCCCCACGACCGGGGCTCAGCTTGGGCGGCTCGCCACGCTGACGCCGGAGTTTGTCCTCCTCGCGTTCGTAGAAATTGAAGATGCCCACGATGGTGAACGGGCGTCCGTTGATGAGGATGGATTCGCCGAGGGCGTTGTAGTTCTTCCGCTCGGGCCAGAGCTTCTCGACGATGGTGCGCCCGATCACGACGACATGGCGCGCTTCGTCGAGATCGATCTGCGAAAGGAGACGCCCCAGGGCGATCTCGTGCTTGTTGATGTAGGCGAAGTCCGGCCAACAGCCATAGACCGTCGCGCGGAAGGTCTGGCTGCCGCGGGTGAGCGCGGCGTTGCCGAGTTCGGAAACCGGAGAAACGTAGCTCACAAGATCCGCGCGGCTGCGGATGATCTCGGCGTCGGCGACCGTCTGGCCAGGGGAGATTTCCGCGAAGGCGGTCTGATCCTCGGGCACCTCCTGGCGGCTGGTGTCGATCTTTTCGATGCCGCCGATCTGCGTCATGAAATCGCGCATGCCGTGCGCGATGCCTGCGGTCAGAGCGAAAGTCGTGAGGAGGCTCGCGACGCCGAGGATGATGCCGAGCATCGTGAGGATGCTGCGGAATTTGTGCGCCCCGATTTCCTTGAGGCCCATGAGGAGCGAGAGCCAGAGCTTCATGGAGAAAAAATCGAAATCCGAAATCCGAAATCCGAAACAAATTCCAAACCTCGGCACTGCGGAAAACTGCGAAGGCCCGCCAAGCGTCCGGCTCTTTTTTTCTGACTTCTGATCATTCGGATTTGTTTCGGATTTCGAATTTCGATTTTCGATTTTTCACCGCGGCGGCGGTGCCGGTATCCGCGAGGATTTTGCCATCCCGCATCTCGATGCGGCGCGGGGTGCGGGCGGCGATTTCGTTGTCGTGCGTGACGAGGACGATGGTGCGGCCCTGAGTGTTGAGTTCCTGGAAAAGCGCGAGGATGGATTCGCCGGTCGTGGAGTCGAGGTTGCCGGTCGGTTCGTCGGCGAAAATGATGCGCGGGTCATTGACCAGCGCGCGGGCGATGGCGACGCGTTGCATCTGCCCGCCGCTGAGTTGGAGCGGCGTATTCCTGATGCGGTTGGAAAGGCCCACGCGCTCGATGGAGGCGAGCGCCCGGCGCTTGCGCTCGGCGGTGCCGATTCCGGCGTAGATCATGGGCAGCTCGACGTTTTGGAGGACGTTGAATTTCGGCAGCAGATTGAAGGACTGAAAGACGAAGCCGATCTTGGCGTTGCGCAACTCCGAGAGGCGGTTGCTGCCCGCGCGGCTCGCATCGATGCCGTCGATCATCATCCGCCCCGTGCTCGGTGTATCGAGGCAGCCGAGCAGGTGCATGAGGGTGGATTTTCCGCTGCCGCTCGGGCCGATGATCGCCGCGTATTCGCCCTGCTCGATGGCCAGGTCGATGCCATCCAGCGCGACGATTTCCTGCTCGCCGACGCGGTAGCGTTTCGTGACTTCCGAAAGCTCGATGAGCGCCATCACTGAACGGCCTACGATCGCTTCGGCACCTTGCCCGGCTCGATGAGCAGGATTTGCTCGCCCTCTTTCACGCCATTCAAAATCTGCGCGTGGTCGATATTGGTCACGCCGACTTTGACCTCGCGCTTTTCCGTGGAGTCGCCGGTTTTGACATAGACGACTTTCTTGTTGCCCTCGCTTTTGAAAACCGCGGTCACAGGCACGCTGATCGCATCATCGGCGCGGGCGATGGGGACATTCAGCGTCACAGTCATCCCCGGGCTGAGCCGCGGGTCGGGTTTGTCGATCAGGGCCTGCACTTGAAATCCCTTCACGCTGTTCTTGGTCGTGGCGATCGGCGCGATAAACGAAATTCGCGCCTCCATCGCCTCCTCCTTCAGCGCCTCGGCGTGGATCTGGACGACCTTGTCGAGCGTGAGCTTGGCTTTATCCACCTGATTGATGTGCATCTCGATTTGCAGCGTCGAGAGGTTCGCGATGGACATCAGCGTGGTGCCGCTATTCACGCTCGCGGCGGCGATGACGACCTGGCCCTGGATCACGGGCACGGTCAGCGCGGTGCCGTCGGTGGGTGAAAGGACTTTCGTTTTTCGCAGGCGATCCTCCACGAGCTGAAGCTTGCGCTGGGCTTTGACGAGCCCGTTCTGCGCGATCTCAAATTCCGCGGTCAGATTGTCGAAAACCTCACGGCTGATGAGTTTCTCGTCGAAGAGATCGCGGGAGCGCTCGAAGTTTTTCTTCGCCTTTTCCATCGAGAGTTTCGCGCCCTCGATCTCGGTCAGCGCGCTGTCCTTTTCCGTGAGCAAATCGCGGTCGTCGATCTCCGCCAGCAAGTCACCCTGCTTCACCGTCTGCCCGGCGACGACGTGCAGCGCCTTGAGCTTCCCGCCGACCTCGGGCTTGACGTCGAGTTGGAAAGCGGGGGTCACATCGCCGCTCACGTTGATGCTCGACTCGATGTCGCGCTTTTCGACGCGGGCGAGCAGCCTGTCACCGCTGGTCGGCTCTGGTTCCGTCTTTGCCATCTTGTCGCCGAAGAAAAACCAGCCGCCGCCGGCGAGGGCTGCGAGAGCGAGGACGAGGACGGGTTTTTTCATCTGGAGCGAAGCGGAATCCGGTGGGGCGCGCACACATACGCGCCAAATGGAAACAGCGCAATTGATACGTCTGCGTAGAAAATCGGGAGAGGGCGATTTACTTGGCCAAAACAGCGCACCCTGCTCGCCCCCTCCGTCTTATTCGAGCCGCTTGAGCGCAGGCAGCCGGTACTTCTGCATGAAGCTCATCTCGCTCGCGGCGACCTGCGCGGCGTCGAGGTAGATGATGGTCGGCTCGGTGTCGAATTCGATCTTGTGAAGGCCGTCCACGGCCTTGGTCAGCGCGCCGGGCACGTCGGCGAGGCTCTGGAGTTCCACGCCGTTGATCCGCTTCACGACGAGATGCGCCAGCTCCTCATAGCCCACCGTGAGATCGGACGGCAGCACGCGGTTGAGGAAGACGATCTTTTTCGGCCCGTCCTTGAAAAGCTCATGCTGCTGCCGGTCGAAATAAACGAACTGCTCGGGTGCCTTTTTCAGCCAGTCATTGCCAAACTCTTTCAAAAACTGCCGCGACAGCTCCCCCAGGACCAGCCCGCCGAGAATGTAAAACTTCGGCGCGCGGTCGATGACGTACGGCTCGATCACGTAGCTCTCGACCGGCCGGTGCGCGAGCTTCACGTCGATGTCCTTATTCTCCCCTTTGCGGAAGATCGTCACCTTCACCGACTCGCCGTCGAAGTGCTTCGTCGAGAAGAGATGCGAGATGCCGATCTTGCCGTAATCGGGATCCTTGTAGTTGCCGTCCTGGTCAACGGCGTTGCCGTCGATCTTGAAAATGAGATCGCCCTTTTCGATCCCCGCCAGCGCCGCCGGGCCGCCGGGAAGCACGTCGGTGACGTAGATGCCGCCGCTCATCCCGCCATCAAGGCCGATGTACCGGCGAAACTGCGGGTCGCGCGTCTGTGCGGACGCGATCCCCGAGCGCGGGAAGCCTTTGTAGGGCGGCTTCGCGGCGTCGGTGAGGAAATGCTGGATGACCGGCGCGGGGATCAGGTCGGCGTTGTTCGTGGTCGTGTCGTAGCGCATCACGAGACCCGCGAGTTTGCCGTCCTTCACCACGGGCAGGGTGAAACTGGAGTCCCGGAATTGCAGCGGCGCAGTCAGGCGGTAGATGAGCAGCGGCGAGTCATCTATGGGGTAGCGCGTGACCTCGGCGGTGGTCAGCGTCGCCTTGGTCACCAGCAGGTTGCCGGTCGCTTCGAGCTGCCACACGGCGAGCGTGTCGCCCACGGCGGCAGGTGCGACTTCCAGCGGCTTGATCGGCTTGAGGAACTCCGTGTCGTCGGTTTTCAGCAGCGCGAGGTTCGCCTCGTAATCGACGACATCCACCGTCGCCGGGACCTTCTGCCCGCCCTCGGGCGTCTCGAATTCCACGTAGTTCGCGTTCGCCACGAGTTCCGCCGTCACGAGCACGCGCCCGCCCTCCAGCACCGTGCCCACGGCACGCCGCGAATACGGCGGGCGCTTCCCCCAAGGCCGCATGAAATCCCACGGCTGGTTGGTCACGTTCACGCGGATGATCGAGAGCTTCTCCACCTTCACCTCCTGCGCGCGGGCGGAGGGAAGGAAGATGAGGGCGACGAGGCAGAGGAGGGACGGGCGGCGCATGGCAGGAAAAAGGTTCATCGTTCAGGGCGCAGGCGTGACCTCGGACGCGGCGAGATTTTGCTCGCTGAGCACGTTGTAGCGTTTCTTGATCCGCTCGCGCGCCGCCTCCACCGCCTTGCGTTCCAGCACCAGCGGGCGCCCGTAGCCGACGAACTTCACCACGTAAAACTCCGTCGGCTTCGCGAACGCCGCCGCCGCATCCTTCAGCGAGCGGATTTTCTGCTCGTTGATCTCCTCCACGATCCCCTGCTGAAATTCCCCCAGATACGTGTTCAGCGGGTCCGGCAGGATCGCGCTCAGCACCACGATCTCGGGAAAATCCTTGTAGATCTCCTTACTGATAAAGCTGTCGTAGAAATAATTGATCCGGTCGCTCGTGAACTGGTAAGTGCCCAGCAGATTCCGCGACAGCGGCTGAAAGAGCAGCCCGCCAAACAGCACGTAGGCCGGCGGCGTGTCGTAGGTGTTCGCGAGCATGTTGAAAGGCCAGGCGCGATCAAACTTCACCGTCACCTCCAGCGGCAGCTTTCCCCGCATCACGGAAAACTTCGCCGTGTCCCCGAGATACTTCCGCTCCGCGATCTCGCTCATCAGCACCCGCTCCCCCTCCAGCTCCAGCATCCCGTCGCTCGCGATGTCATGCCCGTCGATCGTCAGCAAAACATCGCCCACCAGCAGCTTCCCCGCGCACACGCCCGCCGATTGCACACTGCTCACCATCACCCCGCGGTCGTCATTGGGCAGCCCGAGCGCCTTCCGCATCGCCGGGTTCAGCGTATTCGCGATCCCGATCGACAGGTCCATGTAGCGGTCGTAATGCCCGTCCTTCACATCATTGAGAAAGTGCTGAATCACCGGCGTCGGGATCATGTAGCCCACGTTCTGCGCCACATCCCCCGAGAAGCCCTGAAACGCCACGCCCACCACCTTTCCTCCCTGCATCACCGGCCCCCCGCTGTTCCCCGGATTGATCGCCGCGTCGATCTGGATCGAGAGATGCGAGTCCACCACCGAGTGCGTGTACGTGCGGAAATCCACCCGCGACACCACCCCCTGCGTCACGCTCATCCGCTCCCCGCCGATCGGGTAGCCCACCACCGTCACCGTCGATTCCAGCTCCGGGATTCCCCCCAGCGCCAGCGGTTTTGTTCCCTTGAAAAACGCCGGGTCCTCCACCTTCAAAAGCGCCAGATCGCAGTCGTGCGCGATGTGCTCCACCGTGGCGATATACTTCTTCGGATCGTTCTCCTTCTCCACCGTCAGAAACCGCGCATTGCTCACCACATGCGCATTCGTCAGCAGCCGGTCGCTCGCCACCACCCACCCCGTGCCGCTCCCCCCCGTCATCGCACCCGGCAGCCAGGGCGTCCGGTAGTTCGCCTCCTGCGCCGTGTTATTGATCCGCGCAATGCTCTTGCGGATTTCATTGGGCTGCGCGGACGCCGCAGCGGTGAAAAGGACGAAAGCGCAGGCGAGGCGTGAGAAGCGGGAGATCATGCGGGCGGGAAGATGGACACCGGGTTGAGGGGTGGCAACTGCGCTTTTGCGCAAAGCGGCACCGCTAAAAGTTTTTCCCAACCCGCGGGCTGCTCCGCCCGGCCTTCGGCTTTGCGCAGCGCAGCAAAGGATCGCTGACTGTACCGGACGGAGGCGGTCTTGGTGAGATACGCGCGCCTCACTCCCACCGCCTCCGCCCGTTTTACAGTCAGCGATGCTTCGCTCGGTCCCGGTCGCAAGGCCTTCCGGAACTCCGCTCAGCCTGACCGCGGTTTTTCAAAATGACACACTACCCAATGGGCAGCCGGTCGCCGCGTCAGTCCTTGCCTTCTTCTTCCTCGCTCACCGGTGCCTCGCTGGCGATCCCCTCCAGCCCCAGCACCTGCGCCGCTTCCGCCGCCGGGAGCGCCTCGGCTTTGCGCAGCTTGCCCGAGACCACGCGATGCCGCGTCTCCGCCGCTTCGATGCTGCTGCTCGCCTCGCTCAGCTTCTTTTTCACCTTCTCCAGCGCCTCGCCAAATTTCCCAAACTCCGTCTTCACCGCGCCGAGCACGTTCCAGACTTCGCTCGAACGCTTCTCGATCGCCAGCGTCCGGAAGCCCATTTGCAGACTGCTCAGCAGCGCCGCCAGCGTCGTCGGCCCGCTCACGACCACGCGATGATCGCGCTGCATCGCCTCGGCCAGTCCCGGCCGCCGCAGCACTTCCGCGAAGAGCCCCTCGGTGGGCAGAAACATGATCCCGAAGTCCGTGGTGTGCGGCGGGTGGAGATATTTTTCACGAATCTTCCGCGCCTCCGCCTTCACCTGCATCTCGAAGGCGCGCGTCGCCACCTCGATGCCTTCGATGTCGCCACGATCCTGCGCCTCGCCGAGCCGCTGATATTCCTCCTGCGGAAATTTCGAGTCGATCGGCAGCCACACGCACACGCCGTCGTCGTCGCGCCCCGGCAGCTTCACGGCGAATTCCACGCGCTCATTGCTGCGCGGCGACGGCGCCACATTGCGCGCAAACTGGTCCGCGGTGAGCATCTGCTCCAGCAGCGTGCCGAGCTGCACCTCCCCCCAGGTGCCGCGCGTCTTGATGTTCGTGAGCACCTTTTTCAAATCGCCCACGCCCGTCGCCAGCGTGCGCATTTCGCCGAGCCCGCTGTGGACCTGCTCCAGCCGTTCGCTCACGAGTTTAAAGGATTCGCCGAGCCGCTGTTCGAGCGTCGCGTGCAGCTTCTCGTCCACGGTCGCGCGGATTTTCTCCAGCTTCTCCGCGCTGTCGCGCTGCACGTCGCCGAGTTTGCGCTCCACCGTCTCGCGCATCGCGTCGAGCCGCTGCTCGGTGGTCGTTGAGAGCCGTCCGAGGTTTTGGGCGAAAAGTTCGAGCTGCTGCTTTTGCAGCGTCGCCAGCTCGGTCATGCGCGTGAGCAGCGAGTCGCCGAGGGTTTTCATCGAGCGCGCCAGCTCCTCGCGCCCCGCGCCCTGCTGCTGCGCGGCCTCCGTCCGGAGCGTGCCGAGGTGCGTGCCCACGCTCGCGCGGATCGCCTCGAGCCGGTCCTCATTCCCCTGCGCGACCGCATCAAGGCGCGCCGCAAACGCCTCCAGATGCGCCTGCTGGAGCTGGGCGAATTCCGCGATCCGCGCGAGGACCAGCTCGGCGAACTTTTGCACCGAAGCGCTCAGCTCCTCGCGCACCTGCCGCCCCGCGAGCGAGGATTCATCCCGGTTCCGGGCGAACTCCTCGCGCACGCTCCGCTCCCCGCGCTCCGCCGCCGCGAGCCATTCCCCGGACCGGTTGCGCATCAGCAGGAACACCACCAGCGCCAGCGTGATGACAGCGACGGCGAGCGTGACGGAGACGAGGATCCACATGCCTCACATCACTACTTTCGCCACCCGCCAAAACAAACCGAAATGCGATGCGCAGCGGCGCTCTCGACCGGCGGAACGAAACAGCGCAGCCCGAGAACCGGTGTTGCTGAAGAATCCCGGCACCCTCTTACTGCTTTTTCGTCGGACTCCCAGCCTTGGCCACCGTGACAGCCTTCAGGATCAGCACACGGCCGCGCTCGACATACTCTTTGGCGACGACCTCTCCGGTAATGGTGACCTCGGCATTGTCCTCAGCCTTGGCATCCTTGATGGCGCTCATGTCCACGTCGATGGATGCGGCACCTTTCGGGGTGTTGTATGTCAATTGCCAGCCGGTCGTCTCCCCACCGATCGCCATGACGCCGCCCCGTAACTTTCCCGTCAAACTGACATTTGCGCCGGCTTTGATCACGGGATCAGCAGCAGCCACGACCCGAGGCATGCGCGAATCGCCGCTGGGATTCAGGCCATTTTCCTTTCCTCCAAACGTCCCCTGCCCCCGGCAGTGAGCGGAAGCAATGACGAGTGTGGCAAACAGAAACGAGAGGGAGGATTTGTTCATAAGGTTCCAAATCCTAACTCAGCGCAACGAAGTGACGACCTCGATTAAAACCGCTGCCTTCAAGTCCTTCACACCCGCCCTCGTCCCCGAGCCGGCCAGCTTCGATCTCAAAAAATCGGGCCGGCTGGATTCGAACCCACGACCTCTTGAACCCCATAGCTGCAGAGCATGTATCTGAGCGGGTTCGCGGATAGGTTGGAACCCGGCACGAAGCGGCACTGAGCGGCACTACGTTTTTACACCGGGATACACAAAAGGGAGCGTGCTCCGAGCTCGCCGTCGGACTGCGCAAAAAATTTCGTCTCGGTCGGGAGAAGCGGTTGGAGCCAGGCGCGCATTTCCGCATCGGCATCGGCCGGGGTGAAGTGAACCTCGACGCGCCACTCGCGCGGCACTTGCGCGGCCTGATGTTCGACGAGGCGGCGATACACCTGGGCTGCCGCCTCGTTCCCGAGGTCCGAAGCGAGCCGGGTCTTGACGAAGCCGGGCCGGGGCGCTTTCAGCATCAGGCAGAGCGTTGGTGGTAGATTCATTTTCCGGGTGCGGCGATGGGCGATGCGAAGGCGGTGCGAGTTTCGGTTTGCTTCCGCGCCGGGCGGCCGAGCCGACTCCACAGGAAACCGGCGACGAAGGGCAGCCAGATGAGCGCGCGCTCCCACCAGCAGAGCGTCCAGACTTCGCCCATCGCGATGCGGTGGCACATGATGAAGTAGAGCGCGCCGGTGATGTTCAGCATGATGGCGCCGCGATTGCGGGTGAGCACGGCGAAGGGCAGCAGCCACGCGAAATACCACGCGTGCAGCATCGGCGAGAGGACGTAGGCGGAGAACAGGCACCACTCGGCCGCGTCCGCAAAGCGACGGCAGCGGACGATGGCGATGGCCCACGCGGCGAGCAGCGGCAGCACGAAGAAGTCGTTCAGCAGTTCGGTGCCGAAAATCGTGTCGAGCACGGCGGGGAGAAACTCTGCGCTGCGGGCATGGTGCGCGAATTCCAGCGGCGCGAGCTGCGTCGTCCACTCGCCGGTCCACGCGCACACCGCGAGCCAGCCGAGCGCGAAGGGCAGTGCGCCGACTACGCCCATCTGCACTGCGCGGCGGAGGCCCGTGGCTTTCCACGTCTGCCAGAGCATCCACGCGACGATTGGCAGCGCCATCCATTTGAACGCGACGGCGGCACCGGCGAGGGCGACGGCGAGCGCGGCGCGGCGCGGCTTCATATCCCACGCGAGCCACGCGCCCACGAGCGCGAGGATGAACAGGCTGTCGTAGTGGCCGCCGCCCGCGAAGCAGTAGAGCACGAGCGGATTCCAGGCATAGACGAGCGCGCGGCCCGTGCCGAAGCGCCGCGCGAGCAGCCCGCACACGGCGAGGTCGGCGAGCGCGATGAGCGCCTTCACACCCGTGATGCCCGCGCCGAACCACGCGAGCACGGCGAAGGTGATTTCCGCCAGCGGCGGATAAATCGCGGTGTAGTGCGGATGGCCGACGTTTTCCCACGCAGCGTCGCGCAGCAGGCTGAGTTCGGGCGCGTTCGGCGCGTGCAGGTAGGGATTGAATCCGCCGCTGAGCACGCGGCCTTCCCAAATGTAGCGATGAATGTCGTCGCCGGGAGCCATCGCAAGGAGCATGAGGCGCAGGCCGACCGCGACGATCCAAAACATCG
>Ga0105044_10002865_pt1 | contig 23590 bp, 8 predicted proteins | sample MAT01_FD_78092 | JGI IMG/M metagenome (GOLD analysis project Ga0105044, IMG submission 78092) | Freshwater microbial communities from Lake Fryxell liftoff mats and glacier meltwater in Antarctica - MAT-01 | ecosystem: Environmental > Aquatic > Freshwater > Ice > Liftoff microbial mat | place...
CGGCGGGCCGTCGTAGGTCAGCGACGGCACGTTGCCGACATAGCCGATGGCCTTCCAGCCATCGGGTGTCGCGTAGTACGCCGCGCTGGCGAGCGAACGGAACTTGCTGAAGAACTTCGCGCCAGCTTTGAGTTCATCTTTGGCCTTGGGCTCGAAGCAGATGTCGTCGCAGATGGCCTTGTGCTGCTCGGGTTTCAGCGCGGCGAACAACGCACCAAAACGCTTCGTTGCCTCGGCATCGAGCCAGTCGAGGCCGGGCAGGATGAGGGCGCGGTCGTTGAGTTGGCCTGGATACGGCGCGCTGACCCATTCGTCGACGAAGTCGATCACGCGTACCTGGCTGGCGGCGGGACCAAGATCATCGGCGGGCAGGATCACGTCGGCGAGTGCGATGGCGGCGGCGCGTTGGGCCTTGCTCAGCGTCAACGGCCACGCGTCGCCTGGCGTGTAGAATTTATTGAGCTGCGGATCGCTGCCGTAGCCCTTGGCGGTGATTGGCGGAATAAGCGGTGGCACGCTCGGTATCGGCTCAGCGCCGAAGACCTGGGTATCGCCGAGCTGCAAGGCAGCAGCAACGGCGACGAACCATTTGAAGACCGTGCGGCGCGGAAGACGGACGACCTGGGGAACGATGCCGCCTGCAGGTTCCGGTTCCTGGTAGTTGTGTGACGAGTGGTGTGACGAGTGGTGTGACGAGTGGTGTGACGAGTGGTGTGACATCAGAGCATCCCCTTCTTCGCCTGATCGACGAGGTAATCGCCAGCGCGCCAAGCCAGCGCCATGATGGTGAGCGTCGGATTTTTGTCGGCGTTCGACGGGAACGGCGTGCCGTCGACCAAGAAGAGATTCTTCACGTCCCAGGTCTGATTGTAGCCGTTGCACACCGAGGTCTTCGCACTCGTGCCCATGATCGCACCGCCGACCTCGTGGATGATCTTGCCACCCGGATCGATGCGGTTGCGACCGTTCGTCACCGAACGCACGGTGCCGCCCATCGCGCCGATCAAGTCCTTGAAGGTCTTTTCCGCGTGGTCGCACATGCGCTGTTCGTGTTCGCTCCACTTCCAGTGCCACTTCAGCACCGGCACGCCCCACTTGTCCTTCACCGTGGGATCCAACTCGGCGAAGCAGTTGTCATTCGGAATCATCTCGCCACGGCAGGCGAAACCCATGAACGAACCGTAGTAGCGGCGCGCTTCTTGTTTGTACTTCGAGCCATACGCGCCAGCGCCCAAGTCGTCCGGCAACGGATTGCCGCCGCCGGGCATGCCGCGGGTGGCGCCCATTTCGATGTGGTAACCGCGCGGAAATCCGAGTTTTTCCGCTTCTTTGTAGAGCCACCACGGAGCGTAGAAATGCGAGCCGCCGGCGCCGTCCTCATTGTAGGGCGGCAGGTTCTCCAGCGCGGGGATCTGGCCCTGCAGGCTGGTGCCGACGGTGTCCATGATGTTCTTGCCGACCAGGCCGGTGCCGTTGGCGAGGCCGCTGGGGAACAAGGTGCTCTTGGAGTTGAGCATGATGCGCACGGTTTCACCGCTGCTGGCGGCAAGCACCACCGCCTTGGCCCTCACGCGCACGTCCTTGCCGGTGAGCTTGTCGATGAACAATACGCCGGTGGCTTTGCCGTCAGCACCGAGCAGCACTTCGCGCACGTGCGCGTTGGCGACGATGTCGAGGTTGCCAGTCGCCAGCGCCGGCGGCAGGTGCACGGTCGTGCTCTGGTAGTTCGCGCCGATGCTGCAGCCGCGGCCGCAGGGCGTGGCCCAGAAACAAGCGGCACGCAGACGCATCGCATCGCCGACGATCTTTTGCGCCCAGGCGTTTCCTGGAAAAAGTTTGGCCGGCAGGTTGTCAGCATCCAGGCGCTGCGTCAGCACCGCGCGATGGATCGGGATGATGGGAATCCCTAAGCCCTTGCCGTGTTTCTGTGCCAGCAGTTCACCCGCGCGACCTTTGGGCGGCGGCTGCAGCACGCCGTCGGGTGAGTTCGGAGTGTTCTCCAGACCTTCGTTGGAACCGTACACGCCGATGAGCTGTTCGACCTTGGTGTAGTAGGGCTCAACGTCCGCGTAACCGATCGGCCAATCGAGACCGACGCCGTCACGGGTCTTGGGTTTGAAATCGTAGGGGCCATTACGCAGCGAGATGCGGCCCCAGTGGTTGGTGCGTCCACCCAGCATGCGTGCGCGCCACCACCAGAATTGTTCCTCGGGTTTGTCGCTCGCTTGCGTGTACGGTTCGGCCTCCATCTGCCAGCCGCCGTCGATGGTGGCGTCGTGGAAACCGAAAAACTGTTTGTCGGGCGTCTGAGAACCGAGCAGCGGCGCTTGGTCATTGCGCTGGAACATCGGCGTTTCGGCAACTGGGTCGTACGCGCGACCGGACTCCAGCATCAGGCACTTGATGCCCGCGAGCGTCAGCGTGAACGCCATCTGCCCGCCGCCAGCTCCGGAACCGACGATGATGACGTCGTAGTCCTTGGTGGCTTCCTCGGCTTTGATGATCGGCATGGCGCGCTTCCAGAAGGGTGGAGCGCGGATGGTGTGGTGCCGACCGCAACGGGCTACTGGGAGGTCGGTCAGGACGCCGGGGGAGAGTGAACCCCCTGACCCAGCATCACCGTCGAGCGACTCGGTAGCCGCAAAGGCGCAGAGCACCGCAGAGGGCCGCAGAGCAGAGATACTGGGTGACGAGAAAGCCAGCCAAGCTCATCTCTGCGGCCCTCCGCCCACCTCTGCGACTCTGCGACTCTGCGGCTACCGAGTCGTACCACGGTGATCAGCGAACAGACAGGCTCACTTCGGCGGCGTCAGGAACTCCGCCGCGATGATGGCCTTCTCTTGGCCTGGACCTTCCCACGACAGGTGCACGGCCTTGCCCGAAGCGCCTTGGAAATATTCCAGGCGCAGCTCGTGTTTGCCCGACTTGAGGTCGGTGGTGCCTGGGGATTCGGTCACCCCACGATCCTGCCACGCGTCGATCACCGGTTTGCCGTCGATCCACAGGCGGCAGCCGTCGTCGCTGCTGACGAAGAAGTTCCAGCGGCCGTCTTTGGGAATCTGCACCGTGCCGGTCCAACGCACACAGAAACTCTCGCTCGGCACGGCAGGATCGGGTTGTTCACCATCCTCCCAGGCGAAGTCGACGATCGGGTCGATGCGCCCGGTCAGGCGTTCGGTGAATTCACGGCCGCTGAAGAACTCTGCGCGCAGACCACGATCGCCGGCACTCGGCGGATTTAGGGTCACGCGCGTTCCAGGAGCTGTCGGCGTGCCGTTTACCGCGGTGACGCCGGTGATGCGCAGTGTGTAGTCGGCGGAACCGGAGAGTGGGCTGACCGTCAGCACCACCGAACGCAGGTCCTTGTCCTTGTCTTTGCCAAGTTTGACCGCGGTGACCTTGGCCTCGCGATCAAGCGCATACGACGCGGGATCACCGGCGGTGACCGGATCGATCGCGGTAGAGAACGTCAGCTTCACGGTGGTCGCATCTTCGACCTGCGCGCGCATCACGTCCGGCGGCAGACGCAGCACCAAGCCGTCGATGGGTTTGCCTGAGCGGTCGCCGAAGCGGCAGATGAACTGCGAGTTGCCCTCGCGTTCGCTGAGCTTGAGCAGCACCTCGTTGATGCCCTTCTCCAGTTTCACCGGCAGTGCGATGGCGTCGCGCGTCATGCGCCCGTCGCCGCTGAGCACGCCGCCGAGGCGTTTACCGTTCACCAACGCGACCGCCCGACCATTGAGGCCGAGGTAGAGTACGGCTTCGGTGGCAACGGGCACCTCGATGCGGGTGGCGAACGCCATCACTGGCCAGCGACCACGATCCTTGGAGCTGAGCTTGCCCGCGGTCACGCGGTTCCAGTCGCCGGTGATGGCCTTCCAGCCGATCGTGCGTCCGTCGCCGAGAGCGATGGACTGCGAGAAGTCGAGCACGCCACGTTCTACCGGCAGCGCTTCGCCGAGGTTCGCGGCTCCCTTGCCCGGATCGAACCAGCCAATCGCGCGCCATTCGATCAGCACCGGCGCGTAGCCGGCATGGAACGCTCGGCGTTGTTCACGCGAGAGTTTGACGTCATCCATCAGCGCGCCGATGCGCGTGAGCGCGGCGGCGCGTTTCGCCGGATCCTTGCCGTCGGTCCATTGCTCCAGCATCTGACGCAGATGCGTCAGCACGCGCGCGGCTTGCGGTGTCTGCGGATCAGCGGCCAGGAATCCCTGGTAGTGCGCGATGAGCGCTTGTTCGCGAGCAGCACCTTCGCCGGTGAGCAGCGCTTCCGACAACTTCATCATTTCGAACGCTTCATCGGTGCGACTGATGAGACGTGCCGCTTCGGCGAAACGCTGGAGGCGTTCCTTATCGGGTTGCTTCGCCGCTGGCCCCCGCAGATCGACCGCGATGGCGCCGTTGTCCGCAACGCGGAAGGTCGCCTCGCCGCCTTGTGGACCAAGGCCATGGGCCTTGCGTCCATCGGTGTCGCTGCCCTGCAGCCCGCGATCAAAACGCGGCGGTTTCGCCGGATCGATCAGCGTCGTGACCTTCTCACCATCGAGCCATTCGGTCGCGCCCCACTTCACGTCGCCGCCGTGCACACTGAAAGACACGTTGTCGATCTCACGACCGTCAAGACCGAGCGCCGCGGCCGGGATCACCAACGCGGTCCACGTGCCAGCCTTGGGCAGCGCGCCCATCGGCCACCGTTGCGCGGTCACCGACTCACCCCATTGGATCAGATCCTGGCCCCAGTACGCGCGCTGGTTCCAGTCGCTGTCCTTGGTGCGGACCTGGATCAACAGTTCGAGCGGCGGACGATCGGCTTCGATGCGCACCCACTGGCGCAGTGCGCGGCCCTGTTTGCCAGTTTTGTCGCTCGGACCGACGCCATCACCGATGAGGCGCGGCGGGACCTTGGCCTTGGCGGCGAAGGCGGCCACTGCCGCGGCGGGATCTTCATCACCGAGCGCGCGGCGCAGACGCACCAGCTCGGCAAGCGCCGTGCCGGTGGACGACGCCTGCGGCTGCGCCGTGACATAACGTTCGATTTCACTGATACGCGCGGGCAGGCCAGCAGCGCCCAGGTGCGTCGCGGCAATGCGCCCGGCGAAACGCCACGCATAGGGATGATCGCCAAGCAGGTCGATGAACTTGCGGTAGCCGGCGATGCGTTCGCCCGTCAGGTCGATGCACTTGGCGCGACCGAAGCGACGGTTGCTGACGCGGTCCGACAGCCCAGCGCCCCATTCGATCGCCTGTTTGCGTTCACCGTCACGGTCAACCACCAGCAGGCCGAGTCCCAGGTCGGTGCGCCAGCCCGGACGTTCGTTCGGATTCACGCGCAGCATCAGCCACGGCACAGCGATCTCGCCACTCCAGCCAGTGGCCGTGCGGATCAGGCGCGCGTGCAGTTGTTCGCCATCGCTGTGCTGCGGCTGCTCGTCCTCGTTCAGTTGACCGATGGCCGTGCCAGAACGTTGGACGATGCGCGTGCGTCCGTCCACCAACGCCACCGAGACAATCAACGGCTGCACGTCGCCGCCGTCGCGGGTCGGGTCGGGATCGATGCCAAGCACCAGGCTGTCGCCGTCGTCGAGGTTGGCGCCGGGCACTGCCGGCTGCCAACGATCGTCGGTGACTTCCACCGCAACGTAGACATACGCCGGATCCCACTGCACCCGCGCGCGCGCCGAGAGATCCGCGGTACCATTCCACGTGGTTGAATTGCGCACCTGACGGCGCTGGTCGAGGACGATGGCGGCATCGCCGCTCCACTCGCTGAGTTGACCATCGATTCGCACGGGTTTCTCGCTGGCGAGCGCCGGGGCTTCCGGCGGTGTCTGTACCGTCAGCAGCAGATCACCGGTGGGAGTGCCATCGCCCTGGCGCAATTTTGCCAAGGCGGCCTTGAGCGGATCAGCTGCGGGCGGCAGACCGCCGATGGCGACCACGCCGCGGTTTGACGCACACACCACTAGGTTGCCGAGCGCCGCCACGTTGACGCGCTCATCGCGCCCCGCGGGTTCGATACCATCGACCCGGCCGGTGCCGCTGACACGACCATTGTTTAGTTCAATGGTGGTCCACATGCAGCGCCGACCGTCGTCGATGCTCACCAGCACCAGGGTTTGTCCGATCACGGCGCGTCCCACCAAACTGGTGCGATGACGGTGACCCACGTCGGTGGTCCATAGCTGTTTGTCCGGCGTCGCGAGATCGCGGCAGACCACCAGCCAACGATCGTTCTGCTCATTGAACGAGATCCAGCGGTCGCCGGCAATGATCGGCTTCTCGCCGTCTTCCAGACGATCGCGGCGCTGGGTCTCGACCGCGGCGATGATGCGGCCATTAGCCGAATCGATGATGTGCTGCATCCATTGTTGACCGCCACGACGGGCGAACACCGCGATGCGGTCCTTGAAGAAGCTGATGCTCGGGGCTTCTCCGATTTCCCGAGTTTCTTGCCAGCGGATCGACGGCTTGGCGCCGACATCAATGGCTGCGGTCAAGCGATCACCGGCCAGGATCAGCGTGGTGCGCGCCTCATCGAGCGCGGCGACGATGCGCCGCGGTTCGCGCACCTGGGCTTTGATTTCCTCGCTCCACAAAACGTCGCCCTGCACTGAGCGCACATCGACGGTGAGCTTCTCACCCGTGTGCCGAACGCCGACGATGCGACCACCAGCCACCTCGCAGGCGACCAGGGTTCCCGAATAGGTCAGGCGACCACGCGGGCTGCCGGTTGCGGCATCGAACAACGTCACGGCGTTGGCGCCGAGCGGACGTAGCGCCACCAGCGTCTGGTCGCCTCTCAGCAGCACGGCGCCACGCCGCTCGCGCTTACGTTCCTCGTCGCGATCCAGGATGAAGCCGCTGTCCTCGATCGGCAGCGCCTGCGTCCACGCCAAGCGACCGTCATCCGCACGACGTGCCACCAGCGCACGTTCGTGCAGAGCCAGCAACAGACCGCCAGCGTTTTCCAGCGCATCGATTTCGTCGGCGCTATCGCCCGACCACGCGAGCAGTTCACCATCATCACCAAGGCGCACCAAGCGATCGCCCAGGTCAGCGTACAACGACGTGCCGACACGGTGCAGGGCGGTGGCACCCGCCGCGCTGAGATTCCAGCGCAGGGCGAGCGGCGGCGCCAACGGCGCGGCAGGCAGACCAGTGGTGCCAAGGACCGCGGCGACTGATGATGCCACCTGCTGACGTTTCGCGGTCTTGCTGTCACCAGCACCGAGCACCACCACGCGGTCTTCGCCCACTGCTACCAGGCGATCGCCGAGCGCGATAGCGTTGCCGACAGGCACGGTCTGGCCGAGGTCGCTCCAGGCCCGACGGCTGGTCACGCGGCCGTCCGCCGCATCGAGTTCGACCAGTGCCTCGTTGGTCGAGGCATACAGTCGTCCAGCGCCGAGCCCGGCCACGCCGTGCAAGGTGCCGCTGCGCCAACGCCAACGGACCGAGCCGTTGGTAGCATCAAGACAGGTGATGCCGTCGCCCTGCGCATAAAGCGCGCCGCTGGCCACACCGATGAGCGCGTGCGTATCGCTGAGCGCTTGACTCCAACGTACCACGCCGTCGATGCGGCGAATCGCGAGCAGCGCGAGGGTGTCGCGCGGAGCGACGTAGAGCAGATCGCCAGCGACTACCACGCGCGGTGCGCGATTGGCCAGACGACGAATGAGCGGCGCGCTGGCCAGCGAATCGAGGCGTGAACGTGGATAGGTAGCGGCCCAGTGCACGCGACCGGTCAGCGCATCCGCCGCGACCACGCCGCCCATGTCGGTCGAGACGTAGACCACGCCGCCGGCAATCGTCGGTGCAGCGAGGTGTTCACCGAGGTTGATCTCCTGCTGCGTCGCCGTCACCAGGTTGGCTACGCCATCCGCCAGCGGGGTGCGCCAGCGCAGCGTGCCGTCACGCAGATCGAAGGCCGCAAGGGTATTGCGCGAGCGGTTGTCGCGTTCGTTGAACACCGCGTAGACCAGCCCGTCGGTCACCGCTGGCGGGCTGATGGCATCGCTCGCGCCAAGCAACGTGGCACTCGCCCAGCGCAACGCGCCGGTGGTGGTCTCACGTACTTCGATCACCCGTGCGCCATTGCGGCGTACCCGCGCGGCGACCAGTCCGTCGGCGACACTGACGGTACCGTCGTAGTTGCCGGCGAAGGTCGGTGCATCGCTGGCCGCCACATCAGCGCGCCAGCGCAAGGTGCCGTCGGCAAGATTCACCGCGTACACGCCGGCATCGCTGGCGAGGTAAGCCACACCATCGACCACCGCCGGCTGCAGCGCCAAATGATGGTAGGACGACGGCGCGAAACGATGTGCCGCCACCTGCTGCGCGAGCGCCACCGGCAGGGTGGTCTCGCTCACCAGCGCAGCAGGCACCGGCGCTCCCAGGCCCAGACCGGTACGCGCAGAAGAACCACCAGCGGTCGGCCAGTCGCTACGTCCAGCGCGTGCTGCGAGCGCGGTCTTGCGTTCGGCGACGAACTGTTTCGTCGGCCGCTCTGCGCCGCCGACCATCAACGGCACATCGGCATATTCCTTGCCCAATGCGTCGTAGGCGGCTTCCGCTCCGGTACGATCCCCCGTCAGCTCCAGCGCGAAGGCGCGGCGCGCGGCAAGTTGTACTGCCAGCTTGCGGTCACTGCCCGCCGACAACGCGGCGAGAGCAGCGATGGCGCGATTGCCGTGGCCAGCCTCAAGCGCGAGGTCGGCGATACGCAGCAAGGCCGATGCCGCGGCACCGGTAGCGGGATAGGCGACGGCGACTTCGCCAAGCGCGGTGGGATCAGCACCGGCACTGGCAAACGCTTCTTCAGCACGACGATCTGCAAGTTTGCGGTAGGCGTCTTGGCCAGCAGCATCGAGACCTCGCAGCTTGTCGCCGACCAGCGCCGCGACGCCGACCAGTAAGCGTTCGTCGCGCTTGAGCAACGCATCGCCGTACTGATCAATGGCCCGCTGGTAGGAACGCAGCGCACGCGCGGCGTCACCACCACTGAGCGCACGATCGCCAGTGGCGATCAGGGTGTTGGCATCGAGCGACACCGGGAAGGCCGCGCCATCGGCGCGCGCACCACGCACGCGTTGTAAACCATCGCGCAACGCCTGGCGCTGGTCATCGCTGAGATCCGGGCGTTGTTCCAGGCGCCTGTAACGCTCGGCGGCTTCCTGTGGGTAACCCGCGAGACGGTAGAGATCCGCCAGCGCCATGCTGGCGGTGCGCCGCACGTCGGCGTCCAGGCTGGTGCCGATCTGGCGCGTCAACACGGTTCCGGCACCGGCGGCATCACCGGCGTCGAGCAACTGACGCGCGGCGAGCGGCGGCAGGGTGCGCACCAGTTCATCACGACCAACGAAGCTGCGACGTTCACTGGCAGACAACAGCCAACGCACGGGACCGCTGGCGTCCTTGAGCAGGCGCGGACGATCGCGGCGCTCATCGAGCAGGCGGCGGACCATCGCGACCTGGGCTGCGGGCGCATCGCTGAGTGCACGCAGACCCAGACGCGTGAGCGCGGATGCTTCTTCCGCGCGGTCGGACCCGACCTCGCCAGCAACCATTTCCAACAAAGCGTCTGCGGCGCGTGGACGGCGTGCGTCCTGTTCGAGCATCGCCAGGATCTCGGCCAAACCGCGACTACCGGTGGCCGCGCCACCGATGCGCAGGTGCAGACCCCAATCACCGTTGCCGTTTTGAACCATGCAAAGGATGCGGTTGGTGCCGGCGGTGAATTTCACCGGAATGCGGATTTGCCCAGGCTGCACGGAACGGCTTTCGCGGTCTTCGTGCACCTTCTGGCCATTGAACCACACCGTCAGACCGTCGTCGGCACCAAGCAGCAGCTCGCCATCGCCCGCCACCGCCACCGCGATGGCACGATAAGCGAAGGCGACGCAGTCATTGGAATTCAGCAGCGCGCTGAGGTTGAGGACGCCGTCGCGGTAAGCTTCTTTGCCGGGACGGGTCCAGCGTTTGCCCTGCACCTGGTTGTTCAGGTCGATCTTCGCCGGATCGACCGGCGGTTTGCTGTAGGCGATGAAATCCCGATTGGGGAATGGACCGATGACGTGGAAGTCGGTGACCACCGGTGCGGTGAGCGCTTCGCCATCACCGGTTGGCAGATTCGCCGGGGTCTTGAGTGCGTCCGTCAACAGCCGCGCGCCGGCTTCGCTATCGGCGAGCGCAGCTTGCGCGGCGGCAGCACGCCACTTGCCAAGCGCGGCGTCGCCCGTGGTGGCTTCCGCGGTTTTGCGCGCGGCCACCACTGCCGGATGACCGGCGGCGGGCGCACGGTCGAGGGCGGCTTTGTACGCAGCGATGGCGCCAGCGCGGTCGCTCGCTGCGAGTGCTTCGGCCAGCTCGCCCTGCAGGCTCTCCCAGGTTGATTCGCCATCGCTGACACCGATCAGTTTGCGCAACGCGGCGATGCGACCTGGCGCATCATTGGCCTCTTCAGCCAGTGCGGCCTGCACGGCGAACACCCGCGCCTGACGTGCGCGATCGTTACCCGCGGCGGTGAGCGTTGCGGCAGCATCGCGATCACGGCGCAAAGCGGCGAGGTGCAGTTCCAACGCCAATGGATCAGCCGCCGGCAGACGCGCGGCGATGGCGCGCAGTTCACCTGGGATGGGTGCCTCCTGCTTGAGCACGACCCGCAGACGTGCGCGTTCCAGGCCGGCTTCCGCCAGCGTGCTGGCGTCGAGCGTGGTGTCCTTGATCAGTTCCTGCGCCGCGCCGAGTGCGCGATCCGGAAAGCCCATACGTTCCCACAGACGCACGAGGTTGAGTCGTGTGGTCGGGCGATCACCGTCCTCGCCCATCAGGCGACGGCGGGCGAGTTCTTCGATGTCGGCCAGCACGGATTTTTCATCGCGCAGTTCGCCGTGCAGACGGGCGCGCGCGAACGACAGCGCATCAAGTTGCGTGCCGGTGAGTCCTTCGCGCTCCAGACCACGGCCCAGGGCGTCGGTTGCCAAGCGACGCTGACCGACGACCTCCCACCACTGACCGATCTCCAACCACGCGGCGACGCAGGCATCACCGTCCATACCATACGCGGCAATGGCTTGCGTTAGGTCGGCGATGCGTTGCAGCGGCGCAGCTGGTTCGTGGCGAGCCGCCAAGCGGCAATGTCCATCCTGCGCGGCCTTCAGGCGGATCAGCAGCAGGTTCTGGCCCGCAGCCAGACGCACGGTGGCGGCGTAGCGGTCGGCGACGATGTCGGATTCCCAACTCATACGTTTGTCGGCCACCTGACGGCCGTTGACGAACAGGGTGACGGCACGCGCGCCGTCGAACCACACACGTTCCCAGCGCGGAGTCTCGCAGGTGATGGTGGTGGCGGCGTAGAGCACCTGGTGCTCACGTTCGGAATTGGCCACTCGTTTGAGGCTGAAGGTGCGGCGATCGGCGGGGTTTTCCCCGACGTACGGTTTCCACCGCGCGTCCTGACCGGCAACCAGCGGCAGGCCGCCGCTGATGTCGCGCGTCTCTTCGATGCCATACGGTTTGTCCGAAGGCGGCAGCGGTCCGAGCAGGTGCCATTGCGCGACGGTGCTGGCGTCGAGGTCGGCCTCATGCAGATCTTCGAAGCCGGTAACCTTGGCCACCAGCCGTGCGCGCGGCAAGGTCGCGCCGCCACTGCTGATCGTCAGGTCGCTGACGCGCGTGGTGACCGGATCCTTCCAACCGATGTCGCGGTAATCGTTGGCCAGCAACGGACGACGTTTGTCGGCTTCGTCGCCCACGTGCCCACGACCAACCACCAACCGCACCGGTGCCTTGGCCAACGGTGTGCCGCTACGCGGCAGAGTGGCCAGCACGCGCCAGTTCACCCCGTCGGCACTGATCGCCGCCGAGACATCATTACTGCTGAGCACCAGGCGCACATGCGCGGGGGCCTCGGCGTTGTAGAGTTGCTGCTCCAAATGCATGCGGCCGGGCGTGCCGCCGGCGATCCACTGGGCCCAGCCGCGGCGACGGCCCGGCTCCCAGCGTTCGACGCCATCGATCTGCATGCCAGAGATCCCGATCTGCACCGAGTTCCCAGCATCCCACCACAAAGCGATAGCGGTCGGCAGGCCAGCGAGTTCACGCGCGCCATCTGCCGCGACCGCAGCGGTGATCACCAACGGTTTGGCATCGCTGCCGTCGACACCCAGGTCGCGCGACACCAGCGCATGACGGTGCGGCGGCGCCTGAATCACCAGATCGCCAGCGGCGAAACGCAGGCTCGCGCCTTCGCCAGCCTGGGATTCCCAGCCCGCGGGCGGTTGATCACCGGTGTGCGTGGCCGGCCACGTCAGATCGGCCGCGGTCAGCGGCAGACAGCAGAGCACCAACAACAGGAGACGGACGTGGGGATTCATGCGGCGGTTCCAAAAGAAGCCGTGGTGGGCGACAAAAAGAAGCAGAAGCCTTAGCGTGCGGCCGTCGGCGCGCCGCGCACCAGCACTGGCCACGACCAGGTGACCAGGTCGCCGGTGGTGACGCCGTCGGGACCGGCTTCGGTCTGCAGCACCAGAGTGCGTACACCGGTGAGCGGAACGTTCAGCACATGGGGCTTACCGTCGGCGAGGGCGATCTCGACAAGCGTCTTGCCGTCACCAAGGACGCGCACCGTCGCATCACCGTGGCCGATGGCGCGTGGATCGAGGGCGATCTCGCCGACCAGCACGTCGCTGGTGCCATCAAGAGTATAGGTCAGCGCACCGTGCGCCTGCACCCGCAGGACCTGTTCCGCCGTGCCGCCGAGTACTGCTAGCGGACCATCGTTGCTGGCGCCGTTCGCGCGCGGCAAAGTCGCGGGACCAAGGAATCCGGCTTGGGTGACGGTCGCCGACTTGGTGGTCAGTGAGGTCAGCGCACCACCGTCGCTCCACAGCGACGCGACCAGCGCGAGCGGAATGCTGAGCTCACCGAGCGCGGGATGTTTCAGCGTCAGCGTCGCGCCATCAAGTTTGGTCAGGGCGCCGCTGAGGCGTTCGCCAGTGATCAGGCGTACGCGCTGTACCGTGGTGGTGGCAGCGGTGAGCGTGGTGCCGGTGCGCACCAGCGCCAAGCGTTCGCGCGGCAACTCGACGATGCGTTTGCCGTTGTTGATGCCCGCGGCGGCGGGATTGAGAAAGGCCACGCTGCCGGCTAAGCGATCACCGTTGAGGAACCGTCCACCGGCGGGCTCGTCACCGAGGCGCGCAAGCGTGGTCAGTGATTGCGGCGCAAGAATCAGCCCGGCGATGCCGGTCAGCGGCAACGAACGCGTGCCGAAACGATCGCTCGCCAGATTGAGCAGGTTGTTCTGCACTGACAACACCACGCCGGCGACTACGTCGCCATCAGCGAGTACCACTCCCTGATCGACTTCGTTGGCGACGTTGGCGTTGTTGAAGCGGGCGGCGACTAAGCGTTCAAGGGCGAGGGTCGCGCCACCGACGGTCAGCGTACGGCCATCGCTAGTGATGGCACCTTTCGACTGGGTGCCGTCGCCAGCGAGGACGTTGGCGTCCGCGGCGATGAGCGGCGCCGTCAGGCAGGCGCTCAAGAGGAGCGACACCCGCCAGGAAGTCATCGCTGATAGATCGGCAGGTAACGGTACGGGATGTCGAGCACCAGGATCGCCATCGCGGTGGGATACTGGTCGAAGCCACCGCTCCAACGGCCATCTGGCTGCTGGGTAGTGATCAGTTCCTTGGTGATCGCGGGATACCATTTATTCCACGCCGCACGGCCCCATTCGCCAGCGCTCTGCGCCTGATAGATGCTCATGGCGGCGTAGTATTGGCCGTAGAAGTAGTGTTCCTTTTCGGCCGGAAGTGGGCCGACCGGCTGGTGCGACATGATGTACTCGACGCCTTCCTTCACTTCCTTGGCGCGGTAGTTGCCCGCCACTTGGAGCGAAAGAACTCCGGCACCGGTGCGGCCGAAGCCGGACGGTCCACCCGGCGTGTAACCGAAGCCGCCGTCCTTGCCGCTCTCTTTGCCGTTGTGGCACTTCTTTACGTACTCGATGCCGAGGTCGATGGTTTCCTTCGGTACCACGATGCCGGCGTCCTTGGCCGCGCGCAGCGCCATCAGCATCATCACCGTGACCGAGAGGTCGTCGTCGGCTACGCGTGGCTGGTAACGCCAGCCGCCCTTCTGGTTCTGTGTCGCGATAATCAGTTCGATCGCACGTTTGACGGTGTCGCGAATCTTGGGGTCCTGGGTCATGCCCCAGCCCTCGGCCAGCGCGAGCGTGGCGAGCGCGTGGTGGTACATCGGCGCGCCCTGCATGCCGTTCTTATACAAAAGACCACTCGGCTGGGCGCAGCTGATCAGGAAGTTCAACGCGCGCGCGGTGTTGACGCCGTGCTCACCAGAGCCCGGCACATGGCCCGCGCTCATGAACGCCAGCGCGCAGGCACCGACGATGCCGGTGGTCGAGCCGTAGCTGCTGCCCCACGAACCGTCTTCGCGTTGGGTGTTGGCCAACCACGCGAGACCCTTTTTGCTGGCGTTGGCGGCAGCGGGGCTGATTTCGATTTGGTCGACGGAGGTGTCGGCGGCATGCGAACTGCCGATGGCGACCGTGGCCAACAGCAACAGGGCTGCGAGCTTCGCGCTGCGAGCTTCGCGCTGCGAGCTTCGCGCTGCGAGCTTCGCGCTGGAGATATGATCAGCCGTGTCTTCCGCGCGCAGCTCGCCGCGCCAGGAGCATAGCGACTGGCTCGTTGCGCGCAGCTCGCCGCGCGCAGCTCGTAGCCAGAGTTTCATTTGCTGCCCGCGGCGAGGTTCTGGTAGTAGAGCGCGAGCTGACGTTCGTAACGCGTCGGGAACTTGTCCTTCTGCGCGGCGCTGAGCGCTTCGCGTTCCTTCGGCGGCAGACCAACCTGCCACGCGGCGGGGCCGGCGGGTTCACGCTTGTCGCCGTTCTGGAGATCGGCACCCAGTTCCTTTGGTTCTTTCGGATTGTCGGTCTGCGACTGGTTCTGCACCGCCAGTTGCGGAGGCTCTTCGGACTTGCCCATACCGGGCTTGGGTTGACCGGTCTTTTTGCTCAGCGCTGCCTGCATGCTGGCCTGCATCTGCTCAAGCGCGGCGAGGGCCGCTTGCATGTCTTGCGCGGCTGGTGACTGGGCCTGTTGGCCGAGATCCTGCTGCGCCGCTTGCATGGCCGCCTGAGCTTGCTGCTGAGCGCTGTTGGCCATCGCCGCCAAAGCCTGCTTCTGCGCCTGTTCAGCGGCAGCCTGCGCCTGCTGGGCCGGTTCGCCTTGGCCAGCTTGCTGCGCCTGTTCAGCGGCGGCTTGTGCCTGATCCGCGGCGGCCTGCGCTTCCTGGACCGCTGGTGATTCACCCTGCCCCTGTTCGGCGGCGGCGTCCTGCGCCTGGCTGGCCTCCTGCTGGGCCTGCTGGGCGGCCTCCTGATTGGCGGCACTGGGATCCTGTTGCGCCTGCTGTTGCGCCTGCTGAGCCGCCTGCTGTTTCTCCAAAGCCTGCTGTTGCGCCTGCTGCGCGGGCGACTGCATGTCTTGTGCCAACTTGGCCGTCTGATTCTGGAGGTCGGCCTGCTGGGCCTGGAGCTCGTTGAATTCCTGTGGGCTGCTTTGCGCATCGAGCGCGTTGGTCTGGTCGAGCAGTTGCTGCTGTTGCTCCGCGATGTTCTCCACCGCCGCGAGCTGCTGTTCGAGCTCAGCGGCCGACTGATCCTGCGGCTGAGAATCCGCAGCGTCGCTCTTGGCGAGATCCTTCTGGGCTTCCTGCAGGGCATCGAGTACCTGCTGCTGCGCGTCCTGCGCCTGCGCGAGCTGATTGTCCTGGATGTTCTCAGCAGCCTTGTCGATGGCGTCCTGGACCTTCGGGTCTTCGAGTTTCTTCAGTGCCTCTTCGGCGTTCTTCGCCTGCTCGGGCTGGCTCTGGTCCTTGGCCTGCTCCTTCAGTTCCTGCACCGCCTCCTTCACCTGTTCTTCGAGCGCCTTCTGCTGGTCGCTGGTTTTTTCCAGGTCCTTCTTTTGCTCCTGCGAGAGTTTCTCGGCCTTTTCGCCCAGGGTCTTCTCAGCGAGCTGCTCGGTGGCGTCCTTCAGGCGCTGTTGCTCCTTGATGACCTCGCTGAGGTCGGTCTTCAGCTGCTTGCCGAACTGCTCCTGCATCTGCGTCAGCAACTTATCGATCTGGACGATGACGTGGTCCTGGCCCTCGCTGGCGGACATCAGCTCTTTGCGCAGCTCAACCAAGTTCTGCAGTTGGCGCGCGGCGTTCAGGCGCGTGGTGACCCACGGCATGGTGGTGCTGTCAGCGCTGGGTTGGACGCCCGTGGCGTTGGCGTCGGTCATGCGCACCAGCTCCTTCTGGAGCTTGTCGAGGACCTTGAGTTTGTTGTCGTCGCCGAGGCCGTTAAAGCGGTACTCGTCGATGAGACCCGAGACCTCACGCCCGGTGGCCGAGGTCTGCGAGGTCAGGCCTTTCTGGCGGCCTTCTTCCTGACGCACGGCGCGGCTGGTGGTCTGGGCGGCCTGTTCGGCAGCCTCGACGATGGCCGAACAGGCGATGACCAGCAGGAGTGGGCTGACCGAAGCGATGGAGAGGCGGCGCATAGTTGGACCCTCGGGTATGGGTAACGGCTAGGAGTATCGGTTGTTACTGACGATCGGCGAGTCGCAGACGACGGCGTGGAAAGTTAACCGGAGGACGCAACGGGCGCAGAGGAAAAAGGCCCAGGGTTGACTAAACGCACCAAACCAGGGTTCATATCGACGAGAAAAGAGGGTCGTGGGGCTGTCATCTTTGCGTCCTTTGCGCCCTCTCTGCGGTTTGCTCGGCTGTCGATCTTACTTCGGCGCCGGGGCCGGGGCGTCCTGCAACTCACGACGCAAGGTGTCGACCCCGTCGCGGCCGTCCTTCTGTTTGGTGCGGATGGTCTTGAGACTGTCGATCAGCGAATTGCGATCGCGTTCAAGCATCTCCTCCAGCACCGCGGCTTCGACCACGGTGAAGACGTACGTTGGACTGATGCCTTTGTTCGGGGTCGGGGTCTTGCCGTCCTCGACTTCGATCCAGTAGGTGATGCGACAGTCGCCGGTCAGTCCCAGGGTACGGAGGTCGAAGACCACCTCGCCGCCGGCTTCAGGCCGTAGCTGACCCTGAACCAGGCCGGCGAGGTCGAGGCTCTGGGCGTTGGTCGGCTGGGTGTCGACGGTGAAGGCGCCCGTGCCGGCAAGTGCTTCGTCGGCGGTGCTGATGACGTACTTCAAGCGACCTTTGGCCACGCCGTGGTCGTCGCGCGTGCTGAAGCGCACCGGCCAGCGGGCGAAACGCGTGACGGTCTTGTCCTGCGCCGGGAAGGAGATTTTTGCCGTCGGCGCGCGATCGGCGACCGCGTCGATGACGTAGTCGATGGGGTTCTTGTTATCGAAGCCGTCCTCGGTGCGCAGCAGCAACTTCCACGAGCCATCGGCCAGAACCGGCAGGTCGATGGTCGCACCGGAGCCACTGTCGATCAGCTTGAGATCGATCGGTGGTTGTTCCTGCTGATCATTACGGGTGACCAGTTTCGCCGAGGTCACCAAGCGATTGAAGCGCGCGGTGATGGTGACCTGGCTGCCTTCCGGCGCACGGATGTCGCCGACGGCGGAGTTTTCCGGCTTCTTGTTCAGGTAGTCGGGGAAACGGTAGGCGAGCGCGAGTGATTTGATCGCCGGACGATCAACGGCGATGATCCGCTCAAACCGCGGCCACAACGCGTCGTGCGCCGCGGGGCGAAATTCCACATCGCTGAGCACCTGATCGATAGTGCCGACGTAGATGGCGGAATCGGGGCTCTGACGCGTCAGCGTGAGTTCGCTGCTGCGACCCTTGGCATCGGGCGACAAGTCGCGGATGGTCGCACTGGCCTTCTCTGGCAACGCACCTTTGGGGTCGAGTTCAATGGTGATGGTGAACGGCTCGCCCCGCGCGGTGGTGATGCCGTCAGTGACCGTGAGGATCTTTGCTGCGGTCGGATAAGCGCTCTCGGTCAGCGCCAGACGAGCGAGGATCGCCGCAGCAAAATCGCTGCGCCAAGCGCCCAGCGCACCGGCCAACACGATCACCGCGAGCGCCCACAACGCGACCTTCTTGAGCGTCTTCAAGTCGATGATGTCGGTGAAGTGCATGCCGCCAGCGAAGGCGACGGTGTCTTCTTCGAGCGCGGCGATCAGTTCCTTGGAACCACCGGCGGTGTCGCTGCGGCGCAACTGGATGGTCGAGATCAATCGTCCACGCAGTTCCGGATGGCCACGTTCGACCTTGAGTGCGACTTCATCATCGTCCGGCGCATGCAGCAGTACGCGGATGAGCGAGCGCCACGCAACCCACGCCAGCGTCGCGAGCATCGCGGCGACCAGGATGCCGCGTGCAAGACGATCACCCGCACCCGGCGTCGACCTGGCAAGGATCAGCCAGTCGACCAGGAAGAACGCCATCACTAGGCCGATGACCGCCAGCACGATGCGCGCGACGCCCTGGCCGATAGCGACCGAACGCTGACGACCGCGGACTTCGTCGATTTTCTGGAGGAGGATGTCGCGGCTCATAGGAGGTCCCAACGCTTGCGGAAGAACCACTCAAATCCAAGCAGCAACGTGATCAGGATCATGACCCCAGGGGCATTCCACAGCGGACGTTCCTCACGCCGCGGTTCGGCGACGTGTTCCTGCGCGGCGAGATCTTGCTTGAGGTCGGCGAGATCAGCGAGGGTGGTGTAGCGACCCTTGGTGGCGTTGGCGATCTGTGTCAGCAGTTCGACGCGCATACCCGGATCATCGAACTCGATGCGAGGAGCGACGGCGGTGAAAATCCGTTCCGCCTCATCTTCTTCGTCCTTGATGACCAAGCGGTATTCGCCGGCGGTGCCTGGGACGAACTCGCCTTGGAAAGTACCCGGCTGATCTTTCACCGCGGCGAGCACGACCTCTTCTTTGCCGAGCGCACCACGTTCGACGATGGCAGTGACCTGATCGTCGACCCGGCGGTTGAAGTCCTGATCGAGCAGACGCGCAGTAATCGCCGCGCGATCGCCGATGACGTACTCGGATTTATCGGTTTCGAGCTGCACCCGGTTGGTTTTTCCCAGCAAGTGCGCCTGCGACAGCGAACCGATGAGCTGACCCCAGAAACGACGGTGGGCTTCCGGGCCCGGCTTGGAACGCCAGCGCCACGTTTCGTCGGTGCCCATCCAAATCACTTGGCCTTTGCCGTAGCGCTGCATGGCGATGACGGGTTCACCTTCTTGGCCACGTCCGGAGCCGGTGCCGCCAATAGTTGCCAGCGCGGTGGCGCCCGACTTCATCCGCACGGCGGGGTAACGCCAGAACATCAGGTCGGACTTCTCCCACAGCAGATCGTTCTCGCGCGCCTCAGGAGCAAGACGAGTGAGCGACGAACGTTTGCCTTCCTCGGTCAGCTGCGGACGGAAGCCGGTCTTGAGCGTGCGCGCGAGTTCGTCCTCGACGCTGTAGCTGGGCTGGTTTTCGATCTCCACCGGCAGCAGGTCTGCGAGCGGTGAACCTTCATACGCGTCAGGCAAACGGTTGCGGCCAGCGATGAACAACACACCACCACCTTCCATCTGCACGAAGTTGGCGAGGTTCTTCAGTTCTTCTTGGGTGAAGAACTCTACCCCGATGTTGCCGAACACCACCACGTCGTAACTGCGCAGGTCAGCCGGGGTCGCGGGGAAAGCGCTCAGGTGGCGGCGATCCTGTGAGGCGAGGCGTTCATCGGCCTGACGCATCAGGAAGCTCGCTTCGATGCGGGTCTTGTCGGCTTCGAGGATCGAAGTGAGGAAGCGGGTCTCCCAACGCGGCGAGTCCTCCACTACTAGCACGCGGATCTTTTTGTCGACCACGGTGACGCCTGGACGTTCACGTTTGTTGTTGTCGGCCGAGAGTTCATCGGCGAGCGGTTCGACCTCGGCGCTGAAGGTAAAGGTCCCGGCAGCACGCGGCGTGACCGCCACGGTGTAGGTGCGTTCGCTGCTGTCGTCGAGTTCGAGCGCCATCTCGCGCACGACGTCATCACCTTGGCGCACGACCAAGCGGGCGGCGGTTCCGGAGAAACCGCTCGAACGCACCCGTACGGTCAAGGCAAAGGCGTCGCCCTTGAACACCACGTCTTCGCACGACACAAAGGTCACCGCGATGTCGCGCGTGCGTGGCTGGCCAACGCCGACGGTGAACACCGGAGCATTGAGGTCCTCAGCGGCCGGCAGCGGTTCTTCGCCGCGGTTCCAACCACCGTCGCTGAACACCACCACGCCGTCGATCTTGCGGCCCTTGAGCCGGCGTGCGGTGTCGCGCAGCGCGCCACCCAGCTGGGTCGCGGGATCATTGGGTTTGGCGAGTTTGGCCAGCGGGCCGGCGGGATCACCACTCGCCAGTTCCAGGGCGCTGATCTGCGCGGACTGACCGAAGGTGTAGGCTTCGACGACGAACGATTCGGAGAGCTCTTTGAGGAAGGCGACTTGCTCGTTGGCGAGCGCACGCTGCACCTGTTCGCTGCGCGTGACTTTATCCGGCGCGATGCCGAGCACTTTTTCCAGCGCGGCATCGGCACCCGGATCACCCTTGCGGTCGGTGATGCCCATCGACTGCGAAGCGTCCACCAGCAGGACGAGCGTGCCCTTGGTCTCTTCGCGGTGCTGCACCTCAAGGAAGGCGCCGGTGCAGATGAACAGCAGGACGAAACCAGCGAGCATGCGCAGCGTCGCGAGGATGCGTTTGCGCTTCTGATTGACGTAGTCTGGTTCGCGGCGGTAGAGCTGGAACACCACCACGGCGATGGCGATCGCTAGTCCGATGAACAGCAGCTTCATCAGCGGCGTCGCAACATTCGGCAGCGATGGCGGCCAGACGACCGTGGTGTCGCCACCACCGGCGGACTGGAAGGTGAACAGCCACAGGAGGAGGTCCATGATCAGCCTCCCTTCGGAGCCCAGCGCAAGGCCAGGACAGATTCAGCGATGAGGCAGGCGCAGGCGAGTAAGAACAACAAGGGCCAGATCTCCCGCCCGACCCGTTTGCCGTCGATGGCCGAAGCCACCTCGCCACGGCCATCGAGCCACGTGAAGTCGAGAGTGGGAAAAAGCGCACGCACGCCAGCTTCGTCGAGCGCGTCGAGGTTGCTTTCGGCACGCGGCGGATTGGCCGCGTAGATGGTGTTGATGGCGGTGTCGCTGTTGGTTCCGGCGCTGCCACCGGCTGAGCGGCTGAGGGAGTAGAAGCCGGAGAACCGCGTGTCGGCGAAGTCGATACGCGCCAGATCACCGGTGGGCGTCGGCACCGCGGCGACGGTGCGCGCACCACCGCGCGGATCGCGCACGGTGACCTGCGCACCGGCGGCCTTGATGCCAACCACTTCGACCAGCGGATCGTTCACTTGCAACGTGCGCGGCAGGCGGTGGCCCTCGGCGACGTGTTGCACCGCGCGGCGCGCGAGCATCAAGAACGCAGGACGCAGCGGCAGATCGCCCCAGTCGCGATCCGCCGTGCAGGCGAACAGCAGGACGCGACCGCGACCGGCGAGGCGTTCAGCGATCGCCGGCTGGCCACCGGTGAAGCGCGCGACGATGTGGACTTTGTTGTCGCCGAGCGCGTCGTCGGGTTTGGCCTTGGGATCAACCGGCGCCACATCCTTGGTGTCGATGTCGAGTCCAAGCGCGCGAGTGAAGCGCGGCGCAGCAAGGAACGGTTGGGCGTCCTTGTCGCTGAAGAAGCTGACAACTGGATGCCCCAGGTCGCTCGTGGCGAAGCCAAAGCCCGGAGCTTCACCGCTCGGCGCGACATCGGGTTCGACCTGACGCGCAGCAATCAGACCTGGGAGCAGGCCGTCTTTGCCGCCGAGCAGTTGGTTGTAACGCACCGACGAGACGTTGTCGCCGCCGAAGATGATCAGGCCGCGACCTTCCGCTTTCACGTAGGTCTTGAGGCCTTCCACCAGGCCGGTCGGCAGATCGGCGACATTGGCAAGGATCACTGCCTGGTAGTCGCGCAGGCTGCGTTCGCCGAGCTGAGCGACGGTGATGACCTCGGTGTCGATCAACGCTTTGTTGGCGTCGTCGTTGGGATCACGCGGGCTGAGCGCCGCCTTGAGGAAGTCGCCGGCACCGTTGAAGTTCCCGCCGTCTCCTGGCTGGCCATCGATGACCAGCACCTTGATGCGCTCGACCACGGGCAGCGCCAGCGAACGCATGTCGTCAGCCGGCAGGCGATCCGGTGCGGCGCGCACGGCGATGCGGTAATCACCGCCGCCAGCGAAACGGGTTTCCAGACGCACTTGTGCGGTGCCTTCGACCTTGTCGACCACCACGCTGGCAGCGATGCGCAGCGGTTCGTTGAGCGGCGCATCAGGTGCGCCGACCAGCAGTTCGACGGTGACGTTGGTGGCCGCACCGCTGCCGTAGTTCTGTAGCGTGGCGACAAAGGCCGCATCGCTTTCGGTCGACACCTGTTCATCAACCGGCATGAGCGAGGCGATGCTGAGGTTGCTGTCCGAGCCGTCGCTGACGTTGGCCAGATAGAGGCGCACGGCCGGTTTGGCCGCAGTCAGTTCGTTCGACAAGGTGGTCCAGCCGGCATCACCCGAGGCGGGCCAGGCATTGCTCTGCATGTCGCTGACGACGTAGACCTCTTTGGCCAGGGCTTTCGCATCTTTCAGGATGCTCCAGGCCTTGCTGATGCCGCCGGCGACATCGGTGCCGCCGTCGGACAACACCGCGTCTTGAATGGCAGCACGGACAAACGCCGCGTCGTGGCTGGGTTCGGGGATTTCATCAACCGCCACGTCGCTCATCAGCACCAACGCGGTACCCGCGCCCTTGGGCAGGTGGTCGACGATGGCGAGCGCGGCGCGTTTGGCCGCATCGAAACGCGATTCGTTGCCGGTGCGTTGACCCATCGACAGGGAGTTGTCGAGCACGATCACGGCGGCGGTTTCGCCCTGACGGCCAAGCAGGTCAAGACCGCCCGGCGTCAATGTCGGGCGGGCGAGCGCGAGCGCGAGGAACACCAAAGCGAACGCACGCAGCAACATCAGGATCAGATCCTGAAGCTGGAGCCGGCGCGAGTTCTTCTCGATGGTGGCAAGCAGGAAGTCCATCGCCGCCCACACCACCACCTTGAAGCGGCGCTGGTTGAGCAGGTGGATGATGATCGGAATGGCAGCAGCACCGGCGAAGCCGGCCAGCATGAGATTGAGGAAGCCCATCAGCGACCCGCTCCACGTCCGCCGGACATCAGCGCACGTTCACGGCCGATGAGGTAGGCGGACAACACGATGTCGACCGGCGTGTCGGTGGACACCTGCACGTAGTCGACGCCATTGCGCGTGCACATCGCCTTCATCTTGGTCAGGAACTTGTTCAGTTCTTCCAGGTAGGCCTTCTTCACCATGCGCGGCTGGCACAACACCTGATTGGCGTATTCCAGGCCTTTGAACTGCACCAGGCCTTCGAAGGGGAAGGTCAGTTCGTCTTTATCCAGCAGATGCAACACGATGACTTCGTGGCCGTCGTGGCGCAGGTGCTGGATGCCGGAGAGGATGTTTTCGATCTTGTCAAACAGATCGCTGACGA
>Ga0105044_10002866_pt1 | contig 23587 bp, 21 predicted proteins | sample MAT01_FD_78092 | JGI IMG/M metagenome (GOLD analysis project Ga0105044, IMG submission 78092) | Freshwater microbial communities from Lake Fryxell liftoff mats and glacier meltwater in Antarctica - MAT-01 | ecosystem: Environmental > Aquatic > Freshwater > Ice > Liftoff microbial mat | place...
ACCGAAGCACCCTTTTGGAAAGCCCTGGGTGATGGGCACGACGTCGTTCGTGTGAGCCAACTCGGCTTGGCTCAGGCAGCCGATGCGGAGCTTCTCCGCGTCGCCCACGAACAAGCCCGGATGTTCGTGACATCGTCTGAAGGTGGCAGAGTGGTGGCGAAGGAGGAACCGTTCAACCACAAGTTTCGACTCCGAGGCCAAGGGCACCGCGACACCCCCACGAACGAGAGGTCATCAACACCACCAAGCGCTGTCGTTTTCGACCGCCGAGAGACGTTCGACGAGCTGGCTCCGCAAGTGCACAATAGTTGTGGTCGCGGTTGTCGGCGCGGTTGTCGGCGAACCCCATGATCTCAGCCCGGACCGGTCATGCCAAAACAGATACCATCATGGTATGAGAACTACCATTGATCGAGCCGGGCGGATCGTGGTGCCGAAGGCGCTTCGGGAGCGATTGTCCCTTGCTTCCAGGAACTGAAATCGAGATCGAGGCGGTGGCCGACGGTGTGCTCGTGCGGTCGGCCGTGACTGCCTTGGCGCTCGTCCTCGAAGGTGATGTGCTTGTCCACCGAGGTGAACTGGCAAGTCAGATCAATGTCGCCGGTTTCATGCGTCAGCAACGGACAAGTCGGGTCCGAGACCAAGGGCATCGCTGATGCGGGTGCCGTTTGATACGTGCGTGCTCGTTGCGGCTGTCGTGAGTCAACTGCCCGGGCACACTCAGGCACTGGCCTGTTACCGAAAGCACCGCGGGAGTGGACGCTCCAAAAAGGGATATTGCACAACCCTCGCGCTCGCCGAGGCATACGCCACACTCACGGCATTGCCACTTGCTCCCAGGATTCAACCCACCGAGGCAGCACTCCTGCTCCGCAGGAACTTCACCCGCGATCTCGCCGTGCTCCCGCTCTCCACCGACGACTACACCGCGGCCGTCGAGCGGATTGCATCGCTTGGCCTGTCGAGTGGCGCGGTCTACGATGCCCTGCATCTGATCGCTGCCGAGCGGCAGAAGTGTGAGCGGCTTTTCACCTCCAACCTCGCCGACTTTAACCGGCTCCTGTCGGAGTCCGTCGAGTCCGTCGAGATCGTCGCCCCCTGAGCGTCCGAGCGTGGTTACGTTCACGCGCGGAGCAGGAAGGGGATAAGCAATTCGTGCGGCGCAAAGGAGCCGTCAAATCGATGCGACGGTTCCGGGCAGAAGCCGGAGTCTCGTCATGATGGCTTCTTGCTAAACTCGATGGGTCACACCCGCAGACTCGTTCCGGCCCTTGGCGAGACATCCGATGCTGAAATACAAGGCCGGCTACAAGTTCGTCGGCGGCGGCGTGCCTCAGGACGGCGCGGGCCAGGCCCTTTTGCCACAGGGGCCTGCCGGGCCTTCGCTTCAAAAAATGAGCCAGTCCCGCGGCGGGCTCACGGCCCAAGCAGCGCGAGCGGAATGACGGCGACGCCGTCGGGTCGGCGATACGCCCTCGGACCGGTCGTGAGCACGACCATGTCGATGACGTCGTCGCCAAGCTCCCGCGCGAGCCAGTGAAGATGTTTTACGTCGGCGTCCTCAACCGTGCCGCCGAGCTTCACCTCGATCGCAAGCACCCGGCCGTCGTCCCGCTCCACGATGAGGTCGATTTCCCGTGCACCGCTGAACGTGCGGAGATGGCCCACCCGGGCCTCGGCCGCCTGGGCATACACCCGCACCGATAAGGTCGCCAGCGACTCAAAAAGGCCGCCGACCAGCGGACCGGTGCCGGGTAAGCCCGAGGCCTCGCCAGCCAGCAACGTCTGAGCCGTCGCCCCGAGCAACCGCGCCGCAAGAGCGGGGTCGGCCAGATGGTGCTTGGGCGGGTGCGTCAGCCTCGAAATCGGGTTGCGGCTGGGCGTCCATGCGGGCACTGGATCGACAATCCAAAGCCGCTCGAGCACGTCGCGATACGGCATCGTGGTGGTCTTGCCGGGCTTCGTGCCCTCGCCCCCCGTGGCGGCATCACGGATGGTTTCGTAGGAGGCGGTCGTCGCCGTGGCCGCCGCATACGCCCGCAGCCAGCGGCGGACGAGCTCCGGCCGACGCACCCGTAATCCCATCTCCTCGAGATCGGCATCCACGATCCGCGCGAGGTAGCCGTCGAGTTGAGCGCGAAGGGCCCTGCCTTCGAGCCCACGAAGCCCAGGGAATCCGGACCGCAGGATCTCATCGACGTAGTCGCGAAGGCCCACGCCACTCGTGCCATCCACGGCGGGGCGTCTGCCGGCCAGCAGCGTGGCAAGGCTCACGGTGGCCTGCTCACGGTTTCGCTCGAAGAAGGAGAGCGGCCGCATCCGCAGCGACACGATCCGGCCAGCTCCGGAATGGGTCGGCGACTCGCCGGGCGTGGCGGATCCCGTGAGCAGGAAACTCCCCGGCCCGGCGCCGTCGTCAACGGCCCGCTTGACGGCATCCCACACGGGCGGAAGCCGCTGCCACTCGTCGATCAAGACCGGTCGTGGACCATCGAGTGCAAGCGCCGGGTCGGCTGCGACGACCGACCGCTCAGCAGGCACATCGAGCCGGCGGACGGTAGCCGCGAGCCGCGCCGCCGATTCGGTCTTTCCAACGCCCTTCGGGCCTTCCAAAGCGATAGCCGGTACGCCCCTCAGAAGGGCGACAAGTTCCTCGTCCAAAACCCTCGAAATATACTCATTTTGGCGCATGAATCCAAAGTATAGCATACCGTTTCGCGGCTTGCTAGGATACCGTTTCGCATAGATCTGGCAAACGTTTTCGCAGCTCGCCGGCGGTCAAACGGGCAGACAATGGCAAGTTTGTTTGCTGAAAAATCTGCCATATGCCTCAGATCTTCCGGCGTACGACTCTTCCGGCGTACGACGTCCGGAGGCCTGCGAACCTGCTTTTCTTGATACGGCTTGGCGTCATCACAGGACTGCCCGCTGAGCTCAGCGGCCGTGAAGTGTGGCGAACCACTCGGCGGTGAGGGCGAGGCCCTCGGCCAGCGTGACCGTGGGCCGCCAACCAAGCACGCGGCTTGCCAGGGCCGCATCAATAAGATTGCTTCGCAAGTCGCCAGCGCGAGCAGGGCCGTAGACGGGGGGCGAAAGCGTGGCGGGGCGGCCCTCGCGAGCCAAGACGTCTGTCATCGCTTGCCGCAGCGCTGCGGCAAGCTCGTTGACGTCGGTGCCGATCCCCGTGCCGATATTGAGGCTCGTGAGCGTGCCTGGGCGGATCACGGCTGGCCCCGCTTCGAGTGCCGCGAGGTTCGCCCGCGCGACATCGACCCCAAACACGTAGTCGCGAACGTAGCGCCCGTCGCCATTGATCGTCGCTGCCTCGCCGGCGAGATACCGCTTACAGAAGATGGCGACCACGCCCGCCTCACCGTGCGGGTTTTGCCTCGGACCATAGACGTTGGAATACCGCAGGGCCACGGTCTCAAGGCCATGCTCGCGAGCGAAGAACTCGAGGTAGCGCTCGCCCACCCATTTGGTGATGCCATAGGGGCTCACCGGATTGGCGGGCGTCGTCTCAGGGGCGGGGCTCGTGACGTCGCCGTAGAGCACGCCACCACTCGAGGCAAACACAAACCGCTTCGCAGCATGGGCCGCGGCCGCCGAGAGCACGTTCACAAGCCCCATGACATTCACCCGCGCGTCAAACGCCGGGTCACGAACCGATCGGCTCACCGACATCTGCGCCGCCTGATGACAGACCGCATCGGGGCGTTCTTCAGCAAAGATACGGTTCACCGCCTCGGCATCGGCAATGTCGGCCACATGCAAGGGCACGCCCGCCGGGAGGTTGTCGCGAGAACCACTCGAAAGGTCGTCGAGAACCGCGGCCGAGTGCCCTGCCGCGAGAAGCGCATCGACGATGTGGCTCCCAATGAACCCCGCCCCACCGGTCACAAGAACCCTCATGCAGTCTCCACTTAGTTGGTGATCGCGCCAGGCCATGACCGATGACCGACGACCGACGAGCGACACCAGGAACGACGAGCGACGCACGACACCAGGAACGACGAGCGACACCAGGCGCCCCCCATGATACGCTGCTTGGCAGCAGGTTCACGTGAGCCGCCGCGGCCTGCGGCTCACCCTTCGCCGGTCCCGCCTCCAGCGCCATTCCCAGGGAGATTTCACGGATGCAGGCAGCCCATCGCGTGCGTGGCCTCTTCGCCATTCTCTTCGCCCTAGCCATCGCATGCGCGACCCTCGTGCCGCCGCCTGCGGGCGCCGCCGACGGCGATGTATCGCGGATCGACAACGGCACGGCATCGGTCGGCATCGATCGGAAGATGGGGGGCTCGATCACCTGGCTCTCGTGGCGGGGCCATCCCCACAACACGGTCAACATCCACGACCCCGGGCGGCTCATCCAGCAGTCGTACTACGCCGGAAACTCCCTCGATCGAAAAGCCGACGGACAATCCAAGGCATGGAGCCCGTGGTCATGGAATCCGATCCAAGGAGGCGGGGTGGGGAGCTGGGCTCGGGTGACGAAGCTCGACAAAAAGCCCGAGGAGATCTTCTGCGAAACGGTCCCCAAGCTCTGGGACATGCCGAATGAAGAAGCGGCGGCGGTGATGCGGCAGCGGACCGGCTTCGAGCCCGGCATGCCCAACGTGATCGTGGTGCGGTGCGAGTTTGAGTCGCAGCGGAAGCCAGCAGACCGCTGGGGCGACAAGCCGGTGCCCAGGCACCAGGAGCTTCCGGCCTGCTACTTCACGCGATCCTTTGGCGCCGTCAAAAGCTATCTCGGGAATGGGAAGTGGCGAGACGAAACGCAGCCGCCCGGTCCGCCATGGGGCAAGGTGACGCCCCCCCGCAAGGTCGTCGCCTGCTTCGACGCCGCTGGCCAGGGAGTCGCGATCTACAGCCCGGTGACTACCGGCCACTGGAACTTCGGTCCGCATGGCAAGGGGGCATCGACCGATCCAAAGGCGTCGCCGTGCATGCACGTGGCCCCGATCGAAACGGTCAGGCTCGGGCCGAAGTCGCTCCTCCGCTACCGATACTGGCTCGTGGTCGGCACTTCCAAGACAATCGTCCCGCGACTCGACGCGCTCCACACGAAGTATGCCGACGAGCAGATCGATCACACCGGCGCCCCATGACCCACAGCCCATGACCCACAGCCCATGCCCCACAGCTCCACAGCCCACAGCCCAACGCCCCATGCCCCACGTCACACGTCCGGCGAGCGCAAGGAGCATGTCCTCATGAACCTCATCTTCGAAAGCTACACCTCACCTGACCCGGCCCGCGCGGCCGAGCTCGAGCGGGTGCGCGAGATCAATGCCCAGGCGGGTGTCTTCGAGCGGATCGTGCCGGTGACCGACGGGGGACGAAAGACGTATGGCCAGCTTGTGGCCCTCGCGGCGGAGCGGTTTCCCGGCGAGGTCTGCGTGATTGCCAATAGCGACATCGCGTTCGATACGTCGCTCACGGAGGCAGCCACATGGCTCCGGCAGCAGTCGCGGCCGACGCTCGTGGCCCTCTCCCGCTGGGACAATCCCTCGAGCCCCTCAATGGAAGGCCGCATCGATCCTGCAACGTGGAAATTTTTTTCGCACTCGCAAGACACGTGGATGTTCGTCGCGGGCAGGCTCCCGGCGTTCGAAGCCGGTTTCACGCTCGGCATTCCGGCCTGCGAAAGCCGCTTTGCCTACGAGGCCCACGCCGCGGGCGTGACGATCGCAAACCCGGCGCTCACAATCCACACCTGGCATCACCACGCCTCGGCTGTCCGCACCTGGAAGCTTCGCGAGAGCTACAAAGGGCCACTTTTTTTCCCGCGACTCAGCACGCTCGAAGGGATTACCGGCGAGGGCTATGTCCTCGACCGCACCGGCTGGAAGACCCGCAAAGAGATTGTGGCCGTGTGAGGGACGCCCAAGAGTGGACCCCTCGAGCCCGCGGCCGTATCCTTTTTCATGCGGTGGCAGCGGCCGTTCAGCGAGGACGACACGTGGATACGACACGACTGGTTCAAGCGGGCTCTCAGCGGGCGGGGTTCAGCCTCGTCGAGCTCCTGGCGGTCATCGCCATCATCGGCACGCTTGTCTCGCTGACGCTCCCAGCCGTGCAGTCGGCCCGCGAGGCGGCCAGGCGGTCAGCCTGCAGCAACAACCTCCGCCAGATGGGGGTGGCTCTTCTCAACTATGAGTCGGCCCGCCGTGCCTTCCCGCCGGGCAACGATGCCCTTTCTGGCCGCAACCATGCCTGGAGCTCGTTCATCCTCCCGTTTCTCGAGGAGGCAGCCGTTGCCAGCCGCATCAACTATGCCCTCGCCTGGAACCACAAAACCAACCTCGACATCGCCGACGCCGTCGTCCCGGTGTATCTCTGCCCGAGTGGGATCGAGAGCTACCCTGGGAAGCAGGACTACGGTGGCGTGATGGGCACTGCCGTCCTTCTGGCCGAGGACGACACCCGGCCGGCGGGCTGGGCTCACGGCGGCATCCTCTATGCGACGGATGAGGAGAGTCCGCGACCTTGCCGAGCCGCCGAAGCGAGTGACGGCCTCTCACGCACGCTCGTTGTCAGCGAGGGCGTGGACCGTGGCGTCTCCGACGTGGAGACCCACACGAGGATCGGCAACGCCCAGTGGGCGTGCGGCACCAACTGCTTCCTGCACAACTCACCCGTTCTGAATACACCCGACGTGGATGGCTTTCGCAGTAACCACCTCGGCGGCGTCCACGGGCTGTATGGGGATGCCCACGTATCGTTCATGGCCGACCACACCGATCCACTGGTGCTGATCGCCGTCTGCACGAAGGCGGGCGGCGAGGCCGCTGGTGCGATTCCGTAAGGCCCCCAAGTCCCCTCAAACACCAGCATTTCATCGAATACCAATGTTTTGACCCCATTGAAATGTCCGCTACGATGGAGCCTCGCAAGTCGATTGCTCCATATTTTCATTCTTTCGTTGTCAGGAGCCCCCCACCCCATGATCTCTAAAACCTCTCGTTTCGTTGCGGCATTCGCTGTGGCCTTGGCGTTTGCCATCCCCGTGTTTGCTGGCGGCGGAGCGAATATCCCCGTCCGCATGAAGAACGTCGGCTTTGACCCCGTCGCGGTGAATTCCAAAACCGGCAACGCCACGCTCCAGCAGCTCCAGCAAGGGGCGATGGTCGTCGCCCCCAACGGTATCGCTCAGTTCAAGGTGAAGGCCGGGGCGTTTACGGCGATCGCCGCCGATCCCGACTTCCCGGAAGTTGTCAACAAGGTGCGAAACTTCAACACCCGTCAGTTCAAGACGATCTATCTTTGGGCCCAGCAAGACTTCACCACGGCAACGCTCGTTGGGGCACCGGCCGGCGTGAAGTTTTAGCTTCACGGCCGGCGGGGCATTCATGCCCCCGGCGGCCTAGCCGAGCCTCCGCTCGGTGGTGCATGGCCCTCCAAGGCCTCGGCAACATAAAAGCCCATGGCGCTAGCCGTGGGGCTGCGGGTGGAATGCCGTCCCGTCTGCAACCACCAGCGGGCTCGCCCGACAACCCGCCGTCCCCGCGCTATCGCGAGGGGCTTTTATGACCTTCCAAGCGCACGGTCGCTACGAGAATCCCGAACGCCCTCCCGTCGGACTCCCCCGCGGGCTGGCGTGGGCGGTGGCGATCGTCGGCAGTCTTCTGCTCGCGGCCGTGCCCTGGCTCTGGCAAGACTGCGTGCCGGCTGGCTGGCTCGGCATTGCCGCCGGGCTTGCCCTTGTAACAGGGCGGCGGGGATGGCGGGTCGAGGCAGCCGTGCTCGTGGCATCCATCCTGGCGATCGCACTGGCGTTTCACTGGACGCCTGAAGCGCTCGCGGGCGCCACGAAGTCCAGCGCGCTCGTCGGGTTCTTGTTCGCGGCGCCGATCATTCTTTGGGACGCGTGTCGCCTCGCGCTCCCGTTCTGGGTGGCGGGGCGTGTCGCCAGTGACTTCCGCACGGCCTGGCTGCCAGCGGCACTCGTGGCGGTTGTGACCGAGTCCCTGGCGCCCGCGGTGTTTCCGTGGAAGTTTGGCTATTCCCAACTCGCCTGGCCGGTCACGGTGCAGTCGGCCGCCCTCGTCGGCCCCGAGGGCCCCACGTTCACGTTCTTCGCGATCGTTGGAACGATCCTTGCGGTCGCAAGCCTCGCCGCTGGTCGCCCTGCTGGGCGCATGCCGACCATCGCGATCGCTGCGGTCGTGATCACGATCGCCAATCTTGTGTATGGGGCGATCGCGATGCGGATCGTCGATACTCGCTTGGCGGCGGCCCCGACGATCCGCATGGCACTCGTCCAGGCCGACCCCGACACGGAGGGCGGCATCGATACGCTCAGGCGGCTCGCGCGCGAGGCATGCGGAAGCGGCCCGCCGCTTGACCTCGTGGTCTGGCCCGAATGCAGTGGCGGTTTCTATGAAGAGGGCCTCGATTCATTTGCGGACGAGGCAACGGTGGTTCGCCGTTCACGAGATCCCAAGCGGGGTCTGCGGCCACTCCCCGAGCCCACCTGCCCGCTGCTTCTTGGAGGCCGCATCTATCGGGGCTTCCGCGAGCGGCCAACTGAGATGTTCCAGGCAGCGATGCTCATCGACGCCGACGAGCGACTGACAGGGAGCTATCGCAAGCGCCACCTCATGCCGTTTGGAGAGTATGTGCCGTGGGCCGATGTGGTGCCCGAGCTGCGGCTCTTCTTTCCGATGGAGACACGATACGACCGAGGCAACGAGGCCACCGTGATTCCATCTGGCCAGGCCCGTATCGGGCCGCTGCTCTGCTACGAAGACATGGTTCCCTCGGCCGCTTCGTCGCTCGTGAGTGAGTCGGCCAACGTGCTGGTCGCGCTCATCCACGGCGCGGCCTTCGCCAATCCCCTCACGCTCAGGCAGCACCGCCTGCTCGGCCAAAGCCGGGCCATCGAAAACCGCCGCATGCTTGTTCGCTGTAGCTCCACGGGCGAGACCTGCGTGATCGATGCCGCAGGCCGGATCACGGCCTCCCTCCCACTCGGCATCGAAGGCGTGCTCGTAGCCGACGTGCCGCTCCTCGAAGGGGAGACACTCGCCAACAGGCTCGGGCCGGCGTTTCCCATCGCCTGCGGCTTCGCTCTCATGGCACTCGTCATCGGCAAGCTACGAAGCTTGCGCTGACCGGGGAATGGGCCCGCCAAGGGCCCGCCGTCCCCCACGCTCGCGCGAGGGGCTTTTATGACGGTGAGTGCCGTATTCGCTCCGCAGTTACCCATCGCTGGGCTTGCGGCCAGCGGTCGCCATCTGGGAAGAGTCCCGGCCTGGCCTCGGATGGACTGCCGATGAGTCCCTGTGGCCCGAGGCCCCTTCCTCCGAAGACAGCCAGCCATGCGGATGCCCTCTCTTTTCCGATCGCGACACCGGCACAAACCGGCTCCGCTCCCGCCTGATCTCGACGACGAAGCCCGCACCGTCATCGAGACCGTTCGCCCCTTCACGATGACAAGCCCCGAGCGGATTCTCGCGCTCCGCGACGCCGTGCGGCATATCACGAAGCACCGGATCGCCGGCGACATCGTCGAATGCGGTGTGTGGCGGGGCGGCAGCATGATGGCCGCGGCCCTCACGCTCCTCGAGTGTGGCGATCGCCGCAGGCTCCATCTTTTTGACACCTTTGAAGGGATGCCCCCGCCGGCCGAAGCCGACCGCGACCTTCACGGCACCGATGCCGCGGAGCTCTTGGTCGCCGAGGATCGCCAGACCGGCGGCACCTGGTGCTACGCCACGCTCGACGACGTGCGGGCCAACGTCCTCGCGACCGGCTATCCCGAAGACCTCGTCCACTTTGTTCCTGGCCGTGTGGAGGAGACGATTCCCCAGCACGCCCCCGAGCAGATCGCGATTCTCAGACTCGATACCGACTGGTACGAATCGACGCGGCACGAGCTCGAGCATCTCTACCCACGGCTCGCTGTCGGGGGTGTCCTCATCATCGACGACTACGGTCACTGGCAGGGCGCCCGCCGCGCCGTGGACGAATACATCGACACCACGAAGGCGCGGCTTCTGCTCTCCCGCATCGATTACACCGGCCGCATGGCCGTGAAGCTCGATCCCTGACAGGCGGCTTGCCGCGCCGAGTGCCTCACCATGATCCGCCTCCTTGCATCGCGTCCGCAGCTTCGTCGGCCCCCGCAGCCGCTGGTCAACCTCGGCTGTGGTCGCCGCCGACACCCCGACTGGACCAACTGCGACCTCATCCCCGACGCCTCCGACGTCCTTGCCGTTGACGTCCGTCAGAAGCTGCCCTTCGACAGTGAGACATGCGACGCCGTCTACGCGTCGCATGTGCTCGAACACCTGGCCGCGACGGACGCCCGTCGGCTTGTGGCGGAGATTTTCCGCGTGCTTAGGCCCGGTGGCGTGGTGCGGATCGTCGTGCCCGACCTCGAGGGCATCGCGCGGGCGTATCTGACAAGCCTCGACCGAGCCGCGACGAGCCGCAGCGCTCAGAGCCGTGACGAGCACCGCTGGATGACGATCGAGCTCCTCGACCAACTCGTCCGCGATACATCCGGCGGCCTCATGAGACGCTTCTGGTCGTGCGACCCGGTGCCCTGCCGCGAGTTTGTCGTGGACCGTCTCGGTGAGGAGGCGTCTGCTGGCATGGCGGCCGTCACCGCCGCCCGTGAGTCGGCAGGACGCAACCCGCTCGACCCCGATACCATCTTCGACGCCGAACCGGCCACGCCTCGCGCGGCGGCAAGGTTTGCAGGGTCTGGCGAGCGGCACCGCTGGATGTACGACCGCGTTTCACTCGCGTCGCTGCTTGAGGAAACAGGCTTTCGAGAGGTCTTTCAGACGGAGGCGGCGACGTCGCGAATCGCTGGCTTTGTGGACGCCGGCCTCGACACCGACACCACAGGTTGCCCCCGCAAGCCCGACTCGCTCTACGTCGAGGGGGTGCGGTCATGATGAGCCCATCACACGAAGATTTCGGGCCGTGCGACACCACCAAGAACCCGCGCATTGCGTGCGTATCGACGCAGGCCGGCCATTCCGGTGGCGCTTCCATCGCGATGGAGCGGCTGGTCGCTGGTCTGCGGGACCACGGAATCTCTGTCGATATCGTCACGCGGAACGATTGCCCACCCGCGACGACCCGTGAGCGGCGGCTCGATCGCACGATCCGCCGAGCGATCAAGCATGGGCGCACCGACGTCTCAAACACGCTGTTTACTGCCGATTGGCCGAGCTGGGATGTCTCGGGCCATCCGACCGTGGCCGCTGCCGACTTTGTCAACGTCCACTGGGTCGCTGGATTCCTCGCAGCCGCCGGGATCCGTCGACTCGTCGAAAGTGGCAAGCGGGTGGCCTGGACGCTCCACGACATGCGAGCCTTCACCGGCGGCTGTCACTACGCCGCTGGCTGCCGCGGGTTCATCGGCCAGTGCATGGCTTGCCCCCAGCTCACCGACGCGCTTCGCGACTTGCCGATGCGGAGCCTCGCCCGCGCCCGTCGCCGCCTGGCTGGCCTCCCGCTGGTCTTCATCACGCCGAGCCAGTGGCTGGCCGACGAGCTTGCTCATTCGAGCGTGTTTGATCCGACCGCCCACGATGTTCGCGTGATCCCGTACGGCATCGATCTCGACCGCTATCGGCCCGGTGATACCGCCGAAGCACGCCGCCGGCTCGGCCTCCCTCTCGACCGTTTTTGTATTTTGCTTGGCAGCGTGTCACTGGCCGAGCACCGCAAGGGAACGGATGTCGCGATCGACGCGGTATCGCGAGCAACGGCACAGCTCACCGCGCAGGGCTGCGAGCCCCCGATCGTCCTCACCTACGGTGCCGGGCAGCTCACGATTCCTGGCGTCCCGTGCCATGGCCTGGGCAGCCTCAATGAAGCCGGCGTGATCGAGGCGCTCCATGCCTGCGACACGTACCTCACGATGGCCCGCGAAGACAACCTGCCCAACACGGTCATGGAAGCGCTGGCCTGCGGTCGGCCGGTTGTCGGCACCGCGACCGGCGGCATTCCAGACATGGTTCAAGACGGCGTGCACGGCTGGCTCGTTCCGGTTGACGATGCGGCTGCCACCGCTGATGTGCTCGAGCGGATCGCCCTCGATCGCGATCTCGTGTCGGCGGCTGGTATCGAGGCTCGCGAGCGTGCCGAGCGCGAGTGGGATTCTCGCCTCCAGGCTCGCCGCTATCTCGCGCTCGTGGATGCGTGGCCCTTTGACCACGGCTCACCTGCTGCCGGTCACACCGTTGAGCACTCCGCGCGACCCGAGCGGTTCACACCCGCAGCTGCCGTCGTCCATCGTGGTGGCTCGCTGCGCGGTCCGCTTCGCAGCATGCGCCGGCTGGCACGCCGCGGGATGGCCTCCCGGCGTCGAACGTCGCCCGCTGCGGGAGACTCGCAACGATGAAGCTCTTCCGCCCGTCACCACCATCGCTCGACTCAGCCGATTTTACGGGGCCGGTCTTTCCCGAGCATGCCTTCCCGCCTCTGGCAGTTCATGCCGAGACGTACTACGCAGCCTGTCGCCGCGGCTATGCGGTGATGGCCGAGACCCGCGTCGCGATCACGGGTCTTGCCCGCAATATCGGCCGCGTCTTGCCGCTGACGATCCACCGAATCGAGAACCTTGGCCGCTGCTTTGCCGACTATTCGGTCATCATCTACGAGAACGATTCGACCGATGACACTCGGCGCGAGCTTGTCCGCTGGGCTCGTGGCAACCGGCGAGTGCAGCTCGTCACCGAAGTGCTTGCCGACCCGATCAATCCAACGACCCGCTGCCTGGCCCGTGCCGCCCGCATGGCGAGGTATCGCCGCCGATGCCAGCAAGAAGTCCTTACCCAGTGCAACACTTTTGACGCCGCGATCGTCATCGATTGTGACATCCAAGGCGGCTTCAGCATCGACGGCATCGCGAGCAGCTTTGGTCACACCGGCTGGGACTTTGTCGGGGCCAATGGCCTCATCTGTCGTCGCGACGGCCTTCAAATGAACGCCCTGCGTCAGTACGACACCTGGGCCCTGCGGTTTGACGCCCATCTCACGCCGCTTTCGACCCGGGTGGCGAGCCATTTTCTGTACGACCGCGGCACGCCGCTTGTTCCGGTCACATGCTGCTTCGGAGGCCTCGGCATCTATGCGATGCCAGCCTATGCCGCTGGCACCTATTCCGAAGACGACCTCGAGCATGCCACCTTCCATCGGTCGATGATCGCCGGCGGCCACTCGCGGCTGTTTCTGAATCCGAGCCAGCTAGTGATCTACGGTCGCCGTCATCGCTTTGGCGACGGTTTTGTGGCGGGCCTGCTTCGCCTGCTCCACCGCGACGGCGGTCATGCCGAGCTTTTTTCCCGCGGCCGCACCGCCTCGGCCGGCCCGCCCCCCGCCATCGCCCGCGGCCGCCGCGCCGCCTGACGCGCACGTTCGCATCCAAGTCATGAAGCCGCAGCCATGATCACTATCGTCCGTCGCTGCCTGACGATGCGTGTCTGGATCACCCTGGGGAGCGCCGGGCTCGCTGTGATCAGCCTGGTGCTGGTGACACGGCTGTTCATGGCTCCCGAGCTGCCGACGCTGCGGATGAGCGCCGGTCCCGACGGCACCCGCCGTCACGCCGTCACCACGTACCTCTGCGAGCAGGCGGCGCACCATGGCCTCGCCATCGACCTGGTACCCGCCGAGGGCACGGAAGAATGCCTGAAGCTGCTGCAGGCTGGCAAGCTGGACGCGGCCGTGGTGAGCAGCGGCGTCAAGGTGCCTGACGACGACGAGATCATGGTGCTCGGCGCGACGCAGCTCGAGGCGGTTCACTTCCTCATCCGCGGCGATATGGCCAGCGATCGCCCGTTCCCCGACATCATCCGCGGGAAGCGCGTGAACCTTGGCGAGCGCGGGACCACCGAGTGGTTGCTGGCCCGCGAGTTTCTGAAGTTCGCGCGGCTCACGCCATCGTCGGCAGCGGGACCGGGGGATGTCATTGCTATGGAGCTGGGCAAGGATGAATTGCACGCCATGGCTCGAGCCATCCTCCAAGCCGACGCGACACAACGCGACGCGCTCGTTGCCGAGATGCCCGATTGCTTGATCGTGCTGGCGAGCATGCCGTCGATGGTGGTGCAGTCGCTCGTGGAGGCGACTGACTACCGAGTTGTACCGCTACCGGCCACGCGGGCGTTTCTGCTCGATACCCTGCAGGACAGTAGTGCCCGTACGACCATAATCGAGCGCGAGTTTTTGGAGCCCCATACGATCCCGGCGCGCTCCTACTTCGCGCAATCGAGCTACCCGGAAACAGACTGCGAGACGATCGGCGTGAGGCTGCTGGTCGTGGCCCGACGGGACGTGCCTGCCCGGGCGGTATGGCCATTCATGAAAACGCTGTTCGAAGGAGAGTTCGCGCGGCGAATACTGCCGCGCTCGCCGCGTGATCTGGCGACTCCGTTTGCGATTCATCCCGAGGCCGAGGCGTACTTCGATCGGGACAAGCCCCTGGCAATCGCTGCGGTCGCGGCGTGGGCGAGCAACGGGCTGAGCTTCTTTGGCGCGTTCAGTGCGGGGGCGCTGTCGCTCTACGGACTGCTGCGGAGAAGGAAGAATCGCAAGCCGGCCGATTACTATGCCGAGATCCGGAGCATCGAACAGATCGCGGGCGGCGCGAACCTCGACGCCGCGTTGCCGAGCCACCCCGGTGAGCTGACGAGTTATCTGCACGAGCGCCTCGTGGTCTTGCGGCGCGACCTGATCGAAGACATCTGCAACGGGCACATCAAGGGTGACCAGGTGGTCGCCAACATCCTGTCGCTGATTAGCGACGCGCGGCGCACGACGCCGATGCTCAGCGGGCAGGCGGTCGATCTCCGTGCCCGGCTGATGCGTGACGACATGGCAACGAAACACGCCGCGTGACGCGCTCGGGGCTCCCCGTGCCGCATGCGGTCTGGGATCTCGGTGTCGTAGGCCGGTTCTTGCACACCGGGCAGAACGGCTATGCCAAGGCTCGAGTAGCTGGCACCGTCATTTATCGCAGTGTCGAGATCGAGCGCGCCATGTGCTTGCTGATGAGCGCCGAAATACGCTGAAACGATGCCTACGGTGCTACGAGTGGGGAGCTTCTGATTCCACTTTTATTCAGACGAAGGATCAGCGCCGCCGCACATCCACGTCGGTTGTCTCGAGGGTGAGCGCAAGTTGTGGCTGAGCCCGCCAGGTGTGGCTCGAAACCGCGGTGTTTCTCCGCAAGGTGTCAGGGCCATGGAACGACTTGTCGTCGAGCACAGCGACCTCTTCTTGGAGAAATACAATGAAGTATCACGCATCAGGAGACTGAAGCGGTTGCCGTGCAGGCGTGGGCTCGTGAGCGGATGATCTATGTCGAGCTCACCGATCAGCGGGTCATCGGGTTTCCGGCCAATCGGTTTCGTCGATTACGGGACGCTTCGGTCGAAGTGCTCGCCGACGTGCGACTGGAAGTCGGCGGTACGGCGCTTCGGTGGGAGACGCTCGACGAAGACATCACTGTCGCGGGCATCGTCGCATGCCGCTTTCAGTTGCCGCCCACCGAGTGACTTGTCACAGTGAAGCGAAGCTCGACGCGGAGCATGTCATCTCGGTAATCCTCGAGAATGACCTCCCTGGCGGCTTGGAGTTGCCCGAGGCGGATGCGTTCCTGGAGTCCGGTTCCTCCGGAACCGGGTGAAACCGGTTCGCACTTGTGCAGTCAACAGAACACCGGTTGGCCCCCGCTCCCAAGGGGAAGCCGGGTGCGGAGATCCCGCCGAATGGCCCGGTCGCTGAAGGGCTGTATCTGGGCGTGGTCCGCGGCACGTGGAAGGACTTGCGCGACGCCAAGCTCGTGCGGGTCAAAGTGACCGAGGTCTTGGCAGATGGCGTAATCGTCGGCGAAGTTGGCCGTGGATTGGAAGGCAAGATTTCGATCGGCAAACTCATTTTCTTGATCCGGCCGCCGCACTCGACATCCGAGCAAATCCAGGCGCTCCCGGATATGGTGACGCTCGAGGAGGGACCGGCACCGAGAGCCCGGCCGTCAGCCGCCGCCGTAAAAGCGAAAGATGAGCCCACGGAGTCGTCGCGAGCGGACCGCTCAGCGCAGAACCTTGCGGCGATCGCCAAAGCTCTCCACGGCTACAAGGGAACGCGCGCTTGTTTTCCGCCAGCCGTGTTGAATGGGCCCGATGGGCGTCCGTGGCATAGCTGGCGTGTGTTGATCCTCCCCTTCTTCGATGATCGGTCCCTTCGAGCGATTTACGACCGATACAAGTTCGACGAACCCTGGGATGGCCCTCACAACAAGCAACTGCTCGACCCGATGCCAACTGTCTACACAGACCACCCCGCTGGCGCACCAGCGGACACGTTCACTCGCTATGCAGCCGTCACTGGCCCAGGAACCATGTTTGCTGCGGAAGGCGTTGCGTTTGACCCGACCATCAAGCCTCGCCGTATCGGCCACGGGATGCGGGAGCACGATCTTCGCGACGACGCGTTCACGCTCGTGATCGGCACGCTGTCCGGCGACGCAGAGGTTCCTTGGATGAAGCCCGAGGATGTCGTCGTCGTCGCGGCTCGGGGCTCCCCGTGCAAAGCCCGGCTCCCAGGGGCATGGCCTTCGCTCACTCGAGGTCGCGCCGCTTCATCCGATATGCACCGTATCTTGGATAGCCTCGGCAGAGAGGCCGCGAAGCATGTCGGCGCGGTGATCTTCAAGAATGAGCTCAATGGCGGCCTTGAGGCTTTCCTTTGCCGCTTCGATGGTCGCGCCCTGGCCCGTGCGCGCCAGGAATCTCCGGGCACACGGCCCAATAGCCGCCCTCTGGTGCCGCTTCGATGATCGCTGTGAATTCCGCTTTCACGGCGGACCTCGCTGGAAGTGAGTGATTTCGAACCCGACACGCCAAGCAAACCCGGTGGGCCACCCGTGCCGCTGGCGGCCTGACGTGCAGACGGGCTTTCGTGAGGGCATACTAAGAGGCTTCCAGACCGTCCTGCCTTCCGCACCCCGCGAGCCCATCTATGGCGACAGCCTCTGAAGCGACCCCACGGCTTGGCGACGATGACGTCGCCGCGATCGACCGGCTCCGCGCCATCCAAGGACGGCTCAAGCAGGAGCTCGCCCGCGTCATCATCGGCCAAGACGACACCATCGACCGGCTCACGATCTGCCTCTTCGCACGCGGCCACGCGCTCCTCATGGGCGTGCCCGGCCTCGCGAAGACGCTGCTCGTGAGCAAGCTCGCCGAGTGCGTGTCGCTGAAGTTCAGCCGCATCCAGTTCACGCCCGACCTCATGCCGATGGACATCACCGGCACCGACATCCTCCAAGAGACCGCCGAAGGTCGCCGCGAGTTTCACTTCGTGCCCGGCCCCGTCTTCGCCAACATCGTCCTCGCCGACGAAATCAACCGCGCCCCGCCAAAGACCCAAGCCGCCATGCTCGAGGCGATGCAGGAGCACAAGGTGACCGTCGTCGGCAAGACGTCGCGGCTCGACCCGCCCTTCTTCGTGCTCGCCACCCAAAACCCCGTGGAGCAGGAAGGCACCTACCCGCTGCCCGAGGCCCAGCTTGACCGGTTCATGTTCTTGATCGAGCTCGACTATCCGAATGAACACGAGGAGGTCGCCATCGCCCGCACGACCACGGGCGGACCGCCCCCGGAGCTCGATCATGTGCTCACCGGCCCCGACATCATCGAATACCAGGAGCTCGTGCGGCGGGTGCCGGTGCCAGACCATATCTATCAGTTCGCCGCCCGGCTCGTCCGCAAGACGCGGCCCAAGGGAGAGACCGCCCCGGCCTGGCTCAAGCCGCTCGTGGCGTGGGGCGCGGGACCACGGGCCGTGCAATACCTCATCCTCGGGGCCAAGGCGCGGGCGGCGCTCGCGGGCAGCTACATGGCGAGGCTCGAAGACATCGAGGCGGTCGCGGCTCCCGTGCTTACCCACCGGCTTATCACCACGTTTGCGGCGCAGGCCGAAGGCATCACCGCCAAAGACATCGTCGCCCGTCTTGTTAAAGAGACGATCGCAGAGCAGGTGTGATCCTGCGGGTTGTGCCATTTGGTTTCCCGCGTTCGCTCGCCCCCTCGTGACTCTCTCGCATGTTCTCCGATCGTCAGCCTCGAAGTTTCCTCGAGCCCGCCGTGCTCGCGCGGCTGGCTGGGGTGCCGCTGGTGGCCCGCAAGCCGATGGTGGGCGGCGTGTCAGGGCGTCATGCGAGCCCCCATCGCGGGTCGAGCGTCGAGTTCGCCGAGTATCGCAAATACGTTCCCGGCGATGACCTCCGGCGACTCGACTGGCGCGCCTTCGGTCGCTCCGACCGCTTCTATGTGAAGGAGTATGAGGCCGATACCAACCTCCGGCTCCTGCTCGTCCTCGACACGAGTGGCTCCATGGGGTTTGCATCGACGAAGCCGGGTGTCCACACGACGCAGCCTCTCGCCAAGCTCGACTACGCGCGGCGAATCTGCGGAGCCTTGGGCTACCTCGCCAGTCAGCAGGGAGACGCCGTTGGCATCTCCTGCGCGGCCGCGGGCATTGTGCGCACGCTGCCACCACGGCGAAGCCCAGCCCACCTGCGGCTTGTCTTTGACGTTGTCGAAGAAGCCAAGCCGCAGGGCATCACCGGCCTTGCCGACGTGCTCCACGAGCTCGCCGAGACCGTCCGGCAGCGGGCCCTCGTCGTCATCATCTCTGATCTTTTTGTTGATCCGGCGGAGCTGTCGCGCGCGTTTAGCCACCTCAAGTTTCGCCGGCACGACGTCGGCGTCTTTCACCTGCTCGATCCGCAGGAAGTGGCGTTTACGTTCCAGCGGCCCACTCGGTTTCTGGACATGGAGGGGGGCAGTTCGATTTTTGCCGACCCCATCGAGATCGCAGACCGCTACCACCGGGCGGTGGCCACGTATCTCGAGACCATTCGCCAGATCGTGCTCGAGGGTGGCATCGACTACCACCGCGTGCTCACCGACGAGCCGTATGAGCAGGTGCTCGCGCGGTTCCTTGTTGGCCGCGCCGTCGGGAGGGGGCTGCGATGACCTTCCTCCAGCCCTGGGTGCTCGTGGCGCTGCCGCTCATGAGCCTCCCGCTCATCATCCATCTCATCAACCAGCGGCGATTTCAGACAGTGCAGTGGGGAGCGATGCAGTTTTTGCTCTCTGCCAAGGCGCTCTCGAGCGGCTACTCAAAGCTCCGACACTGGCTCATCATGCTCTTGCGGATGCTCGCCGTGGCGGCCGTCATCCTGGCGGTGGGCCGGCCGCTCTCGCGAGGCTGGCTCGCGCTTGCCGGCGGCGGACGGCCCGACACAGCGATCGTGATTCTCGACCGCAGCCCGAGCATGCAGGCCCGCGATCAAGCGATTGAAGGCACCAAACTCGTGACGGGACGCACGCAGTTGGCGGAGTCGCTCGTGCTGCTCGCACCGGCGCGGTGTCTGGCTATGGCATCCGCCGACGATGAGCCGATCGAGATCGATCCCGGTGTGCTCGCCGAGCTGCCCGCCGCCGGCCCGGCTGCCGCGGCCACCGACATCCCGGGGCTCCTCCGGGCGGCCTACGACCACATTCGCGACAACGCCGCGGGCACCACCGAAATATGGATCTGCTCCGATGAGCGATCCAATGACTGGGCAATCGACGACGGTGGCTGGGCCGGCCTCCGCGATGCCTATGCAAAACTGCCGCAGCAGGTTCGGTTTCAGTTGTTATCGTTCGCGCAGACCGAGCCAGCGAACCTTGCGGTCCGTGTGACCGACGCCACCCTCCAGAGACGCGGCCGAGAGCACGAGCTCGTCGTGAGCCTCGTCGTGTCACGGCCCGACGCCGTGGACCAGGCAGCGACGGCGCCGATCACCGTGCCCGTAAAATTCGAGCTGGGGGGCGTGACGAGCGTGGTGGATGTGGAGCTTGCAGGCCGCGAGACAGTGCTTGCGAACCACACGCTCGCGCTTGGTCGCTCGGGCGTGCGGGGCTTTGGCCGCGTCGCGATTCCCGCCGACGCGAACCTCGCCGACAACGAGTTTTATTTCACGTTCGATGAGCCGCCGCCGCGGGTCGCGCTTGTCGTCGCCCACGAGGGAGCCGCGGCGCGAGTGCTCGAACTGGCTGCGTCGATTCCCCCCACCAAGGATCTCGTCGCGCGGGCCGATGTCGTGATGCGGGGTGGGCTCGCCACCGCCGCCTGGGACGAGGCCGCGGTCGTCCTCTGGCAGGGGCCGCTTCCGAGCGGCGCCGATGCGGAGCTGGTCGAGAGTTTTGTGAACCGCGGCGGGCAAGTGATTTTCTTTCCGCCGGAGGAGGTGGATGCCACGCTGTTCGCGGGCGTGGCCTGGGGCGAGTGGACCAGCCACGAGCCCGCGGCGCGGCCCGAGCAGTGGCGGACTGACCAGGATCTCTTGTCGAACACGCTTTCCGGTGGGGCTCTGCCGCTGGGTGAGCTTGAAGTGCGTCGCAGCCGTGGGATCGTTGGCGAGCAGGTAACGCTCGCCTCGCTTGCCGGCGGAAGCCCGCTCGTCGCACGCGTGGCCGACGGCCGCGGCATCTATTTTTGTGCGGCGCTGCCGACGCCGCGGGAATCGACACTCGCCTCCGAAGGCATTGTGCTCTACGCGTTCATTCAGCGGGCGATCGACCGGGGGCTCGAGCCACTCTCGGGCGCTCGCCAGCTTGCCGCCGGAGCTGCTACCGCGGCGCTGGCCACGAGTGGCGGGGCGGCCAGCGCCTGGGAGCGGCTGGCAGGTAGCGACGACGCCCTCTCCACGGAAGACGGGCTGCATGCCGGCGTCTACTCCGTTGCCGGGCGGCTCGTGGCCGTGAACCGACCGGCCGCCGAAGACACGGCCCGCGTGGCAGCGGCCGAACGCATCGACAGCGTCTTTCGCGGGCTCTCGTTCGCGCGGATCACTGGCAAGGCCGGCACAACCGACAGCCTCGTCCAAGAGATCTGGCGGGCCTTCTTGATTGCCATGCTCATCGCCCTCATCGCCGAAGGGCTTTTGAGTTTGCCCAGGCAGCGTGCGCCGCAGGCAGCGGAGGTCGCGTTATGAACCCCGCGTCCAGTTTTGAAGGGCTGCGATTCTTCACGACGCCGTGGACGGTCGGCTTGTCGGTGTCGCTCGTCGTGGCCGTGGCACTCGTGGCCATCCTCACGTGGCGGCGGAGCGGGTTTGCCATCGGCACAGGGTTCGTGGAGCTGCTGCGGGCCGTGATTGCGGTGCTCGTGGCGGTGCTGCTCAACCAGCCGGAGTGGGTCGAGGAGTTTCGACCAGAAGACAAACCGGTCGTCGCCGTGCTCGTGGATGCGTCGCGAAGCATGGATACACAAGACGTTGTCGCCGCCGGGGACAAGCCGGGAGCAACAAGAACGCGTCGCGAGGTCGTCGCGGATCTCGAGGGGGAATCCTTCTGGCGGTCGCTTGAGGATCGCTACCAGGTTCGGATCGAGCCGTTCTCGCCGGCACCGGAGGCGACGGGCACCGATCTTGCCGCGGCGCTCGCAGGCACGCTCGAACGGCATCCAGGGCTTCGGGCCGTCGTGCTCGCCAGCGACGGCGACTGGAACGAGGGACCGCCGCCTCTCGAGGCTGCCCAGCGAATGCGGCTGGCGCACGTACCAGTTTTTGCGGTCCCCGTGGGCAGTCAAACAAAACTCCCCGACGTCGAGCTCGTGAGCCTCGACTGCCCGACGGTGGGCGTCGTCGGCAAGCCTGCCCGTGTGCCGTTCACGATACATTCGTCGCTGGCCACGGAGCGGGTCGTGCCGATCACGCTCACGACCAACACTGGCGAAAACCTCCGCAAAGACGTGCGGCTGCCGCCGATGGCCACGGTCACCGACTGGATCTATTGGACGCCACCGGGCGAGGGCGATTTTGTGGTGACGGTCACCGTGCCTGTGCAGGCCGGCGAGCTTTTGCCCGACAACAACACCCGCACCGCGCCGATTGCTGTCCGCCAGGAGCAGCTCAAAGTGCTCGTGGTCGAGAGCGTTCCGCGGTGGGAGTATCGTTATCTTCGAAACGCCCTGTCACGAGACCCGGGGGTCGTGGTGTCGTGTCTGCTCTTCCAGCCGGGCTTGAGCAAGCGGGGCGGTGGCACGCGGGACTACATCGCAAAATTTCCATCGGGGCTCGATGAGCTATCGAAGTACGACGTGGTGTTCCTCGGCGATGTGGGCGTGGGCCCGGGGCAGCTCACCGACGAAGACTGCCGACTGCTCAAGGGCCTCATCGAATATCAAGCGAGTGGCCTCGTCTTCATGCCAGGCTGGCGTGGCGAGCAGGCATCCCTCGCGGGTACGGCGCTCGAAGAGCTTTGCCCGATCGTCATCGACCCGACCCGCGCGGAAGGCAGCTCGACCGCCGGGCCCAGGCGACTTGTGCTCACCGAGGCGGGCCAGAAAAGCCTGCTCACAAAACTTGCCGACTCGGCAAGTGAAAACCTTGCGGTCTGGGAGAGCCTGCCGGGTGGGCAGTGGTATGGGCCGGTGCTGCGAGCCAAGGCGGGAAGCGAAGTGCTTGCTGTGCACGAAGATGCCGCGAACGAATATGGCCGCATTCCGCTTTTGATCACCCGCACCTTTGGCGCGGGAAAAGTCCTCTACATGGCCACCGATGGTGCGTGGCGGTGGCGGAAGGGCGTTGAAGACAAATACCACTACCGTTTCTGGGGCCAAGTCGTCCGGTGGATGGCCTATCGCCGCAACATGGCGAAGGGGGAGCGGATGAGTCTTTCGTTTGCCCCGGAGCAACCGCAGCTTGGGCAGTCGCTGGCGCTTGATGCGCGGGTGGCGACGGCGACGGGCGAGCCGCTTTCGCAGGGCGAGGTGATCGCTCGGATCACGCCGCCGAGTGGCGATGTGGAGACGGTGCGGTTCTTGCCCCCGGCGGGCGAAGGGGAGTGGGGTGTGTTTGCTGCATCGTTTACGCCGACGGAGCCGGGCAAGCACGAGGTGGCGATTGCCTGTCGCGAGACGGGCGACACGCTCTCGGCCTCGTTCTTCGTGCAGGGTGTTGCCGCGGAAGGGATCGGGGACGTGGCCCGTCCCGAGGTGCTCACGGAGATTAGCCAGGTGACGCGAGGCCGGGTCGTGCCGACGGAGCAGGTGTCGGAACTTCTGCGAGCGCTCGAGGATCTGCCCGAGCCCGCACCAGAAGTCCGTCGCCTTCAGGTCTGGTGTCATCCACTGGTTGCGGCCACGCTCGTCGCCCTTCTCGGTCTCTTTTGGATAGGACGCAAGCGGCAGGGCCTGGTCTGAGGTTTGGGTCCGTCGGCGGTGCCTGAAGCGACGATTGCCGTGGCTCGGGGTTGCCCGTGCCGCATCGCCGGACGCTCGCTACGGGCATCCTGCCCTTCGCTCACTCGATGCTGCCTGCGCTTCGCCATCCTGGCTTCGCTTGCCAGCAACGCCGACGATTGCCGTGGTTCGGGGTTGCCCGTGCCGCATCGCCGGACGTTCGCTACGGGCATCCTGCCCTTCGCTCACTCGATGCTGCCTGCGCTTCGCCATCCTGGCTTCGCTTGCCAGCAACGGCGACGATTGCCGTGGCTCGGGGTTGCCCGTGCCGCATCGCCGGACGCTCGCTACGGGCATCCTGCCCTTCGCTCACTCGATG
>Ga0105044_10002868_pt1 | contig 23586 bp, 19 predicted proteins | sample MAT01_FD_78092 | JGI IMG/M metagenome (GOLD analysis project Ga0105044, IMG submission 78092) | Freshwater microbial communities from Lake Fryxell liftoff mats and glacier meltwater in Antarctica - MAT-01 | ecosystem: Environmental > Aquatic > Freshwater > Ice > Liftoff microbial mat | place...
CCGAGGGGGACGTCGAGCTCGATGCCCGGACCGAGGGCACGGGCGATGTCGAGGAGGTCGGCAACCGGGTCGGCTCCGCTCGCCGCGGTCATGGTTCGACGGCGGCGGGACCGCCGGCGGGGCGAGTCGGCCCGAACCGGGCGATGACGTCGTCGGGGACGGTGGTGAGATCGCCCGCCCCGAGCGTGAGGCACAGGTCACCGGCGCGCAGCTCGCGACGCAGGAACGTCACCAGGTCGTCCCGGTCGGGTACGAAGACGAGGCGACGGCGCGGGTCGTGGTCGAGGACCGCGTCCACCACGAGCTTGGCGGTGATCCCGGGGCGCGGCGCCTCGCCCGAGGGGTAGATGTCGGTGACGACGAGGAGGTCGGCCAGGTCGAAGGCGTCGGCGAAGGTCGGCCAGAGCGAGGCCGTGCGGCTGTAGCGGTGGGGTTGGAACACACAGACGATGCGGTGCCAGTCACCAGCCGACGCGGCGAGGAGCGCAGCCTGGACCTCGGTGCGCAGGTGCGCGTAGTCGTCGATGAAGGTGATGCCATCGACCTCGCCCCGGAGCTGGAACCGGCGGGCGACCCCACCGAAGCGGGCCATGGCCGCCTGCCCGGCGGTGAACGGCGCGCCGAGGAGCAACCCGGTGACCACCGCCGCCGCCGCGTTGCGCGCGTTGTGGTCGCCGGGAACGGGGAGGGTGATCGGCCCGAGCTCGGTGTCGCCGGTCGGGGCCCGTCGGCTGAGGGTGAACGACACGCCGTCACGCGTGGTGGTGAGCCCGTCCATGCGGTACTCGGCGTCGGGGTGGGTGCCGTAGGTGACCGCGCCCGAGGATACGGCGAGCGCCAGCGCACCCGGGTCGTCGGCGCAGACGACGCACGGGCCGTCGGTGCCGGCGACGAACTCGACGAACGACGCCTGGAGCGCCGCGAACGTGCCCCAGTGCTCGATGTGGTCCGGTTCGAGGTTGGTGACGACCGCCGCCGCGCGGGGCAGGGTGACGAAGGTGCCGTCGCTCTCGTCGGCCTCGATGACGAACAGGTCGCCGCTCCCCCAGTTCGCCCCGGTCCCGAGCTCGTTCACGTCGCCGCCGATGATGAACGACGGATCGAGACCGGCCTCGATGAGCACCATCGCGAGCATCGACGACGTGGTCGTCTTGCCGTGGGTCCCGGCCACGGCGACGGTGCGACGGGTCGCCGCGATCGCCGCCAGGATCTGAGCCCGGCTCCACACGGGGACGCCGGCGGCGCGGGCGGCCACGACCTCGGGGTTGTCGTCGCCGATCGCGGTCGAGCGCGCCACCAGGTCGATCCCCGGCTCGATGGCCGCGGCGTCGTGGCCGACCCGGGCGTCGATGCCCTGGGCCCGCAGCCGGTCGAGGACCGCGGCGGCGGCCTGGTCGCTCCCCGAGACCCGGTGGCCCATCGACGCGAGGATGCCGGCGATGGCGCTCATCCCGGCGCCGCCGACGGCGACGATGTGGATGCGGCGGGGCTGGGCGAGCAAGGCGGAACCGGGCGCCGGGTCGCCGAGCGACACCGTGGGGGGTGGGGTGGGTGCGGTCATCGGCGGGCGTTGTCCTCGACGATCTGGGCGATCCGGTCGGCGGCGTCGGGGTGCGCCAGCTCGCGGGCGTGCGCGCCCATGGTGGCCCGCCGATCGGCGTCACCCACCAGCGGTTCCAGCTCGGCGGCCAGCCGCTCGGTGGTGCACTCGTCGTCGGGCACGCGCACCGCAGCTCCCCGCCGCACGAGCGCCTCGGCGTTGGCGGTCTGGTGGTCCCGCGGGGCGATGGGCAGCGGCACCAGGATCGAGGGCACCCCTGCGGTGGCGATCTCCGAGACGCTGCCGCCGGCCCGGCTGACGACGACGTCCGAGGCGGCGAGGAGCAGGTCCATGCGGTCCTCGTAGGGCACGGCGTCGTAGACGAGTCCGTTGGCCGGGAGCTCGGGGAGGTCGGCGGCGTAGGCCTCCCAGTCGCGCCGCCCGATGACGTGGCGGATGGCCACGTCGTCGCGGTCGGCCCAACGGTCGACGAGTCCCCGCACCGCCTCGTTCACCCGACGGGAGCCGAGCGAGCCGGTGAACACCCCGACCACGACCCGGTCGGCGGGCAGCTCGAGGCGCTCGCATGCCCCCGCACGGTCCCGGCCACCGGCCAGGGCCAGGATCTCCGCCCGGACGGGGTACCCGGTGACGACCGATCGCGGGAGGTCGGTCTCCTCGAAGGGAACGGCGCTCGCCCGGGCGAAGCGGCCCGCGAGCAGGTCGGCGGCGCCAGCGCGCGCGTCGCGCGCCACCACCACCATCGGGATCCGCAGGAGCACGGCGGCGACGATGCAGGGGACCGCTGCGTAGCCGCCGAGGACGACGATCACCTCGGGCCGCATCCGGCGGATGACCCCGATGCCCTTCAGCACCCCGCCGATGATCGCGACGATCGACCCGAGCGCGGCCAGCGAGACCCGGCGCTCGATGCCGCGACCGGGCAGGGTGACGAGCGAGAAGCCGGCCTCGGGAACCAGCGAGGTCTCGATGCCGCGGTCGCTCCCCACGAAGCGGATCGTCTCCGTCGGGTGGCCGCGCTCGACGAGCGCTCGGGCCACGGCGAGTCCGGGGAGCACGTGTCCGCCCGTGCCGCCCGCAGCGACGCAGGCGAACGTGGGGGCCATCAGCGGGTCTGCCGGGCGACGTTGAGCAACATGCCCGCCGCGATCATGCTGAACAGCAACGACGATCCGCCCGAGGAGACGAACGGGAGGGGGACGCCCATGACCGGGAGGGCGCCGACGGCCTGACCGATGTTGAGGAAGGACTGCACGATGAACCACGCGGTGATGCCGGTGGCGAGCAGGGCGCCGAACCGGTCCGGCGCTCGCATCGCGACCTGGAAGCCGACCACCGAGAAGGTGATGATTAGGGCGATGACGAGGAGCCCGCCCATGAACCCGGTCTCCTCGGCGATCACCGAGAAGATGAAGTCGGTGTGCGCTTCGGGCAGGAAGCCCCACTTGGACCGACCCTCGCCCAGTCCGGTGCCGAACGGGCCACCGTTGGCCAGCGCAGCCTTGGACTCGATCGTCTGGTAGCCGGCACCCTGGGCGTCCTGCCACGGGTCCAGGAAGGCCGAGATGCGCTTCCAGCGCCACGGGAAGAGGATGGCGAACAACGCACCGGCCACGATGCCGGCACCCAGGACCGCGGCGATCCAGCGGCCGGCGGTCCCCGCCACGAACAGCATGGCGATCATGACGGCGAAGATGATGGCCGTGGTGCCCAGGTTGGGCTGCAGCATGATCAGAACCGCCGCGGCCAGGAACGAGAGCAGCACGGGCACGAGGGTGAGGCGGCAGTCGTCGATCCACTTCGCCCGGCGGGCGAGCAGGTCGGCCCAGAAGATGATCAGGGTGAGCTTCACCAACTCGGACGGCTGGATGCTGAGCGGGCCGTACCCGAGCCAGCGGGTGGCGCCGTTCACCTCGAGGCCGATCCCCGGCACCAGCACCAGGACGAGGAGGAACAACGAGCCGAGCAGCAGGGCGCCGCAGTGGCGACGCCATGTGCGGTAGTCGCGCCGCATCACCACGACCAGGGCGGCGAGCGCGAGCGTGAACCAGATGGCCTGGCGGCTGAACTGGTACCACGGCGACCCGTAGTCCTCGAGCGACGACACCGACGACGCCGACAGGATCATGACCAGGCCGATGACGTTGAGGGTCAGCAGCAAGGACAGCAGCAGCACGAACGGCTTGGAGCGCCGACCCGGGGGGCTCGACGGGATGAGCCGTCGGCCCTTGGCGCGGACATCGTCGACGAACGGCTCCGCCGGCTCGATGGCCGAGCGGCTGCGCAGGTGGGTGACCGGCGCCAGCCCGGACCCACGCCTCGGCGACGCCGCGCTGGACGAGGTGGGTCGCGACGCCCCGCCGGTGTCGGTCGATCGGGAACGGCTGCTCACGTGGGCGCCTCCCCGGCCGAGGTCCGGTCACGATCCGCCGGGTTCGGGCCCGCCGTCGATGGCGCGGCCAGGTGCTCACCGACGATGCGGGCGAAGTCGTCGCCCCGCTCGGAGTAGGACCCGTACCAGTCGAACGAGGCACACCCCGGCGAGAGGAGGATGGCATCGCCCGAGACGGCCGCGTCGCCGGCCAAGGCCACGGCCTCGGACATGGAGCCGGCGACGGCGACCGGCCGGCGACCGGCGAACGCCTCCGCGACCTCGTCGGCCGCGTCGCCGATGGCGACCACCGAGCGGATGCGCGGCGCGGCCTCGGCCAGCGCCGACAGGTCGAGGCCCTTGTTGCGACCACCGGCGATGAGCACGACCGAGTCGAAGCCACCGACGGCCGCGAGGGTGGCGTGGGGAGCGGTTGCCTTCGAGTCGTCGAACCAGCGGATGCCGCCGCGTTCGCCGACGAGCTCGACGCGGTGGGCGAGCCCGGTGAACCGCTCGAGCGCTCGGCGCACCCCGGCGGGGGTGGCGCCGCCGGCCAGCGCCGTGGCGGACGCAGCAAGGGCGTTGGCGAGGTCGTGCGGCAGCGACCGGAACAGCGCGCCGGTCTCGATGATCGTGGTGCCGTCCGGGTCGATCAATCGGTCGCCGTCCACGGTGTAGTCGGCGTGACCCGGACCCCCGAGCCCGAACGTGACCGTGCGGGCCGCAGGGTTGCGGTTGCGCATGACGACCGGATCGTCGGCGTTGGCGATGGCCACGCCGTGATCGGGATCGAGGTCACCCCAGATGCGGGCCTTGGCGTGCTCGTAGTCGGCGAGGGTGGCGTGCACGTCCAGGTGGTCCGCGGCGAAGTTGAGCCAGGTCGCGACCGCCGGCACGAACCGGCGGCTGTGCCCCAGGCGGAACGAGGAGGCCTCGACGACGAACACATCGGTGGCATCGTTCGCGATCGCGGCCACCAGCGGGACCTCGGTGTTGCCGACGGCCTCGGCGCGGACGCCCGACGCCTCGAGCATCTCGGTCACCAGGGTCACCACGGTGGTCTTGCCGTTGGTTCCCGTGATGGCGACGACGGGTCGGTCGTCCCAGAAGCGGGCCAGGTCGAACTCGCTGAGCACCGGCACCGACGCAGCCGCCGCGGCGGCGAACACCGGGTGGTGGTCGGGCAGGCCCGGCGTCGGGAGCACGCCGGTCCGGCCCTCGACGAGGGCGCGCCACTGCTCACGATCCGGTGCTTCCAGGAGTTCCACGCCGGCCAAGTCTGCTCGCCGCCTGCGGTCCTCCGAGGGATGGTCGTCGGTCACGAGCACCGCGCCCCCGTGGGCCAGCACCGCCCGAGCCATGGCCTCCCCCGTCACCCCGAAGCCCACGACCACGACATCGCCGGCGAGCGACGGGTCGAGCCCGTCCGGCGCGTGGGCGTTCAATCCACAGCTCCGGGGATCGAGACGTAGTCGGCGTAGTAGAAGCCGAGGGCGAGGGCGGTGAACAGCCCGGCGAGGATCCAGAAGCGGATGATGACCGTGGTCTCCGGCCAGCCCTTCTGCTCGAAGTGGTGGTGGATCGGCGCCATCTTGAAGATCCGCCGTCCGCCGAAGAGTCGGAACGACGCCACCTGCAGGATCACCGACAGCGTCTCGAGCGCGAACAGCCCGCCCACGATGATGAGGAGCAGGAGCGTGTTCGTCGTCAGGGCGAGGCACGCCAGCCCCGCGCCGAGCGCGAGCGCCCCGGTGTCACCCATGAAGATCTGCGCCGGCGCCGCGTTCCACCACAGGAACCCGGTGCACGCGCCCAGCATGGCGGCGGCGATGACGGCCAGGTCGAGGGCGTGGGGCGTCTCGTAGATGGTGGGGTGGCGGAAGGCCCAGAACCCGATCACGACGAAGGCGGCGAAGGCGAAGATGGCGGAGCCGCCGGCCAGCCCGTCCATGCCATCGGTGAGGTTCACGGCGTTGGTGACGGCGAGGATGGTGAGCGCGGCGAGCAGGAACCAGCCCACCTCCCCGATGTCGATGCCGGGTGAGTCGAACCGGGTGAACGACAGCGTCGTGTGCTGGTCGGTGAAGTTGAGCAGCAGTAGAGGGAACCCGCAGGCGACGACGAGCAGTCCCACGCTCTTGGCCCGCTTGCTCAACCCCAGGTTGCGCTCGTTGCGGATCTTGATCCAGTCGTCGAGGAAACCGACGACGCCGGCCCCGACGATGGCCAGCATGGTGAACAGCCCCGTGTAGGTGAAGACGCCGGCCCGCTCGGTGACCTTCAGCAGGAGGTCGCTGATCACGTAGGCGAACAGCGCGGCGACCACGATGGCCACGCCGCCCATGGTGGGGGTGCCGGCCTTGACCTGGTGGGTGCCGGGCAGGTCCTCGTGGATGGGTTGGCCGATCTTGCGCTTGGTCAGAGCGTCGATGAGCAGCTTGGTGCTGAGCAGCGACAGGGCCAGGGCCAACCCGGCCGCGACGAGGAGGCGGATCATCGGGCGTCGCCCCCGTCGGTGGCTCGTCGGAGGCGCAGCGCCTCGCGGGCGACGTCACGATCGTCGAAGGCGAGGACCCGGTCCCCGATGGTCTGGGTGGTCTCGTGACCCTTCCCGGCCAGCACCACGACGTCGGTGGCCGCGGCCGCGCCGAGACCGAGGGCGATGGCGGCCCGGCGATCCGGTTCGACGCGGACCTCCGACGCACGCGGATCGGACACCTGGCGGATTCCCTCTTGCACGGCCTCGATGATGGCCGCTGTGTCCTCCGAACGCGAATTGTCGGCGGTGAGCACGATGCGATCGGCCCCGGCGGCCGCCGCTGCGCCCATCGCGGGCCGCTTCGTGGCATCGCGGTCGCCGCCGCACCCGAAGACGACGTGCACCCGACCGGCACCGGCCAGCTCACCGGCCGCCTCGAGGACCCTGGCCAGGCCGTCGGGCGTGTGGGCGTAGTCGACGATGACCGTGAAGGACTGTCCTTCGTCGACGAGCTCGAACCGGCCCGGGATCACCACCGCTCGCCCCAGCCCGCGCGCCGCGACGGCGGCGTCGACGCCGAGCGCGACGGCCGTCTCCGCCGCCGCCAGCGCGTTGGCGACGTTGAACCGGCCGCCGAGGGGCAGCTGCACGGACTGGCCGCGCCAGACGAACGTCGACCCGGCCCGGCCGACCTCGAGCTCGGACACGTCGTCGATCGAGTACCCGGTCGTCGGGATGGTGGCGGCATCGCGAAGCAGGCGTCCGGAGGGATCGTCGAGGTTGACCACCGCCCGCGCGGCGAACGCCGGGGTGAACAGGCGGGCCTTGGCCTCGAAGTAGGCCTCCATCGTGCCGTGGAAGTCGAGGTGGTCCCGGCTGAGGTTGGTGAACGCCGCGACTGCGAACCGGGTGCCATCGACGCGGTGCAGCTCCAGCGCGTGCGACGAGACCTCCATGGCCACCATCTCGACGCCTTCGTCGCGCCGGGCCGCGAGCCACCGTTGGAGGTCGGGTGCCTCCGGCGTGGTCCGAGGTCCCGACAGCGTTCCGAGCACCGCGGTGGCTCGACCGTCCTCGCGCAGGATCGCCTCGAGGAGGTACGTGACCGTGGTCTTGCCGTTGGTGCCCGTGACCCCGATGACCGTCAGGTCCTCCGATGGGTGGTCGAACACGACCGCAGCGGCGACGGCCATGGCGCAACGCACATCGGCCACCTGGATCTGAGGCACGGCGACGGGCAGGACCCGCTCGACCAGCAGCGCGACCGCCCCGGCCTCGACGGCGACCTCCGCGAAATCGTGCCCGTCAGCGGTCGCACCCGGTGCGCAGCAGAAGAGGTCGCCAACCCGGACGTGGCGTGAGTCGTACGCGATGCCGGTGACCACGACCTCGGGCTCGCCGTGGATGGCGACGACGTCGAGCGACGAGATCACGCGCGCGAGCGCCACCTCAGCCGGCATGGGCGGGGTGGGCGATGCGGCGGCGAGAGCCGCGACGGCGGTCGACGGCGTCGGTCGTGGACCCCGCAGACCACACGGAGCCGGCCGCGAGCGGTCCAGATCGGCTCACCCGGCGCCCCAGTTGTTCTCGGGGCCGTAGCGGGGCGCTGTGGTCGTGGGACCGTCGGCACCCCAGTTGTTCTCGGCGGTGTAGAGCGGCGTCGTCGTGGAGGTGGATCCCCCGCCCCCGCCGACCGGCGTGGTCGTCACCGAGGTCGGGGGCAGGCCACCGGCGCCCGTCGCCTCGGCGGCGGGGTCGGGCCTCGGGCTCCCGGCGGCCGGCGCCCGCAGGCGTCCGCTCTCGGTGCGGGTGACCGAGGTGTCTGCAGCCACCACCCCGTCCTCGGGGGTGAGATCGACCGTGGAGGTGTCGACCGCCAGGCCCTCGGCGGCCAAGTCCGATGCGGGCGGCGGGATGGCGTAGTGCCGCAGAGCCGTCTCGCCGATCTTGGCGAAGGCGGGGGCGGCGACGACACCACCGAAGATGCCTTCCTTGGACGGCTCGTCGATGATCACGATGATCGACAGCGCCGGGGCCTCGGCCGGGACGAAGCCGACGAAGGTGGCCTGGTAGTGCATCGCACCATCGGGCCAGGTGTAGCCGCCGTCGGGATGCGGCTTGCGGCTCGTTCCCGTCTTGCCCGCTGGCGTGTAGCCGGTGATGGCGGCCAGCGTGCCCGTGCCGTCCTCGACGACGCTGCGCAGCATCAGGTTCATCTTGTTGGCGGTCTCGCGGGACACGACCCGGCGGCCCTCGCTGCCCTCGGGGATGTTCGGGTGCCGGTTGCCGTCGGCGTCGACGGTTGCGGCGACGAGCTTGGCGGGCATGTGCACGCCGCCGTTGGCGAGCGTGTTGTACGTCTGGAGCATCTGCAGCGGCGTCACCGACACGCCCTGCCCGATGGGGAACGATCCCCGCGAGGCGCAATCCCAGTCCTCGGGGGCCCGGATGGTGCCGGCCGCCTCGTTGGGGAACTCGACCGCAGTCGTCTCGCCGAACCCGAAGTCCTTCATGTACCGGTAGAGCTCGTCCTTGCCGATCATGTCGGCCAGCTTGATGGTGCCGATGTTCGACGACTGGGAGATGATCGTCGACACGGGCCAGCCCACGTTGCCGTGGTAGTCGTGCTCGGTGAAGCGCGCGTCGCAGATCTGCATCTCGTCGGTCACCGGGACGACGGTGTCGGGTTCGACCTCGCCGTTCTCGATGGCCCCGGCGGCGCTGACGACCTTCATGACCGATCCGGGTTCGTACACCGTGGTGGCGCCGGCGTTGTTGCCGTCGACCGACACCTCGCCGGTCTCGGGGTCGCTCACCACGTTGGCCATCGACAGGATCTCGCCGGTGTCGGGCTTCATGACGATCGCCATGCCGCTCTTGGCGCCGGCATCGGCGACCTGTTCGCTGAGGATGCGCTCGGTGTCGAACTGCAGGGACCGGTCGAGCGTGAGCTCGAGGTCCCGCCCGCGAACCGCCGGGATCAGCGACTGGTCACCGGCGGCGATGGTTCGACCCTGAGGCGTGCGCTCGAGCACGAGCTCGCCGGGGGTCCCGGTGAGCAGCTCGGAGAACTTGGCCTCGAGGCCCGAGATACCGTTCCCGTCGATGTCGACCTGGCCGATGATCGACTTGGCGACGTCGTCGGACGGCGTGAACCGCTTCGGTTCCTCGATCATCTCGACACCGGGCAACAGATCGACGCTCTCGCCCGTGGCGTCCTTGCTCTGCTTCAGCGCCCGGATCTGCTCGGCGACCTCGGGCGGGACCTGGCGGGCCAGGTAGGTGAAGCGGTTGCCGGCGCTCAGACTGACCTCGAGCTCAGCGGCGGGCAGCCCGAGAATCGGGGCCAGCCTCGCGGCCTCGGCGGCGGGTTCGGTGACCAGGAGAGGGTCGGCGAAGATGCTCTTCTGCGGCGTGGACATCGCCAGCTCGACACCGTTGCGATCGAGGATCGTGCCTCGGTCGGCGGCGAGGGTCTCGGTGCGCACCCGCTGGGACTCGCCGAACGCGGCGAACGCCGTCGGGTTGAGGATCTGCACATCGACGAGCTCCCACAGGATCAGCGAGAACAGCGCGGTGAGCACGACGATGGTCCAGCGCAGGCGCCGGCGGGTGTGGCCGCGCGTGACGCGGTCGGGCACGACGTCGAGGGCGGTCGGCCGCGGCGTGGTGCGGGTGAAGAGGGCGCCGACCCCCTTCACCGCGCCGACCCCGGTGGAGAGGATCTGGCGACCGGTGCGCGGGGGCCGGGGCGCGTGCGCCGGCCGCCTCCGTGTCGACGCGGTCGGCGCCGGCCGGCGCCGATCGGCGCGGGCATCGCGACGGGCGGCGGTGGGCCGGGAGGACACCGAGACGGTGCGTCGAGCCGCGGAGCCGGTGGTGGAGCGGTGACGCGTGGTCGGGGCGGGCTTCTTCGGGGCGGCCTTGGTCGACGACGCCTTCGCGGTCCGCGGGTCGGCACGCCGTCGTGCGACGCTGGAGGGTTCCGCGGCCCGCCGCTTCCCGCTGGCCACCGGATCGGTCGGGTAGACCGGCCGGCCGGAGCGCTCTCCGCGAGCAACCTGGGCGATGCGGGAGCGGGCATCGTGCCCGGAGGGGCTCATCGGGTTCCGGCCGGGGTCGTCGGCGTCGGTCCGGCGCCCCAGTTGTTCTCGGCGGTGTAGGCCGGCGGCGTGGTGGGCGGGCCACCCGCACCCCAGTTGTTCTCGGCCGTGTAGGGCGGGCCGGGCGGGAGTGCTGGCCCGCTGGGCGCCGCCGGTGTCGTGGTCCCGGTCGCCGCGGTCCCGGTCCCTCCGTCGCCGGCGCTGCCGGTCGCCCCGGCGTCGGCCGAGGCCGGGTCGGTGGGCGCCGTGGGCGCGGTCGTGCCCATCGGCTCGCCGGCCGGGTCGAGGGTGGCGAGGACGTCATCGCCGGGACCCGACTCGAGGTGAACGATCTTGTTCGGTGTGATCATCCCGAGGCCCTCCGCTGCGGCGACGACGCGCTCGGGCGACTCGAGGTTCGCCATCTCGAGATCGAGCGCCCCGGCCCTCGCGTCCTGGGTGGCGAGGCCGCCGCCGAGGTCGTCGAGGTGGGACTGGGTCTGTACGAGGAGGACCTGGAACACGACGACCCCGAAGATGCAGACGAAGAGCAGGACGACCGACACGGTGCCCACCAGGCCGGTGAAGCTGCGGCGCGAGGGGCTGTCGTCGATCCCCTCGATGACCCGAAGGTCGGGGCGGACGTCGACCTCGGGCGCCCGTTCCGGAGCGATGGTCCGCTGGGGAGCGGTGGCGGGCGCCATCAGGCGGCCCGTCCCGACGGTGCACCCGGACCGGCACCGAGCTCGGCCAGCTTCTCGGCGGCCCGCAGGCGCGCGCTCTCCGACCGGGGGTTGCGCTCGATCTCGGTCGCGCTGGGCTTCCACGCCCCTCGCTTGAGCAGCCGGAGGCGGGGGCTGGTGCCCTCTTCGCCGGCACGGATCGGGACACCGGGCGGCGGGGCCTCTCCACCCGCGGCCGCATCCTGGAGGCGCTGCTTGACGATGCGATCCTCACCCGAGTGGTAGGCGAGCACGGCGAGGCGCCCGCCCGGGACCAGGACATCGATCGCCTGGTCGATGGCGGAGCCGAGGATGTCGAGCTCGTGGTTGACCTCGATCCGCAACGCCTGGAAGGTGCGCTTGGCCGGGTGGCCACCCGTGCGGCGGGCCGGAGCCGGGATCGCGTCCCGCACGATGGCGGCCAGGTCGACGGTGGACCCGACGGGCCGGTTGGCGACGATGGCCCGGGCGATGCGGCCGGCGAACCGCTCGTCGCCGAGCTCGCGGAGGATCCGGGCGATCTCGGCCTGGTCGTACGTGTTGACGATGTCGTCGGCCCGAAGGCTCTGGCGCTGGTCCATCCGCATGTCGAGCGGGCCGGCCGAGCGGTAGCTGAACCCGCGGTCGGCACGGTCGAGCTGTGGTGAGCTGACACCGAGATCGAAGAGGACGCCAGTCACCGTTGTGTAGCCGAGCTCGTCCACGACCTGCCGGAGCTGATCGAACCGTGCCTGGCGCAGGGTGACCCGGGTGCTGAACCCCGCCAGCCGATCCGCCGATGCCGCGAGGGCGACAGCGTCCTGATCGAGTCCCACCAGGTGGAGGTCGGGCCGGGCCTCGAGGAGCGCACGGCTGTGGCCACCGCCCCCCACCGTCGCGTCGATCACGAACCCCGGAGGGACGGGCCCGAAGATCGCGGTGATCTCGGGCTCCATGACCGGGGTGTGCGCAAAGATGGTGAGCTCCCTCCGCGCGCCGAACGAGCCCGAGGGGCCGGCCGGCTGCGGTCTGGTGGAACGAACGGGGAAGCCCGGTCCGGGGGGACCGAGCGGGGCAACCAGGCAGCCGCGCCGTGGTGGACTCGAGATCGGGGTCTCGCTCATCTGCAGCCCCCCGGCCGACGGTCGTACGTCGGGATGTCTCCCCGATCGAACTAGATGGGAAGCGGGCGGAGTAGGGGCCTTCCATCTTGTCGACCGGAAGGCTGCGGATGAGCGAGGCCTCAGCCTCGTGTCCGGCACGTCGTGGTGCTGCTCGTTCTCCCTTCGTCGTATCGGGTGTCGTCGTGTGTCGTGGGTGGTGGCGCCACGGTCGGACCGCTCAGATGCCGAGCTGGGTGACCGCGCTGAGCAGGCTCTCGTCGGCGTCGCCGCTGACGGTCTGCCAGCGCTCGGCGTTCCAGATCTCGATCCGGTCGATCGCGCCGATGATGACGGCGTCCTTCTCGAGTGCCGCGTACTCCCGGAGACGGGGAGGCAGCAGGATCCGGCCCTGTGTGTCCGGCTCGACCTGGACCGCGTTGGCTGCGAACGCCCGCACCGCGTTGTGCGTCGTCAAGCCTTCACGAACCTTGTCCTGGAGCCGGCGAGCAACCTCGCCGAACCCCTCGACCGTCCACACCCCGAGGCAGTTCTCGTACTGGGAGACGATGCCGCGGCCGGCCAGCTCGTTGCGGAACGTCGCCGGGAGAACGATTCTCCCCTTGCCGTCGAGCGTGTGCTCAAACGTTCCGACGAACACGGTGGCCTCTCCACGATTCCTTCTCCTGGCCGAGTCCCGAAACGGGGATCGTCCTCGTCCTGCGCGCCGACCCGCATCGTTCGACGCGGTCCTGCGTGTCGTGCCGGCCGAGCCTCCCGAAGGAGAGTCCGACCGTCGCGGCCCTGGTGGAGACCGCTCCCCGATCCCTGCGACGGACGAGCGAAGCGCCGTTGCTCCCCACCCCCGCCCGGTGGACCCGGGTCCTGCCTGCGAAACGTCCGGGCGTACCCCTCAGCTCCACTGAGCCCCACCCTAACCCACTCCCCCCCACCTCGCAACACCTTCTTCCCCACCGCCCCACCACGTGGCGCGCGTTCCCCACCGCGCCGTGATGTCGGTCACCGGGCGGTGCGCGACCCGCGGCCGGTGTCACCGGCCGAGCCGGCGCCGGTGGCCACACCCCCCGTCGAACGCCGCGCCGATCCAAGGCCGACAGGTCTCCTGCCTGGGCCGCGACGGCGAGCTTCGACGGCGCGCGGGCGGCGGCTAGCGGGCGTCGGGGAGGGCGGCGAGGAGCGCGGCGAGGAGCGCCTCGGCGTCGACCCGGACCGCGCCGGTGGTGCGGCGGAGGTGCGCAGCGAGCTCGGCCCGGACCACACCCCCGGCGGGCTCGGCCAGCACGTCGACGATCGTGGCGACACCGGGCTCCTCGCCCGACACCTCGGCCGGGCCTGGGGGCGCGAGGGGCACGACGCATTGGAAGCGGGCGCCCCGGCGGGTGCGGCGCTGGGAGATCCCCACGACCTTGCGCCCCTCCACCAGGACCTCGCCGGGCCCGAGACCGGCGAAGCAGGCCAGCGTGGAGGCGGAGGTGCGCTCGAGGCGGCCGCGGTGCACCGACGCCGACAGACCGAGCGAGGCGAGCGCCCGCACCCAGGCGTCACCGAGCCAGTCCGTCGAGCGGCCGACGTCGTCGACCCAGAGCGGATCCTCGCGGGGCACGACGAGATCGATCCAGAGCGTCGGTCCGGCACCGAGGGCGCCGGCGGCGTCGAGGAGCACCGCCCCCCCGCCGCTGCGCCGGCGGACGAGGTCGATCCCGCGGTCGGCCAGCATCTCGGCATCGACCACGGCATCGTCCTGGGTGCTCCCGAGCACGAGAGCCGGGCGGTCGGGAACCAGGACCCACACCTCGCGACGGACGGGGTCGGGCAGGTCCAGCGCGTGGAGCTCGTCGGCGGGCCCGTGCCGGTGGGCCAGGGACCACGACGCGGCCCGCTCGGTCATCGCCGGACCACGGTCCGATCCCGGGTGACGTCGTCGAGTCGGTCCATCCGGGGCACCACGCCGATCCCGGGGGCGTCAGGGGCGCGGAGCCGACCGCCCTCGAGCAGCTCGAACGGCGCGGTGAGGTCGGCAGCGAAGTAGCGGCCCGAGGGACCGAGGTCGGTCGGGAGCGTGCAGGCATCGAGCGAGGCGACCGCCAGCGCGACGGCGCGCCCCACCCCGGTCTCGAGCATCCCGCCCACGAACGCGCCCCATCCCGCCTCGCTCGCGCGGTCCAGCACCGCGACCGACGCGGCGATGCCACCGACCCGGCCCGGCTTCACGTTGACCACCGAGCCGGCACCGGCCGCGACCGCCCGATCGAGGTCGGCCGGCGAGCCGACCGACTCGTCCAGCGCCACCGGGACCGGCAGGTGCCCGACGAGCTCGGCGAGCCCGGCGAGGTCGGTCGCCGGGAGCGGCTGCTCGAGGTAGTCGAGGCCGACGGCGCCGATCCGCACCAGGTGTGACCGGTCGTCGGTCGTGTACGAGCCGTTGGCGTCGGCGGACAGCCCAACATCGGGGAACGTCGACCGCACGGCGAGCAGGCGGTCGAGGTCGCGTCCGGGTTCGATCTTCAGCTTCACCGACCGGTGACCGGCATCGACCCGGCGACGAACGGCCGCGACGGTGGCATCGGCGGTCGACTGGAGACCGACCACGGCGCACGCGTCCAGGAGCCTCGGCGTCGCACCGAGCGCAGCCACCAGGGATCGGCCCGCACCTCGCAGCTCCAGGTCGACCAGCGCCGTCTCCAGCGCGGTCCACGCCATCGGGTGGTCGCCCACCGCCACGCGCGCTCCCGCGAGGAACCCGGGAGCCAGCACGTCGCGCAGCGCCAGCCACGCCGAGTCGGTGGTCTCGGCGCTGTACGTCGGATGCGAGAGGGCGACGCACTCGCCCCACCCGTGGCGACCGTCGTGGCCGATGGCGTGCACCAGCACCACCTCCCGGACGTGCTCGGCGCCGTGGGCGGCCACGAACGGCTCGAGCAAGGCAACCCGCACGCGCCGGAGCTCGAGCGCCGCCACGAGCTCCACCGCTGCTCGCGCGGGTACGAGCAGCGGTCGGGTCACCGCCTCAGGCTACGGACTCGAGCGCCACCGGCCTCATCGGAGGTCGCGCGTCAGGCCGCCGGTCCGAGGTACTGCTCCCAGTGCTCGGGGACATGACCCACCGAGACCACGACCCAGTTGAGGTGCTCAGGGGCCCGGGGATGGTGGCGCAGGCGCATGGACGTGTCTTCCAGCAAGCGGTCGCGCTTGGCCGAGTTGCAGCGCTCGCACGCCGCCACCACGTTCTCCCACGTGTGCTCGCCACCGCGGCTGCGGGGGATGACGTGGTCGATACTCTCGGCCGGGCCGCCGCAGTACTGGCACCGACCGCCATCGCGCAGGAACACCGCTCGACGGCTCAGCGGCGCCCGCCGTTGGAACGGCACCCGCACGAAGTAGCGCAGTCGGATGACACTGGGTACCGCGATGGCGAGGCGCTCGGAGTGGAAGACCTCGCCGTCGTGGTGGATCACCTCGGCCTTGTCCGCGAGCACGAGCACGACGGCACGTCGAGCGGGAACCACCCCGAGGGGCTCGTAGGTCGCGTTGAGCACGAGAGACGGGCCCATGGCTCCGGGAGGTTACCGGCGCTCTGCGGGCGGGGGGAGGGGTTTCGGGCAGGTCACGACGCGGTGACGTGGGGCCAGGCGCGGCACCAGCGCAGGTAGGTGATGACGTCGCCGGGGTCGGGCGCCCGATCCGGATCGCCGTACATGGTCTGGAACCGGAACCGGAGGTAGTCCCGATCGGGGACCGGGAGGAACGGGGGTCGCTTCCACCAGCCCTCGACGGCGAGCACACCGGCCTGGCGGATCGCCGTGACCCAGAGATCGGGGTGGCGGAGGAGGGCGACGGCGGCCTGCACCACCCAGGTCAGCGTCATCGGAGGCGGGCCGGCGACCGGCGTCCGGTCACGAGCGGCCGGCCTGCTGGTCCTCGCGCCACGTCGTGCGCTCGGCCTTGGGCTCCTTGGGGAGCCCGAGCACCATCTCGCCGAGGATGTTGCGCTGGATCTGCGAGGTCCCGGCGTAGATCGTGCCGGCCCGGGCGATCAGGAACGTGCCGACCCACGACGCGCTGTCGTTCGGCGCGCCGACGTCATCGGCCTGGAAGGCGTTCGAGGGCCAGCGCCCGGACGGCACCATGGCGTCGGCGCCGAGGATGTCGACCGCGAGCTCGGAGACCGTGCGGTGGTACTCGCTCCAGTAGAGCTTGAAGATCGACGCGTCGGGCCCGGGGTGCTCGCCGTTGACGAACTTGGTGAGGGTGCGCATGCCGAGGTAGCGCATGATCTCGACCTTGCTGTGGCACCACGCCAGGCGCTGACGGATGAGCGGGTCCTGGTCGCGTCCGGTCTCGCGGGCGAGGGCCGTGAGCCGATCGAGCTCGGCGCGGAACATGATGGGGAACGTGGCCGCGGCCTCGCCCCGCTCGTAGCTGAGCAGCGTCATCGCGACCGCCCACCCGTTGTTCACGCCACCGACCACGTTCTCCTTCGGACAGCGGGCATCGGTGAAGAAGACCTCGTTGAACTCGCTGTCGCCGGTGATCATCTCGATGGGCCGCACCTCGACGCCGGGTTGCGACATCGGGACGAGCAGGAACGTGATCCCCTTGTGCTTGACGACGTCGGCGTCGGTTCGGGCGAGCACGAAGATCCAGTCGGCCAAGTGCCCGGCGCTGGTCCAGATCTTCTGGCCGTTGATCACCCATTCGTCGCCGTCGAGCTCGGCCCGGCACCCGAGGTTGCCGAGGTCCGAGCCGGCGTTGGGCTCCGAGTAGCCCTGGCACCAGAGATCCTCACCGCTGATGATGCGGGGCAGGAAGTGGGCCTTCTGCTCGTCGGTCCCCCACTGCAGGATCGTGTTGCCCACCATCTGGATGCCGAACACGTCGTTGTCCGAGCCCACCGGCACCCCGGCCTTGTAGAACTCCTCGGCGAGGATCACCTGCTCGAGCGCGGTGAGCCCGGCGCCGCCGTACTCGACCGGCCAGGACGCGGCCAGCAGGTGGTTGGCCGCGAGCGTGGATCGCCACTCGGCACGGAACCGCGCTCCCTCGTCGGCCGAGAGCGCGCCGATGCCCTCCCATCCAGCGGGCAGGTGCTCGGCCAGGAAGGCCTGGGTCTTCTCGCGGTAGGCCTCGGCCTCATCGGAATAGGTGGGCTCCATGGTTCGGAGGGTAGCGCCGCTCCTCGCCGGGCACGTCGCCGTGGCCCGACGGCAAACGCGGCGTGGATCAGCCGACGACCGGGAGCCCGAGGCCGGCGCGCGCCACCGCAGCCGCACCGACGAGGGGCCCCTCGGGTCCGAGGCCGCCGGGGAGGATCCGGGTGCCGGTCGAGAAGTCGAGATGGGCCTGGCGGTCGATCTCGTCCTGCGCCGCAGCGAAGAACGGAGCGCCGAACCCGAGGGCGACCGAGCCGGCCACCACGGCGAGGCGCAGGTCGAGCAGGTTGGCGACCGAGGCCACCGCCCGCCCCACCAGTCGGCCGGTGCGCCGAACCACCTCGGGACCGGCGTCCTTCGCCGGCGCGCCGGTCATGGCGGCGATGGCGGTGCCGGACGCCTCGGCCTCGAGGCAGCCCACCGCACCGCAGACGCACTCCCTGCCGTCGGGTTCGACGTTCACGTGGCCGATGTGACCGGCGTTGCCGGCCGCGCCGTCGAGGAGGCGGCCGTCGAGCACGATGCCGCCCCCGACGCCGGTCGACACGACCATCGCGAGGAAGTCGGCGCAGCCGGCGGCGGCGCCGCGCCACCCCTCGCCGAGGGCGAGCGCCTTGGCGTCGTTGTCGACGAACACCGAGAGCCCGGAGGCCGTCGCCAGTTCGCGCCGGAGCGGAAACTCGCGCCAGGCCTCGATGTTGAGCGGCGACACGGTCTCGCCGCCGAGCGCCATGGGCCCGCCGCAGCCCACCCCGCACACCTCCGCGTCGACCCCGTGGTCGTCACGGGCCCGAGCCCGCACCACCTCCAGGAGGTCGGCGAGGACCGCGAACATGGCGGTCCCCTCGCCCCGGGCCGGGGTCGGTCGCTGCTCGTGGACCAGCAGCGAACCGTCGCGGTCGACGATCCCGGCGGCCATCTTCGTCCCGCCGATGTCGACCGCGAGCGTCACGGGACCCGGCTCGGCGCTCGCGCTGTCCCGTTCACCCGACACGCCCGCGACGATAGTGCGCGCTGGTCGACGACCTCGCGCCCGCCCCTCCCCCGGCCCGCGGTGACGGCGGTAGTCTGACGATCGACCCGGCGCGTGGGCGTGTCCGCTGGGGTCTCACCCCGTGGCCGCACCCGCTACGGTCACCGGCAGCGGACGGCGCCACGGACCACCGGGTCGCACCGGGCGTTCTCGCTCCGAGGCGCACCGATCCGGGAGCCGGCCCCCGGATCCCGACCCCACGACCCCCAAGGAGACCCACTCGTGGCCACCCAGGAGACCACGGACCGTCGCAGGACCTTCGCCGATCTGTTCGGGGCCATCTCGGCCAACATGCAGCGGGTGATCCAGGGGAAGGCCGAGGTCATCGACCTCGTGCTGCTGTGCCTGGTCTCCGAAGGGCACCTCCTGCTCGAGGACGTCCCGGGAGTGGGCAAGACGAGCCTGGCCAAGGCGCTGTCGCGCTCGGTCGATTGCAAGTTCGGGCGGGTGCAGTTCACCCCCGACCTGCTGCCCTCCGACGTCGTCGGCGTGACGGTGTGGAACCGATCCAACGGCAACTTCGACTTCCGGCCGGGCCCGATCTTCGCCGGCATCGTCCTCGGTGACGAGGTCAACCGGGCGTCGCCCAAGACGCAGTCGGCGATGCTCGAGGCCATGGCCGAGGGTCAGGTCACGGTGGACAACGTGACCTACCCACTCGGCCCGCCGTTCATGGTCATCGCCACGCAGAACCCGATCGAGCACGAGGGCACCTATCCCCTCCCCGAGAGCCAGCTCGACCGCTTCCTCATGCGGGTCTCGATGGGGTACCCCGATCGTGACGCCGAGCTCGAGGTGCTCGACGCCCACGGGGACCACAACTCGCTCGAGGACATCGTTCCGGTCGCGACCTCCGCCGACATCCAGGGCATGATCGCCGCGGTGCGCACCGTCCACGTGGCACCGAGCCTCAAGGCGTACCTGGTCGACATCGCCGACGCCACCCGCCGTCATCCGCACCTGGCTCTCGGCATGTCGCCCCGGGCCACGCTCAGCCTCCAGCGCGTGGCGCGGGGCCGGGCCGCGGCGTTCGGCCGCACCTACGTCGTGCCCGACGACATCAAGGCCCTCGCCGAGATCGTCCTGGCCCACCGCCTCATGGTCACCCCGGAGGCGCAGCTGCAGGGCACGACCTCGGCCGACGCCCTCCGCGACGTCCTCCAGAGCGTTCCCGTCCCCTCGGCCACCACGTGACCCGCCGTCCCCCGTGCTGACGCGACAGGGGTGGTTGCTGAGCGGCCTGGCCCTCGCGCTGCTGATCGTCGGCCGCTTCCTGGGCTCGCTCGAGCTCATGCTCCTCGGTGCCACCATCGGGGCGCTGGTCCTGATCACGGTCGCCTTCATCGCCCTCGCCCGCCTGCGCATCTCGGTCGATCGCGAGCTCCACCCGCCCCGGGTGCACGCCGGTTCGCCGAGCCGGGTCGACCTCCGGGTCGAGAACCAGGGCAACCGGCGCTCCCCGGTCCTCGGCCTGCGCGACGCGGTGTCGGGCACGCGTGGCGCCAACCTGCTGGTGGGTCCGCTCGACCCCGGCGGTGTCGTGCGCGCCGCCTACCGCCTGCCGACCGACAAGCGGGGCATCCTCGAGATCGGCCCGCTCACTGTCACCATGGCCGACCCGTTCGGTCTGACCGAGGTCTCGATGGACGCGTCGGGCGTGTCCGAGCTGACCGTGTACCCCCACGTCGACGACATCGTGCCGATACCGCAGACCACCGGCAACGATCCCATGTCGGGCGCCGAGCACCCCAACGCCCTCGGCCGCTCCGGCGAGGACTTCTACGCCCTCCGTCCCTACGTGGTGGGCGATGACCTCCGTCGGGTCCACTGGGCGTCGACCGCTCGCCACGACGAGCTCATGGTCCGCCAGGACGAGCTGCCGTGGCAGGGCCGTCTGAGTGTCCTCGTCGACGTGCGGGCCGGCACCAACACCGACGCGTCGCTCGAGCTGGTCATCTCGGCCGCAGCCAGCGTCGTCACTGCGAGCGCCAAGCGCCAGGACCTCGTCCGACTCATCACCACCGACGGCGGCGATTCCGGCTTCGCCGCCGGGCACACCCACATCGAGTCGATCATGGAGCACCTCGCCAGCCTCGAGGCCTCCCACGACGCCGCCTTCCGCCGCGTCCTCGACCGCGCCGCGCGCTCCTCCACCGGCGGCGCCCTCGTGGCCATCGTGGCCCAGATCCCCGAGGTCGAGCTCGAGAGCCTCGCCAAGCTGCGCAACCGCTTCGGGTCGGTCACCGTCGTGCGCTTCACCCCCTCGTCCTGGGACGCCCGCTCCACTGCGGCCCCGCCCGCGGCCACCCGCCGCGTCCTGCCCATCACCGGCGAGCGCCCGTTCGCCGAGACGTGGAACCACGCCATGCGGCCGACCCGTGCCAGCCGCGTGCCGAATCGGGGCCCGGTCCGACCCGCCGCGCCCGACGAACCCGACGAGGATCGTTGGAGCGCCCATGCCAGGATCAGGCCATGAGCGACTCGGGCACCGCACATGCCCCCCGCTTCCTCGTCCCTGCCGAGGTCGCGCTCTTCGCCGTCAGCGTCGCGACGATCTACGGGTTCTCGCGCCTGTTCGCCGATGGCGGCTTCTTCGTGCCGATGCTGGTCGTCGCCGTGTTCACCCACGGCATCACGCTCCTGACCCGGCGCCGGGGCCTCAGCGTGCCGGTGTCGGCGCTGATCGCCGTCCCCCTGCTGCTCGTCCTGCTCTCGTGGCTCTTCTTCTTCGGCACCACCATCATCGGCGTTCCCACCGGTTCGACCCTCGACGCGGTGCGCGCCGCCATCGACGACTCGTGGTCGACCTTCCAGAACGTGTTGGCTCCAGCTCCGGCCCTTCCCGGGTTCGTCCTGGCCTCGTGTGCGGCGCTGTTCTTCGCCATCTTCTTGGCCGACTGGGCGGCCTTTCGCCTGTGGTCGGCCTTCGAGGCCATCGTGCCCGCCAGCACGCTCTTCATCTTCTGCTCGCTGCTGGGTTCGGCGGTCCACCAGATCGACGCGACCATCGTCTTCGTCGCCGCCGTGCTCGGCTTCCTCCTGCTGCACCGCATCGCCCGCCAGGAAACCAGCTCGAGCTGGCTCACCGCCGACATCGAGCGCGGAAGTCGGGCGGCGTTGCGCACGGGCGCGGTGCTCACGGTCGCCGCACTCGCCACGGGCGTGGTGCTCGGCCCCCGGCTCCCCGGTGCCGACTCGCCGGCGCTGATCTCCTGGCGCGAGTCCGATGCGGGACCCGGATCCCGCGTCACGATCAGCCCGCTGGTCGACATCCGCGACCGCCTCGTCAACCAGTCGAACACCGAGGTCTTCACCGTTCAGAGCGATGTGCGCTCCTACTGGCGCTTGACCAGCCTCGACACCTTCGAGGGCGACATCTGGCGGTCGGGCGGCAAGTACGCCGAGGTCGACGGCGAGCTCGACTCGTTCGTGCCCGAGAACGTCCCCACCGCCGACTTCGACCAGGACTACCGGATCACCAACCTGGCCGCGCTCTGGCTGCCCGCCGCGTTCGAACCCCGCAACATCAACTCTCCCGACGCCGTCGTGCGGTATCAGGCCGACTCGTCCACGTTGATCGTCGACACCACCGTCGACAGCTCCGACGGCTTGCAGTACGAGATCCGGTCGACCCAGCCCGCGTTCACCGCCGAGCAGCTGCAGGGCGCGTCATCGGCCGTGCCACCGGAGATCCGGGACCGCTACCTCGCGCTCCCGCCCGACTTCAGCCCGACCGCGTCGGCACTGGCCCGCGACGTCACGTCGGCGGCCACGACGCCCTACGACAAGGCTCGGGCGCTGCAGGACCACTTCCAGCTCACCGGCGGGTACGAGTACAACCTCGAGCTGGTCGAGGCCGGCCACGGCGAGTCCGCCATCGATCAGTTCCTCGCGGAGAAGATCGGGTACTGCGAGCAGTTCGCCGGCACCTACGCCGCCATGGCCCGCTCGATGGGGTTGCCCGCCCGGGTGGCGGTCGGCTTCACCCCCGGCGAGCAGGACGCGGCCGACCCGACGCTGTACCGGGTCAGCGGCAAGCACGCCCACGCCTGGCCCGAGGTCTACCTGGGCGAGTACGGGTGGGTGTCGTTCGAACCCACGCCGACCCGTGGCGCGCCGAACGCCCTGCCGTGGACGGGTGTCCCCGAGAACCAGAACGCGACCCCGGCGCCGACGCCGAGCACCAGCACCGTGACCGTCCCGGGGTCCAGCCTCACCAACCCCACCGTGCCCCCCGAGGGCGATCCGTTCGCCTCCACCACCGTCCCGAACCTCGAGGTCGACGTCGCCACCGGTGCATCGACCACCTCGACCTTCGACGCCCCCGCGGTGCGTGCCGCGACCGGCGCCGGCGTCGTGCTCGTGCTCCTCGCGGCGTACGCGGCCACCATGGTCTGGCTCGCCGGCCACCGCCACCGCCGTCGGCGTGAGCAGGCCACGACCGATCGCGCCAAGGTCCAGGTTGCGTGGCAGGAGAGCGTCGAGGCCCTCGAGCTGATCGGGACCAGGGCGCAGCCGAGCGAGACCCACGAGGAGTTCGCCCTGCGGGCCCAGGGCGACGTGGCCGGCACCGGCTCCGCCCTTCTCGACCTCGCCCACGACGTCGACGCGGCGGCCTACGCGCCCGCGCTCGAGGCCGAGGGCCTCGCTTCGCGCGCCGAAGCGTCCTCCGGCGCCGTGATCGCCGCCGCCCGCGCCCAGGTGACCACCACCCAGCGGTGGCGTCAGCTGCTCGACCCCCGCCCCCACCTGCCCCACCTCGGACGCTCGAACCGCCAGCGGGCGTGGTCACGGCGCTCGTGAACCGCGTCGCCGGTCACGCGTCGAGATCCACCGACGGACGACGTGAGCGCGACGGGTCTGGTGCGCAACGGGGTGCATCGACGGCGCCAGCTCGCCGTTCCCGACCGCCCGGTTGCCGCTCGCGACCGGAGGACCCGTCGCACACCTGAGCGTTGGCCGCGCCCATGGGCAGACCGACACTCGAACCAGGCGCTACGGCTCGTCCTTGCGGAAGCGCTCCCGGACGTTCTGGCCCTTGTTGCCGAAGTAGTCGCGCAACCCGGCGGCCCGCATCGACTGGGCGAG